>SKEI01001874.1_pt1 | contig 11065 bp, 15 predicted proteins | sample 4826701 | NCBI WGS metagenome assembly SKEI01 (sample SAMN11008813, study PRJNA524170) | human gut metagenome | biome: Human fecal sample; material: Feces; isolation source: fecal sample from pouch patient p2, p6, p7, p14 | host: Homo sapiens | place: Israel: Tel-Aviv | collected 2016-08-31 | reverse complement strand
ACAATATTGGTATATTAAACTTAATATAATATAATATTGTATTTTTTTATTATATTTACTTTATTAATTTAAAACAAATAAAAAGAAGGTGTTAAGTAATGTCTAGTTCTCCAATTGGATACTCTAATCCTCCATTAACAGGCTCTAGAGAAAATGATGATTTATAGTCTAGTAATTTACATAAAAGTATTACTTATTTATTTTTTATAACATATTCTTGTATAAAAAGAATTTAAACTATTTATCTTAATAATTTATTAAGGAGGGCAAATTTTGAATTTTTCGGAATTATATATAAGCGATACATATAAAATAATTTCTGAGAAAAATGAAAACTTGATTTTATTATTTCCAGAAATACCTTATTGGATTGCAACAACTAAACAAGGCGAAAAATTTTTACGAAACTTAACTGGTAAAAAAACATTATTGGAAGTTTCTAAAGAAATATTAGGTGATGATTATGAAATTATTGCTAAAGAATTTTTAACACCTTTAATCGAAAGTAAAGTTGTTCGCAAGTTAGGAGAAGAATATCCTAACCCCCAAAAAATAGATATACATAGAATTAAACCTAATAAAATTACATTACTTCAAACTATGAGATGTAATTTAAGATGCAAACATTGTGCTGTTGCAGATAATACAATAGCAAATACTATTTCTGATGAATTAGATTTAGAAAAAATGAAAGAAGCTCTTTTAAATATTTCTAAAATTATGGGAAATAATAAAGAATTATCTTTTTTAGGTGGCGAACCATTATTAGGACAAAATTTCTTATCTGTGGCTAAATTTGCTCATAAAAATGGGTTTAAGCTTGGTTTATCTACTAATGCCACACTTGTAAATGAGGAGTTCGCTAAAGTTGCTAGTGAATTAGATATACATGTTCAGATTTCAATTGATGGTCCTAATAAAGAAACAAATGATTTTATTCGTGGTTCAGGAACTTGGGATAAAGCCATTTCAGCTATAAAGTTACTTCAAAAATATAATGTTCGTCTACAAACTAATATGGTTTTTCACAAAGGAAACTTACATCTTATACCTGATTACATATATCTAGGTAAAGAACTTGGTATTACAGATTTAAGATTAATACCTTTAATGGAAATGGGACGAGCTAAAGAAAATCTTGAATTTTCAAAATTAGAAGATATGGTTGGCATAATTATTGATCTAATAAAAAAAGATCCATCTACAATTCCTTATATACAATCTACTAATTTTATGGGATTAGTCCTAAATGCAAGAATAACTAATAGAATGATTGGATGTGGAACTGGTATAATCACTGTGATTCTAGACCCTAAAGGAGACATTTATCCTTGTATGAATAATTACAATCCTAAATTTAAAATATGTAATGTATTTGATAAAAATTTAGAAGAAAAATTTTTTAACTCCCCAGTCAGAAATGAATTTGCTTCATTAAATATTAATAGTTTAAACGAAACATGTTCTAAGTGTGATTTTAAGTATCTCTGTGGTGGATTATGTAGAGGAGAAACTTTTTCTATTACCAAAGATATTAAAAGTCCTCATCCATATTGTGAAGAGTGGAAAAAATCTATAATAAAAATATATTGGCTTTTAACTGAATACCCAGAATTAGGTAAAGAAAAAGTTGAAAAAGTTCTTAATGAGATGACTCCATTTACTTTTAATAATTGTTAATACGATAAAAAAGATAGTTTCTATCTTTTAAAATAAATATATTTTTAAAGGAGGATTATTTATGTTATTAGCTAGACCATTAATTGGTACAAGAGAAGATAGTTTTACTGAAGTTTATGCTATGTCTAACTACAAAGAATATTAATTTTTATTAATAGGAACAGATTTATTCTGCTCCTATTAATTTTTTGTAATTTATAGGAGAATATTATGCAATTAAATTTAACAAAAAATTTTATTTTTTTTCTTATATCAAATACAATTTCTTCTTTAGGTGATTATATATATGATATTGCAATTATTGTTTATTTATATCAAGAAACAGGCTCATCCTTAGTTTTAGGTAGCTTTTTTATTTTCCAATTTGTACCTACTTTAATATTCACTCCATTTATAGGTACATTAATTGATAAATTAGATAAAAAGAAAATTATTATTTTTACAAATATACTAAGAGGATTAACACTAATAACTCTATTATTTAATATATCTACTCAAACTATATTTTTAACAACATTAATATTAGGAATATGTGATGAACTAAATAGAGCAACAAATAATTCTATTATCCCTCAAGTAGTTGAGACTAACCAAATTACAAAAGCTAACTCAATCTTATCAATATTAGACTCTTCTACTATGATCATAGGTCCAATAATAGCAAGTTTTTTATTATCTACTACCTCTATAAATGGAAGTATAATCATAAACGCTTTATCTTTTTTACTTTCTGGAATAATTATTAGCTTAATAAAAATAAATAACATTCATATTACAATAAAAAAGGAAAACTTCTTTTATGAAGTAAAAAAGGGATTAAAAGTTATTTTTAAAGATGCATTTGTTAAAAATATTATTATAATTTGGGGATTACTGTTGATTGGAGTAGGGATTACAGGTTCATTTATAGTTATTCTTGTAACTGACTATATGGGACTTCCATATGCATCATATGGTTGGCTTACTGCTGCTGAAGGTGCTGGAATTGCTATTAGCTCTTTATTTATAATAAAAAATAAAAATATAAACACTGTTAATCTCACAATATATGGCTTGTTTTTTTTGGGAATAGGCACATTAATAACAGCACTATCTAGTAATATAATAATTGTTATATTTGCCTATTTAATTATAGGTTTTGGAGCTTCAACTGCTCCTATTGGAATACGTTCTTTACTACAAATAAATATATCTAAAAATATGATAGGACGTGTTTTTACTTCTGTTAGATTTATTGTAACTAGTCTTAGAACATTATCTATCTCTATTTTTAGTGTTTTAGCTGGTTATATTAACTTAAGGTTTATATTTGTTATTGCTGCCTCTATAATATTTTTATCAAGTTTTATTGCACTATCTGTAAAAAATACTTTATCAACATCAACTATTATTGATTAACTTAATTAATAAAAATACAGAAATGAAAAAACTGCGCAGAATTAAGCTTCTACGCAGTTTTTTCATTTTTATTTTTTAAAATTTACGGTTTTAAGCCATTTGTAAGGGTTTCCGAAACACTTAAAAGTTTACTATAAATAAACTTTCTTGTAAATTCGTATTTTCAGCCCCTTAATTTTTGATATTCTTGTTAATAAATTAATTAAATAACACTTTGTTTGCTAATTAATTTATTAACATTATTGTTCGTTAATTATTTTATGAACAGTAGCAACACTACAATTCATATCTTTAGCAATAGCTCTGTAACTTTTACCTTGTAATCTTAACATTTTTACTCTAGCTTTTTGTTCTTCAGTAAACATTTCTTTTCTTCCAGCACCGCGTTCATTTTTTAATTTGTTAACAACATTGCTGCTTTTTAATTCTTCAATTTCCTTCAGCAATTTTTGTATGGTATCTCTATCCCCTTTAATAGTATCATCTTTAGATTTAGTGTTTATTTCATTTAATCTTATAACTGCCTTTAATTGTTCAATTTCACCATTCATTTGATGATACATTGGACTATTTTCAAATTTATCATCAGCAATCATTTGCATTTCTGATATTTGATTATGTAATTCAACATTAATTTTATTCTGTTCATTTAAACGCTTTTCTAAATCTGTAATTATTTCCTCTAATCCTTTAATAGTTTTTCTTGCCACTATAACCACTCCGTTAACTAATTAATTTATTAACTTAAATATAGCACTTTCTTTATTTTGTTCAATAATTAATTTTGTAACTTAATTGAATTTAAAACTCCCTAGTAAAAATAAAAAAAGTAAAATTTCATGTACATCACATAAAATTTCACTTTTTTATGATTCTATTTTACTGCTTTTAACTTTAATTTTGCTATGTCATAACAATTTGCCTTAGTTACTTCTTCAACCTCTTTCAACTCATTAAGCTTTTCTTCTACAGAAGTTCTAAATTCTAATAAATCTGCTGTCTGCTCTACAACTCCATCAAGCTTCTTTTCAATTCCATCTACTTTAGATTCAAGTCTTTCTTGACTCTCTTTTAACCCTTTTATATCTTGTTGCATAGCTTTTAAAATTTCTAATATTTCTTTTTCCATATACTATTTCTCCTTTAAATTTTTTTAAGTTTTAGTTTACTTAATCATTATATCATAAAAGGACACCTTTAAAGATGTCCTTTACGGAGCAAATCTTCTATGGAAAATTTGCAAACTAAAACTTATTTAAAGTATATCATTTTTATAAATAACATTCTATTAAACTTTTTAAAAGTTTAATTTAAAAAAGTATTTAAGACTAAATACTTTCTACCGCCTTACGTATTAACTTACTCATTACGCTACTCTCCACTCCGTTACTTAATACTCCAGTTGGTCATTAAAAAATATAATTAATACTCTCTATCTAAATCCTTGAGTTTTTTTACTTTAATATTTCTTATCTAAACCTCTTACTATTTTATTTTCTCTTCTCGTATCTACAAGCTCTATTGCCCTAGGTAATGCTGGTGCTATAATATCCTCTGTTGTTGCTAACCTTCCATACTCAGAAATTACAAAAAATCCATTAATTAATTCTAAAAGTATTTGAGTATTTCTATCAGTATTATTGCTAGAACTTTTTATTTCTTTCATATCAAATTTGATTTGTTCTGATACTTCTTTTGCTATTATTTTAATCATAGCTTCTGTTGTAATATCTGAATTTTGTCTATGCTCTCTAATTATTAAATCTAATGCTTCACTACTGTATTTTAAATTATTTTTCTCTTTAACTTCTTCTATGTACTCCACATTTTTTTCTGTCATTTTATATTCTTTTCTTATTCTTGCCATCTTAATTTAACTCCTTTTCTTTTTTGTTTAAGGGCTTTGCCCTCGCTATGCTCACCCATTAAACTTTAAAAAAGTTTAATCAAATCCCAAAAAGGAATTATAAAATATCTTAACTGGAAATTACACCTGTAGATATTTTATAAGAGCATAAAGAGAAACTGCCCCCAAAAACCTTGTGGGACTAGGCAAAGCCTAGCGTTTCTATGGGTACAAAAAAATTTCCAAATGTCCCACTTTGCCACATAAAAACCGTATCAAAAACGTATGTATTACGACATTTTGTCGGTAGTTGTTTTCTTAATTTTATCATAGATTTTTTAAATCTAAAACTATTTTTCATAAAAAAAATTGGAGCTACTGCTCCATAAAAATACCCCCCCTAAAATATAAAGAGTATTTTAACTTTCAATTTGTAAGCCTATTTTTTAAAAATTTAAAAAAACTTTTTTTCTCGGCTTTTTGGCTCTCCATTTTAAATTTAATCTCTTGTAATTTCTTCTCAAGCTCACTAACTCTAAGCTCCAAGCTCTTTGTACCCTCAAATTTTTCTTTCTCTCTCAAAGCTCTTTCCTCTGTTGATACAATAATAAACTTACTCATACTAATATTTTTCTTTTTTGCTATATCTTTAAATAATGCTTTTTGCTCCTTACTTACTCTAATCTTTATATAATCATCTTTTATAGCCATTGTTCCCACCCCTATAAATTAAGTTAATCCCTTGTTATCACCATACCATAAACATAATAAAAATCTTGTCTAATCCTAGAACAGGTACGAAGTACCCTATAATACAAGGGCTGAAAATTTGATACCTATTTAAATTTAAACTTGCAATAATCTGAAAGGTATATTTATGCAAAAAAAAGAACAGGTACTACGTACCCATAATACAAGGACGAGAAAATTTTGCACCTTTTTTTATTTTTAACTTTCATATTAGCAATATTGAATTAATTTCTAAAATCATTTATAATACAAAAAGAACAAGGACTATATTAATCCTTGCTCTTTTAAATACTTGATGTCGTTTATACAAGTACGTTTAGATATATTCAAGCTCAAATATATCTCTTTTTGCTTAAAGCCTTGCTCCAACAGGGCTTTTATTTTTTCCCTTCTTTGAGAAATCTTATCTTTTTCACTTACTTTCCCATCGGCTCTTAACTTTTCTTGATATTTGTTTTTTTGATATTCTCTATCCCTCAAATTCTTTCTTCTTTTAAATTCTCTCTTAGAAATTATTGTACTCATATAAGTTTCTTCAAGCTCTGTAATTACTAAAAGCTCTATAAGAGTTTCATTCTTGTACTTATAATCTTTATTTTTGCTTAAATAAACCTTCTCTGCACTTCTAGTAGCTCTTATAACCTCTGTTTCACTTAATGGATATATAAACTCTCTATTAAGCTCTAAAACGTCACCTAAAGCCTTTTGAGTGTCCTCTAAGAAATAACATAGGTAATATCTATACAAGAATAATATAAGCTCTCTATGACCTTTTAAATCATATTCTCTAAGTTCACATAGTTTTATTATGTCTTGTATTCTAGCATAATAAAGACTTCTTTCTCTATGAATAAATACCGTCTTACTTGGTCTACCCTTTTTCTTAGCTTTTCTTTCTTCAAGCTCTGGTAGATATTCATTTTGAATTTCTCTTAAATCATAAATATAATCATACTGCTCTATAACTTTAACAGTTGTCTTAGATTTAGAGTTAATACTTCCTGGTACTCTTAATATTCTTGTAGGGTCTAAAGCTTGTCTATCAGCTCCAAACGGCTTTAAAACACTATATAAATATTCTTCTATTGCTTTCCATAGGGGTAATGCCTTACTTGGTACTGAATTTAAAAGCCATATTAAATAAAGTCCTCTGCCACTATCTATGATTAAATTAGGTCTTGGAATACTTTTATTAAAATAATCTGCTTCAAGGTGCATTATTATTTGCTCCTTAGTGAATCCAGTTTTATAAATATCTAAATCTATAAATTGAGCTTTAAGCTCCTTTATATATTCTAATCTTCTAAAGGTACTATAAAAAGTATTTATGCTAATATATACATTCTCTTGGTTGAAATCTTGCTCCAATAGCTCATTATATCTATAATGCCATTGTTTGTACCCACAATTAATTTCAGCCTTAGTAATCCACCCTTTGCTATCACTATGTAAAATATCTAAGTAATTTATTTGCTCTGAATATTCCTCTTGTCTTAATACTTGTCCCATGCTCTCACCTCCCTTGTTATGAAGATACACCACTATATTATAATTTCTTATACCTATTAAAATCTATAACTTCTGCCTTTTTAGTTTCAATCTCTTTATTCTTATTAAGATTTTTATCTATTTCTTTTGGTGCTTCTTTTTCTCTTTTTTTCTTTAATCTCTCTTTAAAAGCATTTATAGCCTTTTCTACAATTTCATCACTTAATTCAATAAACTCAAATGTTTGCTTATCTAAATATTCATACTTTTCACTCTCACCTTCTAAGGTGCAATATAAGTAATCTTCTAATAATTCTTCATCTGATTTTTCTCTGTCATAATATCTTAAATAATAATTTATACTTCCACTTATTTTTATCCATAGCTTTTTTTCATCCATGTTATCACCTCCTTTGTTTAACTCTTTTATTTTACTTTATATTTACCTGTTAGACAACGAATTTTCTTCCATCTATTGACAACAAGGTATAAATCTCTCCCCTATGGTATAAGCTCCCCTATATAAGTCTTAAAAAATTTGGCACTTTTCAATTTTACTATAAGGGGCAAATGCCCCTTATAGTAAAATTGAAAAGTAAATGTCATATTCGTTATATATCGAGTATTACACTATTTATTGCATTTCTTAGCAATCTTTATAACACTCCTTAATGCTCCATCATTATTCTCTAATACATCTACCACTAAAACTCTAGTTTAATATCCTTATTGTCTTTTTTAGCATGAACCCAAACAATATCACCTTTATCTATTTGACCTTCTAGTCTTTCTGGTATCTTCCACACATACCTCTTATTATGGTTTATATAGCCTTGTCCCTTTTTAGTTCCTCTTTGAATTTTTTTAATATGAAATCCCTCTATAACTTTCATGAATTTCCCTCCTATTATCTTAGCTATATATCAAATATAGTATTATCTTTCCATATCCCAATCTCTTACTTTATTAGACTTATTAACTGGTATGCTCCTAGGATTATCAATATTGCTCCTAGCGTTATTCCCGTTTGAATTGCATACTGCTTTACTCTGTCCTTCCAATTCAGTTTGTCTATTCTCTCTACTTGAGCTACTGTTTGACTTAATACTCTCATCATTTCCATGTGATATTTCTTGATATTTTCTACTTCCTTCAAAGCCTTTTCTAACTTCTCTTGATGAAGCTCCTTCACTTCCTCTGATTTCTTTATCATCAGCTTGAAGGCTTCTTGTGTTTTCTGGCTTAACTCCATGTTCTTCTCTTCTCTTATTTGCTCGTTGCTCTTGTATAGCTCTCTCTCTTTCTCGATTAAGTCTATGGTCTTTATTAATCTGTTGTTCAAGACTGTCTGCTCTGCGTTCAAATTCTTTATCAAGGTCTGAAATTCCTTCATATCCGAAGGCTGAATTTCCTTTGGCTCTACCTCGTTCATTTGCTCCATTTCTAAAAATTGATTTTTCTTGTCCATTAAACTCATTCTCTAATTCCTCCTTATTGTACTTATCTCCTAAGCTCCTACCCCTAATTGCTTTACCATGGTCGGGGTGCTTATAACTTATACTGTTTTTTGTTACTCTAGTTTCTATCTCAAAGTTTTTCTCTAAAAACTCCCTAAAGCTTTGTAAATCCTTTGTTCTCTCCCTTGCTATATCTATTATCTGTCTTAATTCATCTTTCCAAGGGATTTGCCTTCTATCCATTATCCTCTTTTCAGCACTACTAATCCTTTTCTCTGCCTTATGCTCTAGATCTAATGTCTTTAAATTTTCCCTCTCGCATAACCTATTACTTTCTCTTTTTATATCCCATAAGCTCTTATTACTGGCATTATATTTTAGTCCATTTTCAAAACTAACGCTATTAACCACTAAATGATTATGTATATGGTCTTTATCTTTATGTGTTACCACAAATACCTCAAATTCTTTAAATTGGCTCTCTGCAAGTTCCTTGCCTATTTCGTGAGCCTTTTCTGGAGTTATATTATCTTCAGGACTAAAGCTCTGTATTATGTGATGATATTTTACTCCTCCAGTTTTTCCGTAAAGCTCTTGGGTCATATTAAAGTCATTAACTACATTATCGGGGTCGCAATCCTTCCCCCCTATAAGTTTTTCTTCTGTCTTTTCCTCTTGGGTTAAATAACTTACTATTTTTCTTGGGGTAGCCTTTGAGGCTATTCTTTTAATAACTGCCATTACCCATTCACCTTCTTTAATGCTTGAAGAACTTCTCTCCATACATAATCAAGCTCTATTTTCATTTCTTGAAGCTCTTTAATATTTTCTATCTCTCCACTATTAACTTTTCTAGTTAATTGATTGAGATTAATTCCTATAGCTTTCATCTCTAAAACAAGCTCTTTAATATCATCAATTACTATAATTTCTTTTTCTAAAATTGCCTTTCTCATAAACTCACTTTTAGTGAGTTTTGATTTCTCGACCTTCTTTTCAAATCTCTTATATTCATCTTCTGATACTCTGCAATTTAGTCTTTTCACTTTCTCTGATTTCAAAATTATCACCTCGATTTTGAAATATTTTTAGGGTGGTCTTGGAGGGTCTCCCCTATAAGCGAGAAACAAATTTATTTGTTGTATTTACATACTTTTGTATGACAAATACGCATCTCGCTCTCTGTATTATAATTATATTTTAACTATAAAGTATAATTATATCAACCCCTCAACGGAAAAGAGAATTATGAGTAAAAAATGCGTGGCTGCTAATCAGATAAAATTAACCTAGTAAGTACTGCTCCAGTTTTGCTGACACTAATTTTTTACTCATAATTCCCTTTATTTATTTTCAATAAATTTATTATTGCTCTATCTTCCTTTTATTAACCATTCATTATATTTTGCTTCAAAACTTTGTTGGTCTGGAAATATAATTCCCATTCCAACCTCAATACAATCTTCACATTCTTCTGTTAATTCATTATCTACATTGATGTGTCCAAAGTTATAGTCATACTCAAATATATAACCATTTTTAATTAATTTAAATTCTTTATTTTTCATATAATCTCCCTCTGTTCTATTGTAATATTACGATATATCTATAATATATCTTTTTCAGTATCTTGATATATAACTTCATCACCTATAATTTTATAAGTATCTAAAAATCTATACCATACTCCACCTTTTTTACACTCATTAACTACTCTAACTTCCCAATGCTCCTTAAACTCCATTATATGTATCTCTATATCTCCGTATGGATTTTGATTATATTCAAAATTTAATCCATCTAGTTTAATTCTTTCCATAGTTTTTTTGAGTTCTAATATTTGATTTTTAATCTCTTCTGGAATTAAATAATTCATTTTAACCTCTCCTTATAATAAATTCTTTTTTATTTGTATTATTACCAATTAACACTAATCATAAATACCTTTTAAAGCTCTTTGGATTGTACAAGTGCTTAATCCAATTTCTTTTACTATTGCTCTGTAACTTAATCCAGAAGCTCTAAGCTCTTTAATTTTTTTAACTTGTTCATCTGTTACTTTTCTTGGATTAATTAAAGCTCTTGATTCTAACTCTTCTATTTTTTTCTTTAACTCTTTATTTTCTTTAACTAATTCTTCATTAGCTGATTTTAAAAAATCAACTGATAATTCTTTATTATTTTTTTCAGATATTGTACTTCTATCTAATTTAAATCTACCCACAAAATCACCTCTATGTATTATGGTAATATTACATTGTTACACTTTCGCTATATTTTCAATAGTTTACACAAATATTTTTAAATTGAACAACTCCTAAAAAAGATTAGGTTAAATACCTCTTAATCTATTTTCTCTAATTTAAACTGCCATTTATTAGAATTTAATTTATCTCTTATTTCAATTTGATATAACTTTATATTAAATAAATAATATAAAAACATT
>SKEI01001869.1_pt1 | contig 11091 bp, 8 predicted proteins | sample 4826701 | NCBI WGS metagenome assembly SKEI01 (sample SAMN11008813, study PRJNA524170) | human gut metagenome | biome: Human fecal sample; material: Feces; isolation source: fecal sample from pouch patient p2, p6, p7, p14 | host: Homo sapiens | place: Israel: Tel-Aviv | collected 2016-08-31 | reverse complement strand
CTCTGCCGATAAGAGCGCAGCGACGATTCCGAATGCGCCGGTTGACGGTTCCCGCTATGTGGTGACCGTCGATAACGCAGGCGGCACTACCGCCACGGCAACAGGTGTATTTGCCGATGCCACCATTGAGCCGTATCCGGCTTGCTCGGTGACATGGAATGGCGATAGAGTCACTCTGGTCCGTCCGGAGACTCAAGACTGGCGCTACCTCTACATGACCGAGAAGTGGACTGACGAGAACGGTGAAAAGCAGGAGAAGCAGCTGGGTGCCAATTACACCTACTCGCAGAGCACTCCGCCAATCACCGGCATCATCCGTGGTCGCACTACGCCGAGCTCTTACACCAAGTCCATCCCCTCTGGCCATGAACTGTGGGTGCAGGTCGAGGATTACAACGGCAACAAGACCGAACCGGTGAAGATTCAGACCGCCGACGAACTGGCCAAGTGCACGGTCTCTGACCCGACTCAGCCGGATGCCAAGGAGTCCACGCTGACCGCCGTTGACGGCTCGGCCGTGGCCGACGGCAAGGCTACACGTACGATTCAGGCAACGGTCAAGGATTCGTTCGGCAATCCGCTGACCAACGCCGAGGTGGCGTTTACGCTGCCCGAGGGTGTCACGGCCGTTGACGGCAACGCCACTGTCAAAACTGATGCCGCTGGCGTGGCTTCACTGAACGTCGTGTCCACGAAGGTGGGCAAGTACACGGTGAAGGCCGCACTGGGCGACAAGTCCATCGGTGAGGGTGTCGCCATCGAATTCACCAAGGTCGCGGCGACCCCGAACAAGCCCGGCCAGCCGGACAAGCCGAATAAGCCCGGCGACAACAAGCCTGGCCAGAACAACAACAAGAACAATGATAAGAATGGCGCATCGGACTCTTCGCTGAGTAAGACGGGCTCTTCGATTATTGCGATTGTGACTGCCGCAGTGGTGTTGCTCGGAGCGGGCACGGTGGTGCTTCGTGCTCGTAGCAAGATGGAATAGTTTCGCTGCGTATGCGGGTGCGTTGATACCCGTGCCTTAAGCGGGATATGGGGTGGTTGTCCCTGTAGACACCCCCTATATCCCGCTTTTTATATCCGAACATATGCTGAGACCCATAGACTAAAACGTTTTAGTTGTTGATATCATAGGTATTAGAACACAGCTGATTACATGCGGCCCAAAGTGGGAAATAATCTGTTGTAGCGTGGTATTCGCAGCGTGGCTGCGAGGAGGGTTGTTCATGGGATTTGCTCGCGAGGCATCACCATCGTCCACAGGCACGCAGCGTGTGAGCTTAAAAGACATCGCGGATGAGTTGGGCATTTCGCAAACCGCGGTGTCCTTTGCCATCAACGATCGGCCTGGTGTTTCCGCGGAAACCAAACGACGAGTCAAGGAGGCTGCGGCCAAACTTGGGTGGACGCCGGTCTATGCCGCGCAAGCGTTGGGCTCGTCGAAAACCATGACCATAGGCTTTGCCCCCGCACGCTCCGCACAGGGACTCACGGACGAAACCTTCATGTTGCACTTCATGGCCGGTGTGCATACCTCGCTCAGCCCTAAGGGATACGGCTTGCTGTATCGCCCTTGCCGTTCGCTGAACGAGGAGATGAGCGTCTACAGGGACTGGGCGTCACGCAAGCGTGTGGACGGGGGGATTCTGGTTGATCTGCGAGCCGACGATCCACGCCCGAAACTGCTGAAGGAACTGGGTGTGCGTGCGGTTCTGGCCGGTGGCCCTGATCCGAACAATTATGTACCGTCGCTGTCCATCGATGATTCGCGCACCATGGGCACCGTGCTTGAACATCTGTCGTCACTGGGGCACCGCCGTATCGCCTATCTGTCCGGCGATTCCAATCTCGATTATTCGCAGGGGCGTGTGTCGGCGTTTCGGTCGTTCGCAAAACGGCGCAAACTGGAATCCATCAACATCGAGTTCACGAATTTCGATGCCGAGCAGGCCGCGATGCTTACGCTGGAGATGTTGCGTTCGCCGAAGCCTCCTACTGCATTCATCTACGAGACGGAAATTCTTGCCGCGGCCAGTCTGCATGCCATGGCCGAAGCATATGCCACCGGGCAACTGAAAACAGGGGAGGGGCAATCTGCGGGTTATCCGAACGGGTTGCCCGCTATTGTCAGCTTTGAAGACAGCTTTATTTGTGAGGCAGCGTACCCGTCGATTACCTCAGCGCATCGTGACGCCAGTGAATACGGTGCCAAAGTGGCGAAACTGCTGCTCAAAGTGCTCGCCGGCGAACAGGTGAGCGGCAACCGTCGAATCCTCACCCCGAAACTGGTGGTCAGGGACAGCACGGCCAAACCCTGTAACTCCTGTGGAATATAGAAACCACCGATTCTGAGTCAGCACTTCCAATCCATACGACGTTGGCCCTCGTTATCAAGCGGGGGGCCAACGTCGTTGAAGGAGGAGATAAGAAGGCTAAGATATTGCCGGTCAGGCCGCGTTCTTGACCGCGGTGGCGATGGACACGGCCGGGTCCAAGAACGGAATCAGCGTGGACTGGAAGGCGTGATACAGGTCGGACTTGCCCGGCCAGACCGTGCCGATCACGTGGTTGTTCTTGTCAAGCTGATGGAACCAGGAACCGCCCTCGTGGTCGATGACATGCTCATCGACATACTGGGCGAATGTGGCGTACCAGTTGGCGTACATCTCCTCGCCGGTGGCCGCATACAGCGTGGCGGAAGTGTTCAACGATTCGGCCAGCGTCCAATGCATGCGATCGGTGACCACGGGCTTGCCGTTCCAGTCGGTCGTGTAGGCGAGTCCCACGGTGCCGTCGGCGTTCCATGCGTCGGCCACGGCACGCGCGAACAGGTGCTCGGCGGCGTCGATGTACGGTCGCGCGCCGTCCCGATTGGCGAAGGAACTCAACGCCCACTGCACGATAAGACGCGCCCATTCGATGCCGTGGCCCGGCGTGGCGCCATACGGTTTGAACTGGTCGTCCTTCTTGTCGGCATTGCATTCGAGATCGACCGACCAGTCGGACTTGAAATGCTCGGGAATGCGCCATCCGTTGTGTTCCGCCCATTCGATGACGTGGTCGATGATGCGGCCGGCGCGGACGCGATAGGTGTTGTTCCCGGTGGCGTCGGCCACGGCCAGGAACGCCTCGGTGGTGTGCATGTTGGCGTTGAGACCACGGTACGGGTCGAGCTCGGTGAATTCGGTATTCCAGGTATCGACGGCCAAACCGATTTCGTCATCCCAGAAATGCTTGTCATACGTGGCAAGCGCCTCGTCAAGCAGTTCCTTGGCACCCGGACGTCCGGCCAGCAGGGCGGAGGACGCGGCGAGAATCACGAAGGCATGCGCATAGCAGACCTTGCCCGGCGCATGGGTGCCGTCCGCGAACACCTGCGGATACCAGCCGCCGTGCTCGTCGTCATGCAGAATGCCGGTCAATCCCTTGAGCGCCGCGTCGGCCAGCTCGCCCGCACCCGGGTATCCGAGCATGGCACCAATCGAATACACATGGGCCATACGGCTGGTGATCCACGTTTCGACGCCGTGGGAGGGGTCGAGGGTGCCGTCGGCGTTCAGCCAGCCGGAACCGCCATCCGGCGCTGGGAAGCCCTTGCCGAACTTCAGCAGCTCGTAGGTTTCGGAAGCCATGAAAATGCGGTTGGCTTCGGTGCCGAGCGTATACCGTGGGTTATTGGTCATAATGATTGTTCCTTTCCTTAACGAGAACATGCGGTGGGTGCGCAATGAGCATTCAGCGGGCACGTCTTAGTGTTTCACGCGAATGCCGAAATAGTCCATGACCAGTTCGCAGAACATCATATTCGACCAGCTGAACCATTCGCGCGTGTACTTGGTCGGATCATCCACGTCGACGCCTTCGTGCATGAGATGTGTACCGGCGTCGGTGGCTACAAGACGGTCGAGGATATGCGCCTTGAAGTCCTTGTTGTCACTGGTCATCGCCTCGATAGACAGGGCGATCGGCCACACATAGCGCGGCGGGGTGTGCGGTGAGCCGATGCCCTTGAGATACTCGCCCTCGTAATAGTACGGGTTTTCGTCGCTGAGCAGCGTGCGTCGGGTCGCCAGATATGTCGGATCGTCCGGTGCGCAGTACCCCAAGTAAGGGGCCGCCATCAAGGAGGGCACATTGCTGTCGTCCATGATATTGACGTGACCCAGGCCGTCGGTCTCGAACGCGTAAATCGTCTCGCCATTGCGGTTCGTCGTTTTGGCGTGGGCTTCGATGCCTTCGGTGATGGTGCGGCGCAGCTCGCCGGCACGGGCGGCGATATCGGCGTCATCCAGAATCTCACCGCCGAAGATGCGTTCCAGATAGCCCATCACCACGGCGGCGAACATGTTCGAGGGCACCAGATAGTGGTAGGTGCAGGCGTCGTCGCTGGGGCGGAAGCCGGACCAGGTCATGCCGGTGTACGCCACCGGCGACCCCTTGCCGTTATTGCTCAGCGATTCGGTGGGGATGTCCGTGTCGCGGATGAAGAAATACGGGGAGCGTTCATGATGCTGCTCGGTCTCGAAGACGTCAAGAATCTTCTTGACGCCGGCAATGAATTCGGCATCGAAGTGATCGGCGTTGCCGGTGTTCGCATACAGCATCCAAGCCAACTGGATGGGGTAGCACAGCGAATCCACCTCGTACTTGCGCTCCCAAAGCCAAGGGCTGGAGAAGTCGGACTGATCGTCCTTGTCCCAGGAGGCACCGTTCGGTTCCTCGTTGAAGGCGTTCGCATACGGGTCGATGGTAATGTAGCGGAACTGCTGGCGAACCAGACCGGCGATCAAGTTCGCAATGTCGTCGTCTTCGGCGGCAAGGGCCAGGTAAGGGCGTAATTGCGCGGTCGAATCACGCAGCCACATGGCCGGGATATCGCCGGTGAGCAGAAATGTGGTGCCGTCGTCATGCCGTTTGACCGTGGTGGTCAGGGTGTCGGCAAAGCAGGCGTTGAAGTTCTCGGCCCAATCAGCGTGTTCGGTGCCACATAGGTCCGTGATGTGCTGCAAGAAATCCGAGACCGACTTCGGTATCGCGGTGGTCGTCATAAATTCAACTTCTTTGTTTGAGGGATATACATATCAAGGGAACAGCATTATTCTAAACCGCTTTAGTTGAAGACACGCGAAAGGATGTGAAGAGCATGAGTGTGAGCGCACCATATGAAAAACCGGTGAGATTTCCTGTTCGGAGAATCTCACCGGTTGCGATCAGTCGATTCGTGAAGTCGCACGAATGGCGGATAAGGGGGTGGGGATGGATTACTTGCCGATTTCAGCCAGATAGTCGGGCATCTCGGCCGGGTACTCGGGCCAGGCACCGGCCTGGGTGCAGACGAAGGCGGCGGTGTTGACGGCCTTGCGGTGGGCTTCGGCGAGCGTGTCGCCCCGCAGGATGCGGGCGGTGAAGGTGCCGGAGAAGGAGTCACCTGCACCCACGGTGTCGTTCACCTCGACGTGCGGAGTGTCCAGCGTGGAGACCTCGCCCTTGCGGGAGATGATGGTGGAGTAGGCGGAGCCGGCGGTCAGAATCACGTAGTCAAGGCCGAATTCCTCGATGAACCAGCGGGAGGCATCTTCGCCGGAGGTGCCGCGGATGTCGAACATGTCGCGCAGCAGCAGGAGTTCCTCGTCGTTGATCTTGAAGACGGTGGCCGCCTTGAGGAGTTCCTCGATAAGTTCCTTGGAGTAGTGGTCGCCGCGCAGGTTGATGTCGAAGAACTTCATCGCGCCCGGCTTGGTGTGCTTGAGCAGCTCCGTGATGGTGGCGTGCGATTCGGGGGAGCGCAGGGCCAGGGTGCCGAAGCAGACGGCGTCGGCCTTGGAGACCACGTCGATGAGCTGGCGGGTGTACAGGATGTGGTCCCAAGCCCCGCCCTTGACGATGGTGTACTCCGGGATGCCGTTCTTCAGTGCGACCTCGACGGTGGAGGTCGGCCATGCGTTGCGCTGGATGACGGTGTTGATACCGGCCTCGTTGGCCTTGGCAATCAGTTCGTCGCCGAGTTCATCCTCGCCGACCGCGCTGATGGCCCAGCCTTCGGTGCCGTTCTTCATCGCGTGGTAGGCGAAGTTGACGGGGGCGCCGCCGGCTCGCTTGCCGCTCGGCAGCATGTCCCACAGCAGTTCACCGAGGCTCAGAACGATCGGGGTAGTCATGGTTGGTTTCCTTTCCTTTGTTTCCTTTATCGGGTGTTTCGTATGGAAAATCTTGTGATGTCGGCGCTTGGTTTAGGAGACGTCGAAGAACACCGAGGGGTGTTCGAGGAATTGGGGCACTGCCACTGCTGCGGCACCGGAGACCGCCGCGTCGGCGGACAAGGTGGATAGGCTGATGGAAGTGGAGGCATTGATTTCGGGGATGGCCCGTTCGGCCACCGTGGCGCGCACCTCATCGAGCAGTATCGGGCCGGCTTCGGACACGATGTCGCCGATGATGATGTGCTCGGGATTGTATCCATTGAAGATGGTGACGCATCCGTAGCCGACGTATCGGGCGACTTCGCGGACAATGGCGATTGCCGCTTCGTCGCCGTCGCCGGCTTTGGCGAACAGGGCGCGGGCGGCTTCGGTGTGGGTCATATCGGCCGCGCCGGGAACCACGGTGCCATCGGCGATGAGCGTATCGTGAATGGCGGGGGTGGAGCAGTAGCGTTCAAGGCAGCCGACGTTGCCGCAATCGCAGGGGCGGCCGTTGACGTCAATGGAGATGTGTCCGATTTCGGTGGCGGCACCGAGGAAGCCGTTGATGAGGCGACCGTTGTCGATGACGCCGAGGCCCACGCCTTCGCCGACCAGATAATAGGCGAGGTTGTCGTCGGCGTGCACCGACGGGTCGAAGAGATAATGTGCGAGGGCGCCGGCGCGGGCGTCCTGTTCGATGAACACTGGCACGCGGAAAGCGGTGGCGAATTCGTCGATGAAGTTGATTCTGCGCCAGCCCTGCATGCTGGACACCACGGCGGTGCGGCCCACGTTACGCAGATAGGGGCCGGGCACTGCCATGCCGATGGCCACGATGGACGGGTCGTTGTCGAGCAGTTGTTCGACGCGCTGGTGGATGGTGACGATGGAGTCGTTGATGGTGTTGTCGCACACCGTGGGCAGGTTTTCAAAGCTCAGGGTGTTGCCGCACAGGTCGAACACGCCGATCTGCACCAGCGAGCGGGCGAATTTGATGCCGATGATGCGGAAGTGCGTGGTGTTGAGCTTGAGTCCGATGGAACGGCGGTTCTTGGAGCCTTCCAGATCGCCGGTCTCTTCAATCATGCCGGCCTCGATAAGGCGTGCGGTGATTTTGGTGATGGCCGCGGGGGTGAGTTCCAGTGCCTTGGCGATTTGCGCGCGGGAACTGATGCCGTTGTGATACAGGTGCTTGACGATGCGGGAGCGGTTGGATTCGGAGACACTGGCCTGGGAAGTGGCGTGGGTGGTGTTTGTTGCCATCGGTCTTAAGTCCTCCTTGTCTGCACCGCTGCGAGTTGTTCCGCTCGTCTTTGAATCTGAACTTGATTAAGATATTAACGCTGTTAATTGATTGACGCAATCAATATGTCATTCGGTGTGTCGTGCATGTGAGTGTCGTCTTGGGGTAATTTGTTAAGATGGTTGTCAATAGTCGGATGCACACTGATATCAAGCGAAACGTTCGATGAAGAACAGGGGAGGACTGATGTCTGAAAACACTATGAACAATCTCAAAATCGGTGTTGACGTGGGCGGAACAAAAATCGAAGCTGTGCTGGTTGACGCAATGGGCACGGTATTGGGTTCCGCCCGTATTCCCGCCAGGCATGGCAACGATGCCGTGATCGAAGACATCGTCGCTGTAGCACATCAGGCAGCGGGTGAGCGGTTTGACGAGGTGAGGGCCATCGGTATCGGTACCCCGGGCACGGTGGATTCGGCCAGCGGGCATGTGGGCAATATCGTGAATCTCGACGTGGTCTCGCTGGATATGGGGCCGTTGGTCTCGCAGCGTTCGGGCGTGCCGGCCCATGTGGAAAACGACGTCAATGCCGCCGCCGTCGGCGCGGCCACCGTATTGGGCGGTGCGGACGGCATGGCCGGTACCATTGCGTTCCTGAACTTCGGCACCGGACTGGCTGCGGGCATCGTCGAAAACGGCGTGCTGATGCATGGCTATAGCGGCGCGGCCGGCGAAATCGGCCATATCCCAGTCGAACCTCATCGCCTCAAGTGCCCTTGCGGGCAATACGGATGCTTGGAAACAGTCTGCTCGGGCGCATCCGTGGGGCGTCTGTGGCCCAACGCCGACCCGCCGATGCCCGACCTGATTCGTCGCGCGAAACAGCGGGAGGCCAAGGCCGTCGATGTGCTGGACATGGTAGTGCGCGCCATCGGCGACACCATACAAATCCTGGCTCAGTCCGTTGATCCGCGACTCATCATCTTGGGCGGTGGCATGGCCAAAACCGGCGAACCATTGGTCGAGGTGATCACGGCTGAGCTGCGCCGGCGCGAATCGCAATGCCGATTCCTCGAAACGCTGGACCTGCCGGCCCGGCTGCGTCTGGCACCTGTCGGCCAACCAGTCGGAGCCATCGGTGCCGCCATGGCGGCGTAGCCTGGCATAGTGCCGGGGCATGGGAGATGAGGCCTCAGATTTGTCTCCGAGGCCCCATCTCCCACGCAGTCCTATATCGCTTTATGTCGTGCTGTGCCGCGCTTGGTCTTGCGCGTTTCGTTGCCGGGGTGACCGGCTTTTATTTGGCCAAGTGTTGGAAGACCACGGCGATGGCCTCGCCCTGTACGGTGATGTCAGGTCCGCATTCGCAGCGCCGAATCACCGTGTGTTTGTGGAAGGACGAGGATGTGGCGGCATCCAGATATTGCTGGGCCGCGCCGATGAACGTCGCGTTGATGATGTTCGGCTGGCCATAGACGCATACGTCTGCCATATCCAAAAGGCCCACAGGCATGGCCAGGGCTTGGCCAAGATAGCGGCCCGCCCGAGCAAGGATACCCTGATGCTGCTCCACGTCTGCTGCGCTGAGTTGCTTCTTCAATGCGGTTCCGGAAATCATCGTCTCCAAGCAACCGTGCTTGCCGCAAGGGCACAGCGGCCCGTCAAGATCGATGGAAATATGGCCGAGCTCGCCAGCCGCGTGCAGTTCGCCGATTACCGGCGTGTCCGAGAGCAGAATCGCCGAACCGATGCCTCTTTCGATGCGCACGAAAAGCATATTCGGCCCGCCTTGGCCAAAGAAACGTTCGGTGAGCATGGCTGCGGTGGCGTCGTTGCTGACGTTTACTTCAAGTCCGAAATGTTCGGCGATTGGCGTGGACAGGTCGAGATTGTTCCAGCCGCGCATCGTGGAGGAGCGGACCACGCCGTTGTCTACCACGCCGGGGGAGGCGACTCCGATGCCGATGACCTCGCCATCGGACATGCCCAGCATCTTCTCAATGAGCTCGATGATCACATCCACGGAAACGAATGAGCCGGTGTTCAGGGTGACTTCGGCGTGACGCAGCGGCTGGCCGAGCAGATTGGTGACTGCGCCGTGCAGCAGGTGCTCCTGCGTCAGGTCGATGCTGATGATGCGCAGTCGATCGATATCGATGCTTAGCAGTGTGCCTCGTTTGCCTTTGCCGCCGCTGGGTGCCTGACCGGTCTCGCGCAGCAATCCTTCCTCCAGCATCCGACCGACCACATCGGAAACGGCCACGCGGCTCAATCCGGTGCGTCGGCCGAGCTCGGCGCGCGAATACTGGTTGGTGGGGAACAACAACCTGAAGATAAGTTGGCGGTTCTTGCGGCGCACATCGGCGGGGGAAGCCTTGGCCGCATGGTCGTCGGTCGTTGTGTTGAGACCGAGATATGACATGTTTCCTCCTGCCTGATGGTGAGCGAGTGGACGGCGATTGTTGTTCCATACACAGCTTAGACGGTGAAGCGCAATTTCGTCGTTGAAACTGTTATGAAACTTCACTAATAAATTCCAGTGTACCTGTGTGAAGCGTCAGGAAACACCGTGAGTGTTCATAAGGTCCAAAATTGTTACTATTATTAACAAATAGCGAATCACCAATCGTCACTATGGCGAACGGTGGTTGGAACGCCGCGCGGCACCCGGACGTGACAAGGATGTTGCCATTATCCGCAAGACGGGCGGCGGTACGGCGACTCGCATCGGGCGGGCCGCACGGAACTGGAGGAAACCGATGCCGGAAATCATCATTGTCAAGAACGAAGCCGAGGCCGGCGAGATCTACGGCCGTTGCGTGGCGGACCTGATCAAAGCAAAGCCGGACGCTGTGCGGGGCCTGGCCACTGGTTCCAGCCCGCTGGCCGCCTATCAGGCGCTCGCCAAGATCGTCAAGGACGAGGCCATTGACGTTTCGGGCGTGCGTGGTTTCGCGCTTGATGAATACATCGGACTGCCGCTGACCCATCCCGAGTCCTATCATGCGACCATCCATCGCACTGTGGTCGAACCGCTCGGCCTGGACCCGGCCAAGGTCCATGTGCCCGGCGACGTACTTAACGGCACTCCGCTCGAAGACGGCGACAAAGTCGCGCTGGCCGGCCCGGCCTATGATCGTGCCATCGAAGCCGCTGGCGGCATCGACGTGCAGATCCTCGGCATCGGCACCGACGGCCACGTCGGCTTCAACGAGCCCGGTTCCTCGTTGGCCTCCGGCACTCGCGTCAAGACCTTGGCCGAACAGACCCGCATCGACAACGCGCGCTTCTTCGACAACGACATCAACCAAGTGCCCACCCACTGCATCACGCAGGGTATTGGCACGATCATGAAGGCCCGTCACCTCGTGCTGCTGGCGTTCGGTGCCGGCAAGGCCGAAGCCATCGAGGAGACGGTGGAAGGCGGCGTGTCAGCGTTCTGCCCGGCTTCCGCGCTGCAGATGCACCCGCACGCCACGATTATCGTGGATGAGGAGGCCGCGTCCCGCCTGCGCCACAAGGACTACTACCGTTACGCCTACACCCACAAGCCGGCCTGGCAGGGCATCTGAGTTATCGTGTGCTGGCTCCCGCCAGCGGGAGCGCATGAGCGGTAAGGAGAACAACATGTCTGATAGGAACGAGATAGTCTCGCGC
>SKEI01001856.1_pt1 | contig 11127 bp, 9 predicted proteins | sample 4826701 | NCBI WGS metagenome assembly SKEI01 (sample SAMN11008813, study PRJNA524170) | human gut metagenome | biome: Human fecal sample; material: Feces; isolation source: fecal sample from pouch patient p2, p6, p7, p14 | host: Homo sapiens | place: Israel: Tel-Aviv | collected 2016-08-31 | reverse complement strand
GCCTTAAAGGGACTGTATGTTTCCAGCTCCGACAAGTACGGAAAAGGAATTTTAAAATTAAGCCCGGATCTGGCTCCGGACAAGGAAAAATTTGAAGCCTCCTATGATGGTGAACGCCAGAGCCTGAATATCTGGCCAGAAGTGGAGGATGAAAAAGCTTCTGTCAAGGTTTATGCCATCAGTGGCATCAAGGCAGGAACAGTAGAAAAAGATGAGACCATTACGGGAAACAAGGATAATAAAGACCGCTCTTACTGGAAAATCTTTTTTGCAGATCAGGAAAAAGAGGCAAAGGTCCGTCTGGAGGTAAAAGCCGAGGATGGAACAACCAGAGACTATTATATTACTCTGAAACTTACCGATACGACAGCTCCGGTACTAAAAAAAATCAGTGCCAGCCGTATTTCCACAGATACTGCATCCGCTGTCTATAAGACCTCTGAAAAGGGAACCTGTTATTACCAGGTGATTGAGGCAGGGGCAAAGGTACCTTCCTTGGATACAGGTGGGGAAGGAACAGAAGTATTAGCCGGAACCAATACCATTACCTTGACTGGATTATCCTCCGGGGAAAAAGATCTGGTGATCGTGGTAAAGGATGCAGCTGGGAACGTAAGTGATTCTTTAGTCATGCGGATCCCGGATATAAAAATAGCCGGTACCCCTGGAAACCTGGTGCATGGCTCCGACCATGGCGGAAATAAGTCCCAGGCGGCTATCCCAGGACAAAGCGGCCAGGGCTCCTTATCTAATCTAAAACTGGTGGAGGGATCCAAAGCAGGCGGTAAAGAGGGCGAGAAAACCACTAGGGAGATCAAGGCATCCTTAAAGCTCCAGGGGGAGAAACAGACTTCTTTGTTTGGAAATATCAAGACAGCTGATACCCAAAAGATAGAATCCCCGAAGTGGACAGAGCGGACTAGGAAAAAATATGCAAAAGATTTAAAGCCTGGCTATACCATAGCAGGGGAGAAGGTGATGGAAAAAGTCGCTCCTTCTCCAGTGGTGGAAGAAAAAAGTGAGGCGTCAGACCGTTTTACCGAAGAAACCAAAACCACAGTTACAAATACAACTGGAAAGAACCAGGCTCAGGAGGAATCTTTTGCGGGAAGTGTAACAAGAGGAATCAAAAAAGCAAGTCTTGCAACAAAATTTCTTCTGGTGATTGCAGTATTGGAAACTGGTTTTGCCGTCTTTTTTGTAACGGCGAAGAAACGGTTTAAAAAGAGAAACAATAAAAAGCCAAAAATAACGGCGTAAGCAAAGAAAAGAAGGGAGAACAGAATGAAACCAACAATGAAAAAATGGTTGACCGGACTTTTGTCTGTAGCTCTGTTAGCTGGAAACCTTCCGGTGTATGCGGTAAACACGGCTTATGCCGCAGAAGAGGATGGATTTTTTACAGACGAGGCAGGGTCTTTTGAAGGCAGTTTAGAAGAACCTGAAGAAAACCCAGATGGCGGACAAAGTGAGGATTCATTTGCAAGTGTTTCTGAATTTACCGGGTTTACCTCCGGGGAAGCAGAAGAGGACTTTTCAGGGGAAGAGGATTTTGTGGCACCGGATTCCCAGGATGGGTTTGAAGGCGAAGCGGATCCCACGACTCTTTTGGAATCCGATATGCAGGATGAGGGCGGCTACCTTCAGAACCTGACTTTATACACCAGTCAGAGCGGAGTATCCCCCGTAGCCCTGAAGCGTTCTGCCGACCTTGACGCAGAGTTTGGCGGCAAGGTTTATGTAGCAGAGTATGGTTCCAACATGGATTCCGCATCTTTTTGGATCACAGCAGATCTGGCTGGAAATGCGCCAGATGGTTCCGCCATTCAGTTGGAAACCACCGGGCTGGATGGACAGAAACAGAACCTGGAATTATCCACAAGCGCCTATAAAGACGGGACACGTTACAACGTGAGTGCCTCTGTCTTTTCCTCAGGAGGGAATGGCTCAAAAAGAGCACTTTATACCATTACCGCAGGAACAGAAGGTGACAAACAGGTTTACCAGATCCTGGTAGAACGCCGTCTTGACCTTTCCGATCTCAAGGCCTACCTGCCGGACGACAAAGACCTGGCAAAAAATATCCTTCCCAAATTTGATACCACAGGAACTACAAGGGACTACGAGACAACGGTAGTGGTTTCGACTGCTTCTTTACAGGTGGTTCCAAAGGCATTTTCCGGTAACTGGTATCAGCTTGCCATTTCCAGTGAAAATGTAACCACAGGCGAAGTAAAAGAGGTTCCGTTTTCTTCTACAGATACGGCTGTGAGCGTTCCACTGGCAGACACCGGTGATACCAAAGTGACACTCTCCATGTCAGAGGCAAACACCTATGCGGATCCTGCCCTGGCAGAAAAGACTTATACCTCCACAGGAACCTACACCATCCTGGTGCATAAAAGCACAAGTGACAAAGTAAGTTTCCAGGTAACCCCGGAGGATGCGGTCATCAGCGTATATGACAAGGATGGGGAGCGCCTTACCCCTTCCGCCGATTCCCTGATGGTTTATGAGAATATCCTCCAGGGAGAAGCTTATACCTGGAACATCTCCAAGTATGGCTATATTTCTAAACAGGGCAGCTTTACCGGCGGCGAGGTTAGCGATATTACCGCAGAACTGGTAAAACAGGATGCCACACAGCCGGAGATCACGGATAACGACTGGATCAATTTCCAAAATAGTGATACGAACAACGGCATTACCGGAAGCAGTACCCCGACCAGTGCGGATTCCACCCTGTTAAAATGGAACACAAGGATCGGAGTGGGCTGGGAGGCTGCCATCACACCACCACTGATCCTGGGCGGAGCAGTTTATGTAGCGTCTGGACAGTTTATCTATAAGCTGGATAAAAACACAGGGGAAATCCTTCAGACCAGCGAACAGCTCTCTGGAAACATGCAGTATGCCATGATTCCTCTTACCTATGCAGAGGGAATGCTGTTTGCACAGATCGGAGGCGGTCAGATTCAGGCAGTCAGTGCCACTTCCTTAAAGTCTTTATGGATCAGTGAGTCCCTGGGTGGTCAGACACTTTCCCCGATCACGTATAAGGATGGATATATTTACACGGGAACCTGGAACTCCGAGACTACAGCAGGCTCTTATTTCTGTCTGTCTGTTACAGACGAGGATCCATCCACAGGAATAGAAATTAAACACTGCACCTGGAAATACAACCATAAGGGCGGCTTTTACTGGGCTGGTTCCTATGCCTCATCCGATTACCTGGTATTTGGTTCCGACGACGGTTCTTCAGAAGGAACAGATACCAATTCCGCCATTTTATATTCTGTGAACACTCACACCGGACTGCTCCTGGACAAGATGACAAGCCATGGGGATATCCGTTCCACTATTGTTTATAACAATGGTTATGTATATTTCACCACCAAAGGCGGGTATCTGTACCGTGTGCAGATGAATGCAGACGGCACCTTTGGAAGCACCAGCAGCTATAACCTTGGCGGCATGGCAACCGCTTCCCCGGTTGTTTATAAGGGAAGGATCTATGTAGGTGTCTGCGGAAACGGTGGCCAGTTCAATTCCGATGGTGGTCACCATTTTGCAGTCTTAAATGAAACCGCTTCCGGGATTTCCCTGGCATACAACGTATCCATTCCAGGCTATCCCCAGGCAGCGCCTCTTCTGTCCACGGCCTACGAAAACCAGGATTATAATGGAGATGGACAGGCAGATGGAAGAGTCTATCTGTACTTTACCTACAATGCAAAACCAGGCGGTATTTATATGTTATCCGATGAACCGGGACAGACTTCCGGAACAGCCGTAGAGCTTTTCCGTCCGGCAAGTGACCAGCAGGAATACTGTATCAGTACCATCTGCGCAGACCGGGAAGGCACCCTTTATTACAAAAATGATTCCAATTACCTGATGGCTCTGGAAACCAACGGGGCATATTTAAACAGCGTGACAGCCACGGCAGATACTGGAAAAGTAACCTGGCCTTCTGCCTTCCGAAAGGATACCTTAAAATATAACTTAACGGTAGCGGAGAATGCCAGCAAGGTAACCTTTGCTTTGAAAGCACCGGAAGGCTGTACCATAACCGTAAATGGACAGGCGTATGCAGGAAGCTTTGTGGCGGATGTAAGCAGCGGCTCCACAGATATAAAGGTAACCGTAAGCGGCCAGGGAAAGAGCCGGGAATATACCTTCCACATTTCCCAGGATATTTCTACGCCGGTTTTGGCGAACATGACGCTTAGCACCAGCAATACCTACTCCAATACGGCAAACCGGATTTCATTGTCCCCGGAATTTAGCAGCGCGACAACCAGCTACCGGGCAATCTATAAAGAGAGCAGGGAGTTTTTAAATATCTTTGCAGAACCGGCAGACAGCAGCGCATCCGTCACCGCTGTGGGAATCCGCGGTACCAGCAAGGTAACGGTACTTGGAAAAGTAACTGGAAGTGGCGCAGCACACAGAATTGCCATGTATTTTGATAAGACCAATCCAGAGGCGGAAGCAGAGGTAAAAGTTACCGTAACCACAAAGTCTGGAAAGACAACGGATTATACGATTGTGGTACAGCGTACCGATACTCCATCCCCGACACCAACTGTAACTCCGGTTCCAGCTACCCCGACACCCGTTCCGCCGACTCCGACACCAACGGAAGTCCCGGAGGTATTTGGCCCCTGGACAACCGTATCGGGGGCAACCGTATTTGCCCCGGAAACCCAGAAGCGCACCAGCAACAAGGGAAAAACGGAAACCCGTACAGTGGGAAGTAAACTTACCCCCACCATCAAGGTAACGGCCTCTAGCATTAAGCTGAAGGTAAAACAGTCTACCACAAAAGTGAAGGTAACCGGTCTGGCAAATGGGGATTCCATCAAGAGCTGGACTACCAGCAATAAAAAGATCGTAAAAGTGACCAGCAAAGGTACCATAAAAGGCTTAAAGGCTGGAAAAGCAAAAGTCACCATCACCCTGGCGAGCGGTAAAAAACAGGTGATTAATGTGACTGTTCAAAAGACGGCGGTGAAGACAACCAAGATCACAGGCATTGCGTCTAAGGCAACCTTGAAAAAAGGCAAGAAGCTGACCTTAAAGCCAGTCATCAGCCCGATCACCTCCCTGCATAAGGTAACCTATACCACTTCCAATAAGAAGGTGGCAACCGTTACCGCAAAAGGTGTGATCACTGCAAAGAAAAAAGGAACTGCCACTATTACGGTAAAATCAGGTTCCAAATCGAAAAAAATTAAGATCAAAGTAAAATAAAAAGTGGAACAGGCAGCAAGGCCTTGCGGGGCTTCTGCCTGTTCTGCCATTTAAAAGAGGCAGGAGCAGCTTCGTAAAAAAGTGAGGAAAAAATGATATATATTAGCCATTTAGTTTTAGATGATGACATGAAAGCATTGGTAAAAGAGTATGGAACCGGGATCGAAAGCATTGATTTTTCCATTTCGGATAACCTGGATCAGCTTTCGGATTCAATCAAAACGTACTGGGAGAAGATGAAAGAGATAGGGACCAGGGATCTGATTCTTCATGGCCCATTTCTGGATGTGAACCCCTGTGCATACGACAGCCTGGTGCGGGAAGCCACCATGACAAGATTCAACCAGTGCTATGAGGCGGGGCTTCAACTTGGAGCTAAGAAGATTGTCTTTCATTCTGGCATGAACCCGTATGTTTATTACAAAGAATACTGGGCGGAGCATGTCGCCAAATTCTGGAAGGAATTTATGAAAAACAAAACAGAACTTGAAGTCGTGCTGGAAAATGTATTTGATGATGACTGGCGACTTCTTTTGGATGTGTATAAGAAGGTGAACCAGCCGAACTTCAAGCTGTGTCTGGATATCGGGCACGCGCACTGTTATTCTTCTTTGGATGTCAGGGAGTGGGCGAAAAACCTGGCTCGCTATGTAAGTCATGTCCACATCCATGACAACTGCGGCGACCGGGATTCCCACATTGGGCTTGGAAGCGGAAACCTTCCCTGGGAGAAAGTGCTTAGTTATCTGCCGGAGACAAAAGAACGCACCTGGACCATTGAATGCATGCAAAAAGAGGATATAAAAAGATGCCTTGACAGACTGACAGCAAAATAAGGATTTACAAAATATAAAAAAATGTTACAATAGTTCAACTGGCAAATTAATTTACCAAAATCTGTTTCTCTATTTTGGCAATGTTTTCCAGATGTTTTTTTTACGAAATTTACAGTATAATAATAGTAGGAAAAGAATGATAAGTAAGGAGGCTGATACTATGGCAATGCCACAGAAAATAAGTCGTGGAACATTAATTTCCCAGGGAAAAGAAAGAGCATTCTTTAGTAAGCTTAATGAAAATCGACTTACGAGGGATTCTTTTAATGATTGTCAGTATTATCGAAACAATATTAATCAGAAAACATTAGCCGAATTAAATGCCCTAATGGATAGAAAAGATTGATGGATAGTGAAAAAACAACTTTAGAACATGTAGAATTAAATGAGGCGGATCTTTCAGATGAAATAATCCAGGAATTCGATTGCGGAAATGATGATATGAATGAATATCTGTATGATTATGCCAGGGATGATTCTGTTTATGGGCGTGGTGTGACCTATGTGCTGGTTGCAGATGACAGAAAACGTATTTATGCTTATGCAACATTAAAAACGCACTCCCTTTATTATTATGAAGAGGAAAAGTGATAGAGGACTGCTATGTTATGGAGAACCTGATGCTTGGATTTGAAAAATGTTAGATAACGCATAACAAACGCATAAACACAATATATGGAAATGCAACATTGACACGCACTATATATTGTGTTATCCTATAATTGAATTATCGTTTATGCATAGCACCCTATGCAGAAGAAGTTTTGTCCTGGCAAAATACCGGGAGCAATTATTTGAGACAATAGATCTGAGAAATATAGAAAGACATCAAAAACCTGGAATGGATTTTTGGTGTCTTTTTTTGTTGTCAAAAATTCAGAATCTAGGCAAAGGGAGCAAATACAAAAGGAAGGAGAAGAGGGATAATTCGAAAAAAATAGAAGCATGTCGGATGAGAAACATGGAACAGGAAAAGAAAGGAGGACATGCATAAATGGAAAATGCCGGGAACCGAAAAATGTTAGAACTATAAAGAAGGTGAGGGCATAAGAAATGAAGAGTATGCAGGCTATTATTGCCTGGTTCTGGCAATTGTCTGCGGACTAAATGCAGCGGAGGCCTGGAAAATCTATCAATATGGACCGGATCATCCGTTAAGTAAAAAAATTCTGAAGCATAAGATCAGGGATTCCTCCCTGAAAAAGCTGAAGAAAAAAGAGCAGGAAAAAATGATGAAAAAGCTGTTTCTGGAAGGATACAGTAAAAATGCAATTGCAGAAGCGTTTGAATGCTTACCGGAAACCGTAACGGCGAGAATCAAAAGAGCAGAGGAGGACATGAATGGAACATAGAAATATAAATACAGTTGGAACGATATTTAATGACTTTTTAGGCTTGTACACAGGAGAAAGACCTGTTGGAATCCATGAGCTGATCCAAAAATATGACAGGCATCCGGTCCTGATGGGATTGTTGTCTAATGTGGATTCTGTTATTTATGTGGATGTTAAAAAGGCCATGTATGAGATTTATCCATTTTACAAGAAATACAGACATCGTGCATTGGATGATAGTGTGTGGAAAAACATTGTTGAGAGTGCGGAGACCCTTGAAAAGAAGTGGAATGGAAACCTTTGGGTACGCCGGGTAATACTGAATCTGGTGAATGAGCTTGATAAGGAATCCCAGGAAGTGCAAAGAGCGGCAGCTGGAGGAAATGTAGAAAATCATGCATCCAAAGCGGCATAATGACGGGAGGAGCTTTATATGCTGGAAAAATTGGCGAAAAGCATAGAGGAAGTAAATGTCCTGGCAGAACATTACCGGACCTGTCAAAATGTAGCGGCAATTGAAAGCCTTGCAAAAGAATGTTTCATATCCAAAGAGGACACGGATGCATTTATAGCAGGAAAAAGCTGCTGTCTGTTGAAAGTTCCATTAATGGGGCAATCCGGTTCAGTAACCGAAAAACTGACAGAAGAAATGCTTCTTTTGCAGGATTCAGGGTATGCGACCGTGCTTGGCACGTATCTTTTAGACCTTGCCAGAAAAGATCCTGTTATGAAAGATGTGATCCTCCAGCCCCATAAGACGCTGAGACACTGTATCGAATATGTCCATGAAAAAGCATATGAGACGGCACTGGAGAAAGCAAAGAAAGAGGGAAAAACTGGTGTGGGGCAAAATGCTGGTATAGCGATTGGCTCTACAGAGGTATTTGCCTGGGTAATAGACTATTACCTGTTGGATGACCGTAAAGACATGGAGAAAAAAGCGCAGGAAGAAAAAGATACAATAAAGAAAGCCTGGGAAAGAGCGGAATCAATCAGGACATTGTCAGCAAAATCAAAAGATTCAGATACGAAGAAAGATGTTTCGGAAGATGCAAAGGTGGCAGCAAAGCCAGCAACGCAAAAGAAAGAAGAACCGGAGCAGCTTTCTTTATTTAATTTAGGAGCCTGAATATGATTGCATACAAAGGGTTTGAAAAAAATTAAAGTTGCAGGGGTTATCAATTTAAGCGATATGGGATCAATGAGACAACGGAAGCAAATTGCAGACAGAATGGATTCCATTGTGCGGAAAATCCGCTGGATTGTCTGGTCCACTATCCAAATTGGAAAAAATCCACTTACTTTATTGTGAAAGCATTTGGAGATCTGGATGAAGATGACCAGGATACGAAAATCTCATGCACCAAGATAGAACTGATAGAGGAATTGGATTTTCCAACGCTTTTGTTACGAGGGGCAGCGTATATGGCAATACATCCGGACCGCTCATGGTGTAGCCTGGTTTGTAAAGAAACTGGCACAGGGGAAAACGGGTTTGTAGTTGTACGTGGAAAAAACCCCAGAGCAAAAGGGTGGAAAAATGATCTTCTTATTTTTGTCCAGGAAGAACCAGATAGCAATGAGATCACCATTATAAATCAGATCTGTGTGGATGGCGCAAGATATAAGGAAGATCAATGGTACGGAATTGCAGATTGAAAATTGGATGCTGGATCAGCGGTCATAGAGAAACCGCAGAAAGGATTATTACGATGAAGTTAGGATATTTGGAATTTGTTGAGGTATTAAGTAAACAGCTTTTGAATGCTTTGAACTTACAGGAACAGCAAATATTTTTTAAAAAGAAAGCCATAGATAATAAGGACCGCTTGTTTGTGGAGACATTTGAAAATTTAAGTGGAAAGCAACTGTGCGGTATTGATGTGAAAGATTTATATGAGCGTTTTATGGAAGGAAGTTCAATGGAATCAATTTTTTATTCTGTACAGGAGGAAATTGAGAAACTAAAAACGGTTGGCATGTTAGAGGGCAAGATGACTCCTGACAGTTATCAAAAAATCAAAAAATACCTTTTTGTAAAACCTCTTAACAAGAAAAATCATTCGCTTGAGATGGAAGATGCAGTGCATGAGGATGTTGGCGATATCGCTTGTGTCCTGTATATGATGCGTAGTAACACGAACGAGTATTTTACAGGCATAAAGATAAAAAATAAGCATTTGGAACAATGGGAAATGACAAAAGAGGCTGTTATGGAAGAGGCATTTAAAAATACCTACCAGATGGCACCCCCTCTCATTTGTACTAATGATGAGAACAAGTGGGGAGGATCCTTTATGGAGAATGGAGCATTCTGCTTATCGAAAAGTGATAAAGTTATGGGGGTTCGACTTTCCACAAATACAAAAGAATATGGAGCGATTTCCGTATTTTACCCTGGTGTCCTTCAAAGACTGGCACAGCTTATGGGAAGTGATTTGTACATTTTATTTACAAGTGGGAATGAAAGTACAATTTACAGTGCAAATGAGAGTAATTTAGAAGATATTAAGACTGAGCTCAATGAAATGGTGATTGAGTATAGGAATGCTATGGTGTTTAAGTGTAGGAATGGTATGGTGTTTGAAGAAAAATTATTGTCAGAAGAACTCTACTACTATAGCAGAATCGAAGATAAGATTTCTGTATATATGGAAAAAGTAAAGGTTAACTTTACTACGGTTAATTTAAAGGAAGTGCACTGATTATTAGAAAAGGTAGATAAGGCTGCGTAATAGTTAAGTGGTAAGCAGTATCTGTATAATCCTAACGAAAGGAAATGAAAAAATTATGAGTGAAATTTTAAGTTATGAGAAGTTTGTCGAAAACTTAAGAGCGTATCTGTTAGATGCTTTAAATCTGCAAGAAGAGCGAATTTATTTTAAAGTAAAAGATGAAGCGGGAATGACTCCAGAGGGAGACCGCTTATTTGTTGAGTGCAATGTAAGCCCAGAAGGTAAAGAAGTGTGTGGAATCCATACGGAAGAGTTATATGAGGATTATCTGGATGGTATTTCCATAAAAAGAATTGGAGATACTGTTACAGATGAAATCCTGAAATTAAAAGATGCAGGGTTTTTCAAAAAAGTACAGGATGTAAATAATTATCCCAAAGTAAAGGGAGACCTGTTTATACGGCTTTTAAACAAAAAGAAACATGAAAAGGCACTGGAAAATGCCGTGTATAAAGAAGTGGATGGCATAGCCTGTGTTTTGTATATGAAAGTTGGACAGAGGGATGGATGTATCTCCAGCATGAAAATCCACAAATCCAGTCTGGCAGACTGGGGAATGGATGAGGACGAAGCTTACGAGAATGCTTTGTCGAATACATATTCCCTTAGTCCCCCAAGAATTTATAAGTGGGAACGACTGCTTTTTAATCCTGCTTATGAGGGCGAAGACTTTATGGACATGAATTATGAAGAAAATATTGTGGAAAGAAATGCTGGTAGCTGTCTTTCTACAAGTATTCGTACCAATGGGGCTGTGGCTGTTTTTCTGCCGGATGTGGCACAAAGGATCGCAGACCTTATGGATGATGATTTCTACATTGTATTTACAAGCGTCCATGAGGCAATGATTCATCCTAAGAGGATGTTCTGTCCGGAAGATCTTGAAAGAATTTTAAAAGAGACACTTAAAGAGGCTACCCCGGACGAAGATTATCTGTCAGATGAAATATATTACTATGATAG
>SKEI01001832.1_pt1 | contig 11222 bp, 9 predicted proteins | sample 4826701 | NCBI WGS metagenome assembly SKEI01 (sample SAMN11008813, study PRJNA524170) | human gut metagenome | biome: Human fecal sample; material: Feces; isolation source: fecal sample from pouch patient p2, p6, p7, p14 | host: Homo sapiens | place: Israel: Tel-Aviv | collected 2016-08-31 | reverse complement strand
TCTTCAGAGAGGTGATGCAGCTGAAGGCTATAGACAGCAATGTGCTCACAGCGATGCTCTTTTCCTTTGCCTACGTGCTGCTCGTCACCTTTGTAGATGACCATTTCGGCATGTCGCTTTTCTTCCTGTCGATGACACTTTATCTGGCAGGCAAACAGCAGCAGGAACACCGCAGCATGCCTTGGTGGCAAACAGCCCTGCTCTTTTTCTTCACGGCAGGCATCACGCTGAGCAATGGCGCCAAGACCTTCCTTGCCGCCCTCTTTACCAATGGCAAAAAACTCTTCCGTCCGAAATATCTGGCATTGGGCATCATCTTGCCTACCCTTCTGATAGGTGCTGCAGGCATCTACCAGAACAAGGCATTCATTATTCCGAACCGTCTGGAAGGAGAACGGCTCGTGGCTCAGAAAGCTGCTAAAGACAGTACTTTTAGGGCTAAGATGGAACAGAAACAGAAACACGATAAGGTCATCGCTGGCAAGAATATCCAGAAACGGGGCATGCTTTCATGGGCAGATATGTCTATCTCCCGTTCAGAATCACTGGTAGAAAACGTTTTTGGCGAATCGCTTATCCTGCACAGAGAACATCTTCTGGAAGATATTCATAGCCACCGCCCGATATTCGTGAAATACCAGACACCCGTTCCTTATATCATAGAGGGTATCATCGTGATTCTGCTGTGTATGGGCTTTTGGATGGGAAGAAGATCGGCCTTTCTCTGGCTCACTGCCTCATGGGTGGCATGCGATGCCTTCATTCATCTGGTCATGGGATTCGGACTGAACGAGGTTTATATCATGGCTGCCCATTGGGCGTTCATCATTCCGGTTTGTATCGGATACATCATCAGAAACTGTAAGGAGAAATATCTGCCTTATCTTCGTGGAACACTCGCAGTTATCACCATCTTCCTGTTCTTCTATAACAGTACGCTGATATTCGAGTATCTCACAAGATAAAAAAAGAGAACCCGACAAGATAAAAAAGTATCTTAGATTAAAACCATCATGCTGAAAATAAGTATCTTAACCCCTATCTATGGAGTAGAAAAATATATCGAACAGTGCGCCCGTTCACTGTTCGAGCAGTCGTATGCGTCTATCGAATACATCTTTGTAGATGACTGTACCCCCGATAAAAGTATCGGCATCCTGCAATCGCTCCTGAAAGAATATCCGGGAAGAGCACAACAGGTACGCATCATCCACCACGACAGAAACCGGGGCGTGGGTGCCGCAAGACAGACGGCACTGATGGCAGCTACAGGCGATTATCTTTTATTTGCCGATAGCGACGATATGCTGCCGGAAGATGCTGTTGAGAAACTGGCAAGAAAAGCAGATAGTAGCCATGCCGACCTGATTGATGGCGGCTACCGGGAATGGTGCGATGAAAAGGCAGGCAGACTCCAGAAACCTTTTGAAGTTTCTGATGAGAAGCTGCTCAAACTACTTGTTTGTCAGAACATCATCACCAACCGGCTGTGGGGCAGAATCTATAAGCGTTCGCTCATCATGGAGCACAGGATATTCTTTGAAGAGGGCATCAACTATGCGGAAGATCTTTTCTGGAATGCCCAGTTCATGTTCTACGGCAAAAAGGTGAACATCGATGATACGGTATATTACTACCGTACCGACAATGAGAATTCCTACAATCACAACATCTCTGAAAAGAATCTCCTGTCATACTTCAAATCAACCCGCCGACTCATCGATTTCTTCGAGCAGAACGATACGGAACATCAGTATCTCAGGGCCACAGAGATAGGCATCGTCAATGCCTACCGCTGGGCGGCAAACGCTCATGTAGCCTTCGAAAAGGTGGATCAGGCGCTCGACTACAAGCCTAAGAGTTGCCTCATCCGACTCATCATCAAGCTCATCAAAAAGGGGGTACCTGTCAAGAGGGTGAATCTTATCTACCTCGCTTACAGAAGGCTATACACTCTTCTAATATCTGCACCTTCAACAGTTTCATGATACAGAAGTAGATGGTGGCTGAAACCAGCAGACGAACCAGCAGCAGGAGATAGATGTTCTGCAGGCTGCAGGTCATGAAATAGGTAACTACCATCGTGGCTGCCGCACAGAGCATGAATGGCAGTATATCCTTTGCCACATCCAGGAACCGCAATCCGGCAACACGCTTCATCATCCACTGCCAGACCAAAAGCCAGGCTATTATAAATAAGGTATAGGCTATCACCATGGTCTGGATGCCATATTGATGACAGAACAATACCAAGGCGAGCAAACCCACTACCTGACCGATGTTGCACCACATATATACATCAGAACGCCCCTTGCTGATAGCCAGATTCTGATAGAGCGTATAAATCGGCATAAAGGCACCGCTCACACAGAGAATCTGCAACAACGGCACACTGGCTATCCATTTCTCATGAATCGTAATCAGAATGAATTCACGTGATACAAGGGTCAAGCCAAACATCAAGGGGAAAGAAAGGAATGCCGTGAAACGGAGCATCTTTCTGAACACCAGCAACTCGCGGTTCTTATCGTCCTGGATAGAAGCCAAGACGGGCTGAGCTATCTGTCCCACCGTATTGGCAACAAACGAATTAGCCTTGGTGTCCCAGTTGTATGCCTGACTATAGTTACCCACATCATTAATCGGATAGAACCTGCCGAAGACAAAGGTCAACACATTGTTGCTCACCGTATTGATGATGTTGGTAACCAGGAGTTTCACGCTGAATCCGAACATCTTCCTTACCGGTCCGAAATCAATATGAAAATTCGGGCGCCATCCCGTATAATAATATCTTCCTATATTCAGCACGAGGATAAAGATAACCTGCTGCCAGGCAAGACTCCAATAAGCCATGCCGTTAAATGCCAGTACCAGTCCCACGACATTCGAACTGATCAGAGCCATGAAATTAACGATGGTAATCTCCTTGTTCATCATGTTCTTCATCATATATCCGTTCTGGGCGATGCCAAACGAAGAGATGAAGAAACTCAAGAACACGAAGCGCGACAGGGAGGTGAGACAAGGCTGATGGAAGAAATCTGCTATCAGCGGCGCACAGAAAAAGAGCACCACATACATGGTAAGACTCACCAGGACATTAAACCAAAACACCGAGTTATAATCGTTGTCGGTGGGTTTCCTGATATTCACCAGTGCCTGGGTAAACCCGCTACTCTGCAGATTGCCCGCTATCAGGGTGAATATGGTGAGGATGCCGATGATACCATAATCGGCTGGCGACAACAAACGCGCCAAGAAGATGCCAAAGAGGATATTGAGTACCTGGGTAGAGCCACTGTTCATCGCTCCCCAGAACAATCCCTTGGCGGTTTTTTCCTTTAATGATTCTGCCATCGTTTCTATCTGATAAATATGGAATATTACTTGTTTTTACTTTTTAGAATGCAAAAGTAGCATAAATAGTTTGAAGTTCAAAACTTTTTGCTTACTTTTGCAGCCGTAAAACAGAAAAAAGTATGGATATTAAGAACATCAAGAAGGAATGGAACGCCACAATACTCGATATATTGAAGGCTTTCATCGAAATCTGCAACAAGTATCACCTCAGATATTACTGTTGTGCCGGCACCGCTATCGGAGCCGCCCGTCACCACGGAATGATTCCCTGGGACGATGACATCGACGTACTGATGCCACGCCCCGACTACGACCGTCTGCTCGAAATCGCCAAGCATGAAGACTTTGGCAAATACGAGGTAGTAACTCCCTACAACAACGAGTCATACCCTCTGTATTTCTCCAAACTCGTGAATCGCGAAACCACCCTTATCGAGGAGAAGGAGCGTCCCTGCATCATCGGTCTTTACGTAGATATCTTCCCTCTTGATGCCACCGACGATGACCTGGAAACGGCAAAGGCGCTGTATCGCAAATACTCTAAGACCATCAACCGTCTGAATGCCGTAACCACCCACAATACTTTCATTGAGTACATCTCCCTGCTCCTGCACAAGGAAACCTGGGGCCGCTTTGCCACCAAGACGATCGCCTTCTTCTGCCGCAGCAAGATGCGCCACCGCCTCATCCAGCAGATGGACGAGATGAGTCACCGGTATGACTTCGATAAGGCGAAGAACGTACTGGTGAATACAGGTTCCTACCACTACAAGGAGATTTTCCCGAAGGAATGGCTCGGCAAGGGCAAGGAATTCCCGTTCGAGGATACCACCATCTTGCTGCCGGAGCAGGCTGATACCTATCTGCGCCACTTCTTTGGCGACTATATGAAGTTTCCACCCGTAGAACAGAGAGTAGAGAAACACCTTCGCTACTATCTGAACATGGAAAAGCGGGAAACATGGGATGAGATTAAAAGAAAGCTTTAGCCTTCCCTCACTTCCTGCAAGGTATGTCCGAAACCTTCTTCTACATCAAAGAGCGGTTTCCAGCCTAAAGCCTTGAGTTTATCCGTACTGAAGGTTGCCTTGGTGATAGGCGTGGTATTGCCCTGCTGCGCATCCGCCTCAGGAATATCAAACACCACCTTTCTATCCGCTTTCCGGGCTATCAGCTCTGCCAGTTGGCGGATGGAGATATTCGATTCTGAATGAGCCACATTATAGGCATTTGCCCTCTCGCCATCCAGCAGGAGGCGCAAGATGGCATGGGCGGCATCTACCACATAAAGCCAGGAGCGGAAAGCCTCACCCTTACTCTTCAGGATGATATCCTCACCCTTCAGAACATTGCGGATAAACTGGGCATACACCCTATTGTCACTCTCCGTAAAGCCCGGACCGTAGGTATGACTCAGTCTGGCTATCACCACATCGGCATCATACTCTGCTCCGTATGCCATACAGAGCGTTTCGGCAGCACGTTTGGAAGATGGATAGCAGGCACGCACCGATGCACAATCCACATAGCCGCTGCTCTTCTCGGTAAATTCAGAGCCATCGCCCTCGCCATAGATTTCACCCGAAGAGATATAAACCATGCGCTGCATGCGGTGACTCAATCCATATTCCAGCAGGTTGGATACGCCGTTGATGTTTGCCTTCATCACCTCTACAGGGTTCTGCTTAAAGTAGTTAGGGCTCGCATTGCTGGCTGCATCGATGATGTAATCAGCGCCCTCAGCCAACTCATTATAGACTGGTTCCCCTATCATCCTGTCCATGCTCTTGATGACAGGCTGGGTAACGTCTATCTCTGCAAAGAAGAAAGATTCATCCTCCCAATAGGCAGCAAACTTCTGTCGGGCACGTTCCTTGTTTCTTCCGGCTGCTATCACCTTGTAGCACCGGGCAGGATTCTGCATCAGCACATCAATCACACAGCCTCCTACCAATCCTGTAGCACCAGCCACAAGAATGGTTTTGCCATGCAGACGCCCCAATTCCAAACCTTCCCGGAAAAGGCGCGCAATATCTTCCTTATATGGTGAATTTCCTATCATAACATGTTTATTTTAACCAAGCCTCAGGCTGAACCTTCATCAGTGCCTTCAGTATCTCCAGATCCTCAACGGTGGTTATCTTGATGTTCTTCTCTGAACCAGGCACGATATGCATCTGTCTGCCTCCCAGTTCTGCCATCAGGGTACAGGATGCCACCGAATTGGCGATGCCCTTCTCCTTAGCCTCTTCGTGGGCTGCTATCAGATTGCCCAAACGGAAGGTCTGGGGTGTCTGGGTACGGATCAGTTTGTCGCGCGGAATACTGGTATTGGTCGTGAAACCATCTTCGCTCTCCAGGATAGCCTCTCTACATTTGATACCCGTAATGGCATAGCCATACTTCTGGCAGATGGCGATATTGGATGAGATGATGTCTTGCGACAAGAGTGGGCGCACGGCATCATGTACCAGCACCAGGTCGTCATCACCACATCCCGCCTCTTTCAAGCCATAGATACCATTGTGGATCGACTCCTGACCATTGCTTCCGCCAGGGAATATCCATTTCAGCTTGGTAATGCAGAACTGGTTGGCATACGACTGCAGTACCGTTTCCCAACCTGCCAGACATACCACAGCAATACCCTGAATATCAGGATGCTTCTGAAAAGCCATCATCGTATGGATGATGATAGGACAGTTGTCTACATGCATAAACTGCTTTGGGATGTCCTGTCCCATTCTATTGCCAGAACCTCCGGCTATGATCAATGCATAGTTCATATTCTCTATCTTTAAATTGATTATTTCTGAATGATTCTCCCCGGATTCCCTACCACGGTAGCCCCGTCGGGAATATCCTGGAATACCACGGCACCGGCTCCTATCGTCACGTGGTTGCCGATATGGATACCGCCGAAGACCGTGGCGCCGGTATAAATCTTCACGTCATTTCCGATGGTAGGTCTGCCGCCCTTGCCGTTGCCCAGCGTCACCATCTGCAGACAGTAGAAGTCATCACCTATGCTTTCTGCGTTGAGATAGGTGGCATAGCTGTGCTCCAGATGCGCACCCTTCCCGATATGCGGGCACCAGATGGTCATCGTACGCTCGGGTGGCAACAGCCAACTGATGAAAACCGAACGGTATTCGCCCATGCGGTAATAAAACAGATTGCGGAAACTCCTTTCGCGGGTGCATGCCTTAATCAGGTTGAGCACCGTAGGCTTCCTGTCCTGCACCTTCAGCAGGTCGGCATCTATCTCCTTCTTATGGAGCAGATACAGAGCGATATGCGGCAACATGCGCACCGCCGAAGCTGACAATATGATGGTTTGTACTATCGGATTCATGACTCTAAATCTTATTTATCTAATGCAAAGATACAAAAAATAAAGCAACTAGCATGCTTTTATCCGAAAACAATTGTTCTTTTCACTAAAAATAAGATAATAGAACAGGGTTTGTAGAATTTTAGTCGGTTTTATTGCTAAATAATGTGAATTAAATAGCTTTCCATATAACTTTTCCGTACCTTTGCACAAAGTTATATATAACGATATTTTAGAAGAGGATAAAACAGAACATCATGAAGAGGATATTGATTGTTGAAGACGATTTGGCATTCGGAACAATGATACAGACTTGGCTCAAAAAGAAAGGATTCGATGTGGAAAGGGTAACATCTGTAGGCGCTGCCATCAAAGCGATGGGAGCCGGCGATGCATTCCATCTGGTTCTTTCCGACCTGCGCCTGCCCGACCACGACGGACTGGTATTGCTCCAGCATATCAGAAAGACCGATGCCCACCTGCCTTTTATCGTAATGACTAGCTATGCAGAGGTTCAGAATGCTGTATGTGCCATGAAATCGGGTGCTACCGATTACGTGGCTAAACCCTTCCATCCCGAAATCCTCTTAGAGAAAATCCGTGAGGCTATCCAGTCGGCTGCTTCAGCGGTTTCAACCCCTCAGCGTGCGGAATCTGCCGCCAGGCAGGATGCGCCCCAAGAAGAACAGCAGGGCGCTACGGAGGTACCTAGATATATAAAAGGTGAAAGCGAGGCTTCCAAACAGCTCTACGAGTTCGTTTCGCTCGTTGCCCCAACCCCGATGTCAGTGCTCATTCTCGGAGCCAGCGGCACCGGAAAGGAATATGTGGCGCGCAGCATCCACGAACAGAGTCTGCGCAAGGACAAACCTTTCTATGCCATCGACTGCGGCGCCATTCCTAAGGAGGTGGCAGCATCTGAATTCTTCGGATATAAGAAGGGTGCCTTTACCGGAGCCGAACAGGATAAGAAGGGCGCCTTCGAGATAGCTAACGGCGGAACGGTTTTCCTCGATGAGATGGGAAACCTCAACTACGAAGTACAGGTGCAGCTCCTCAGAGCCTTGCAGGAGAGAAAAATCCGTCCGCTGGGCAGCACGCAGGAGATAGATGTGGATATCCGACTCATCTGTGCCACCAACGAGAATCTGGCGCAGGCGGTAGCCGAAGGCAAGTTCAGAGAGGACCTCTATCACCGCATCAACGAGTTTACCATCTACATGCCTGCCCTCAAGGACAGAGGTGCCGACATCTTCCTCTTTGCCAACCTCTTTATCAAGCACGCCAACCAGGAACTGGGCAAGAATGTGCTCGGACTGGATGCCAAAGCCTCAGAAATCATTGCCTCATACGACTGGCCGGGCAACCTGCGCGAACTGAACAATGTGATGAAGCGCGCCACCCTGCTCGCCCGTGGCAAGTATATCGGTGCCCAGGAACTGGAGAAGACGATGGCACAGACCTCCCCAGCCCGACCTATCAATATGCAGCTGCACAGCGAACAGTCGGAACAGGAAAGCATCGCCGCTGCCCTGAGAGCCACCCACGGCAACAAGAGCAAGGCTGCCCAACTGCTTGCCATCGACCGCAAGACACTCTACAACAAGATGAAGAAATACGGCATGGAGTAAACATGCCACACCCCGATTCCCCAATATATTCCACACTATATTGGGGAATTTTTCTACACCTTTTCCCCACTTTCCCCACATCCCGTTTCTGGCACAAAACACCATCTCTCCTGATTATCAGACACTTAACAAATTCATCGATTTTTGGCACGCCTATTGTGATATTATTTAGCGAACTCGCAAATGAGTTTCAGCAAGAGAATTAATAAACAATAATATTCACAATTAAAAAACAAAAGAATTATGAAAAAGTTAGTATTTGCAGTTATCGCAGCAGTAGCAATGGTATCAGTTAGCAATGTATTTGCAGGTAACAGAATGGTAAGCGTTGCAGGTTCAGAACCAGTAGACACAGTAGCTCCAGCCGACACAACAGCAACACCTGTTGAGGCACCAGCAGCAACAGTGGATTCAACCGTAGCAAAGTAAATCCACCTTCAGAAAATAGTAATTACGCGTCGCTTTCAATGAAACAGGAGATAGATGACCAGATTTTGGCATTTATCTCCTGTTTTCGTTGGTTTATATCGCATTTTTGATTAACTTTGCACGCAAATAGCAAAAAGACTCAAAACATTAAAAGATAAGAAGATGCAGCAAACAAACGTTCCTTTCAAGGTAGCCCTGGGTTACATCATCGTCGCCATCGTACTGATTCTGGCGATAGGGCTGGTATATCGCAACACCACAACCGTGCTCGCTATCAACCAGGCAACCCGCGACTATATCGAAAAGCGACAGGCAGCCGACAGCACCATGTCCAACCTGCTCAAGGAGGAACAGACCAATCTGCAGCAACTTACCCGCGCCATGCAGGGCAAGTCATCCCACAACTATCTGCACGAGAAGATGAACAGCCTCAACAGTGGCGAAGATTCCGTTGTCGTGCATTCCAAGGCACCCAAGACTCATGTGGCAAAGAACACCACCGTAGAGGTGATGAAAACCCGCAAGGGCTTCTTCCGCCGCCTTGCCGATGCCTTCAAGAAGGAACATGCCGAAACGCTCAGCATCAGACGCGACAGCAACCAGGCTGTCACCGATACCCTCTCTACCCCAGTCAACTTAGCCGGAAACGTAGCCGATATCCTGGAACAGATTGACCGCCAAGAGAAGCAGTCTACGCACGATAACCACGAAGCCATCAACCGCGAGGTGAGAGACCTGCAAATAACCAATGCCCGCCTCGCCCTGCGCTCCTCCCAGCAGCTCAACGATATCCACCAGCGCGAACGTCAGGCGATGCAGCAGGCTATCAACCAGGCGATGCAGGCGCGCCAGAATCTGCTCTGGCAGATAGGTCTGCTTGCCATCGTAGCCATCACGGCCGCCGTCATCCTCGTCTATTACATCTACCGCGATACGCAGAAGGAACGCATCTACCGCGAGAATCTCGAAGAGGCTAACGAGGAAATCAGGCGCATCATGAACCAGCGCGAACGCCTGCTCCTCACCATCACCCACGACATCAAGGCTCCGGCTGCCAGCATCTCGGGCTTCATCGACCTGATGAAGGATTATGTCGACAACCCGCAAGGCATCTCCTGTCTCAACAGCATCAAGGGTTCTGCCACCCATCTCTCCCGGCTCGTTGCCGCCCTGCTCGATTATCACCAGTTGGAAAACGGACTGATGAAGCTGAACCCTGTAGATTTCTCGCCTGCCGACATGTTCCGCCAGTGTGCCGGAGAGATGCAGATCCTGAGCCAGGAGAAGGGATTGGAACTGCATCTGGAGCTCGATGGCATCAGCAGTCCGCAGACCTACTACCGTGCCGATGCCTTCCGCATCCGTCAGATACTCAACAACCTGGTGAGCAATGCCATCAAGTATACCGATAAGGGCAGCGTCACCATCCAGGCAGCCATCAGTCCCCAGCACCTCCTCACCTTCTCGGTAAGGGATACCGGCAAGGGCATGACCACCGAAGAGCGCCAGAAGGTATTCCAGGCGTTCACCCGTCTGAAGAGTGCTCAGGGCATCGAGGGCACCGGTCTCGGACTGAACATCACCCAGGAACTGGTCAATCTGCTCCAGGGCACCCTGCGTCTGGAATCCGTCAAGGACAAGGGCAGCACCTTCACCGTCACCATTCCGCTTGCCTTAGGCACCGCTCCTGCAGTAGAAGAGGCAGAAGAGCAGAAGCCGCTCGCCCCAGCCAAGCCCCATTTCGAAAATCACAAGATACTGCTGCTCGATGACGACCCGTTGCAGCTCCGTCTGCTTCAGGAGATGCTGAAGAAGCTGGTAGGCGACAGTTGGCAAGTCTTTGCCTGTCTGCATGTAGCCGAGGCGCTCACCGTGCTCCACAACGAGCATCCTGCGCTGATGATGATGGATATCGAAATGCCCGAGATGAACGGCATCAGGATGATTCAGCACATCAACCACAGTCACAAGAAGGTAGTAGCGATGACTGCCCACGATGCCAGCATCATCAGAGAGTTAAAAGAAGCCGGTTTCGACGATTGCCTCTTCAAGCCGTTCAGCACAGAGAAGCTGAAAGAAATCCTCGGATTGGAGGATGCAGCATCAGAAGCAGAGGATATGGCAGAGGAAACCAATAAGAATTCCCGCTTTGCAGCCCTCCTGACCTTTGCTGAAGGCGATCCGGAGGCAGAAGCCGAGATACTCAGCACCGTCAAACAGGAGTTGTCATCCCATCTCCAGAACCTCCAGCAGGCAACAGAAGGCGAGTTATCAATAGAAGCCATCGGCAAGACAGCCCACAAGCTCCTCCCTATCGCCACGATGATAGAGATGGAGAGCCGCCAGCACATCGCCGCCCTCGCTCCCGAGCATATCAGCGATCTGTCAGAATCTCAGATAAGAGCCTACACCCAGGCCATCATCGCCGACCTGAAGGGGCTTTTAAAGGTAAAAAAGTAAAAAGG
>SKEI01001817.1_pt1 | contig 11281 bp, 9 predicted proteins | sample 4826701 | NCBI WGS metagenome assembly SKEI01 (sample SAMN11008813, study PRJNA524170) | human gut metagenome | biome: Human fecal sample; material: Feces; isolation source: fecal sample from pouch patient p2, p6, p7, p14 | host: Homo sapiens | place: Israel: Tel-Aviv | collected 2016-08-31 | reverse complement strand
CCAAAAAACCGGACATTTTTACCCTAATGTCATAAATGCATAACGGAAAACGAATACTACTGCAATTACCGATGTAAGTACCTCTACCTCTTTTGCCTTGTTAGTGAAAACCTTTAACAGACAGTAAGTGATCAGACCCATTGCAATACCATTTGCGATCGAATAGGTAAATGGCATAAATACAATCGTACAGAAGGATGTCACTGCATCTGTTGGCTCAGAAAAATCCACATCTTTGATATTTCCAAGCATCAGCACACCTACGAAGATCAGTGCCGGAGCAGTTGCTGCTGCAGGTACGATGCCAACTACCGGTGCAAACACAATGGCTGCCAGAAAAGCAACTGCTGTTACAAGACTGGTCATTCCTGTTCTTCCGCCTTCTGCAATACCTGCACTGGACTCTACAACCGTTGTAACTGTAGAAGTTCCCATTAATGCTCCTGCTGCTGTAGAGATAGCATCTGCCATTAACGCTTCCTGCATGTGGATGACTTCCCCATTTTCATCCACCAGACCAGACTGTCTTCCTGCTCCCATCAGCGTTCCCATAGAGTCAAACATATTTACCAGTGAAAAGCTAAGCACAAGCATGATAATAATAAATACAGCTTCTGTCACGCTCTTTCCTTCAAATAATCCGGCTATATCCAGCTTAAACAGAGATACTTCCCCAAAATCCCTGAATTTATTTGCCAGATTCAGATCAAAGGATGATAATTTTGTAACGCCTAAGGGAATACCTGCTAAAGTTGCTGCCACGATCCCTAAAAAGATAGAGCCTTTACTTTTCTTGCATTTAAAACACTGATCACGATCAGACCGAATAAAGCAACCAGTGCTCCGCAGATCAGTTCTGTATTCCCACCATTTCTCCACTGTGCAAAGTCTACCATACTTACCAGTGTAGACGGATTGCTGACAACGATACCTGCATTTTTCAGTCCTATGATTGTAATAAAAAGCCCAATCCCCGGAGTGATCGCCATTTTAATGGATTCCGGTATGGCCCGGATGATCGCCTGGCGAAGGCCCACCACTGTGATCACAATAAACAACACACCTGATAAAAATACAATGGTCAGTGTCTGGTTATAGGTATAACCCATTCCTAAAACTACGGTGTATGCAAAAAATGCATTTAATCCCATTCCAGGTGCCTGTGCCAATGGTACTTTAGCATAAACAGCACAGAGAAAGGTTCCGATAAACGCACCGATACAAGTACCAATGAACACACCATTTGATACCTTTGCCGCCATTGCCACATCACCGGTGATCACAAATGGATCTGCTAAGATCTGTGGATTTAAGATCAGGATATAGGCAACTGTGATAAAGGTTGTAATGCCTGCCAATATCTCTGTACGCATGTTTGATCCACTCTGTGAAATCCCAAAAAATCTTCCGAAAAAACCTTCCCTTTTTTCCATAAAATAAAGCCTCACTTTCACATATTTCCTTCACTAACAGCCGTCTGCGTTCTGGTGTTCACTATACCCCCCTTTTTGCGATTTTTTCTGATCTTTCCAGCCTTTAAGCTTCCCCGTTGCTCAAAGTATTTCATGCGCTCATCTATACCTGCAGGCTTACAGGATCTGCAGCCCACAGTTTTTTCCAGATATCTGGCATCGTGTCCTCTCAGAGTCTTTCCTGTACCTGATCTTGCAGCTGATTTTCTGCCAGATGCATCTGACAAAAAATTTACTCACAAGATCAGACACAGAAAGATTCCGGGAGAACATTATAAAAGGAGCCGCGATATGTGCGGCTCCTTACTGGATCGATCTTCATCTGTCACCAAAACCGCACGCATTTACATACAACAAGTACTTACCTGCCATATACACTATGTAGTCAACTCTTTACGGTAGTTGGTAGAAACTCCGGACCCATCTCCGGGATATACATATGAAATCTGCTTTATGAAGTTATCTTTATTATAAGATTAAAAAAGTCTGGTGTCTATTGATAATAAGTATCGAAAATATTTTTTGTTTTTGTGTATATTATACAATAATTTTGTTGATAATTTACATTTTTTGTGCAATCATTCATCTTTTGATAATCGAGCGCTACAGCCTCTAGACCTCAGCACTGTTATTTACTTTTTAGCTCTTAAACTCCCAAAAAGCCTTATTGTAAAATCCCCCGCCCCATGTTATAATCAATCTGTTGTCGCACCCTATTCTGGCAACAGAAAGGAGGCGGGAGAATGGCTATATTCATATCTTTTCTAGTGTCGGTCGCAGCAGAAGTAGTTGGCTACTACATATGCAAATGGCTAGACAGACATGATCGCGACAATTAGCCTAAAGCGGATTCTCAACCGCACAAAGAGAGATGAATCCCCAGCAGCTGCAACTGCTGGGGATTCTTTTTTGGCGGTCAAATGACACACCCATATCTTTTCTCGGCTACCAACATTATAACATATGCTAACCCCTAAATCAAGTATTCATCGTAATAAAAATGCCCCTGCCGCTAAAATACCGTTACAGCCACAGCACCTCTACCTTATCCCCTGCTTTTACCGGTCCGCTTCCTGCCGGTATCTCGATCAGGCAGTTACAGCCTACCATACTGCGCATCTGCCCATTGGCCTGTTGGTCTGGAAGCCATACTTCCTTTCCTTCTGCTTTTCCTCTTAAAAAGCGACGCCTTCTGCTGTTTTTTGAGAAACCGGTTACAGCGGTAAGAGCTTCCCGGCGCAGTTTCAGATCCGGATCGCCCATTTTTAATGACAGGATCTCACGTACAAACATTTCAAATGGGATTGCCGCAGAAAATGGATTGCCGGAAAGCCCTATAAACAAGACTCCGTCTTTTTCAGCTGCAAGGGTAGGCATTCCCGGTTTAATGGCAATACCGTGAAACAAGATCTCTGCCCCAATAGAAAGCAGCGCTTCTTCTGTCAGATCCTTCTGTCCTACGGAAACACCACCGGTGGTGATCACCAGTTCTGCCTGGTTTGCTGCTTCTTTTAATGCTTCTTCCATGATCTCCAGCTCATCTCCCACGGTCCGGCTCATCATTACCTGGGCGCCTAACTGGTGTAAACGTGCTTTCATGTATACAGTATTGGTATTATATATTTTTCCGGGAGTCAATGGTGTTCCCGGCTCTACTACCTCACTGCCTGAAGAAACCACTGCTGCTTTTACCCGCCTATAAACAGGCAGTTCCATAATGCCGTTTCCACTGGCAACAGCCAGAGCTGCTGCATCGATCTTTGTACCTGCGTGAAGCAATGTATGGCCTTTTTTATACTCTTCTCCTTTAAAACAGATGCTGCAGCTAGGTTCTACCTCTTTATAAATCTGAACCACATCTTCTCCTTCATCTGTATCTTCCTGACGAAGGACACAGTCTGCGCCCGCCGGGACCATTGCCCCTGTCATGATCCGGACTGCCTCTCCTGGTCTGACCTGCACATCCAGATGATCCCCTGCATAAATCTTTCCTGTAACCTTCAGCTTAACCGGGTTCTCTCCAGTGGCCCCTATGCTGTCCTTAGAGCACAAAGCATACCCATCCTGCGCAGAGCGGCTGAAGGGAGGCATATCAAGAAGTGCATACACATCTTCCGAAAGTACCAGCCCCAGGCAGTCCTCCAAAGTTTTTCTCTCTGTTTTTCCATGTGTTACATGATCCATAAGGATATTAAGTGCCTGTTCCAGACTGATTCTCATGATCATTCCTCCTGTGCTTGCTTAATGTTCTCTCGAAATCTTACTTAAAAAGTCCCGTATATGCGCGAAAAAGGGAGGGGAATTTTTCCTCTCCCTTTACATCTCACTTATATACACTCAAATATCTGCAACCGCAGACAAAAAACACATTTATAATAATTCCACTATCAAGCAGCATTTGCATCTGCTGATCAATTAACAGATCTCAGCTCCGGCTGGCATCTTCTTCTCCGGTACCATTAAGGACAGATTTCCCTCTGCATCTTCTGCACACAGGATCATGCCTTCGGATACGACTCCGGCTAATTTAGCAGGCTTTAAGTTGGTTACTACCATAACCTTCTTTCCTACCATTTCCTCTGGTGAATAATGAGCCTTGATGCCGCTTACGATCTGGCGGGTCTTAGTTCCGATCTTTACCTGGGAGCAGAGAAGTTTTTTGGACTTCGACACTGCTTCGCACTTAACGATCTCACCGATCTGGAACTGCAGTTTTGCAAAATCATCGTAGGTGATCTCAGCCTTTGGCTCTAAGTCGATGCCGTCATCCTCAGCTGCCTCTTCTGCCGGTTTTGCAGTTTCTGCTGCAGCAACTGCATGCATTTCCTCTACTTTTGCCATAACTTCCTTAATATCCATACGGGCAAAAAGGATCTCAGGCTTGTCTGTTACCTTATTTCCTGAAGGATACAGACCAAAAGTATCCATTTCATCCAGCTCTCTCTTCTTTGTATTTAACTGGGCTAAGATCTTTTCAGAAGTCTCAGGCATAAATGCCTCTAACAGGGAAGCACCGATGGTAATAGCCTCTGTCAGGTTGTAAAGAACAGTTGCAAGACGGTCTTTCTTAGCCTCATCCTTTGCAAGAGTCCATGGAGTTGTCTCGTCAATGTACTTGTTGCATCTTCTGAAAATGCCGAAGATCTCTGTCATGGCATCTGCCACACGCAGCTGGGCCATTTTTGCGTCAACCTTCTTAACTTCATCTAATACAACAGCCTTTAAATCTTCATCAACAGCTTCTGCAGCGCCTTTGTTCTCTACAACACCGCCAAAGTACTTGTTGCTCATGGAAATAGTACGGTTTACAAGGTTTCCAAGGATATTTGCCAGGTCAGAGTTCATACGCTCTACCATCAGCTCCCAGGAGATAACGCCGTCATTTTCAAATGGCATTTCATGGAGCACAAAGTAACGCACTGCATCTACGCCGAAGAAATCTACCAGAGTATCTGCATAAAGAACATTTCCCTTGGATTTGCTCATCTTGCCATCACCCTGAAGCAGCCACGGATGACCAAATACCTGTTTTGGAAGGGGTACGCCTAAAGCCATCAGGAAGATCGGCCAGTAAATAGTATGGAAACGGATAATATCCTTACCGATCAGATGCAGGTCTGCAGGCCAGTATTTCTTAAACTGGTCAGTGCTGTTTCCATCGCAGTCATAGCCGATACCGGTAATATAGTTGGTCAGCGCATCCAGCCATACATAGGTAACATGCTTTGGATCGAAAGATACCGGAATACCCCAGTCAAAGGTAGTTCTAGATACACACAGATCCTGAAGTCCCGGAAGAAGGAAGTTGTTCATCATCTCATTCTTTCTGGAAACAGGCTGGATAAACTCAGGATGAGCGTTAATGTACTCGATCAGCTGAGGAGCATATTTACTCATACGGAAGAAATATGCCTCTTCCTTTGCCGGCTTAACCTCTCTGCCACAGTCAGGGCACTTTCCATCTACTAACTGAGATGGAGTCCAGAAAGACTCACATGGAGTACAGTAAAGTCCCTCATAAGCGCCTTTGTAAATATCGCCCTGGTCATAGAGCTTCTTAAAAATCTTCTGTACCTGTGCTTCATGGTCAGCATCTGTGGTGCGGATAAACTTATCATAGGAAGTGTTCATCAGATCCCAGATACGTCTGATCTCCCCTGCAGCCTTGTCCACAAACTCCTTTGGAGTAATGCCTGCAGCCTCTGCCTTCTCCTCGATCTTCTGTCCGTGTTCATCAGTACCTGTCTGGAAGAACACATCATAGCCCTGGGCTCTCTTATATCTTGCAATACTATCTGCCAGCACGATCTCATAGGTGTTGCCGATATGCGGCTTACCGGAAGCATATGCGATGGCAGTTGTAATATAATACGGCTTTTTCTTACAATCCTGACACATATTTAAATCCCTCTTTCCATCCCCCTTTTGGGGCATTCTAATGATGTAAGTATAAGCGTTTAGGCGGCTTTCGTCAAGACGCCCTATGCCACATACGTTGTAATTTTCCTACATATAATATATAATCATCTCAAAGAACACCGTCCACTGCACTCTGGCATCAGGATGGTCATTGTATCCCAAAAAGGAGATTTCTATGAAACAGCGAACACAAAAATATCTGCATGCCATCCTTGCACTGGTATTATCCCTGTGCCTTATTACCGGCTGCTCACTTTTTCCAAACTCCACACCGGAAGCAGAAAAAAATACGGTTTTGGAGACCACTGCAAAAGCCGCAGGCAACGGCTCTTTGGAAGATCCTACCGACCAGCCAGACAAAACAGCTCTTTTGGCGGCCCAAAAAGCCTTTGACCAGTTTACGGAAAACCTATTTAAGCAGGAAGCAGCCCAGTCCCTTCTCACTCTTCACTATACACTGGCAGACCCTGAAAGCTACGGCATCACAGATTATGACCGGACACTTGGAACTGCCCTGGCTGAAGACACACAAAGGGACATGGAAGATGCAAAACAGGTCAAAGCAGACCTTGATGCCATGGATACCCGCCTTTTATCCAAAGACCAGCTGCTTACCTATACCATTCTTTCTTCCTACATTAATACCCTTCTGTCCTCTGATGGATTAGAGCTGTATGACCAGCCTTTATCCACCACCCTTGGCATCCAGTCCCAGCTTCCCATTCTTTTATCTGAATATACCTTTTACAAAAAACAGGATATTGACGATTACCTGTCTCTTTTATCATCCATTGATACCTATTATGACTCACTCATTGCCTTTGAAACACAGCGGGCCCAGGCTGGTCTTGGCCTGTGTGATACAGTCATTGACAATATCATCCGTTCCTGCAATGCCTATCTCATTGACGCAGACCACAGCTTTTTGGCAGAAACCTTTGCTTCCCGCTTAAATACAATAGATGGTCTTTCTGACCAGGAAAAAGCTGATTATAAAGCAAAAAACAAAAAAGCCATTGACGAACATTTCGTTCCTGCCTATGAAAGGCTGATAACCGGTCTGGAAGGCTTAAAAGGAAAAGGGACCAATGACAAGGGGCTTTACTACTACCCGGAAGGCCGGAAATATTATGAATATCTGGTAAATGCCAGTACCGGAACTTCTTACAGTGATGTTCCTGCATTAAAACAGGCCATTAACAAGCAGATGGCAAAGGAACTGACCGCTGTAAACCAGCTGTTAAATGATGATCCGTCTTTAGGCGATAAACTGGATACTTCCACTTTTACCCTTACAAAACCCCAGGACATTTTAGAAGATCTGAAAGCCCAGTGCCAGACAGATTTCCCCCCTGTAAATGACTGTAACTATATTATCAAAACTGTACCTAAAACATTGGAAGGCTTTTTAAGTCCCGCCTTCTACCTGAAAGTGCCTATTGACCGGCCGGAGGATAATTCCATTTACATCAATAACAAAAGTACAGATTCCGATTCACTCTACACCACTATGGCACACGAAGGTTATCCGGGACATATGTACCAGACCCTTTATTTTAACCAGAAAAACACCTGTAACCTGCGGAATGTCCTTGATTTCCAGGGCTACACAGAAGGTTGGGGAACTTATGCGGAATATTATGCTTTTAATCTAAATAATGGCCTTGAAGAGAATATGGGACAGCTTCTGCAGCACAATTCCGCCTTTACACTTGCCCTTTATGCACTCCTTGATATTAATATCCACTACGAAGGCTGGAACATAGATCAGGTGGGTGAATATCTGAACATGTATTTCCAGCTGGAAGATCCATCTGTGATCTCATCTATTTACTATGAAGTGGTAGAAAACCCGGCCAATTATCTCTCCTACTATACCGGCTATCTGGAACTGTTAAACATGCAGGAAGAGGCAAAGCAGCAGCTTGGAAATAACTTCTCCCTGTTAGAATTTAACCGCTTTATCCTGGATATAGGACCAGCACCTTTTAGTGTGATCCGAAATTATTTTACACAGTGGCTGATACAAAATAGCAACAATAATTAGATTTATTAGATAATAATATTAATTATTGTTAAAATGTTGTTAATAAATTTAATATCATCTTTTTAATATTAAAATCATGTTAATTTTCTGATAATATTTTGACATAAGATGTCCGATGTAGTATTTTGATTACATCAGACATCTTATTATTTTGTTGCATTGAAATCATCTGCTGGCAGACAACTGAAAACATGCTCTGAAAGAGGTCGGAAATTGAGATTGGAGAGGGAACTATAAAAGATATTAAAAAGCTGCTGTCCTATGTCACAAAAGTAGAATATGCCATTATGATCGTTGCGTTTGTCGCCATGGTAGCTGCCTACTTTGTAGCAGTCGTCAACCGCAACTTTATCAAGGCTTCCATGCCATGGACTGAAGAGGTAGCCATGTACAGCATGATCTATATGGCACTGTTAGGAACAGAAGTAGGTCTTCGTGACGGCACACAGGTTGCTGTTACCGCTATTATTGAAAAGCTTCACAGAACCACCAAAAAAGTGATCTCCATTTTAAAAGATTCCGCGAAAAGCTCTGCCATGATTTTATTCATCATCGCAGCTTCTACCGCTTTTTCCTGGGTATTTACCTTCTCAGGCGCTTCCCAGGCACTGGTAAACGCAGTTATCAGCATGCATTTAAATTCCGCGCTGTTCTGCTTCGTAGTTGCCATTATCCTGCTGATCTTCGGTACATTCATGGAAGGAACTGCTATCGCCGTTCTTTTAGTACCGGTCCTCTGGCCTATTGCCCAGAGTATGGGTATTGACGTGATCCACTTCGGCATGATCGTGTGCATCTCCAACGTAGTTGGTACCATGACACCTCCGGTTGCAGTAAACATCTTCTCCGCTTCTACCGTATCCGGCCTGAAAATGGGCGATATTGCAAAAGCAGAGATACCATTCCTCATTGGATATGTGGCTGTATTCTTCTGCTGCGTATTCTCTAAAACCTTCTGTACATTTTTAATCTGATGAAAAGGGACTGACTGCCCTTTCTCATAATTATGTTCTCCCGTGAGGACATAATTAGATACCTAGCTTTTTTCTCTTGCTAAAATCCCCCAGGTTTTACCTGGGGGATTTTACATTGCTATTAATTGTCATTCATTTCTGCTCATATTGTTTATCCATGCCGCTTTGTTTCAGCTTTCCATCTGCCGCCCTAAAAATCCGCAGGCAGTGGCAGCCAGCTTCAGCTCCATTTCTCCAAACCGTGCTCTTGGCTCCCGGCTCATAATGGCTACTGCGCCAATGGCATCACCTTCACAGATAATAGGAGCTACCACCTGGGCAGTAATCCCCTCTAATTCTTCATCTATCAAACGGACAAAGCTTTTATCGTCTTTTCCTGCCTGAATAGTCTGACGTTCATTAATAACACGTTCCAGGCTCTGGCTGATAGCCTTTTGCAGCAGCTCTTTTCTGGCTCCCCCGGAAACAGCGATCACCTGATCCCGATCTGTGATGCACACGATCAGCCCAGTCGCCTGGGACATGGCTTCTGCATACTGCCCGGCAAAAGCAGCCAGCTCCACCATAGGGGAATATTTCTTTAAAATGATCTCCCCCTCACGGTCTGTAAATATCTCTAAAGGTGTTCCTTCCCGCAAACGCAATGTCCTTCGTATCTCCTTTGGGATCACCACACGTCCAAGGTCATCGATCCTTCTTACGATTCCTGTAGCTTTCATAACGTTTATTCCTCCTGCATACCACAAAACATCTCTGTTTCCATATTGTGTGTCTTATGGGTAGTATGTGGAAATGCGGGTAAAATATACACTGCTGCTTTCTATATTTACTTCCGTCCAGAAATTAAATTTTTATTTTTTATTACTTCACTTCTACCAGTTCGATCTTAAAGTTCAGCTCTTTTCCTGCCATTTCATGATTTGCATCAAAAGTAATGGTCTTTTCTGTTTTGTCAGTGACTTTTACAGGGAATGGCTGGCCCATCTGGTTGGTCAGATATACCTGCTGACCTACAGTCAGATTCTCAGAGCCTGGAAGCTGCTCGATCTCCAATTCAAAGATAGCATCCGGGTTTGGCTGTCCGTATGCTTCTTCCGGCATCAGGTGGATATCCTTCACCTCTCCTGGTTCCATATCTGCCACTGCCGCGTCAAAGCCCTTGATCATCTGGCCTGCGCCGCATACGAATTCTAATGGCTCCCCTCGGTCATAAGAAGAGTCAAACTGTGTTCCATCATTAAAAGTACCCTTATAATGGGTGCGGCATGTCTTTCCTACATTGCGTCCTGTGATTTCCATGATATTGTCCTCCGTTGGGGTTGCGCTTATTTTTTTCTGCGCTCATTATATTTTAGCATACCATACTTCTACAGCTCTGTCAGTCTTTTTTCTTTTCTCTTTTCTGTCATCTTTTCCTCTTTCTCTTTTTTGTCAAATCAGCTATACTGATAAGGTAGGGGAAAGCAAACTAGAAAGGGGATATATTTATGGTTATCTACAAAGCAAAAAACTATCAGGACTTAAGCCGCAAAGCTGCAAACATCATTTCTGCCCAGATCATCATGAAGCCGGACTGCGTATTGGGGTTAGCAACCGGTTCTTCACCTGTGGGCACCTACAAACAGCTAATCGAATGGTATAACAAAGGGGATCTGGACTTTTCCAAAGTCACCACCATTAACCTTGACGAATACAAGGGGCTTGGCCCGGATAATGACCAGAGTTACCGCTATTTTATGAACACCAACCTGTTTGATCATGTAAATATTGACAAAGCCCACACTTTCGTTCCAGACGGCTTAGAGCCAGACCCGCAGAAAGCCTGCGCTGCCTATAATGAGATTATCCGCTCCCATGGCGGTATCGATCTGCAGCTTTTAGGCCTTGGACGAAATGGACATATTGGTTTTAACGAGCCCGGCGCAGCTTTTGAAAAAGAGACACACTGTGTAGACTTAACAGAAAGCACCATTGAAGCAAATAAGCGCTTCTTCGCCTCTGAAGATGATGTTCCAAAACAGGCCTATACCATGGGCATCAAAAACATCATGCAGGCAAAGAAGATCCTGCTTATTGCAGGGGGTGAAGAAAAAGCAGAAGCCTTAAAGAATTCTCTTTACGGCCCTATCACACCATCTGTTCCCGCATCCATTTTACAGCTGCATAATGATGTGACCGTGATCGCAGACGAAGCCGCATTAAGCCTTATTATGTAACCTGCAGACCCACTAAAAAAAGGATATTGTTGACTAAGGTCCGAAAGCCACCGGTGCATATGACAGATGCGCATTTGGGAGAAAATCCTTTGTTCGTGGGCTTGCGCCGCCTATTGTCAGAACTGCGAACCAAACTCGCACGCTTTGCGTGCT
>SKEI01001811.1_pt1 | contig 11310 bp, 6 predicted proteins | sample 4826701 | NCBI WGS metagenome assembly SKEI01 (sample SAMN11008813, study PRJNA524170) | human gut metagenome | biome: Human fecal sample; material: Feces; isolation source: fecal sample from pouch patient p2, p6, p7, p14 | host: Homo sapiens | place: Israel: Tel-Aviv | collected 2016-08-31 | reverse complement strand
GGAGCATACCGATCTGGGCTCGAACATCCTGCTGATCCCCACGCGCGAGCTGGTGTCGCCTGAGTCGCTGATCGCCCGAACCAGCATCAACCGCATGGCCGGTTTCACGACAATGCCTCCGCGCGACATCGCAAGCTTCCTGCCGCAGGACGGGTTCGAGCCGCCGGAAGGGCCGTTCTATCTGGTTGTCGAGCCGCATACCGGCACCTGCTACATCAATCGCGAGCCGGACGTGGCGCGCAAGCTCATCGATTCCGACGAGCGCACGCCACTGACCCTTGAAGAGGGTCTTGCCATTGCCACGCAGCACCCCGATTGGCTTGAGATCAAGAACGGGTTCAACCTGCTCGGCTCTCGCAGCGCCGACGGGCGCGTGCCCAGCATCTGGATGAGCCAGAACGCGCCGCGTCTGGGGGCCGTGTGGCCGAACTCGCGGCACACGTGGCGGGGTAACGCCTACTGCATGGCCCGGCGCGGCGTGAGTCTGTTCCACTGAATTTCGCTGGAGCGCTTGTCTGTCGCCTTCGCTGGGCCGCCACACGTGTCACTGTGCGAGGGTGACCGATGAATGCTTGGTGTTTCCTGATATGTGACACTGTGTTGCACGACGCCCGGTTTTATGATGTTCTTGATGTGTTCGCGAGCGCTTTCGCGCCGGCGGGCAATGATGAGAGACGCCATTGGGCGGGGGAGAAAGGCGGACACGCATGAAGTGCCCATATTGCGGGAATGACGAGAGCCCGGACAGCAAATTCTGTGGGAACTGCGGGCAGCCGCTGCAACAACAGGTATCACAGGCCGCGCCGGCGTCGCAGCCCGCAGTATCGCAGATGCCCCAGCCCTCTGCGGCGCAACAGCCGGCGACTCCAGCTGTACCACTGCCAGGCGGCGGATTCGCGCCGGCTCCTGCTGCACCTCAGGAGCCGCTCCAGCCTGTTGCCCAACCGGCGTGGCCGCAAGCCCAGCAGTTCGCCCAGCCGTCAGGTGCCGGAGTCTCGACTCCGGCCGCGCCCGCAACCCAGCCATCAGCGGCGACGCCGGCCGTGCCAGGGAAAACGCCGAAGCCCAAATCCAGGGGCAAGCTCATCGGCCTCATCGTGGCCGTGGTGATCGCCCTCGCGTTGGGTATCGGTCTTGCCCTGTTCTTCACGTATCGCGCGGGCATCTGGGGCGGAACCCCGCTGCCTACCGCCGAAGAGATCTCCGGTGCGTCCGGCGGCGAAGCCACCGCCGATGACGTGGTCACCCAGCTGAAAGCCAAGGGTGTGAAGGCATCGAAGGCGATCATCTTCTCCGGCAAGAAGAAGGGCGTGTTCCTCGGATACGAGGGCATGAAGCCCGGCGATCGCGTCCAGAAGGACGCCGCGGTAATCGTCCAGGAGTCGGGTGGCCCCGGTGTGCCCAAGAACCCGATGGGCAAGCAGGCCACGAAGGTCGTATCCACGTTCAAGACGATGGGTGTGCCGGTACATTACAAGCAGGTACCGGTGTCCGACACCAAGAAGAAGCCAATTGGTTCCGTGGTGGCGACCTACCCCGCCGAAGGACAGGCGCTGTCGGACGGCGACAAGGACGACGGCATCTACATCGGCGTCGCCACGAAGAGCGACGGCGGCGCCATCAGCATCGACATCGTCGGCCGGGACGTCGACACGGTGAAATCCGAACTGGAAAGCCAAGGACATGACGTGACGCTCGTGCCGCGCCTCGCCTCGAAGAAGTTCGTCGGCAAAGTGTCCGGTTCCGACCCGATGCCCGGATCCACAGTAGCGGAAGGCGATGCGGTCACGCTGTATTACGGCATCGACGCCAGCGGCGTCAAGGACGCCTACACGGTTCACGATTCCCCGGAGACCGGCGGCGACAATCTGCTCGGTGTCTCCGGTGTGGCCGCGGGAACGTGGTGCAACAACTCCGGTGACTGCATCACGTTCAAGGATGGCGGCGATGGCAGCGAAGGCAACTCGTACATCCCCTATCCGAAAGGTCGCGACGGTACCGAATACGGCGAATACGAGTCGCTGAGCTCCTGCGATGCCATCCAGCAGCCGTACTGCTCCAGCCCGAAAGCTGACTACCTGCTCACCGGTGACACCGGCGCGTTCGAACTGTTCCCGCGATCCAGTATGACGAACTACTGGTGCGGCACCAGCCAGGAAGACTCGAATACGGCAGGCGGCATCGTCTGCAACAACGGCAAGATGGTCGAAAACGGCGATTACAACAATATCTCCGGCGCGACGTATCACATGCAGGACTTCTATCTGGTCGTGCCGGTCGGCGCGGACCTGAACAAGCTCGAAAGCGACGGGTACTTTGACGCGGACGCGCTGGCCGCGGCCAAGAAACCGAAAGCCGTGAACACGACCAAGCCGTTCCTGATCTACCGTGACCCGAAGCTCTACGACAAGACCACGGCGGACATGACCAATAACTCCGCCAACCCGTTCATGCCGTACAACGGCTACGTCGGCAGCAAAAGCGACATCGTCAAGATGAAGCCCGCTCCCAGCGACGACACCGTGTACTATCTGACCGTCTCCATCGACCTGGATTGGGGTGAGCTGCCCGACGCCGATGTCAAGTAGCCGGGCGGCAGCGCCGGCGTGGACGGCGGTGCATCATCGGCCAAGCCCACCAAGGACATGAGCCTGACGGATGTTCGCACCGCACTCGGCAAAGGCGATTTCTAGCCGATAGCAGGCAAATACTGCCTGAAAGACGACAGTTGGTGCCTGACGTTGGACGACAAGGGCAAGGCCACCTCGGTTGGCTCGGGCAAGCTCATGCTGAGCCCCGATGATCCGCAGTCGGTCACGCTGCACGCCGGACGGACACGGGTGGTGACGGTTGGTGGAAGGTGCCGTCGGACGTCGGCATCGAGCTCATGGGGCCGGATAGCGACTATCGCTGCGGCGGCAAGAAAGGATTCAAATCCTGCTATGTGCCAGCCGGCATCAGCAGCAACAAACTGGAGGGACTGGCCGGCGCGAGCTACCAGTTGCCGACGTGTCAGGCCATGCCAAGCCTGACAGCTCCAAGCCGTTCCTGAAAATGGAGGGGTACCACATGAACGTCGTTCCCCCCTTGACGAGAACGTGCTGTACCTGACCGAGTAGAGGTAGGGCCGGCCCGGGGACGAGCCGGGTGGATATACGGCGGATATGAATAGGCATGGTGTCGACGATATCGCCGCCGGAACCATGCCCTTTGTCGTCTGTTTGCCGCCGCTGCGCTATCGTCGCAGACGCCGTGCGATGGAGCGCACGATTGCCGCGAAGCCGGCGGATAGGGTCAGGGCGACGGTGGCAAACACCTGCGGCCGGCGCAGTTCGTTGCGCAGGGTCGCGGCGCCCGTCACGCAATGATCCTCGAAGAACACGCGCAACTCATTGCCGCTGTAACGGCCGACCAGGTCGCCCCACGTGAGCATGCGGGTCTCATACGCGGCCGGGTCGTCCTCGCGGAACTCGAACAGGCGGATGCCGCGCAGGCGAGACTTCGGACCGTAGCATTCGAAGCCGCACGTCGGCGCATACCCTAGATCGAGGTCATGCACGTGCCCGACGAACGAGTTCTTGTGATCGTGCCCGCAGTACAACGCGAAATAGCCGCCCGCCTCGCGCAATGCGTCCACCTCGCCGACGTTCTCGTCAGCGCAGCCGATCGCCTCGCCGCGCCGTGACCCCGGCCGGCATACGGCGTCGGTGAGCACGTAGCAGCGCCCGGCGTAATTGCGGGCGCCCTCCACGGCGTTCGGCGTCCATGCCGGGACCTCGGTCAGGCAGTCATAGAATTCCTGCGGCGGAATATGCTGGAACGTGATCGACGGCACCGGTTCGCCATCGCCGTTGCGCTCGGCGAGCGTGCGCTGCACGTCGCCCAGCCATGCGATCGCCTCAGCGCTCGGTGTGCCGTAGCCGTCCGAATCCGCTAGGTCGAGTCCGCGCGAATGCGCCACATACCGCGGGTACTGGGCGTCATTCTCCTCCGGATTGCCCGCATAATCGCCGGAATTGACCAGCATCACGCCCATCGCCACATGCTCCGAACCGTCGGAGGACAGCACGGGCAGCGCGAATGTGCCCGGCTCGATGGCCAACGGCGAGCCGCCGGCCACATCGGCCTCGGGATTCAGGCAGCCGGGGAACTCGCGGTAGATGTCGTCCTGCTCGTCAGGCAGGATGCCGCACTGGAAGTCGTGATTGCCATAGGTCGCGGCGAACGGCACACCCGCGTTGATGACCGGTCCGAGGAACGCGCTGAACGTGTCGCGCACTTTCTGCCGGGTGTCGTTCATCAGGTCGTCCATCGTGACCACATCGTCCTGCGGTGGCAGGTCCGGATCGCGCCGCGCCGCGATGCGCCTGTGGATGCCGTGTAGCTTCGCCTCGATTTCGGTGACGAGACGTACGCGTGCGCCGGGGTTCTCGCCGCGCCGGCGCAGGAACGTGTCGATGTACGCGGGATCGTACCCGCGGATTTGATCGCCGGTGAACACCACCAAATCCGGCCTCGCCTCGTTGATTGCGGCCTCGATCATGCGGATCGTGTCGCGGTTGACTTCCGGGCCGTCCTGAATGTCGGCCATTTGCAGCACGCGGAACGTGCCGTCGTCGTGAAAACGCAGTGTCATGCCCTCCACTGTAGCGAGTCGCCCTGTGCGGCGCCATACTCTTCGCGAAGTCGCCACCACGCGTGGAGCGGGCGTCGCCATGCAGTCAACGGGCGTCCGGAGAGGGGCCGAAACGTTATCTCGGCAGGGTATCTACGTTTCGAGGGGGTGACTCGGACGCTCCGGAACATCTATCTGCATTTCGAGGGGTTGGTGGCCGAGTATCAATGGCATGGGAGCCGCATGATTCCAGTGGCGTCCATCATGCAATACCTCGAATATCGAGCAACGCCAACCCCTTGAAACGCAGATAGATGTTCGGCGGGTCTGAAATCACCCCCTCGGAAGCGAGATAACGCTCCGAAGGCCGCATGGATTGGCCGCATTCTTGATATCTCGGCGGTTTACCGGGGCGCTTCACGCTAGACTGATTAATTGCATGACCTATCGTGCGACGACAACATACGGCCGGCAGGCAACAGGCGCCGGCATCATCAAGTAAAGGAGGAGATATGGGTCAGGATCAATCATCAGTGTTTGATCTTGCGGCGGGCGCCGCGGCGTCCAATGGGGGGAACAACGACCCGCTGCTGCCTCCCGCACGATTCATCGGCGAGCCGCAGAAGCCGAGCGATATGCCTTACACCAAGTACGTCGCCTACGACAAGCAGGTGCCGTTCGACTATCCCGAGCGCACGTGGCCGGGCAAGCGTCTGCAGCGTGCCCCGCGCTGGTGCTCCGTCGACCTTCGCGACGGCAACCAGGCGCTCGTCAACCCGATGGACTCCGAGCGCAAGCTGCGCTTCTGGAACCTGCTCGTCTCCATGGGATTCAAGGAAATCGAAGTGGGCTTCCCGTCCGCCTCGGAGACGGATTTCGACTTCATCCGCATGCTTATTGAACGCGAGCTCATCCCCGACGACGTGACCATCGTCGTGCTCACCCAGTGTCGTGAGCACCTGATTCGCCGCACTTACGAGGCGCTCAAGGGCGCCAAGCGTGCGATTGTGCACTTCTACAACTCGGTCTCTGTGCTGCAGCGCGAGGTCGTGTTCCGCAAGAACAAGGAAGAGATCAAGAAGCTCGCCACCGACGCGGCCGAGCTGTGCAAGGACCTTGAAAACGAGGCCAAGGGCATCGACCTGTATTACGAGTACAGCCCCGAATCGTTCACCGGTACCGAGCCGGAATACGCGGGCGAGGTGTGCACTGCGGTCATCGGCGTCATCAAGCCGACCCCCGAGCACCCGATGATCATCAACCTGCCGGCCACGGTCGAGATGACCACGCCGAACGTGTTCGCCGATGAGGTGGAGTACGTGTCCACGCATCTTGACGACCGTGACGCCGTGGTGCTCTCCCTGCACCCGCACAACGACGAAGGCATGGGCGTGGCCGCCACCGAGCTGGCCGTGCTGGCCGGCGCTGACCGCGTGGAGGGCTGCCTGCTGGGCAACGGCGAGCGCACCGGCAACGTGGATCTGGTCACGCTGGGTCTGAACATGCTCACGCAGGGCATCGATCCGCAGATCGACTATTCGAACGTTCCCGAGATCCGCAAGACCGTCGAGTACTGCAACCAGATCAAGATCTCCGAGCGTCATCCGTACGCGGGCAACTTCGTGTTCACCGCGTTCTCCGGCTCCCATCAGGACGCCATCAAGAAGGGCCTCGAAGCCCGCGAGGTCGCTGCGGACCGAGTCGGCGCCGATCTCGACAAGTTCGTGTGGCTCGTGCCGTACCTGCCGATCGACCCGAAGGACATCGGCCGCACCTACGAGGCGATCATCCGCGTCAACTCGCAGTCCGGCAAGGGCGGCATGGCTTACCTGCTCAAGACCAACCACAACCTCGACCTGCCGAAGCGTCTGCAGGTGGAGTTCGACAAGATCGTGCAAAACTTCGCCGACACGACCAAGAAGGAAGTCAAGGACGAGGACATCTGGCGTCTCTTCAAGGACGAGTACCTGCCGGTGGAGCAGTCCGGCATGACGGCCGCCGGCGTGGTCGGCGGCGATACGCATGACGCGACGCTCGCTCCGTGGGGCCGCCTCAAACTGCTCAAGGTGGCCGTCAGTTCCGGCGAGGATGGTTCAGACACCGTGCTCAAGGCGCGTGTGCTCGACCGCGGCGTGAATGTGGGCGTGGACGAACCTCACGAGCGTGAGATCTCCGGCATCGGCAACGGCCCGATTGCGGCGTTCCTCAACGCGGTTTCCAACCTCGGCATTGAGGCGTCCGTGATGGATTACGTGGAGCACACCATGTCCGTCGGTACCGACGCCATGGCCGCGTCCTACGTGGAATGCCAGGTGGGTGAGGACGCTGAGACCCAGATCATCTGGGGCGTCGGCATCGACTCCTCGATTACCACCAGCGCGCTCAAGGCGATCATCTCCGCGATCAACCGTTCGCAGCGCTGATATTTCGCGGTAAACGAAAGAGTGGCTGCAGGATTTGAACTGCAGCCACCCTTTTTTGATGGTCGTGAGAGGCCGGCACCACCTCCAGTCGCACGGGGCCTGGCCCTCGTGCCCCCGCCGGCGGGGATGGTCAACGCACGCCAATAACCGCGAATCCGGCCTCGTCCCTCACTGCGACGCTATGCCGTTGGTGTTGGATTCATTGCCGGTGGAGCAGCCGGCGGCGGTGGGATCGGTCGCGCAATCCGAGCCTCCGCCATTGTTGCCGTTGTTCCCTCCGTTGCCGTTATTCCCGTTGTTGCCGCCGTTCCCGCCATTGCCATCGGACCCGTTGCCGCCCGATCCATTGCCGCTGCCATTCGAACCGTTGCCGGTCTGCGGCTTCGTCGACTGCGAGCCCGACCCGTCGCCAGACTGCGTGCCGCTCTGTGACGACTGGTCGTCGCTCTTGCTGCCGCCCTGCGAATTCCCGCTCTGCGACTGGCCGCTGTTGCCCCAAGACGAGTACTGCGAACCGGTGCCCCACGTGCCGTCGGGTCCACCGATCTTGCCGCTGTCGGTCACGTCGGGGAACTTCTCGTCCGCCACGTTCTCCAGCGCCCTCGACATGTAGTTGGTGAACAGCACGGCCGGATATCCCATGCCCTTGTAATACCCGTTGATGGTCGGCAGTTCCAGCGCCTCGCCGTTCGCTCCGGGATTCCAGATGGCGAACATGGTGAGCGTCGAGGGTGTGAACCCGATGAAGCTCACGGCCTTGTTGTCGTTTGCCGTGCCGGACTTGCCCGCCATCGTCTTGCCGATCGCGCTCGCCGCACGACCGGTACCGTATTGGATGGTGCCTTCCATCGCCTTGACCACCAGTCCGGTGTCGTTCGCGTCGAACACCTGCTCCGCGGTGGATGGCGCCTTGTACAGTTCCGACCCCTTGCTGCTCTTCACGCTGGCGACGATGTGCAGCGTCGGCTTCTTGCCCTGGTTGGCGATGGTGGAGAAGCCGCGCGCCATGTCGATCATGCTCAGACCGGAGTTGCCGAGCGTCACGTAGCCGTCATCGGTGATCTTGCCTTTGATGCCGGCCGTGTGCGCGGTCTTGATTATCGTGTCCGCGCCGAGATGCTGCTGCAGATCCATGTACACCGTGTTGACGGAGTTCGCCGTCGCCTTGTACAGGTTGATGTAGCCGTAGCTAGCGCCGCCCGAGTTCGACATCGGCTGTTTCAGCCCGGGGAAGCTGCGCGGCGAGTTGCCGTTGAACACAGTATCGAGGCTGACGCCCGTCTGGACGGTCGAAAGCAGCGTGAACGGTTTCATCGTGGAACCGACTTCGTAGGTCGCGTCGGTGACGTTGTTGAGCTGTTTCTTCAGGTAATCCTCACCCGCGTACAGCGAGATGATTGAACCGTCTTTGACGTTGACCGACAGGCCGCCGGTCTGTACGCCGTCCGGCATGCCCGCGTTGCCCTTGGTGGGGCTCGCGGTCTGATACATCAGATCCTGTTTGGATTTGTCGATGGTGGTGACGATGGTGTAGCCGCCGGTGTCGAGGTCGTCTTGCGTGAACGCCTTTGAGTTGATGAGTTCGCTGCGGACCATCTGCAGCAGATACCCGTTGGGGCCCTCGTAGATGTTCTGCTGTGCGTTGGTGACGGTTTTCGGCATCGTGGCTTCACTGGCCTGTTTGGCGGTGATGTAGCCGTCCTCTTTCATGATGTTGATGACGCGCTCGAATCGCGATTTCGCCTGCTTGGCGTTGACGGCCGGATCCCAGTTGCTGGGGGACGGGATGATGCCGGCGAGCATCGCCGCCTCGGGCACAGTCAGGTCTTTCGCGTCCTTGCCGAAGTACGCCTGGGCGGCGGCCTGGATGCCGTAGGCGCTGCGGCCGAGATAGATGGTGTTGAGATAGTTGCACAGGACGGTGTCTTTGTCTTGCGTCTGCGCGATCTTGACCGCCAGTATGGCTTCCTTGAGCTTGCCCATGTAGGTGGTGGTCTCGCCGAGGTAATACCGTTCCGCGTACTGCTGGGTGATGGTGGATCCGCCCTGGCGGGTGCCCTTGGTGACGTTGTTGATCAGCGCCCGTGCGATGCCCTTGAGGTCGATGCCGCGGTCCGTGTAGAACGTGCGGTTTTCGGAGGCGACCACGGCCTGGCCCACGTATTTCGGCAGTACGGAGCAGTCGATGATCTCACGGTTCTGCTCGGCGAACGTGCCGATTTTCGTTTTGCCGTCCGCATAGTACACGCTGGTTTTCTCGGCCAGCGCGATGGTCTCCGGCTGGGGGATTTCGATGGTGGCGTACAGGTAGGCGAACGCGCCGATGCCGACGGCGAGGAACAGGCCGATGATGCCGAGCGTCCACTTGAGAATCAGATGCTTCTTGCGCCCTTTGGCTTTCGGGCCTTTCGAGCCGGGGGAGCGGTGGGTGCCGCCGCCGCGGTGTGTGCCTTCGGGCGGATTAGCGCCGCGGCCACGCCTTGAGCCGCTGTTGCGCTGCGCGCTGTAACCGTTGGTTGCGGCGGTGCCGCCGGTTCTCGCGCCCGTCGCTGCACCCGCTTGGGTGCCGGTCGCGGTGCGGCCTGAGGCGCCGGCCGCCCGACGGCCGGACGTTCCTGCCGCGCGTCGGCCTGAACTGGAATTAACAGTGCGCGTATGTGAAGCCATGATTCTACCGTAGTCCTTGCAATATGATGCGAACCGGTTTGCGCATATTTTCGCGCTTTCCTCACCGGTTTTCCTCTGAATCCTTACAAACGTCGATATCGTGCTTGGTGCTTGTCTATATCTAGCAAAACCACAACCATAGCCTCTCGGCGTGACGGTATCGTGAGAAACGTTGGAAAATAAGGGTTTTAGCCGGATGCGTCACTGTGCGAGGGCTCACACAGTGACGATACCCTCGCACGGTGACGGTCATGACCGTCCTTAATGTGAGTCGGATTCTGCATTGTGGGATTGTATGAATGCTTCGCTGGTTTGGGCCCGGCCAAAGCGGTGCGGCGTTGCCTCATCCGGTCATAGCCCCACTTTCCGGTGAGCGTATGAGACTGTGGCCGGATGGGATGGGCGGGAGATCCGGATGAAATGAGAAGAGGCGGCGGCGGAAGTGCCCGCCAGTCGGTGTCACCGGGCGCGCAGCATCGGCGCGACCTGCTCCTCATATGCGGTGAGGGCGGCGTCGATCACGTTGTGCATGTCGTAGTACTTGTAGGTGCCCAGGCGCCCGCCGAACACGACGTTCGGCTCGGCGGCTGCCCTGGCTGCGTACCGCTCATAGAGCGCCTTGTCGGCGTCCGTGTTGATCGGGTAGTACGGTTCGTCGCCGCGCTCGGCGAAGCGGGAGTATTCCTCCCACACCACTGTCCTGTTGTGGTTCTGTGCGTCACGCCTCTCCGGGTTGAAGTTCTTGAACTCGATGGCGCGGGTGTAGGGCACGTCCGCGTCGGAGAAGTTCATCACCGGGCAGCCGAAGTGGTCGTCCTCGTCGTAGCGCACTTCCTTGAAGTCCACCGTGCGCCATTTCAGGTCGCCGAGTTCATAGCCGAAATACCGGTCAATCGGCCCGGTGTAGACCACGGGCGTGCCGGCGGCGCGCAGCGCCTTCTTGTTGAGCGGCTGGCTCTCGTCGAAGAAGTCGGTGCCGAGCGTCACATGGATGCGCGGGTCGTCGATCATGCGCTCCATCCACGCGGTGTAGCCGTCGCGCGGCAGTCCCTCCCATGTGTCTTTGAAGTAGCGGTTGTCGTAGTTGAACCGCACGGGCAGCCGCTTGATGATGCTCGCTGGCAGTTCGGCCGGATCGGTCTGCCATTGCTTGGCGGTGTAGTTCTTGATGAACGCCTCATACAGCGGCCGTCCGATCAGCTGGATGCCCTTGTCGTTGAGGTTTGTCGGGTCGGTGCCGGCCAGTTCGCCGGCCTGCTCGGCGATGAGTTGCCTCGCCTCGGCGGGCGTGTAGACCGCCCGGAAGAACTGGTTGATGGTGCCGAGATTGATTGGCAGCGGGTAGACCTCGCCGTCGTGCGTGGCGTACACGCGATGCACGTAGTCGGTGAATGCGGTGAAGCGGTTGACGTAATCCCAGACGCGTTTGGTGGAAGTATGGAACAGATGGGCACCGTATTGGTGGATTTCGGCACCGGTCTCCTCGTCGATATAGCTGTACACGTTGCCGCCGATGTGGCTGCGCACATCGATGATCTCGACCCGGGCGCCCGCGCGCTCCGCCGCCTGCTGTGCGATGGTCAGGCCGAACAGGCCCGCGCCGAC
>SKEI01001805.1_pt1 | contig 11333 bp, 9 predicted proteins | sample 4826701 | NCBI WGS metagenome assembly SKEI01 (sample SAMN11008813, study PRJNA524170) | human gut metagenome | biome: Human fecal sample; material: Feces; isolation source: fecal sample from pouch patient p2, p6, p7, p14 | host: Homo sapiens | place: Israel: Tel-Aviv | collected 2016-08-31 | reverse complement strand
TTTGCACCACAGAATGCATCTACAACATACAGCTTCTTGTTAGAAAGCTCTTCCTGAGCGATCTTCTTTACTGCTGCCCATGCTTCTTCGCTTGCCGGATGATTATCGTTCTTATACTCGTCAGAGGTCCACCATACTGTGTCCTTAGAGTTCTCATCCATAACGATGAACTTATCCTTAGGAGAACGTCCGGTGTAGATACCAGTCATGACATTAACAGCACCCAGCTCGGTAACCTGTCCCTTCTCATAGCCTTCCAGTTCCGGCTTTGTCTCCTCTGCAAACAGATCTTCATAAGAAGGATTGTATACAACTTCTGTAGTTCCAGTAATACCATACTGGCTTAAATCCACTTTTGCCATTTTACATTAACCTCTCTTTTCTTAAATATCTGTATATAATTGGTGTCTTTGGGGCAAACCAAAAAGCATCCCAATCTATCTATATTATTCCAGAATTTTCACTAAAAGTCAATTGCTTTTTTTACCAATTGGGCACATCTTTTTGCCAGTTTTTAGGCTTTTTTGTTAAAAAATTAACATTGTGTTTAAACGCCATATACAAGCTGTCCAAGCCAGATGATAAATGGGATTGTTGCAGCAAATAAAATCGTAGACAGAAGCGTTGCCCTCGCACAAAGAGCTGGTTCCATATCGTGCTGAATCGCATATACGCTTGTCAGATTTGCTACTGGACACGCCACATAAATCAACACTGCCATTCTTAAATTCGGATCTAACGGAAGAAGTGCCATCACTACTAACATTATAAGCGGGCAAATCAAATTTCGGATTAATGAGATCACATACGCTCTTTTTTCTGTCACAATCTGAAGAAGATTTCCATCTGCAAGCATAACGCCGACGATGATCAGCGCAAGCGGTGTTGTAATGCCGCCGATATTGGAGCAGACGGTCTGAATTGGTCGTGGAAAATGCACATGAAAAATCAGCATCAAAATGAGTACAAATGTGCTTATATTAAGCGGTGTTAAGAAAATCTTTGGATGAAATTTCTGTCTTGTAAAAAGAGAAATCTGAAGTGTGAAAAATAACAAATTAAATGCAATAATTCCTGCTGCACCATAAAGTGTTCCCCACTCTCCCATTAACGCAATACATAGAGGCATTCCAATAAAGGTGCAATTAGGATATGTGCACAGTCCCGTGTAGGCTGCACGCTTTTTTTCTGGCACGTGTTTTATTTTTGCATATAGCATACACCCAGCTGATGTAAGTGCCATACAGGAAAAAAGAAGCGCCACAGCAATGGCAACATTTACTATATCTTGTCCACTTGCCTCCATGCTGCTTGCTGACAGCACTGTAAACGGAAGAATGAGTGATGAAACAAGTTTTGAAAGATAGCGCTGCTGCTCTTTTGTGATCAGATTTTTCTTTCCAGCCACGTAGCCGACGATTACATAGCCAAAGATTATAAGAATCTGCTCAAACACAATTTGCATTGACATAAAATAGTCCCCCTTGTTTTTTTACAAATCCATTATACCGAAAGGATTCCCACAGCGCAATAAAAAACTCCCACCATTCCTTTCGGATGATGAGAGTCTTTTTTTCTATCAATTTTAAAAAATCTTTTGCAGGCAATTATGCTGCATGTGCTCCGTTTGACGTGCCTGATGTCTTTGCGCACTCTGCTTCAAATTCACGCAGCTTTCTTGCTGCCTGTGGTGTAAGTGTCGTTGGTACCTGGATCTCGACAACCGCATACTGATCGCCGAAGACTTTGGAATCCTTCATTGATACAATACCTTTGCCTCTTAAACGGATCTTGCTGCCTGACTGAGTACCTGGTTTTATCTTGCAGATAACATCACCATGAATAGTCTGAATGCGAGCCTCGCCGCCAAATACAGCTGTTGTAAATGGAATCTGCACTGTCGTGTATACATCCATTCCTTCACGGCGAAATCCTGGCTTATCCTGTACAGTTACTTTAAGTAACAGATCGCCTGTACGGCCGTTTCTTCCGACATTGCCTTTTCCTTTAAGACGAATTGTCTTTCCTGTATCTATACCTGCCGGAATCTTAATTTCAAGTGTCTGAACCTTTCCATCAGAACCCTGCAGACGAACTCTCTTGTTTGCACCAAAGGCCGCTTCATCAAAGCTAACTGTAACTTCTGCTTTGACATCAAGGGAATTTGCTTCATCTGCACCAGCTCCAAAGCCTGAACCATAATCAGATCCAAAGTCTGAATAACTACTGTAGCCATCAGCGCCTTGACCAAAACCAGAACCAAAGCCACTAGACGAATAGCTTCTCCTGCCTGAACTTCCAGTACCGCCAAAACCACCCTTAAAATGACCGCCGCCGAACAAATTTTTTAATATATCATCCATGTCGGCTTCATTTCCATTAAAATGATACTCCTGATAACCGCCGTTTTGGCCGGCATTCTTAAATCCGCCAAAACCACCAAAGCCGCCTGCTCCACCGGAATAGCTACCTGAGTAACCATTTGCGCCCTGACCAAAGCCTTCCTCAAATGCGGCATGGCCATACTGGTCATAAAGCTTACGCTTCTTCTCGTCACCGAGTACATCGTAAGCCTCATTTACCTCTTTAAAATGCTCTGCCGCTGATGCATCTCCTACATTACTGTCTGGATGATACTTCTTGGCTAATTTTCTATATGCTTTCTTTATTGCAGATGCGTCTGCACTGCGGCTGACACCTAATACTTCATAGTAATCTCTTTTCATCACAGTTCTCACTCCTTTTTTATGAAACGCTCCAAATAAAGAGCTTCGTGCTTAACTGTTTCCAAATGGCAGAACGATATTGTCGCTCTGCTCTACATGTACTATAACACTTATTATTCTATCTGTCAATAAAATTCATAATTTATTTTGTGAAAGTTTTGCGATACCTACAGTTCACGCATCTATATTACGAAATCCCTTCACCTTCGGGCTTTGCCTCAATATTGGCTTCTATTTGAACTGTAGCGTCAATATCAATCACTTCTTCCCCGCGATAATTCCATACATCTCTGGTCTTCTGTCGCGGAATAGTCCCCACTCGAGGCGCTTTTGTGCCAGCTCTGCCAAATCAAATTCGCTATAAAGAATTTCTTCCTGATCGCGTGATGCTTCGCTTATAAGCTCTCCTGTTTCGTCTGCAATGAATGATGAACCATAAAAATTTAATGCAGATGTCTGGCCACCATTTCCTTCGCATGGCTCTACTGTTTCTGTTCCAATTCGGTTTGCTGCTATGACTGGCATCAGATTTGCTGCCGCATGACCCTGCATGACGCGTCTCCAGTGCGGCATGCTGTCGCACTCTAGGATTGGCTCGGAGCCGATGGCTGTCGGGTAGAGCAAAATTTCTGCACCTAAGAGTGCCATGCTGCGTGCTGTCTCTGGAAACCACTGATCCCAGCAGATTCCAATTCCGATTGTTCCATAGCGTGTTTTAAATGCCTTGAAGCCTGTATCGCCCGGTGTGAAATAAAATTTTTCCTGATAATAATGATCATCCGGGATGTGCGTTTTTCGATATACGCCAAGCAGTGTTCCGTCTGCGTCTATACATGCTACGGAATTATACAGATTGTTGACATCCTTCTCATAAAAACTGATTGGAAGAACAACCTGAAGCTCTTTTGCAAGGCGCTTGCCCATCTGAACTGCCTTATTTTCTTCTACTGTCTTAGCATACTGATAGAAATCGTAGCGGCGCTGCTGACAGAAATATTCGCGTTCAAACAGCTCTGGCAAAAGAATGACATTGGCGCCGTTTGCTGCGGCTTCTCTGACCATTTCTTCTGCATGCGAAAGACTCTCTTTTGGATTTGTGCTGCATTTCATCTGAATTGCTGCTGCTTTTATTTTACTCATGAATTTTCCTCTCTTCTCCACAAATATCGCGTACAGCGTCCGATTTCGCTATAAGGATATCATGCGCTGCTATTTCGTTTCAATCATCTTGGAATCTGCTGTGTTATGCAGTGAATATTTCCGCCTCCTGTCAAAATATCTCTCGCAAAAACAGGTATTACCTTTCGGTCTGGATTCCACTGCTGCATAAGCTGCACAGCTCGCTCATCGCTTTCCTTATTTTCACCGCCAAACACTGGCAAAATGATCGCATCATTTGAAAAATAAAAATTGACATAGGATGCTGCAAGACGCTCTCCAACCTCTCGCATATCCTCGCCTTCCTCAAATGTATAGCCGTCAAGATCCTCTTTTGTGATGCATATCGGATGATCTGGAATTGGAAGCTTATGAATAACAAGCTTGCGGCCTTTTGCATCTCGCACGTTTTCAAGATACGATAAGCTTTGATGTGACAGCTCATACTGAGGATCATCTTTATTATCTGTCCACGCAAGCACTACCTCACCTGGGCGAAGAAAGGCACACACATTGTCTACATGCTCATTTGTCTCATCCTGATAAATTCCTCGCGGAAGCCATAATACCTTCTTGATTCCAAGAAAACGTGACAGCTGTTCTTCGATCTGTTCTCTCGAAAGATTTGGATTTCGTCCGGCACTTAACAGACAGCTTTCTGTCGTTAAAAGTGTACCCTCTCCATCGCTGTGAATGGAACCACCTTCTAATACAAATGGCGCAGCATCGTACCAGTCAAAGCCAAACTGATCTGCAAATGCACTGGCAAATGCATTGTCTTTTTCCCAGGAAGCATACAAACCATCGACATTTCCGCCCCACGCATTAAATTCCCAATTTACGGCTCGAATAACAGAATCACTAGCATAGTTTGAACTTTGATCTGAACCTTCTTTATTTGAATTTGCAGTATTGTGTTTATTTGATTTAACAAAAGTAGGTGCCACATCTCTTGCCCATGCATCATCGGTATCTGCAAAGAAAAGCTCAATATTGTCCTGCTGCATTATGTCCGCGTTTTTATTTTCTCCAAACAGCTTTTCTTGTGCAATTGGAAGTGTTTTTTTCGTGACTGCAACGTAGACCTTTTCGCTCTGTGCTATTGCTTTGATCACTGCTGCAAATGCATTCCCTGCCGCTTTTGCCTCATATCCCCACGAACCTGGGCGCTTTGGCCATATTAGAATGCAGCCCTGATGCGGCTCAAACTCGCTAGGCATATAAAAGCCGTCCTCGCTCGGAATTTGCTTTATCAATTTCATATAAATTTCTGATTCCTTCCTCTTTCTTAGATGAATTCTATACGCGTCAATGTTTGACGAAACCATTACACCGATGTCGTTTCGTAACACCACTAAGAAAGTCTATTTTTGAAATCTTCATATCCAAAGCGCTTTACTGTCTCGATGGCGCCATCTTCATGAAGCAAGCAAATATCTGGCAGACCAATTCCATTAAATGTATTGTTTTTTACCATGGAATAAATTGCCATATCTTCAAATACAAGACGGTCTCCCACATGAATTTCATGGTCAAAGCTATAATCACCAATCACATCTCCAGCCAGACATGTCATGGATGAGAGGCGATATGTATAAGGCTTCTTACCAGCTTCATCGCCGCCTTTAAGCGGTGGGCGGTACGGCATCTCTAATACATCCGGCATATGACATGCTGCAGATGCATCCAATATCAGAATAGAAAGGTCATTGTCCACAATATCCTGAACCTCTGTTATCAGATAACCCGCGTTTAATGCAATTGCTTCACCAGGCTCCAGATATACTTCCAGATGATAGGTATCCTTTATTCGCTTTATAAGGCGAATCAGACGTTCAATATCATAGCCTGGTCTTGTGATGTGGTGACCGCCTCCGAGATTAAGCCATTTGATCTTCTTTAAATATGGTTCAAAAGACTTTTCAAAAGCGTTAAAGGTTGCCTCCAAATCATCAGAATCCTGCTCGCAGAGCGTATGCACATGGAGTCCTTCTATTTCTTTTGGAAGTGTTTCTGGAAATTTTGCGCGCACTACACCAAGACGTGAACCTGGTGCACACGGATCATATATTGCATGACCCTCCTGTGTGGAAAACTCTGGATTGACACGCATTCCGATACTTACACGATTCCCGTTTTCTCTCTGACTGTTATTATATTCAGAAATGATTTCTTTGTGCTTTTCAAACTGCGCAAATGAATTGAAAATGATATGATCACAGATCGTTACAAGCTCCTTCATATCCTCTGTCTTGTAAGCTGGTGCAAAGACATGGTTTTCTTTTTTCATCTCTTCATATCCAAGCCTTGCCTCATAAAGACCGCTGGCGGTCGTACCACTTAAGTACGACCCGATCAGCGGATATACGCGAAACATTGAAAAAGCTTTCTGTGCCAAAAGGATATGACAGCCCGTCTCTTCTTCGACACGATGCAGACATTCCAGATTTTCTCTTAGCTTTTTTTCATCAACCACATAGGCTGGTGTTTTGATTGTTTCCCACATAGCTTCATTACTCCACGATCTGCGGATTTTCATCTACTACCCACGGCAGACCATATCGGTTTAACATATCCATGTATGGATCTGGATCAAACTCTTCCACATTGAATACACCTGGCTTTTTCCATACCTTATCCATGACAAGTGCTGTTCCAATCATTGCCGGAACACCTGTTGTATAAGAGATTGCCTGGGAACCTACCTCGCGGTAGCACTCCTGATGATCACATACATTGTAGATATAGATAGTCTTCTTCTTTCCATCCTTAGTTCCTGTATAAATACAGCCAATATTTGTCTTTCCTACTGTTCTTGGTCCTAAGTAAGCCGGATCTGGCAGCAATGCCTTTAAGAACTGAATCGGAACGATCTCTTTTCCTTCAAAGTTAATAGGTGATGTGGAAAGCATACCAACATTTTCAAGGCACTTCATATGAGTCAAATAACTCTGACCAAATGTCATAAAGAAGCGAATGCGCTTTACGCCTGGAATATTCTTTGCAAGAGATTCGATTTCCTCATGATGAAGCAGATACATATCCTTCTCACCAACCTGTGGGAAATCATATACACGCTTGATCTCCATCGGCTTTGTCTCTACCCAGTGACCATTCTCCCAGTAGGAGCCATTTGCAGAAACCTCTCTTAAGTTGATTTCCGGATTGAAGTTTGTTGCAAATGGATAGCCATGATCGCCACCGTTGCAGTCTAAGATATCAATTGTCTCAATCTCATCAAAATAGTGCTTTAATGCATATGCACTGAAAACACTTGTTACGCCTGGGTCAAAGCCAGTTCCAAGAAGTGCAGTCAGACCTGCCTTTTCAAAACGCTCCTTATATGCCCACTGCCATGAATAATCAAAGTAAGCAGTGAAACCTTCATCCTTGCAGCGCTTTTCATAAATAGCTCTCCACTCTGGATCATCTGTATCCTCTGGCTCATAGTTTGCAGTATCAATATAGTCAACACCACATGCAAGACATGCATCCATAATGGTCAAATCCTGATAAGGAAGTGCAACATTCAAAACAGCCTGTGGCTTATAGGAATTGATTAATGCCTTTAACTCTTCTACGTTGTCTGCATCTACCTGTGCTGTTGTGATTACAGTCTTTGTGGTACCCTCAAGCTTTTCCTTTAATGCATCACACTTTGATTTTGTACGGCTTGCAATGCAGATCTCTGTAAAGGTGTCGCTGTTCTGGCAGCACTTATGAATTGCTACACTTGCTACTCCACCACATCCAATAATTAAAAGTCTTCCCATCGTTTTGTCCTCCTGTTTTGTATTAGTTTTCCTCTTCTTCCAGCATATCCTCAACATATCGAGGAAGCATAAATGCACCCTTGTGCAGATTCGTGGTGTAATACCACGTTTTTATATTGCGCTCCTTCCAGCGTTCCACATTTAAATCTGTCAACGGATGATATTTTTTTGACGTAAATCCAAACAGCCAATAACCTGATGCACATGTTGGAATATGTGCCTGATATACTCTGCTTATTGGAAAGCTGTGGCTTGCTTTTCGGTGCATTGCGCGGCATGTATCCTCATCTTCATCATAGAATGGACTTCCATGCTGATAAACCATGATGCCATCCTCTTTTAAAGCGCGATAGCAATTTCCATAAAATTCCTTCGTAAACAATCCTGCCGTATGACCTAACGGATCGATTGCATCATTTATAATCAGATCATATTGATCATTCTTTGAACGAAGAAAACGAAGACCATCTGCGTAAAAGACGCGCACACGCGGATCATCCAGACCTCTTGCATTGTCTGGGAAAAACTTCTTGCAGACCTCTACAAATACCTCATCTGGCTCAACAACATCAATCTCTTCAATCTCTTTATAATAAGAAAGCTCTCTTGCTACGCCTCCATCTCCGCCTCCAATTACAAGCACATGGCGCACATTTGGATGAACTGCCATAGGCACATGAACGATCATCTCGTCATATACAAACTCATCCTTCTCGGAAAATACAATGCTTCCATCGGAGCTGATAAATCGTCCAAATTCCTTTGAATCAAACACGTCTATTCGCTGGAAATCGGTCTGCTCGCCGAACAGCTGCTTTTCCACTTTCACTGACATTTTTACCTTGTCAGTATGATAATCTGAAAACCAAAGCTCCATTTTTTATCCTTTCAGCTGCCACATTTTATTCTGCAGCCTTATAATACATTTAAATACTCTACTGCTGGGTCTTCCGTTCCCTGCATAGAACAGCCCTTTTCCTTTGCATAAAGTACATATTCAATAATTTCGTCTGTAATAAGCTCGCCTGGTGCCAAAATCGGGATTCCCGGCGGATAACACATGACAAATTCGGCACAAATGCGGCCAGATGTCTCTCTAATTGGAAGGCGTGTCTTTTCTGAATAAAATGCTGTCTGCGGTGATACAAGTACCTTCGGATTAATGTACTCTGTATTTAACATACTAGCCGGGTCCTTTGAATATAAACGCTTTATATCGGCAAGTGCACCAACAAGACGCTCTATATCCTGAATGCGGTCTCCGATAGAAATATAAGCTAAAATATTTGCTATATCACCAAGCTCAATCTGAATATCATACTCATCACGAAGCAAATCATAGACTTCGATTCCCGCAAGACCAATATCTCTTGTGTAAACAGAAAGCTTTGTGACATCAAAATCATAAACGCTTCCTCCATTGATTAAATCCTTGCCGTAGGCATAATAGCCGCCAATCGCATTGATTTCATCACGGGCATACTCTGCCATTTTTGCGACCTTTGCGAAGGATTCTTTTCCGCGAAGTGCCAGATTTCTTCTGGAAATGTCAAGGCTTGACATCAACAGATATGATGCACTTGTTGTCTGTGTCAGGTTAATGATCTGACTGACATACTCCCAATTTACGTTCTTTCCTGTTAAAAGGATGGAGCTTTGCGTCAGGCTTCCGCCTGATTTGTGCATGGAGACTGAGGCCATATCTGCTCCTGCATCCATCGCACAAACTGGAAGATTTTCTCCAAAATAAAGATGCGTTCCATGTGCCTCATCTACAAGCACCTTCATGCCATGTGCATGTGCCACCTTTACAATGGAACGAAGATCCGAACAAATTCCATAGTATGTCGGATTATTGACAAGGACAGCTACTGCCTTTGGATGTTCAAGAATCGCCTTTTCTACCTCGCTTACCTGCATACCAAGCGAGATTCCCAGACGATTATCCATCTCCGGATTTACATATACTGGAATTGCACCGCAAAGCACAAGTGCATTTATTACACTCTTATGAACATTTCTCGGTAAAATGATTTCATCTCCTGCCTTGCAGACAGAAAGCACCATACCCTGAACAGAGGACGTTGTTCCTCCAACCATAAAAAATGCATGATCGGCACGAAATGCCTCTGCCGCTAACTCTTCTGCCTCCTTAATTACTGAAACCGGATGACACAGATTATCAAGGGGCTTCATGGAATTGACATCAAGACTGACGCATTTTTCACCAAGAAGCTCTACTAATTCCGGGTTTCCACGTCCTCTCTTATGTCCTGGCACATCAAACGGAACCACTCTTCGTTTCTTTAGCTTTTCAAGCGCCTCATAAACTGGCGCGCGCATTTGTCCTTTTTCCATTTGCCTACAGTCCTCTCAATTTGATGACCTGTTTCTTTTATAAAAAAAGGAACAGGCTGCATCACCTGTTCCGTAAAGTCCTATGTATCGTTTTTTCGCACGCATGCTTTTGCCCAGATGTGCATCCGATTATTATTGACCGTTTCACAAGTGATGTTTCGACCGGATGAGCACACTACTGTGCCATGTCCCGTCAACTTATAAAATTTGAGCTTCTAACTCAATCAATAACGCGGTTTAAAAACCACAATCGGCAGCTGCCCCGCCTGTCCGTATGGGCTTAATCCTCATCATTAGATGCGGATAGGCATGCGCAATAAAACGCGCTATTTGTAATATAACACGTTTGTTTCAAAAATGCAATTGTTTTTTTTTACATTTTCAGTTTTTGTGAATAGATGTTTCTTTATTCTTGTTCCTCCTTCCACAAATCAATAAACTCCAGAAGTGCTTTCGCCTGTTTTTCTTTTGTTTTTTTAGACGTTTTTTTCAGAATACAGTCAATTTGATCTATTCCTTTTTGATCCATTCGCGCTAACCATTGCCCGTCTCCATATACGCGCCCCTTTGTTATCTCCACAATCTGAAATGGATCGTAGCTGTCTAGCCCCATATGTTCCAGTTCCTTTTTTATTCCGTATCGTGTTCTAGGCATACAGCGATCCTCTAAAAATTGCTCATATTCTTGCCACGAAGGTTTTTCGCGGCTGCCAAATGCCCGACTAATCAGATCATCTGTGAAGTTCCAGATTTCCAGTCTGTTTATTGCTGGATAAATGTCCAACAATGTTGCTGGTTTTTTACGATCCATATATACATAGACAATTCTTGAAGACTTTTTTGCCTCATCTATAACATTGCTTACTGTACCAAGCGACACTCCTGCCTTTTGCGCAGTCTGGCGCATGGAATTTCCCTGCTGATAAAGTGTGCAAATTTTTGCCTTCTTCTCTGTACTTAGTCCTGGTCTTCCCTTCTTTCTTTTTGCAACATTAATCGCTGCCCTTAGTTCATCTCTTTCTTTTGCACACTTCGCATATTCTTCCATCACTCGCTTTAATTTGCGGTTAAGGCGCTCGATTTCCCGTTCATTTTGTGTTTTATTTATATCCTTATCTTTCTTTTCACTTTCAATCTCCATTTGCAGCCTCCTTTCCCTTAAAAATAGTATATCCGTATATGTTCAAAAAATCAATCTTTTTATGAACATATACGGATTTTCAAATACATTTATGAATAAATTGTCACTCTACAAATTTTAGTTAAAAATTATTGGTGAATTTAGATTATCTCTTTAGAAGTTCTTATATGTCGGTAT
>SKEI01001803.1_pt1 | contig 11342 bp, 8 predicted proteins | sample 4826701 | NCBI WGS metagenome assembly SKEI01 (sample SAMN11008813, study PRJNA524170) | human gut metagenome | biome: Human fecal sample; material: Feces; isolation source: fecal sample from pouch patient p2, p6, p7, p14 | host: Homo sapiens | place: Israel: Tel-Aviv | collected 2016-08-31 | reverse complement strand
CCGGTGCCCACGCAGGAGTCGAGGTAGGCGAGGTCGCGACCGCGCTCCCCTGCCTTGGTCATGACGACTTTGGCGAGGTATTCGATGTTGACTTGGTGGATGATGCCGGTTCCCGGCGGCACCACGCGGAAGTTGCGGAAGGCCTGCTGGCCCCAACGCAGGAACTGGTAGCGTTCGCCGTTGCGCTGGTATTCGATGTCCATGTTCTGTTCGACCGCGTCGGCCACGCCGTACTTGTCGATCTGCACGGAATGGTCGATGACCATGTCGGACTGGACCTGCGGGTTGATGACCTCCGGATTTCCGCCAAGCTTCTTGACGGCGTCACGCATGGTGGCGAGGTCGACGATGCACGGCACGCCGGTGAAGTCCTGCATGACCACGCGGGACGGGGTGAACTGGATCTCGTGGCTCGGCTGTGCGGCCGGATCCCAATCCAACAGGGCCTTGACATGATCATCCGTGATGTTGGCGCCATCGATGTTGCGCACCAGGTTCTCAACGAGAACCTTCAACGAATACGGGAGATGATCGATGCCCGGCAAATCCGCGATGCGGTAAAAGGCGTACTCCTTGCCGCCCACCTTCAGGGTGTCGAGCTGGTCGTCGCGCACAGACATGCTACCTCCGAGCTTTTGTGGCTGGTTGAAACTGCTTTCCAGCAGCCGATTATCCGTTGCCAACGATACAGCCACGTTACTTCAGCACTGGCGTGTCTTCTTGAAACGTGAGAAAATGGCGACCATTTTCGGCACGCACCATAGGCACAGCACGAAAACAATGGCGGACACCACAAGCGCGACGCCCGTCGCCGCGAGCATTTCGCCGGACGGTATCACGAGCGCGAAGAAACGTGCGACGGGCGGAATGAACAGGCCGGCCACGCCCGCCACGGCGAACGCCAATACCAGACCGCCTCTCCACGAGTTGAGTGGACGGGCCACGCGCGCCAGTACGAAGATGCCCATCATCAGCAGGATAATCGCGTTGACGCCACGAAGCATGCCCAGCTGCGCGGCGGAATGCTGTGCGTCCCAGCCCATGAACTTCGGCAACAGCCACGAATCGGCGAGAATCGATAGAGCCGTGGCGATGCCTCCCGGCAACGCGAAGTGCACCACGCGCCTGAGGAAGCCCGGAATGTAGCGGCGCGTGTTCGGCGCAAGCGCGAGGATGAACGCCGGCATGCCGATGGTGAGTGCGCCGATGTAGGTGATATGGCGGGGCAGGTATGGGAATGGGATCTGCGTCAGCACCACGCCGAGCGAGATCAGCGAGGAATATACGGTTTTGACGAGGAACAGGCTGGCCACGCGTTCCATGTTGGCCATGACCTGGCGTCCACGTGCCACCACATCGGGCAGATGCGAGAATTTCGAATCGACGAGCACCACTTGTGCGACGGCTTTGGTGGCGGGTGCCGCGTTGCCCATCGCGATGCCCAGGTCGGCCTCCTTGATGGCGAGCGCGTCGTTCACGCCGTCGCCGGTCATCGCCACGACATGATCGCCTAGGTGCAGCGCCTGGACGATCGCCTTCTTCTGGTCGGGCAGGACACGGCCGAGCACGTCCACGTTCTCCAGTACTTTCGCCAGTTCCGTGATGTCGGTGGGCAGTTCGCGCGCGTCCATGAAGCGTGGCTCCGCGTCTCCGGTGAGCCGTACTTTTCTTGCGATCGCACCGACGGTGACGGGATTGTCGCCGGAGATGATGCGGCAGCGCACGCCCTGTTCGCGGAACCAGGCGAGTGTGGCTTCGGCGTCGTCGCGAATGTGTTCGGAGCATAATACCAGCGCGACGGGCCGCGATGCGGGGTCGATGGCGGGATCGCTTTCGTAATCGGCGGGCGCCGTGCCGTCATGCCGTGCGATCAGCAGCACGCGGTTGCCGTCGTGTGCGGAATCGTTGACCAGTCGAAGAACGTCGGCGTAATCGCCATCCAAGTGGGACAGCACGACTTCCGGCGCGCCCATCGTCCATACCGCGCCGTCATCGGCAATCGAGCTCCATTTGCGTGCCGACGAGAACGGAACGCGCGCCGCGACGGGACCGGCGGAGAATCCCTGCTTGCCCAGTCCGTTGAGAATCGCCAATCCGGTGCCGTTCGGCTGTCCTTCGTTCGACAGGTCGTACAACGCCTGTTTCACGGCATGTTCGTCAACGGTATTGGCTCCGATGCCATCCAGCATGCGTATTTCGTTGAGCATGATGCCGCCGTCGGTGACGGTGCCGGTTTTGTCGAGGTTCAGGCAGTCCACGCGTGCGAGGGTCTCCACGGATTCGAGCTCCTGCACGAGCGTGTTCTTGCGTGCCAAACGGATGGCGGCGAGCGCGAAGTTGAGCGAGGTGAGCAGTACGAGGCCTTCGGGGATCATGCCGACCACGCCAGCCACGGCGGACACCACGGCGGAACGCCATTGGCCGGTGGAGACGGCTACGTCCCAACCGCCGACCGCGTGCACCTGCGACCAGATGAGCAGCACGCACAGCGGTACGACGAGGAAGGTCATGAATTTGAGGATGGTGTTGATGCCCTTGTTGAGGTCGGACACGGTCTTTTTGTAGACCTTCGCCTGCGCGGTCAAGGTGGCGGCATAGCTGTGCGCGCCGACCGCGTTGACCTTGACCAAGGCCATGCCGGAGACCGCGGTGGATCCGGAATAGATGTCGTCGCCTTCGTTCTTGCGCACGGTGCGCGATTCGCCAGTGAGCATGGATTCGTCGAGTTCCAGACCCCAGGTGCGCACGATCTGCGCGTCGGCGGGAACCTGTTCGCCGGAGCGGATCCACATGAGGTCGCCGAGCACGATTTCGTTGTGCGGCACTTCGACGTCCTTGCCGTCGCGTCGTACGAGATAGTCGGAGGCTACGAGGATGGAAAGCTTGTCGAGCGTTCGTTTGGCTTTCAGTTCGGTGATGATGCCGATGCCGGTGTTGATGAGGATGACGAGGCCGAACACGGCGTCTCTCCATGATCCCGTGACCAATACCATGACCATGGCGGCGAAGATGATGCCGTTGAACAGGGTGAACACGTTGGCTCGCACGATGTCGGCGAACGAACGTGACGTGGACGATTTGACGGCGTTGACTTGCCCGCTTTCCGTAAGGGCGGCGACTTCCGCTGCGGTGAGCCCCTTTTCACTGGTTTCAGGCATGGTTTGACTTTCGCTCATGCTGCCAGCATACCGCTTGGCGATGCGCGCCCGCAGGCTTTTCCCGTAAAGCTCCGGCAAAATTCAGGGTTTTCTCAGGGTGTGTTCAGCGCCACGCATCCGAACCGATTCGAACTCACCCGAATGCGTGGAGCGGTTCACTGTTTGCCGCCGTGGCTGATGGTGGTGACGAGGATTGCTCTGTCGTGCGGGTCGTTGCTGGCTATGCCGGCTACCGCGTCGGCGAGCGGCGTCGCATCCGTCATGCGGTCGTTGATTGTGAGCGTCGCAGCGAACAGCGTGCTGTCGGTCGGCGTGGCGATCGGGTTGAGCAGTGCCACTGGAATGCCCGCCTGTCTTGCGGTTGTCAGCGTGTCGTACCAGCCGTCATGGTTCACGCCGGACACGTCGATTCCCGAAATGACGATGATGCTGACCATGCGTTGCGTCATATCCTCGACCGCTTGCCGGGCGGTGTCCTGCATGTCGACCGTGCCGGCGACCGGCAGATACACCGGCCTGAGCCCGCCCGCCTCCATGGCATCCAACGCCAGGCGATCGGTCTGTTCGTCTTGGGAGCCGATCAAGGCCACGTCGAGACTGTTGCGGTCCTTCATGCTGTGGGCGACCGCATCGCCTGCGGACTGCGTATCTCCCACCGCGGCATTGTTCGGCGTGCAGCCGGCCAGCATGGAGATACCGAAGACGGCTGCAAGGAGACCGGCTGCGGCACGCCGCGCAAAACCGGTCATCGTGTGGCTTTCCTGAATAGCGCCACCGTTTCGACATGGTGGGTGGTCGGATAGATGTCGAATGCGCGAATATCAGCAAGATCGTATCCGAGCGAGGCCAATGTGGCGGTGTCGCGTGCCAGCGATGCCGGGTCACAGGCGATGTATACGACGCTTCGCGCGCCGGATTCGGCGATCTGCCTGCATACCTTCGCACGTGCGCCGGCACGCGGCGGATCAAGCACCACGATATCGGGTTTGGCCAAATCGTTGCGTACGTTGGCAAGCGTCTTGGCCACATCGCCCACACGGGCGTCGACATTGCCCAAATGGATGGCCCTCAGATTGCGCTGCGCGTGTTTGACAGCGGTCTTGCCACCTTCCACGCTCAGCATGCGCGTGCGGCCGGCGCTTAACGTGGCCAACGGCAGCGTGAACAGGCCGGAACCGGAATACAAATCCCACAGGCATGCGGAAGCGGCGCCGTCAAGCTCGCCATGCACCAAGGACATCACATGGCCGGTCAACGCGATCGGCGCGTGACGGTGCATCTGCCAGAATCCGCCGGCGTCCACACCGTATTCGAATTCACGTCCGCACACCGTCACCTTTTCGGTAAGCTCGCGATTGCCCGCCGTCACCTCGCCATCGACGAGCACGGCGTAGTTGTCGGCGATTTCGGCATTGCCGCGAGGCTCGGGAACAGACAGACGAATCTGCGATCCGGGAGTGAATCCCCCATCCCACACGTGTTCCTTCTCGGCCACGTTAAGCAACGCGCGACTGGCCAACGGCATGGTGTCGATCGGCACACGCACGTGGGTGCCGCGTCTGCGCATGGACGGTCGGCCGTTCTCGTCCGCAATCATCTCGATGCGGGTACGCCAGTGCAGCCCCTGCTCCGCCTCATCCTCGGGCATGCGCTCGATCGGCACGTCAACGTCGACATGGCCGAGACGTCTCATCTGTTCGACGATGGACATGGATTTCCATTTAAGCTGTCCGGGCAGTGAGACGTGCACCAAATCGGCACCGCCGACGCCGCCGCCCATGGCAAGCGGACCCGCCAACGGCCATACGGGTTCGACGCGGTCCTCGCTGGCTTCCAGCACTTCCGTCACTTCGCCAGTCCAAAAACGGTCCTCGCGATCATGTGGCTCGTCCAACACGACGCGTACCAGCTCGCCCGGCAACGCGAATCGCACGAACACGACGCGTCCGTCGATGTGGCCGACGCAACGGCCTTGGTCGGCATATCGTTCGATGCGGATGGTCGATTCCATCAGTGCTGTTCCTCCGTTTCGTTGTTGTCGTCCATCGCGTCGGCGTTTGGTTCGGCCAACGTCTTATGCCGATGCATGGGGGTGGCCACGATGAGGTACGACACCCAGATGGCCAACGCCCAGAACGGAATGCCCATGAGCAGACGTGCAGTGCCGAGCCAGCCGACCTGGTTGGACAGGTACAACGGCACCTGCACCACCAGTCGCAGGGAGAACACACCGATCCACAACGCGGTGATGATGGTGTACGCGCGGTTCAATGCCTTGTCGCCACGCCAATCGGCAAGCCATGCGCGCAGATGCTCGGTTGGCAGTGTCCGGATGAATTCGATCACCAAGCCAAGTCCCGGTACACGTACCATCAACGAAATGGCGAGCAGCACGATGTAGAAGGCGTTGGTCAGGAATCCGAACATGTAGTAGTTGCGAGCCTCGTGGCTGTTCCATGCCCAGATCAGGCAGATGCCGACTGCCAGAAGGCCGGAGACGGCGCCCATGACGGATTGGCGTTGGCATAGGCGGACGATCACCTGCAGTACGGCGAGGGATGCGGATACGCCGATGGTCAGATGCAGGTCGGAGGTGATGACGAACATCACCACGAACACCACGCCCGGCAGCATCGATTCGACGACGCCGCGCGGACCGCCGATCGCGTCGATGACGGAGAAATCGTCGGCATCGCCGGCGTCGGCGAGCGCGCCGAGGCCGGTTCTTTTCTTGGTTGCGGTTTCAGCCATGCGTTTGTGTTTTCGTGGTCGTCGTTCGCTCAGCGCACTTCGGAGAACATCGGTCCACGCGACAACGTGGTCTTGACCTCGACCTGCTGGTCGGAGTCAAACGGTCCCTTCGGCTGGCCTGGAATGTCCATCGTCCTGCCTGCCTGTTCGGCTTCGGCGGCTTCCTTGGCGGCCTTGCGTTCGGCCGGGGCGACCGGCGGATGCATCGGGATGAGGTCACGCGGGGCCAGCGGGTCCTCGCCGCGTTCCACGACGATGTTGGAGAAAAGCTGGTTCAGCGCCTTGGTTTCGGCGTGGTCCGGATCGGTGGCGGCTTTGCCGGAGAAGATGCCGCGCAGCATCCACCGCGGTCCGTCCACACCGACGATGCGGGTGACGACCTTGCGTCCGCCCTTGACCACGACCGGCAGTGTCAGTTCGGTGCCGAACACGCCGTCGGTCTCCTTGGCGTCTTTGTTGGCCTCAACCAGGTCGGCGCGCACGTCATCCCACAGTCCCATGGTCTTCGGCGCGGCGAAGGCTTCGATCTCCAAGCTGGAGGATCCGTAGGTGATGGTGGTGCCGAGCACCTGCTGGGTGGCGCGGTTGGCCTTCACGCGCAGTTCGATGCCTTGGAGGAACGGCAGATAGTAGGCGCCCATGTCGAGGTATTCGTCATAGTCGGGCACGTTCTCGTCGTCGACGTCCCCCGGCCCGTGCTCATCGCCACGGCCGTCGTACTCATCGGACGGTTCCGGAAGGATGGTTTCCTGAATTCCACCGGCGGGCGCCTCAGCGGTTTCGGAGATGGCCTCATCGGCCTTGTCGTTCTCTTCGGCGGCGGCTTCAGCGGCTTCCTCGCTCTGACGCTTCTTCTTGCCGAATCCAAACAGTCCCATGATGTTCCTCATTTCATTACGGTTGCAACCGTGACTAGCCTAGCACCCATGCTTAATACGGGCTGGGAATCGGAGTGTGTCTCCCGTTGCCCGGCATTGGCCGGATGACGGCCGCAAAAACTCACACGTCGTAGGTGATGCTCAGCGGCGCATGATCCGACCATCGCAGGTCGTAGGTCGGAGCTTTGTCGATGACGAATCCGCGGGCCGTTTCGGCGAGTTCGGGTGTGGCGAACTGGTAGTCGATCCTCCAGCCGACGTTGTTGTCGAAGGCGCGGCCCCGCTGGCTCCACCAGGTGTACGGTCCTTGGATGTCTCCGCACAGGGAACGCATCACATCCACGAATTCCAACTCCCCCAGCCATTTGTCCACGTAGGCGCGTTCCTCGGGCAGGAAGCCGGCGTGCTTCTCGTTGGCTTTCGCGTTCTTGATGTCGAGCGGCGTGTGCGCGATGTTGAAATCGCCGCACAATACCGCCTGCTTGCCGCCGTGCGCCGCTTCATCGCGCAGTTGCCCCATACGTACCAGCATGGTGTCGAGGAAACGGTATTTCTGCTTCATTTTCTCCGGATCGTCGGTGTTGCCGGCGTGCACGTACACGCATACGACAGTGACGGTGTACCCTTGCGGGGTCTTCACATCCGCTTCGATCCAACGGCCGGAATCGACGTCCTCGGCAAGTCCCGGCAGTCCGTAGCGTTTGTCGATGACGGGCAGCGCGGAGAGCAGACCGACGCCGGCGCGTCCCTTGATACGGCAGATCTCGTTCATGCGATCAAGCCCGCTTTGGTCGGCGATGCGTCCGGCGGTCGCGTATTCGAAGCCGAATTCGTCGAAGATGGGGTCGATTTCGTTTTGCGGGGCGCGTACTTCCTGCATGCACCACACGTCCGGCGTGTTCTTCGCGGCCCATTGCTCGATGCCTTTGCGTTTCGCCGCGCGGATTCCATTCACATTCGATGTCGTGATTGTGATCGTCATAGCGCCTTAGCCTAGCCGGAATACAAGAAAACCTCCCTTGTGGGAAGGGAGGTTTTCCAGATGGCTGACGCGATCAGTCGAGTCCGAGCTGCAGCTTGCCGCCTGGGATGGCGTCCAGCAGGTCGCGGGTGTACTGCTTCTTCGGATGGTCGAAGACCTCGTCGGTGGTGGCATGCTCCACCAGCTTGCCGTGCTGCATCACCACGACCTCATCGGCGATCTGACGCACCACCGCCAGATCATGGGTGATGAACAGGTAGCTCAGTCCCTTTTCCGCCTGCAGGTCGTTGAGCAGGCGAAGCACCTGGTCCTGCACCAGCACGTCCAATGCGGAGACGGCCTCGTCGCAGACGATCACATCCGGATCGAGGGCCATGGCGCGCGCGATGGCGATGCGCTGCCTTTGGCCGCCGGAAAGCTCGTTCGGATAACGGCTCATCACCGATTCCGGCAGTTCCACCATGTCGATGAGCTCGCGCACACGCTTGGCACGGCTCTTCTTGTCTCCGATGCCGTGGATGCGCAGCGGCTCCTCGATGGACCGGTAGATGGAGTACATGGGGTCGAGCGATCCGTACGGGTTCTGGAACACCGGCTGCACATGACGTCGGAAGTCAAGCAGCTCCTTGCCCTTGAATCCGGAGATGTCTTTGCCGTCGTAGGTGACGGTGCCGGCGGTCGGCTCAAGCAGTTTCAGCACCATGTTGGCCACGGTGGATTTGCCGGAACCGGATTCGCCGACGATGGCCAATGTGGTGCCCTTCTTGATGGAGAAGCTCACATCGTCGACCGCCTTGAACATCTCCTTCTTGCGCGGCAGCTTGAATTCCTTGGTCAGGTGATCCACCGTGATGATGGCTTCGCCCTTCTTCCGGGAATCCTCGTTCACCGCGTGCTCCATGACCGCGGTGGCGTCGCCGCCATGTTCCTTGACGGAGATGATGCGCTGCGATGCCAAGGACGGCGCAGCGGCGACCAAACGCTTGGTGTACGGATGCTGCGGATGCTGCAGCACTTCCAGTGAAGGACCGGATTCCACGACCTGGCCCTTGTACATGACCACGATGTGCTGGGCGCGTTCCGCGGCCAGACCGAGATCGTGGGTGATGAACAGCACCGCGGTTCCCAGGGAATCGGTCAGCATGTGCAGATGGTCGAGGATCTTCTTCTGCACGGTCACGTCGAGCGCGGAGGTCGGCTCGTCGGCGATGAGCAGTTCCGGACGGCAGGCCAGACCGATGGCGATCAGCGCACGCTGACGCATGCCGCCGGAGAATTCGTACGGGAACTGGCGGGCACGGGTGGCGGCGTCAGGCAGACCGGCCTCGGACAGCAGACCGGCGATGCGGTCGCCCATGGTGGAGCCGACCACATACTTCTTGGCGATGTACCATGCGTCATCGTCCTTCACCCCGGCTTTGATCAGGCCATCAGCCACACGCCAGCGGGTTTCGGATCCCGGAACCCATTCCTCGGCGAACCGGGCCATGATCTTGTCAAGTTCGTCACCGCTCTTGCCGATCTTGACAAGAGCTTCCTTGGCTGCGGCGGTCAGATCAGGCAGTTCCTTGGAGCCGAGGAAGGTCTCGTCGTCATTGCCCTTGAGCTCTACTTCGTCGTCGGCCAAAGCCTTGGCGAATTCGGAACGCTTTTCGTGGTCGATGTCCATGTTGTTGGCCACCAACGCTTCCTTGCCCTGGGTGCCGATGCGCCACACCGGGTTCAGGTTGCTCATCGGATCCTGCGGGACAAGACCCATCTTGCTACCACGGAGCTTGTCGAAATCCTTCTGCTTGAAGCCGGAGATCTCCTGGCCATCAAGCTTGATGGAGCCGCCGACAACATGGCCGGTTCCCGGAAGCAGGCCAAGCACGGCCATGGCGGAAGTGGATTTGCCGGAACCGGATTCGCCGACGATGGCCACCCACTGGCCGGGATACACGCTGAAGGACGAGTTGCGCACGGCATGCACGGCCTTGCCTTCATCGGTGGTGAAGTCGACCTGGAGGTTCTTGACCTCCAACAGCGGCCCGTGGGCGCGCTGCATGGCCTCGAGGTTGTTCTCGGTATTCATTTCAGTCATCGAATATCCCTTCACTTACACTCAGGCCGTACGGCTCTTCGGATCGAGCGCGTCCTTGACGGCGTCACCCATCATGATGAATGCCAGCACGGTGATGGCCAGTGCGGCGGACGGATAGAACAGCACCATCGGGTCAGTACGCAGGATGGACTGCGCGTTGGAGATGTCTCCGCCCCAGCTGACCGTGGTGGTGGGCAGGCCGACGCCCAGGAAGCTCAGCGTGGCCTCGAGCACGATGTAGGTGGCCAGCGAGGTGGTGCCGACCACGATGATCGGAGCCAGCGAATTCGGCAGGATGTGGCGGAACAGGTTGCGGATCGGGGTGGATCCCAGAGCGGTGGACGCCGTGTTGAATTCAAGGTTCTTGGCTTCCATCACAGCACCTCGCGCGATTCGTGCCACGGAGGTCCAGCCGAACAGCGTCATCACCAGAATGATCTTCCAGATGGAGCTGCTCGTTTTGAACATCTGGAGCACCACGATGGCGCCAAGCAGAATCGGCAGCGCGAGGAAGATATCGGTCAGTCGGCTCAGCACGGCGTCGACCCATCCTCCGAAGAAGCCGGCGATTGCGCCGATCAGCGTTCCGAGCAGCACCACCAGCAGTGTGGCGAACACGCCGACGCTCAGCGAGGTGCGGGTGCCGTAGACCACACGGGAGTATACGTCGCAACCTTGCAGGTCGAAGCCGAACGGATGGCCTGAGGAAGCCGGCTCAAGGGAATTGTCGAGCGTGCAGTAGTTCGGGTTCTGCTTGGTCAACACGCTCGGGAACAGCGCCACGAACACGATGAAGATGATCAGCAGTCCGGAGATGATGAACAGCGGGTTCTTACGCAGGGTTCGCCATGCGTCGGCCCACATGTTCGAAGCCGGTGCGGATTCGTCCATCGAGTCGACGGCCTTCAGGGGCGTCTCATCGAGCGGTGCCACATAGCGTTCCTGTCCCGGAAGCACGGTGGAAGGATTGGTCTCATTCATTTCGGTCATTTCTTGTTCCCTCCCTCGACTCACGCGTAACGGATTCGCGGATCAAGCGCGGCGTACAGCATGTCGACCAGCAGATTGCAAACCACGAAGATCAGCATGAGCAGCGTCACGATGGACACCACCAGGTTGCCTTCTCCCTTGAGGATGCTCTGATAGGTCAGGTAGCCGATGCCATGCACGTTGAAGATGGTTTCGGAGATCATCGCGCCGCCCATCAGTGCGCCAAGATCCTGGCCCAGATAGGTGACGACGGGGATCATGGAGTTGCGCAGCACGTGGCGCAGCATGACGGATTTGTTGTCCATGCCCTTGGCGCGCGCGGTGCGCACATAGTCGAGGGCGATGTTGGACGAAATCTCCGTACGGCTCAGACGGATGATGTACGCCATCGATACCGAGCCAAGCACCATGGCCGGCATCAGCAGATCAAGGAATCCTGGATTCGCTCCGGCGGTGACCGGCAGCAGCTGCCACTTCACACCGAGGAAGTACTGGCAGAG
>SKEI01001798.1_pt1 | contig 11346 bp, 9 predicted proteins | sample 4826701 | NCBI WGS metagenome assembly SKEI01 (sample SAMN11008813, study PRJNA524170) | human gut metagenome | biome: Human fecal sample; material: Feces; isolation source: fecal sample from pouch patient p2, p6, p7, p14 | host: Homo sapiens | place: Israel: Tel-Aviv | collected 2016-08-31 | reverse complement strand
GTGTATGGGGCGAACAACCTAATCAGGACCATGAGTACCGGGCAAGAGTGGTTGTCAATGATTTTGACTGGGGTGCTCATGTGGATCCGGTCAGACCGATTGAGGACCTGATCATATACGAGCTTCATGTCCGCGGATTTACCAAGGATCCCTCATCCAATGTCGCTCATCCCGGCACCTTTGAGGGAATCCGGGAAAAAATTCCATATCTCAAGGATCTGGGGATTACCGCTGTGGAATTAATGCCTGTATTTGAGTTCGATGAAACCATGGGAAAGAGAGAGGTTAATGGCCGGACTCTTCTGGACTACTGGGGATATAACCCAGTAAGCTTTTTTGCCCCGAACACCAGTTATACAGCCAAAAAAGAATTCAACCGGGAAGGGGATGAGCTGAAAGACCTGATCAAAGATCTGAATAGCAACGGTATCGAAGTGATCCTGGACGTTGTTTTTAACCATACGGCAGAAGGAAACGAAAATGGTCCCTTTTTCTCATTTAAAGGATTCGATAACCGCATCTATTATATGCTGACTCCGGAGGGCTGGTATTATAATTTCAGTGGATGCGGAAACACACTGAACTGTAATCATCCGGTAGTGCAGCAGATGATCCTTGAGTGCCTGCGGTATTGGACGATCGAATATCATGTGGACGGTTTCCGGTTTGATCTGGCCAGCATTTTGGGGAGAAATGAAGACGGTTCTCCTGCAAGCCAGCCTCCGCTTCTGAAAAATCTTGCGGAAGATCCGATCCTTCAGAACGTAAAACTGATCGCAGAAGCCTGGGATGCCGGTGGGCTTTATCAGGTCGGCAGCTTTCCGGCCTTTTCCCGCTGGGCGGAATGGAATGGTAAATACCGGGATGACATGAGGAGTTTCCTGAAAGGAGATTACTGGTTTGCCGAAGCAGCAGCAAACAGGCTCATCGGATCACCGGATCTGTATACCGGACAGTATCAGGGATATGCATCCTCCATTAATTTCCTTACCTGCCATGATGGATTCTCTCTTTGGGATCTCTACTCCTACAATGAAAAGCATAATGAGGACAACGGCTGGAACAACACTGACGGAAATGATGACAACCGGAGTTGGAACTGCGGAGTGGAGGGCGAGACAGAAGATCCGGAAGTCCTCAGGCTTCGCTTCAGGATGATAAAAAATGCCTGTGCAGTACTGATGTGCAGTCGTGGTACTCCCATGTTTCTTGCAGGAGATGAGTTTGGAGATACCCGTTTGGGAAACAATAATCCATATTGTCAGGACAACGAGATTTCATGGCTGGACTGGAAACGGCTGAATACGAATCAGACCCTATACCAGTTTTTTAAAAAGATGATCCAGTTTCGGAGGGAGCATCCTGCAATCCGAAATAACCTGGATCCTTCAGATACCGGTTTTCCGGCAGTAAGCATCCATGCAAACCAGCCTTGGGACAATTCCATTGATCAGGACACAAAATGTCTGGCAGTCTGCTATGCCGGAAAGACTGAGCAGGGAGAGGATCTGGTATATGTAGCGCTGAATGTATATTGGGAAAAACAGCGATTTGAGCTTCCAAAGCTTCCGAATGTCTATGAGTGGAAACGTTTTATAGATACTGCATTGGACGAGGCAGACGAAGTAACAATTACCGAATACTGGCTCCAGCCACGTTCTGTGGCAATATTTATCGGTACACGAACGGAAATATAGTTTTTCGCAAATTTTCTCTTTCATTATTTTATTCTAAAATGACTAAAGAAGAATCATTATTTGATACAGAATCTGACTAAGAACAGCTTACTTCGTAGCAGAAAAACCTTTTTCAACCTCCACGGAATTTCCGCGGAGGTATTTTTTGTGCAACAAAGATCCTGCGATACATCGTATCTTATAGTGTTTTCTTATATTTTCCCGCAGTAACTCAGTGCATAATTTGAACCGCATATTGCCTGATTCCCATTCTTAACATCTGCTTATGTGCTGCCGGAGTATTTCCAAGATGATGCATTTTCTTATGGTGATTCCAGGAGTGTCCTCCGCGGAACAGACAGTATCCCTAAACCTCGTTACCTAACGGGACAGCAGATGGGTTTACTGTAACGGCATTGCCGCGGAGAGCTGACTGCCGGCAAAGATTTTGAGAATCACATAAAACGAAAGCTATATTTTTGTTTAAAAAATCAGATAATAGTTGTAAATAATCTAATTTAGTTGTATAATTGACTATAGTCAAAAGTGCAAACAATATTATGGTTGGAGAAAAAATGCCAAAAGGATTACAGCATAAAGGAATTGTCAGAAGAAACAAAATGCTATATGCAGCAGTACAGCTTTTTTTAGAGAATGGGTATGAAAAAACCACAACGGCTTCGATTGCAAGAGCAGCAGGAATGGCACCATCATCCTTTTTTGCAGCGTTTGAGAATAAGGAGGCGTTATTACTGACATTGGTAAAGACCATGTTTAGTAGCCAGTTTGAAAATACAGGAGTTATATTGGGGGAAAATGCCGACCCATTACTTATTTATGGGGTCGAAACATCCCTGCAGATGTATATAGCAGAAATGTCAGAGCCGCTGCGTGAATTATACGTGGTAGGATATACGCTTCCCACTACATCGGAATACATTTATCTTAGTACGGCAAAGAAACTGCAGTTTATTTTTGCAGAATATATGGGAACCGCGGAGCTAAAAGATTATTATGAAATGGACATTGCCTCGGCAGGAATTACCAGGGGATTTATGGCAAAAAAGTGTGATATGTATTTTACCATGGAAGATAAATTAAGAAGATTTCTCAAATGCTGTTTCACCTTGTATAAGGTGCCTGAAGGAAAACAGGAGAAAATTATAGAACAGGTTTTAAAGTTAGATTTAAAATCTATGGCCGAAAAAATTATTGCTGATACAGTGAAAAAAGCAGAAGAAGGATTTGAGTCAGCATTGAATGATATATAAGTAACATTTGTCTTCGGCTCAAGCCAAAGCAGCTGTTTCACAGGAAATCAGAAAAACAGGAGAAACAATTAAAAAGCTGGAATATGGAGGGAGAAAAAAGATGAAGAATATCAAATTCGCAAAAAAGAGCAGAAAACTATTTTCCGCGATCCTGGCAGGAGCAATGCTCACCACAACTGTGATACCGGAATCTTTTGTCTGGGCGTCAGAGGAAGTGCAGGAATTTGGAGACAGTGAGAGCCTGGGCTTTGGATCCACATCAGATCCTTTGTCCGAGGCCGGTGAAGACGGGGAAAATCAGGCGCTTTCTGATTTTCAGGATATGCCAGATGTTCAATATGGAAATGATACAGTGGATATGGAAAGTGGCTTTACAGACGAGAGTGATTCTTTTGGTAGCAATGGCAGAGATTCTTCTGTAGGATCTGACTTCCAAAGCCTGGCATCTGTAGAAGAACTGCAGGAGCGAATCAATGCCCTTCCAACTGTGGAAGAATTGCAGAACCTGGCAGATGGTACTACAGTAGAAGGAAGCACTTTGAATCAGGCTCAGACAGATGTGTATGCAGAAGCCCAGGATATCGCGGAAAAACTGGACCTGCTTTCTGAAGAAGAACAAGGGCTGGTGGATGTAAGCAGGCTGGAAGCGCTGTTTGGGTATTTTAATGGGATGACGGAAGTGTTAGCAGATACGCCGACTCCGATTGGTCCAGTTACCTCGGGCAGTGTGACAATTGATCATGGTGGGACATATATAATACAAGGTGGAATATATACAACAGGAAAAACTCCCATTATAATTAAAACTTCAGAAGATGTCACACTGAATATCGTTGGGAATATTGAAATGACGAGAGCACGGTGTTTTATCATCGTAGAGAATGGTTCCCAAAATGTAACAATTTGTAATGATAAGTATACCGTAAATACTGATGCAGGTAGTGTTTTGATTAATAAAGGTAATACATCAACAGTTACTTTTATAGGTGGTATTTATACAAAGGCATCTGGTGGTAGTGAGTATACGAATTATAGCGACTATATGATTTTTAATCGAGGGACTGTTAAGTTCTATGACGTTACACTTAAAACAACGGGTAATGGTGGTGCGGGCACCATTGTGGATAATAAGAATGGGACTGTGAATATTTATGCTGGTACAACTATTGATGGAGGGGCGAAAAATATTAATCGTCCATATGCTGTTATAGAGGGAAATATTTATATGGAGGGAGGTACTATTACATCACAGAGTGGAGAATACAACGGAATATTCGGAAACAATGTTAAGATGGTTGGAGGAATAATAAAAAACTGTCAACATGCAATAATGGGGTATAAAAGTGAAAATATTGTACTTGGGAGCTATGCGACTTTTGAAAATAATTCAGCAGATATTATGCTTCATTTTGAGCAGATATTTACTATACAGGATGATTTTAAGGGAAATGCAAGTGTGTTTATTGGGGAGGATAACCCTTCATTTTCCCGTAGAATTACGACTTCTGGGATATCAAAATCTATGCTTGGCAGGATAACTTCAGTAAATGGTTATTCTGTAAATTATGCTGAGGATGATAATGGGGGATACTTGTATTTATGGGAGCATACTCATAAGTGGAATTATTCATCAAATGGTAATAAGATTATTGCAAAATGTTCTGGTTCTGAATGTGGTAATGAGTTGGAGCTGTCACTCACAGCGGAGGATTCCGTTTATTCCGGTGAAGCATATAACGGAGCAAAGATAGAAAATAATATAAGTTATGTTACAGGTAAAAAGGCAGATATCGTATATTATCTGGAAGGGGGAAAAACGAAAACAAATGCTTCAAACAGTGGTGCTGCAGGTGAGGGAGCAGCTCCGGTAAATGCAGGGAAATATGTTGTAAAAGTTTCGGTTGGAGGTAAGACAATAAGTGCGGGCTTTGAAATTACAAAGCTGCAGATTACTTCTGTGAAGTTTAATAATTGGGAATATGGACAAAGTGAAAATATACCGGATGTAACGCTTTTGTCTGGTGAAAATGATATTACCTCTTTACTAAACAATGACTCAAACATTACCTATGAATACTACACAGATGCAGATTGTGTAACAAAAACAACCAAGGAGAAAGATGGTGCAAGTGAAAACGGAGGAATACCGAAGAATGCAGGTACTTATTATGTAAGGGCTACGGTGGCTGGGAATAAAAATTATGCAGCAGGTATTACAGAGGCGGTGCAATTTATGATTGCAAGAAAATCTGTAGTGGCATCCGTAAGCGCAGAGGATAAAACTTACGATGGAAGCAACTCTGCAGCTGTAAGTGCAACAGTGAAACAGAATGAACTGGTATCCGGTGATAGTATTACTATTACAAACCTTATAGGTACCTTTGAAAACCAGAATGCTGGAATTAATAAAAAAGTAACAGTACACAGTTCAGCAGATTCGATTTCAGGAATTGGTGCTGAGAATTACGATGTACAAATTGCACCAGAGACAACAGCCTCTATAAATAAGCGGATTGCAGTGCTTACATGGGGGAATACAGACCTTACATACACCGGTACCGAACAGAGCGTGACGGCGACAGTTAAAAAAGCAGTCTCTGTCGATACTTTTAACATTACTTATAAGGGAAATACACAGACAGAGGTAGGAGACAGCTATACTGCAACGGTAACAGACCTTGGAAATGATAACTATACGCTTACCGGTGCCACGGGTGTTTCCCAGAACTGGAGTATCAGTTATCTGCAGACTTCAGCGGTTGCACAGGTTTCCGGAACGAAAGGTAACAATGACTGGTACATAAGCCCTGTGAAACTTGTACCGGACAGTGGATACCAGATATCGACAGACAAAACAGACTGGAAGGATTCACTTGGAGATTATGTCACTCAGAGATCGAATACGGTAGAATATTATCTGAAAGAAAAAGCAACTGGTTTTGTTACCGATAAGAAAACAGCAACCTTCAAAATTGATACCGAAGCACCAACAGGAAAAATTGAAATTGGAACAAATTCATTTAGCAGTTTTCTGAATTCTGTTACCTACGGTTACTGGTTCAGGGATAATGCCGCTGTTGATATCACAGGAGCAGATTCTACCAGTGGAATTGCTTCAATAAAATACCAAAAGGTGAAGGCAGATGAACCCTATGATGAAAATGGCACATGGCTTCCATGGAACGCGGCTACTAAACTTTCCCTGACAGAAAGCGGCAAGTATGTGATCTATGCGCGCATTACTGACAAAGCAGGAAATCAGATTATCATCAATTCAGACGGAGTGGTTGTATTTAAAGATTCTGTAGTTGCGGATCCTTCCATCGACTACACAAAAACAACCAAAACTTCCGTAGATGCGAAGGTAACATTAAATGGAAACACCGTAGCGTCTGTAAAAAATGGGCAGGACACTTTAAAAGAAGGAAAGGATTATACAGTTTCCGCAGATAAAATCACATTCAGCGGAGAATATCTTGATACTTTGGCGGTTGGAACTTATACACTGACTGTTGCATATCATCCGCAGGGAGAAACACAGTATAAAGGCGGTGACAAACCTGCTGAAAGCCAGATCGCGTTAAAGGTAAAACAGAAGACAGTAAATGTAACATACCAGACAGCAACTGTAAAAATCACAAGTGTTTTGGATAAAGAGTATGACGGACAGCCTGCAGATCTGGTGTATACAACAAACAGCACTGCCAGTGTCAAAGTTGAGTACAACGTAAATGGAATCTGGCAGACAAAAGCACCAACATATGCCGGTACTTATGAAGTGAGGGTCAGTGTACCTGGAAACAGTTATTTTACCGCTGCTTCAACAACAAAGACCTATACCATTAAGCCAAGAGGAGTGGAGATCTCCGGAATTACCGCAAATAAGAAGGTATATGATGGAACTAAGAATGCAGAATTGGATTACAGCAAAGTAGTGTTTGCAAGGCTGATTGAAGGAGATGCCCTTACGGTAAGTGCAGAAGGTACATTTGCTGACAGTAATGCAGCAAAAGGGAAAACAGTTACGATCACAAACCTGGTACTGGGAGGCAGATCGGCAAGTAACTACGTCCTGACCACTGACGGACAGCAGGCAAGTACCATAGCAGATATCGATCCCCAAAAAATAACGGTAACAGCGGATAATCTGAAGAAAATCGTTGGCGGAGCAGACCCTGTCCTTACTTACACAGCCAGTGGTCTGGTAGGAGAGGATACCCTGTCCGGAATTGTCGTGAAACGAAAAGCCGGGGAAAAAGTGGGGACATATGCGATCAAAGTTTCCCAGAAAGCAGGCTCAAACCCAAATTACAAGATTACATTTAAGAAGGGTATTTTCACAATCCAGCAGGCCGACCAGTCTAAACTGAAAGGAAAGGATATTTACCGCCTGAAACTTCCGGTATTCTTCGCAAAAGGAAAAGCCAATAAGAACAGCATTACCCTTTCCTGGAAGAAATATGCCGGTGCAACAGGATACGATGTTTACTGGAGTTATTGTGACGGCAGAATAAACTATAAAAAGGTTGGAACTGTCAAAAGTGGAAAACTTTCCATGTCCCATAAGAAACTGAAGAAAGACCATGAATATAAGTACTTTATTGCAGCTTATAAGATGGTGGAAGGAAGAAAGATCTATATTGCCAGATCCAATGACGTGCATGTTGCCCTGAAACAGGCTTCCACAACAAACGCAGCTTCCATCAAAGTGAACCAGACGGAGATTGCCTTATCAGTTGGAAAAAACTTCCAGTTAAAATGCAGCCTCAAAGCCGAAGACAGCAGGAAAGATCTGGTTTCCCATACCAGTCCCTTCCGCTATTACACCACCAACAGCAAAGTGGCAACGGTAAACAAAGACGGCGTGATCAAGGCAAACGGCAAAGGAGTCTGCACTATATACATATTGGCCAACAACGGAGTGTACAAAAAAGTGACGGTAACAGTTAAATGAGGAGAATACCAGAAGGCAGATTTACAGAATATTAAGTTTCTCAAACAAAAATAATATTAAAACCTCTCTTGTTCAGCAGGAGAGGTTTTTTGTGTATCAAAATAGTTTTCATTGTTACATCGGCATGTCAAAAGGCTGTCACCTTTCTGACCGATTTTCTCTTTATTTTGTCTCCGCGGAAACCAATCCCTATTTTTTCTGCAAGTCATGTAATTAACATAATATTTTTACGGTAACATTAACAGAATTTCTTGTCCTACGATGTTGTCTGTGGCTCCTGCTATACCGCGGATTTTTCTATTAATCGGCACCACAATCATATTTCTTTCGTACATAAAAACGAAAGGAGAATAAAAAACAATGAATAAGGAAAAATCAGATCGAATACGAACCAAACCCTTAAAGTTTGGATGGCGTATTCACGATGGATCTCAAAAGGTGCAGGTAACTGAAATGGGAGTTTATGTCTGCCCAGTCTGCAAAGAAACAAGTAAGTTGGTGCAGCGGCAGGCTCCAGGTTTCAAGAATATCCTGTCCATCTGCCAGCATGGTCACACCTGTGAGATTACCAAATCTTTATATGAAAAATATAAAGTTGGCGATCGCATCCGCAGATATGAATCCACTTTTGGCAAGGATGCTACTGTGCGTCTGGACTGTTATACCGAGGGCGTGATCGAGAAGTCATATCCTAGTCTGGTTGACTGGCTGTTCGATTACCGAATTGACAAGTGCGTGAGTAATGGAACAGAAATAAAAGCCCCTGCATGGATCATCGGACATCTGTCGGTTGGCAGTTATCATCACGACAAACATGTCGTTTTGCTACAAAAAGCCGCGTCCACAGTAACTTATACACAAGAAAATTTGATTCTGTAAATACAGGAGGATAAATTCATGAGAGATATTCACAAACAAAGGATTATTCAGACAGCAATACGTGAATATAAGGAATCTGTTCTTTTTGGTTTCAGCTCAAGTACACCTCACGCCATCAATATGATGGAGGAGGCTTTGCATATGTGCAGACCTTACAATGTGCTGGGTATTTCTGTATTAGAAAATACCTTAAAAGAAGCTAAGAAAAAATACGAAAAAGAATTATCCGGGACTGACAGACTGGATGTTTGATTTCCGTATCGACAAATGCGTAGGAAACGGAAAGGAGATAACAGCTCCCGCCTGGATTATCGGACACTTGTCCGTTGGCAGATCCCATCACGACAAAAGTGTCGTCCTGATGAGAAAAGCTATACCTATGGTGACCTTCACTCAGAGAAACTGGAAAACATTTTATAACAAAGGAGAAAAACATGATCAAAAAAGAAGACAAGTCTGAGTTTATTGGGCAGATAATGGACATTTTCGAGGATTTCCTGGATGAGTACGGGATTAAAATTCCTCAAAAAGAAGGAGAGGAAGGCTGTGGTCCAGATACTCCGGCAAATCTGTGCGGAAAAGCTTATGATAACCTGGCAGAACATCTGGAGACATTTTTTCACAGGTGGGGAGTCATAAAAGATGAACACCCACAGATAGAGTATCTCTTCACATTATCCCTGAACGGGGTCAAATGCAACGGAACCATCTCCGTAAAAGCAAAAGATCCGGATGAGGCTTACAGAAAGGCACAGGACCTGGCAGAAACAGAACTCTGCAGTTCCTTTCCATCTTTGGACATTCCATATGATGTAGAACCGGTTGAGGAAGAGAGATATCCCCTTTACTCCATTATCTCTGAGCTTCTGCCTTTTTCGACAGAACAAAAGGTTGTTTCAACTTCTGAAAAAGCAGATGCTGATGCTCTTTTTGAAAAAGCATGCAAAGATAATTCGTCTGTCGAACTGACGGTTCAGACCAGTTCCAAGGCATCCCCGGCGATTCTCAGAAAATGGAGCATTTAAGTCCGCGGAAAACAGGGAAGACTATGACATTATACTACACACAAAATCAATGCAGAAAATCACAAAAGGACTTAAAAGCTGCAAAAAACAGCTGGCTTTCCTTGAAGATTTCAACAAAATAAATTAATCACTGAGGAGGAAAACAATGTCAGGCTACAGGTGCGAAGAATTTTATGGAGAAGGATACCGCGATGCGGCTTCCGTAATGGCATACGAGGTTTTTGTATTAAATAATACAGATGTCCTGGATTATCTGATCAAATCCAAACTCATTGGTGAGTGGATGAAAGAACTTCTTCTTGTCTATTCGACTCACATGAAAGATGGAGTACTTATCCGTACCGGGTTCGATACAGACTATGAAGAAATGCTCTACCGATACCAGAACAATGAGGAAGACAGGGTGGATTTTTTTCATGACATCCTCGATGATATAAGTAAACGAACAGGCTGGGAAATCAAATATTGTCTGTGGCTTTGTAACAGTCCGAAAGACTGTTTCAATTATTATAACCGCGATTCGACAAAAAGAATAACAGACTTTCAATTTGATAAATATGAAACTTCTGGTATTGTCCTAACTGATCTTGGAAGAGAAGGAAAATTGTATGAGTATGAAGAAATGCCTAAATTAATCTGTTCCATCCGGATGGAAAACAACTGAAATTACTGTATCACGATGACTGCTGCCGCGGAGTTTTTTCCGCGGCACTATAATAACAAAGGAGAAAAACTATGTATATCATTGACACATACCTTGATAAAGACCGGCTTCCTGTTCTTGAGAAAAAAGAACTCTGCCGGGAAACACAGACACTTAATTCGCCAGATACAATCTTCGAGTTCCTTAACAGGTATTTCCGTCTCAAAGACCGTACAGAAGAATATATATACCTTCTGGCATTTGACAAAAAGTGTCATCTCATTGGGATTTTTGAGCTTTCCCACGGCACCGTGGACGGTTCGCTTATCAGCCCGCGGGAGGTATTTATGAAAGCTTTGCTCTGCGGAGCTACCGGCATCATCCTGGCACACAACCATCCCAGTGGTGATGTAACTCCATCAAAGCTAGATATCCAGGTGATGACACGGATCAAGGCTGCCAGTGAGATGCTTTCTGTACCGCTGCTGGATTTTCTGATCTGCGGAGAAGGCTTCTATTCTGCTCAACAGGAAGGCTATATGTAGAGGGAGGATGACAAATATGCTTTTGGAAGAATTTGAGAAAAGAACTAATATTTTTGTTCCTGGAGAGTATTTTGATGTGATCCATCAATTCTATATGGATACGGAGATGGATAAAGACCAGTTCTGCAGAGCGTACAAAAATAATACCGACACTCTTGCCGTTAAGATCAAAATGACTTATGTCGAGAAACGTACCAGAGAACAGGTAACTGTATGTCAGCACCTTGAAACGAAAGAGAAAGAGTAGCGGACTGAATTGCGAAAAAGCCCATAAATAAAGGCTTTGCGGGCTGTCTGGATGTTCCAGTGGAGTGCAAATGGAGTTAAAAAATATTTTTTTTCTTTGTTTTCTT
>SKEI01001794.1_pt1 | contig 11357 bp, 9 predicted proteins | sample 4826701 | NCBI WGS metagenome assembly SKEI01 (sample SAMN11008813, study PRJNA524170) | human gut metagenome | biome: Human fecal sample; material: Feces; isolation source: fecal sample from pouch patient p2, p6, p7, p14 | host: Homo sapiens | place: Israel: Tel-Aviv | collected 2016-08-31 | reverse complement strand
ATATAATATTTCTAGTCGGAAATATCAACTTTTTTGTATATAAAAAGACCTATATATTAAATATATAAGTCTTTTGCATTTTCAACCCTAGTACCACTCTTAATTCCGATAATGTTCAAGAACTCTATTTTTCTTTTAAACCTTTAGCTGAAGTTTCTTGTTTTTTTAATTTTAATTGTAATTCTTCTATCATCTTTTCATACCTTTGCTTTTCAGATTTCAATAATTCTTTTAATTCATCTTTCTCTTGGTGAAGTTTTTCTTTTTCTTTGGTCAAAGTAGATATTTCACCTGATTTAATCTTTAAGTCATTAGCCAAGACAGATATTTCATCTGACTTATTACTTAAATCATTATTCAGTATTTCCACCCTTTTATTTAAAGACTTATTTATATCATTTAAAGAATTATTAAACTCCCTCAATTCTTCAGATCGTTCTTTATATACATCTCTATCTTTCGCAGCAGTAAATTCTTTAGCCTCTATTTCAAACATTTTTTTCTCAGCATCAGTTTTAGCCTGAATTTCCATTTCTAATTTTCCTTGTAAGTCCTTGATTTCCTCATTATCTTTCTCAATCAAGTCAGAAACTTTCCTACTCTCAACTCTTAACTTCTCCTTAATCTCAGATAATTCACTTTCTAATTTTTCAACTTTTCCAACAGCACTATTTTCATCTTCTTGAAGGCTCGAAACCATACCTTCAGTTTCTTCTAGTTTTTTCTTAAGACTATTTAATTGTATTTTTTTTGTCTCTTTATCCTTAGTTAGTTCAAGAATCGTATCGGATTTATTAACTTTATCTTCCTCTAGCAACGCTATCTTATCATCCAACACCTTCCTTTGTTCTTTTAACTCTTGCACCATCTGTTTATAAGCATCCATCTCAGCTATAATACTAGACTCTCTATCTTGCATCCTGAACATTTTTTTCTCAGCATCAGTTTTAGCCTGAATTTCCATTTCTAATTTTCCTTGTAAGTCCTTGATTTCCTCATTATCTTTCTCAATCAAGTCAGAAACTTTCCTACTCTCAACTCTTAGATTTTCCTTAACATCAGATAACTCATATTTTAATCCTTGAATAGTTTCAAGAGCAGTATCCCTCTCCACTTCAAGACCAGATGCCACTTTTTTAGTTTCTTCAAGTTCTTTAGTAGTATTTTCAAATTCCTTTTTTAAAGAGTTGCACTCTTTTTCCAGGTCATTGTATAATGTTTCAATTATAGCTAATTTTGCAATTTCTTCTTCAAACGTTTCACTATTTTTTAAGTATATATCAGTTTCTCTATCAACAAAATCTCTACTTGCAAGTTCCAACGCATCAATGTACCCTTCAATTTTTGCCATATGTTCTTGTATATATTTTTTGTATTTTTGAATAGTAGTCTTGTTATGTTCTTGTTCCACTGCCGTTTTTAGTTTTTCTCTACTTTCTACTACTTTTTGGAACAATTTATGGTATGCAGTCTCACCATCTTCACTATTTAGTAATAGATACTTCATTTGTTCTACCGTTAACTTGACCGCCCTTAAAGTCGAATCATCTATACCGTCAAGTTTTTTTAGTTGTTCCTCTATTTTACTCGGCTGATTATCCCCTTTTTCCAGCTCATTTGTTTTACCAAGAGCCTCAAATTTCATACTTGAATCATTTTTCATTTTTATCCCTCCTTAGGTAACCTTTAGTTACTTTATACTTTTATTTAAATTTCAACGTTTTAACCATTTATATCTAAGGTAACTTTAAGTTACCTTATTAAAACGTTTAAATTTCAACATTTATTAAAGGTTACCAAAAGTAACCTTTATTTTTTATATTTATTATTATATCACATCATTGTTTTTATGCAACTCTTCCCACATCTTATAAGCTATTCCTTAATTTTTTTTATTAGCAATAAAAAAACAACTATACCCTAGTTATTTTAACAAATACCAAGATACAATTGCTTAATTTACCACAAACAATTTGCACTATGCAACAAGTATATAAGTTTACAGAATATTAATTCTGTTAATAATCCTAACAAGGTGATTGTATGTATCTAATAACAGGGCTATTCTTATATATAACAAGTATAGCCATAATACTTGTTATATCGATGATTGTAGTTATAAAATTATTTTTAAACTCTTAGGTAAACAGTATATACTTCCTTAATTCATATTTATTTCCTCTTATAACATGTAATTCAAAATATTTCGCAGGTGAATCATGCACCTTTTTAATATAGGAATTTTTTAGTCATTTCCAACCCTAACAAGTACTGTATATATTGTTTCTTCTCCCTTTCTATTTCATATTTTTTAGCTATTTCTTCATTATCTATTTTTAAAGTATACATTTTTAATATTGGATAACCCATATCAATTGCTATTATAATATAATCAGCGTACCTTTTTAGTTTTTGAAATTTATCAACCGAATATGTATCATGCATCTTTTCATATAAGATACTCTCACTAACATAACCCGAATAATCTAAAAATTCCTCACGAGAGCAATTATCCCTAATATAAAATTTTAACTTACAATCTTTATTTAATATTACAGTTTCTATCTTAACCCCTTCAACTATGACATTATTCATTTTAAATAAATAATCTTCAATTTTTATAGGAACAATTTTCTTAACCCTCTTTACATTTTTATTCTCCTTAGATTCTATTCTTTTTATTTCATCTTGCAGGTTATTTACAGTTTCCAATCTTTTTAGATTAGATAGTTTTTCATTCAAACTGATTATTTCCATTTCAGCCTCTTTTATTTTAGATCTATAATAATCGACGTCATCTTGTTTATCCTTTTCTATTTTTATATTTCCAATTTCCTCAGTTTTCTTTTTTTTAGAGTACATATAATCAATAAAATCACCTATTTTAACAATTTCATTGATTGTATGGAAAAAGTCGTAGCGATAATACGATATTATTCCTTTTCGTTTCAGTTCTTGCCATTGCCTTTTAGATAAAATAATTCGTAATGCCAGCATAGGTCTTTTTTTTCCAAATACATCATTCTCAAACCTAACCGCCATATATTTGTTGTAAACATATGCAGCAGCTACTTCATCAAAATCCTTCAACACCTCTTTCGCCCATTCATAAGATATTTTGATATTTCTTATAACACCTTCATAGAAATCAATAGTATTAATCTTAGCCTGTATTGAATTTTCTACCTTCCTAAGTTCACTTTCAACTCTGCATTGTTTTTCTTTTAATTCTTCAAGTTCCTTCAGCCTTTTATAATTTATTTTTTCACATACACTCCTTATTTCATTTCTAGTTGATTTTTCATTTATATTTTCCATTACTTCACCTAAAGCGTTCATATGAGTCAAATAGTTCAACTCCAAAGCCTTAAAATTAAGATCTTGAACTTTAGCTAGCAATTCCTTATCCTCAACTTGTTTGTATAGTTTATTCAACTGAGATAGTTTTTTAACAATAGCTAAACTAATATCCAGTTCATCAGCTATTTGCGCCTGTTTCATTCCTGATTCATTTAATAACTCTAACGCCTTCTTATATTCTTTTTTCATACTACACCCCTAACCTATTTATCTTGGATTTTTTTACTAAGTGTTTTTAATAATTTATTTATTACCTCAGCCTCATTCTTTTCTTCTATACTTCTAGTAAGTGAACCATGCACTTTTTTCACTGTATTATTTTTTGTATTTACTATATACAAACCAACACCTTCATTTTTCAATTTTTCTATTTCATCTTGTTTGATTTTTATATTTGAACTAAGCACAAAATAAAGTTCGTTACAATAATCCATATATGTCATATACTTCTTGTCTGATATAAAATCCGATCTACTAGCCTTAATTTCTCCTATTATTATTTTAGAAGGTTTGAATAATAGAGTATCGAATCTCTTGTTCCCTATTGTTATTTCCGAAGCAGCTACAAAGCCTTTTTTAAACGAATACTTTAAAAATGCATCTTGTACAAGTCTATGTTCAGCTATGTCCGAATCTATTACAGAATCAGCAAATAGAGTATCTTCCATGTAATTTTCCGTATTTTCAGACCTTATTATTTTTAACTGTTTTTTCAATTCACTTATTATTTTTTTAGATTTTTTCAATTCATTTTCCAGTTGAATTATCCCAAAACCCTCTATTTTTGCAGGCAATTTATAAAGATCATCATATTTACACAACCTTTCATAGCCATTATCATAATAAGCACACTTTTTAAAATGTTCCGATTCAAACCAATAAACACTTTCTTTGCTATTAACTCTATCTTCTATAAAGTTAGAAAATTCATTTATATCTTTTATTTCCCACACTTTTTCAGCTCTATTATATTTAACATATTCTTCTTTATGCTTAATATCCAAAGATAACCTACCTTTTAGCACAAACCTATCCTTGTATATCCCTACTAGGTTCGAAATACACCCCCTCACCTTTTTCTTTCTTCCCCCTAAAAATGGATACTTTTCTACAAGCATTTTTTCTTTGTTCTTTAAATTAGAGACTATTTCCTGTTCTACTTTTAACTCTTGTTCTATATGTGATTTTCTTTCTATATATTCTTCTTTTGCTTGTTTCAATCTAGCCGACCTCGTACTCAGTTTGGCAACTATCCCCTTAATCTCTGATTGCTTTGTATCCTTGTTCACTATCACCAAACACTCATCTAGCAATTCTCTATTATTTGCTATCTTTTTCAATTCCAGAGCTTTGAATTTTAATAATTTAACCTTATCTAATATTTCCTCACCATCATTATAAGACTGTATTTCCGTATATAGTTTCATTAGTTGCGAAACTTTTTTTATCACATTAATCGAAAAACCAGTACTTTCAGATATTTCTACTTGCTTTCTCCCTTCTTCTAATAATTTAAAAATTTCCTCATACTTTTCCATGTAGTTCCTCCTTGTATCAAAGTGAACTATGCACTTTTATTCTACTTCACATTCTATATCCGATATATCACCTATATTTACCCTATATCCCCCTTTATACCACAGATACTCTCTAATCTTATCTCTTCCATTTAAAGCACATAATTTGTTGCGCACTTCAAATCACCCGTTTTATGTATTACTGATCTTCCAATACCCCCCTTAAGTTATGCAACTATCATAGCCCAGTTTAGAAATAAGTACAAGTATTGTAAAAAGTATATAAATATTTTACAAATAAAATATTTATATAAAAAGGCTCTGTTAGTTAACTTAGTGATAATTATAATAAAAATAAGCACATCTTAGTGTTATATCAATAATACTCCCTCATATGCAATTTTATACTCCATACTCGAAGAAACTGAAGCCCTTTTATTAAACTCATTTGTTTCATAAACTAATATATCTACTGGCATATTTGCAGTTTTAGATATAGCAACTCTTATTTTTCTTATTAAATCTCTTTTTCTCTCATCATTATTGTTAGTTAGTATGCATAAGTCTAAATCACTATCATTTTTAGGATTACCATATGCATAAGATCCAAATAAATATATCTTATTCACATCAACTACCTTATTAATTTCTTCTATTATATTATCTATTTCATTTTGTAAATTTTGTGGCATTACATCACCTCAATTTTATTTTTCTTTCTTATTTTTAATTGTATTATATATTATTAATCACGAAGTTAGCTAACAGAGCCATATAAAAAAATGGAGCGATTTATATATCACTCCAATCCAATTTCCATATTTCATATATCTTGGCTTTCACTACAACATCTTATACTTTAAGTGCATAGTTCACTTTTAAATAATTTGAAGACTCCATAAAATATTGTTCCATCATACCAGTACCAAGTTCATTCACCTTCGCTTTAAATTCATTCAAAATGCTTGCCTCATGTATAATGCTAGGATTCAATACAGCATCTTCTTTACTAATCCCCATTCCTTCTAGCAGTCTAACCATGTATTGAGTATATTTTTTTTCAAAACTTTTTTGATACCTTTCTCTAATTTTATCTTTTCCTTCTAGTAGATCTAGAACTGTTACATTTAATCTCGAAATATTAAAGACTTTTCCAAATGCTTCAATCCATGTGCTAAAACCATCGAATAACTTTTCATTACTAAGGAATGTTAAAATTATTGCATCCTTATTATTTATTAGAACTTTTAAATCTTGTGCATAATCTAATCTTTTTGTACTAGAACAAAATGTTTCACAATCCATTTTTACTATTTCTTCCATCCATCTATGTACCATTTCTACTTCTTCTATAGTACTGTCTTCCCTCTTAGCGTATCCTATAAAGATTTCAATTGCAACATTTGCTGCATTTTTTATATTAATATACTCATCTGGTATAATTGTAACCCCATCTTCTACTTTCAGTTTACTTTGGTCTACCGACATTATACTTTTTCTCATATTTCTAAAAGTTTGCTCAAGGTCTTTTAATTCTTGCTTAGGTCCATTACCAGCAAGAAACAGCGATACACCATCTTTTTGTATTAAATCTTCTATTAACTTTTCCACTTTTACTCCCTCTTCCTTTTATTGAATTTATTAACTCTATTTAATATACTTTCCTTATTAAATAGCAGCACTTTACTTGTTTTTCTATATTCCCACCCCTCAAATTCTCCAATTGAAACCAACTTTCTTATATAACTATCTGTGACATTAAGTATTTCACCGGCTTCGGTGGAAGTTATAACCTGATTTATAATTTCATCTCTAACAATTATTAATGCCTGTGTTTTATCCACCATGTCAATCACCTCTTTTTAGTTTTGATATCGCAACTACATCCCGACTTTAATCACGATATCGCGACCACTTTCATATTTATTCAATTAAAATTGCATACTGTTTTACATTATACTCTTTTAAAACCCTGCTGACTGTACCATCTCCAACATTCACCATTAATGATACTTATTTTAAAGTCTAAATTTATTTAGACTTTTTTATTTCTTCAATCATTTCTCTTTTGTATTTATAGTATGAGTTTTTACTTATCTTACATAAAGTCCATACATCTTCATCCTTTAAAATACCTTTGAAATCTTTGGATAACTCCATTATTCTCAACTTCGCCTTCTTTGATTTTTCTGTTTCCCTCTTAGAGCCAGGTGGTCTTCCCAAATTTCTATTTTCAGCCTCAAGTCTTTTTCTAGCTTCCTTTAGACCACTTTTAGTTCTATCTGAAATGTCTTTCACCTCTTTTTCAGCCTGCTCAAATGCCATTATAATTTGCTGTTTAGCTATAACTTTTAATAAATCCACTACAAATTTATTTAGAGGTTTTAGAAATTCTCCTGCAAACTTATCATCTTCATTTGCCACTAAACCACCTAACAACTCTTCTAATTTCCTCATATCAATCGAATCTCTATAGGTGGATGTATTTATATATGGCTCTTTAATAAAAACTAAATCCACCCCTCTATCATACAGTTGAAAATATTGTTCAATTCCTTCTTTTGCGTTTCGAGACATACGAGACACGCTATCGAATACAATAATGTCCCCTTCTTCAACTAAGTCAAATAATTTATTCCATTCTTTTCTACCTTCTATTTTCCTTCCAGTAAACTCTTCTGTTCTTATATCCACTTTTTCATTTACGCAATATTTGGTAATAGATGTTATTTGCCTGTCTATTTTTTGGCTTGGTTTAGAAATTCTTGCATATCCATATATCATTTTTCCAATTCCTTTACTTTTAATTCTGCAATTATACCAATTTTATTGTTCGTTTATTTTGTGATAATTTGTAATACTATATTAACATTTATTTCTATTAAAATCAACAATTTTGGTAAGATCTTTGTTTACCTTTTTTTTGGTATTGTTTTTATTTCACCTTGTTGGCTTCGCTCAACACAAGATGATTCTTTGGGAATTGTTTTTACTTTGCAAAAACCAATATCCAAAGAATCATCTTAATTATCCATAAATTATTTGAGTTATTATTTTTTGTACCCTCTCATTATCTTTGAAAGCCGTTCTTACTGAATGCTCCCCATACTTAAATAAAAGTTTTACAATCTCATTTGGGTCTGCATCGTCATTAAATTTTTGCTCCCTCAAATTTAAAAATTCCCCCTTTACTCTAGCTTTAAGTTCATCTAATCCTTTCATGAGTTTTTCGACATCCATATATAAATCGTGATATTCTTTCTCTAACCTTTTGTAAGCCTTAAAATAATTTTCAGTCATTTTACCAGTATCTATAACGTCACTATGGTCATTCAAGTATAAGTCCATTTCTGTAAATTTACATATTAAGCATTATTGCTAGTATTCATAGAGTAGGTAATGCACTCATAAGAAGTTTAAAACTCGAACTAGCTGGGTGATAGGTTTAATAAGACCGCCAGCAGGCCGCCAGCAGGCCGCCAGCAGGCACTACCGCCTCTCCATTTCATTACAGTTGCTCTTTGGGTGATGTTGGTTTGTAGTTATTTTTATATAGTTACATAGATAAAAAGGTTAGTATCTAACTTCTGAAGACAAAACTGCGGACACACACTTACATATAAGGACGTATTTTTTTACCCCTTTTTTTTTAGATATAAATAAAACCCCTATTTCTAGAGGTAGTATTAATATTCTATTATTGGAATGATTACTTGGTTTAAATTAGACAGGGACACACACTTACATATAAGGACGTATTTTTTTACCCCTCTATAACCTTTTTTCTCTTTTTAATTTTTTGATAGAATATTTAAGAGTGTCTTCACTTATTCCAAGCATTTCAGCTATTACCTTATTTTTAACCTTTTCTTTTTTTAAGTTAATTATTTGTATATATCTATCTTCCATTGATTGTTGCTTAGATGTTAAACCATTTTCATTCCTTCTATTTCCCTTTTCCTTTTCACACTTTCTTCTATTCTTTTCTTTCTTAGAAATTATAGTAAGCATATGAATCTGCTCTTCTTCTGTTATATCCAATTCTCTTATTATAGATGTATTTCTATAATTGTATCCTTTGATATTATAAGTCCCTGTATCTTTATTCCAGACAGGCTTATTGAAGTCTTCTGCCTTATTAGACGACCATTCCTCGTACGCTTTTTCAGCACTATTAGATGCTTGTATTACTTGTTTTTCTGGGAGTGGGCTTATAAATTTTTTATTAAATTCCAAGGTATTTTGTAATGCTAACTCTGTGTCATGAGTAAACAAACTTGAGTAATATCTATAAAAGAAACACATTCTTCTTCTGTAATCAATTTCTCCTGACCCATTTCTAATCTCTTGTAGTTTAACTATGTCTTGCAGCCTTGCGTGATGTAAGCTATATAAATTATGGATAGCTATTATTTTTCTATCCTCTTTATTTGTAATTTTTGCTTTATCATCCTTATTTTTTTTAATTATTATAAGTTCTGTAAAATACTCTTTTATTAAAGTATCTAATCTATAGATATTATCCTCATATAGAGATTCTAATGTACATTTAGTTTCACTCTTTGTATTTCGAGTGTCTGATAATCTTAGAACTCTTGTACAATCCTTAACTGCTCCATCTACTTTTAATAATCTAAAACTTTCATTAAATCCATTTAACCTTTCCATCAACTTCTGTTGCACTAACATCCACAAACTCAGGCCTTTTGAAGGTAAATCTTCAACTTTCCAATACAAGTGAATACCTCGACCTGAGCGGACAATCATTGTAGGTTCCGGAACCACTAAATTAAAGTATTCATCCTCTAATATTTTTATCGCAAGGCTTAATTCATAATCGCTTATTTTATAGTTTTTATCAACTAAATCTATATCTATATATAAAGCATTTATTCTTCTAATGGCTTCCGCAGATCGCTTAGGTATATAGAACTCATTGACAGATATGTATGTATTTCTGTTCAGTGAAACTAATTTATCTAGATTTTCCATCAATTCTTCTATTATTAAATGCCTCTGCTGATATTTCCCATTTTCATCTATTGTAGCTACTGTTATGTACTTGTCTGCATTTGGATGTAACGTTTCTATTTGTGTAGCTGCGTTTTTAGTATTTATATTTTTTGTAACTTCTTGAACTTCTAACTCTTGTGCTAAGTTCATATTTCCCTCCAGTTTTTATAATGAAAAGCAAAACTTAACCACCTAAACGTATAATATAATTTATATCCTATTGCATTCTTACCTAACTTTTGTTATTATCTAACTATAATTTAAAAACGGACAAAGGTAATATATTTGGATTATACTAATGGTAGGTATATAGATGATCATAACTATGGTTACGGTTATGGTTAAGTTTTTTACTTTTGTTTTCAAGAGACCTTGGTTGCCGCCAAGGTCTCTTTTTTGCCTTTTTATATTCTATTTTTCATTAATTAAGTAAATATTACGTTTAATACTATTTTAAGTCAATATTTAGATTGGTCTGTAATAACAACCCATTTCTTGTTTTAGATCCATTTTAGTTACTTTGTATTCTAGTTAGTATGCAGTTACTTCTTCCTTCCTTTTTATATAGTCAAATACTATATATTCCACTTATTCCTTTAAAATATATATTTATATTAAGTATATAAACTTTGTCCAGCAACTAAATATTTTGAACTTTTTAATTGTAATTCCTATTATTTTGTGGTACATTCCTATCTCCGTCAAAATGGACAAAGTTACCCTACAATCAAGTGTAGAGTAACTTCCAAGTTCTAGATTTATTCCTAGAGCCCCGCTTGGTTATACGACACCAAGTACGTTTGGACTAGTACAGCTAATACATACTTTAGCTTTTCATTTAAGTATAGACTATTGCTCCCCCTAGTCTGCCAGTTTCAAGTATGCCCCACAAAGAGCAACCACCCTATCCTCTTATTTGTTGTAGTGCGATATTACTACTCTCAGCCCTTCTTAATGGTACTAGACATTAATAGATGCTGTGGGGGTTATTTATACCCCAGTGTTTCTGTCGGCAGCCCCTTTACCCTGTCGGGCAGTCGGTTAGCACTAGGTCAAACACGCTTCCTTATAAAACCTTTGCTACTTTCAACTGTAGTAGCCACTATTTAGTTTTTATTTTAAATTAAAACAATATAAAAAGCCTGTCCATAACAAACTGGACAGGCTGTAAATTCGTATAATATTATTACAATTTTATTATATTTTCAATATTTGACAGAAAATACCATAAAATCCTCTCTTAAACACTTGTCAAATGGCTATTTATTTGATATTATCTATATATAGCAAATAAATGTTAATAAAGTGATTAAGAGCTTATCTTTTACGAACTCTTACTAACTGTTGCTGCAGTTTGTAGGTTTTATTATATAAAATGTTTGGCGACATTTTATATAACTGTAAATGGTTAAGCTTTTTTTTATTTAGTTTTAATTTATAAACTAATTTTACGTTTATATATATAAA
>SKEI01001793.1_pt1 | contig 11358 bp, 10 predicted proteins | sample 4826701 | NCBI WGS metagenome assembly SKEI01 (sample SAMN11008813, study PRJNA524170) | human gut metagenome | biome: Human fecal sample; material: Feces; isolation source: fecal sample from pouch patient p2, p6, p7, p14 | host: Homo sapiens | place: Israel: Tel-Aviv | collected 2016-08-31 | reverse complement strand
TGTAAATACATGAATAAAAAAAGAGAGAGATAGCATCAAAACTATCTCTCTAATTTCGCCTTTATCCTATCGTTTTTTCAATCTACTGAACCTCGAAAAGGTTCAGTGAACCTTTTTTCAGTTTCTTAGTGCAATTAATAAAGCTTTGCACCTGCTGGAATATGATTGTCAACCATAAGAAGATGTAACTTCTCTTCACCCTCTTCAGTGTGAATAGCAGATAATAACATTCCATTAGACTGAATTCCCATCATAGCTCTAGGAGGTAAGTTAGTAATTGCAATTAAAGTCTTACCAATTAACTCCTCAGGTTCGTAAAAAGCGTGGATTCCGCTTAAAATCGTTCTATTTTCGCCTGTTCCATCATCTAAAGTGAACTGAAGAAGTTTCTTTGACTTAGGTACAGCAACACAATCAAGAACTTTTACAGCTCTGAAATCGCTCTTAGAGAAGGTTTCAAAATCAACGGAATCAGCAAAAAGTGGCTCGATTTGAACCTTGCTGAAGTCGATTACTTCTTCCTCAACAACAGGAGCTGCTGCCTGTGCTACATTGTTAGCTGCATTCTTCTCTGCACCGAGGGACTTCATTGTCGGGAAGAGCAGTACATCACGAATTGCCTGGCTGTCTGTCAGAAGCATTACCAGACGGTCGATTCCGTATCCGATACCACCTGTAGGCGGCATACCAATCTCCAGTGCGTTCAGGAAGTCTTCATCTGTGTGGTTAGCTTCCTCGTCACCGGCATCTGCAAGAGCATCCTGTGCTTTGAAACGCTCTCTCTGATCGATCGGGTCGTTCAGCTCAGAATATGCGTTACACATTTCCCATGTATTGATGAAGAGCTCGAAACGATCTACCTTAGTCGGGTCAGAAGGTTTCTTCTTTGTCAGAGGAGAAATCTCGATCGGGTGATCCATGATGAATGTCGGCTGGATCAGCTCTTTCTCACAGTATTCCTCGAAGAAGAGGTTTACGATATCGCCCTTCTTGTGACGCTCCTCATATTCAATATGATGCTCATCAGCAAGCTTCTTGGCTGCTGCATCGTCTTCAACCTGATCAAAATCAACTCCTGCATATTTCTTGATAGCATCGTTCATGGTAAGACGCTCGAAAGGCTTGCCAAGATCGATCTCGATACCATTGTAGGAGATCTTGCTGGATCCGCAGACCTTCTCTGCAAGATAACGGAACATGGACTCTGTCAGTTCCATCATTCCTTCATAATCTGTATATGCCTGATAAAGCTCCATCAGAGTGAACTCCGGATTGTGACGGGTATCAACACCCTCATTACGGAATACACGGCCGATCTCATAAACTCTCTCAAGTCCGCCAACGATCAGTCTCTTCAGATAAAGCTCAAGAGAAATACGAAGCTTAACATCCTCGTTCAGTGCATTGTAATGTGTCTCGAACGGTCTTGCGGCTGCACCACCTGCATTGGAAACCAGCATTGGTGTCTCCACTTCCATAAAGTCGCGTCCTGCAAGGAAGTTACGGATTTCTTTCAGGATCTGGGAACGCTTGATAAATACGTTCTTACTGTCCTGATTCATGATAAGGTCTACGTATCTCTGACGATAACGTGTATCTGTATCTGTCAGTCCGTGGAACTTCTCCGGAAGGATCTGTAAGCTCTTGGAAAGAAGAGTCATCTTCTCTGCATGGATAGAGATCTCACCTGTTCTTGTTCTGAAAGCAAAACCTTCCAGACCAAAGATATCACCGATATCGGATTTCTTGAAATCTGCATAAGCGTCTGTTCCAATCGCATCTCTTGCTACATATACCTGAATGCTGCCCTGTAAATCCTGGATATTGCAGAAAGAAGCTTTTCCCATTACACGCTTGAACATCATACGTCCTGCGATTGCTACATGGATCGGGCTTGCGTCCATGATACTTCTTCTTTCTTCATAATCCTTCTTCTGGGCTTCTTTAGCCTGTTCTTCATCAAGACCTGTTACATCAAGCTCCTTGCGATCCTTGAGAAGCTCTGCCTCATGCTCTTCATAAAGCTTCTTCACTTCAAGGGAATGATGTGTCTGATCAAATTTTGTGATCTGAAACGGGTCCCTGCCGTTTGCCTGAAGGTCTGCCAGTTTCTCACGGCGTACCTTAAGCAGCTGGTTTACATCCTGCTTCTTCTGCTCTGCCACCTCTTGGCCTCCTTAATCTATTCGTCAGGCGGATATTCCGGATCCGCCGGGTATGTTTTTTTATACGTTTCTCTGGATCTCAAGAACCTTGTACTGTACGATTCCTGTCGGCAGCTCAACATCAACAACATCGTTGGTGTGTGCACCGATCAGAGCCTTACCTACCGGAGACTCATTGGAGATCTTGCCCTCAAGGCTGTTTGCCTCTGTGGAACCTACGATCTTCAGCTCCATGTCCTCATCAAACTCGCAATCATGAACCTTAACCTTGCAGCCTACGCTGATTCTGTCAAGATCTACTTCATCCTCTACTACAACCTCGGCATTCTTGAGGATCTTCTCGATCTCCTCGATACGTGCCTCGATATCTCTCTGCTCGTCTTTTGCTGCATCGTACTCAGCGTTCTCAGAAAGGTCACCCTGCTCTCTGGCCTCTTTGATCTTTCCTGCAACTTCTTTTCTTTTAACTACTTTAAGATCATGCAGCTCGTCTTCCAGTTTTCTAAGTCCTGCGTATGTGAGTAAGTTCTTCTTTGCTTCTTCCATTCTGCCTTACTTCCTTTCAAAACCGTGCTGTTTATCTATGAAAAATACAGCTTCGGATATTTCTGTTACTGTTGTTCCCAGAGGGCTTTTTCCCAAAAAAGGGTAGAAAAGTCTTAGGATATTCACAATTCCTGTATTATACCGAAAAGCCCCTTTATTGTCAAGCATTCCGCGTCGAAAAACGCACTCCTCAAGTGCAGAAAAAGCCGCAGAAAATTCGCGATTTTCCCACGGCTTTTTTGTAAATATTTCCGATGTTCAGATTCCCATATTTCTCATCGTTCCAGAAGCATATCTGTAAGCTTTTTCAGTTCTTCATAGCTGGCAATATTGTTGGACTCTCTCCGGATTCCTGCACTGTGGCGCATACCTGCGGTATACCAGGCAACGTGCTTTCGCATTTCCCGGATTCCGATGTATTCGCCCTTGATCTCGATCTGGTTTCGCGCATGGCGCAAAATCATCTCGCAGACCTCCTCCACAGATGGCTTCGGAAGCTTTTCCCCGGTAAGGAAATAGTGGTTCAGTTCCCGGAATATCCATGGATTCCCACGGACTGCGCGGCCGATCATCACCGCATCACAGCCGGTTTCTTTCAACATCGCTTCCGCACTTTCCGGGGAAACGATATCACCGTTTCCGATCACCGGGATCGTTACCGCTTCCTTCACTCTGCGGATAGCTTCCCAGTCTGCCTGGCCGGAATAGTACTGCTGCCTTGTTCTTCCATGAACTGCGATCGCTGCCGCTCCTGCATCCTCCACACGTTTTGCGATCTCCACCACATCTACCGGTGTATTTTCATCAAAGCCGATGCGGACCTTCACAGTTACAGGCTTGGACACTGCACCGGAAACACTTCGCACGATCTGTTCGATCAGTTTCGGATCTTTCAGAAGCGCGGAACCTTCTCCGTTATTTACCACCTTCGGTACCGGGCATCCCATGTTGATATCAAGAATGTCAAAAGGACGCTCCTCGATGCTTTTTGCCACCTCTGCCATCAGCTCTGGCTCATTGCCAAAAAGCTGCATGGATACCGGATGCTCCACGGGATCGATCTCCATCAGTGCTTCGGTGTTTTTGTTATGGTAGGAAATGGCTTTTGCACTGACCATCTCCATGCAGATCAGTCCTGCTCCCTGTTCTTTGCAAAGCTTCCGGAAAGCCAGATCTGTCACCCCGGCCATCGGTGCAAGCACAAAAGGATTCTCGATCTTTACATTTCCGATGTTCCACTGCATCTTCATGGATCAGTCCTCAACTGCATCTGCTTTTTTCTGCAGTTCCTCATCCGGAATATCTCCCAGGAAAAATACCTTGTAATACATTTCCAGAGACTCCAGAAGCTCTTTTTTATCACGCTGAAGCTCTTTGATCTTCAGTGCGCTTCCGATTTCATCGAAACGGGCGTCTGCTTCCAGCGCTTCTGTCTTGAACTGCAGGTTTCCGTCTTCGTCAAATTCCAGTGTCAGGATTCCGCCTACGTCCTCTGTAAAAAGCACGCACATGATCTGCAGCTCCTGTTTTACAGCCTCCGGAAGAGATGCAAAATCCTGATTAAAATAATACTTCTGCTCATAAGAGCTTGCTCCGCAGAGCACAATGTTATCCTGATACATAAAAACTCCTTTATTCTATATCTTACACGTAACTGTACAGGCCGCGCACCGAAACCTCGCCGGAATTTACTTCCGCAACAGTTCCGTCTGCCTTCTCAACAAGAAGCTCACCACCCGGATTAATTCCTCTCGCAATCCCCTCATAAGGGTTGTTCTGATCTAGCACACGCACCGGCTGATCCAGATTTGCAAGCAGCTTCTCATAATCGGCTTTCAGCCCGCCAAGGTCTTCTGTCTGTACAAAGCTCTCATAGTTTTTCTCAAAATGTCTCATCACAAGTCCCAGTACCTGCGCTCTGTCAAAGGTATGTCCGCTCTCCAGATACAGCGAGGTTGCTTTGTCCGCCATCTCTTCCGGAAAGCTGTCCATATTTACATTAATTCCCACACCGATGACTGCACAGCCGATCTTATCCTGCTTCATCGTCATTTCTGTAAGAATGCCGCAGATTTTTTTGCGAGAAACAACTACATCATTGGGCCATTTGATTCCTACATCCAGACCAAGGTCCGCAACCGCCTGTGCAACGGAAAGTCCCATGACAAGTGTGAGCATCGGTGCTTTCACCGGGGAAAATTCCGGACAGAGAAGAATGCTCATGATCACAGAGCTGTCCGGCGGTGCGCTCCAGCGTCTTGAAAAACGTCCGCGCCCTGCGGACTGATACTCTGACACAAACAGTTCTCCATGCTGTGCGCCTTCTTTCCAAGCACGCTTCGCCCAGAGATTGGTAGAATCGATCTCTCTTGCAAAATGGACGGTTTTGCCCGCCCATTTTGTATGTGTTACCTGTGAAATTATCTCTTCATTATATAACTCTGGCATTATTTCTCCGGCTCTCCCAATGTTGCAACGATCACAGCCTTGATAGTGTGCATACGGTTCTCGGCCTCATCAAATACTTTGGACTGCGGAGACTCGAATACCTCGTCTGTAACCTCCATGTCTGTAAGGTTGAAGCGCTCGCCCATCTCCTTACCGATCTTTGTCTTGAGATCATGGAAAGCTGGCAGACAGTGAAGGAAGATTGCCTTCTCGCCGGCGTTCTCCATTACATGTTTTGTTACTTTATATGGTGTCAGGTCATGGATACGCTCTGTCCATACTTCATCCGGTTCACCCATGGATACCCATACATCTGTGTAAACGATGTCTGCATCTTTTGTTCCGGCTTCCACATCTTCTGTGAGGGTAATTGTGGAACCTGCTTCCTTAGCCCACTGCTGGCACTGTGCTACCAGCTCATCATTCGGGAAGTATTTCTTATTGGTGCATGCCACGAAATCAAGGCCAAGCTTGGAGCATACGATCATCAGGGAGTTACCCATGTTGTAACGGGCATCGCCCATGTATACAAGCTTCAGACCTTTCAGTTTGCCGAAGTGCTCACGTACTGTCAGCATATCTGCAAGCATCTGTGTCGGATGATATTCATTAGTCAGACCATTCCATACCGGAACTCCTGCATGCTTTGCAAGCTCCTCAACGATATCCTGACCGAATCCACGGTACTCGATTCCTTCGTACATTCTTCCGAGAACTCTTGCTGTATCCGCAATGCTCTCTTTCTTTCCGATCTGGGAGCCTGTCGGATCAAGATATGTGGAACCCATTCCAAGATCATGTGCAGCCACCTCAAAAGAACAGCGCGTTCTTGTGCTTGTCTTTTCAAAAATCAGTGCAATGTTCTTGCCTCTGTAGTATTCATGAAGCTCTCCTGCTTTTTTCTTAGCTTTGAGATCTGCTGCCAGATCGATCATGTAGGTGATCTCTTCCGGTGTAAAGTCTTTCAGTGTCAGGAAATTTCTTCCTTTAAGATTCATAATAATATCCTCCTCACGGCTACAGATTTATTTCTGCTCTGCCGGTTTATCTGTCATAATCTCCTTCAGGGATGTTGCCAGCCCTGCGATGCCCTGTATCTCGGACGGAATGATGATCTTGGTTGCTTTGCCGTCAGCAACCTTCGCAAGTGCCTCCAGGCTCTTCAGTGTAAGAACGGATTCGTCTGCGCCTGCGTCCTTGATCATGCGAAGTCCTTCCGCAGTTGCCTGCTGTACCTTAAGAACTGCCTGTGCCTGACCTTCTGCTTCTTTGATCATACGCTCTTTCTGTGCTTCTGCATGAAGGATAGCTGCCTGCTTCTCAGCCTCGGCATCCAGGATGGCGGACTGTTTTTTACCCTCTGCAACAAGAATGGTGGAACGCTTCTCACCTTCAGCTTTCAGGATGGCTTCTCGTCTCTCACGCTCTGCCTTCATCTGTTTCTCCATGGCATCCTGGATGGCTGCCGGAGGAATGATGTTCTTAAGTTCAACACGGTTGACCTTGATTCCCCATGGATCTGTGGCTACATCAAGAGAAGCTCTCATCTTGGTGTTGATCACCTCACGGGACGTCAGTGTCTCATCAAGCTCCATATCACCGATGATGTTACGTAAGGTTGTAGCAGAAAGGTTCTCGATCGCCATGATCGGATTCTCAACGCCGTATGCATAAAGCTTCGGATCTGTGATCTGGAAAAATACGACAGTATCGATCTGCATGGTTACATTATCCTTGGTGATCACCGGCTGCGGCGGAAAATCCACAACCTGCTCTTTTAAGTTTACTCTTCTTGCAACACGCTCAATAAACGGAACCTTGAAATGGATTCCTGTGCTCCAGGTAGCCTTGTAAGCTCCCAGGCGTTCCAGTACCACCGCATACGCCTGTGGCACGATACGGATGCAGGATGCCAGTACCCACAGTACAAGAACGATGACTACAAGCAAAACAACAACTCCACCCATAATTTAGCCCTCCTTGCTAATTTCTTTTACGATCAGCTTTACACCACGGATCTCCTCGATCTCGACTACCGCACCTGCAGGGATCTGCACAGAATCGTCCGCTGTACGGGCAGTCCATTCGATGTCATTGATCCGCACCTGCCCGGTCTGGGCCAGGTTGTTGACCGGCTGTATCACAACAGCCTTTTTTCCCAGAAGGCTCTCTGCATTGGTCTTCTCCACGCCCTTGTTCATGTAGCGGACCGCAAGAGGTCTGGTAAAGATCAGAAGCACCACGGAAACTCCGAAAAATAAAAGGAGCTGTATAACGATCCCCCCACCAAACCACGATGCAATACACGCCACAAGAGCACCTCCTGCAAACCAGACAGTGGTAAGTCCTACCGTGATCGCTTCAATTACCAGTAACAGTGCCAGTATTCCAAGCCAGGCCAAAGGCGTCATAAAACCCCTCCTCTCTTTTTTGAAAAAAAGTTATCCTCTTCTCTGTCTTGCAGCCTCATACATCAGGATCCCCGATGCCATGGCAGCATTCAGAGACTCCACCTTGCCGCACATGGGAATTCGGATCAGACAGTCTGCTGCCTCTGCCGCCTGGTCTGTCAGACCTTTCCCTTCATTTCCGATAAAAAATGCTGTGCCGCCTTTATAGGATTCCTGATCGTAGGAATTCTCACCTTTCAGATGAGCTGCAAAACTGCGGATTCCTTTTTCCTTCAGCTTCTGTTCTAATGATACCACATCTTCCACATATAGAAAAGGCATTCTGTAAATAGAGCCCATGGTGGAACGGATCACCTTTGGATTTGTGATATCTACGCAGGTTTTTGTGAGGAAAACGCCGCTCACACCGGCTCCCTCTCCGGTCCGGAGGATCGTTCCGGCATTTCCCGGATCCTGCAGATCTTCAAGAACCATAACCAGAGGATTTTTTCCTGCAAGCACATCCTCCTCGCTCCAGGACGGAAGCTTCAGAACGGTCAGAATTCCCTGTGGTGTTTTTGTATCGCACATCTGGCGGAACACGGAATCCTTCACGATCTCATAAGCATATTTTTCCACCTGTGCCATCAGCTCTCCATCCTGGGAAAACGTCTCAGAAACAAACACCTGTGAAACCCATGCTTCCGGTGCTTCCAGAAACATTTTTCTGCCTTCTGCCACAAAAAGTCCCTGTTCTCTTCTTGCCTTCGCTTTCTGGTTCAGCTGCATCACGTTTTTAATTTTTGCATTTGATACACTGGTTATCATATTTTTTCCTCAATTCACATATTTCTTGCCTGTTTTATTCATTCCGCATAAACGCCGGTTCTGCATTGAGATCCCTGTTTTTTCCGATAGCGATCACAGAACAGTTTGCAGGAAGCGGCTCGGATGGATTCAGGTCCACGGTAACGTTTTCGCCCTGCTTGATGCCGATGATATTGATGTGAAAACGATCTCTCACATTCAGCTCCATGAGGCTTTTTCCAACCCAGTTATCCGGAATGGTAAATTCTGCCATACTAAATTCCGCGGAAAGCTCAAATACATCCAGATATCCGCCGGACAGAAGATTTCTGGCAACACGAAGTCCCATAGCCTGTTCCGGATAGATGATCTTATCTGCACCGATCTTGTCAAGGATTCTCCCATGAAGGGAATTCATGCTTTTTGCAACAACGAACGGTACTCCCAGATCCTTAGCCTGCATGGTTGCGGAAATGCTGGCTTCCAGATTCTCCGCTACGGCAATGATCGCCACATCCACGTTCTGGACGCCCAGGGCTTTCAGGATTCCCGGTTCCCGGACATCGGCTTTCACCGCATAGGTTACTTTTTCGGAAATCTCTTCGATATTTTCTTCTTTGTCGTCGATGGCAAGAACATCACAGTCCGACTCTGCAAGTGTTACAGCCAGAGTCATTCCGAACTGTCCAAGCCCGATCACAGCAAAAGATTTGTTTTTCATTGTATTCTCCTGTTTAACCGATCATGATATCTTCTTCGCCAAGATGCGTATTGCTTCCCGGCCTGTTTCGCACCTTTACCACAACTGCAGTTCCTAAAGTCAGAGGTCCGATCCGGCCCAGATACATGGTCAGGATCACGATCCATTTACCTGCGGTATTCAGCTGTGGTGTCAGTCCTCTGGAAAGTCCTACAGTCGCCACTGCCGAAGTGATCTCATATAAAATATCTGCCAGATCTACTCCCGGCATTACTGCCGACAGGAGAACCGACATGGCAAAAAGAATCAGCATACTGGTTCCCGCAACGACCATCGCCGAGCGGAGATAGCTCTCGCGGATCCTCCGGCCGTATACCTCGACATCTTTTTTTCCCTGAAGATATGCTGCAATGGAAAGGAGCAGCACTGCGATCGTTGTAGTTTTCACACCACCGGCTGTACCCATGGGAGAACCTCCGATGAACATCCACAGCAGTGAAATGATCACTGTCGGAGTCGCTAACAGCGACTGATCAATGGTATAAAAGCCTGCGGTACGTGTAGTCACTGACTGAAACAAGGAAGCCATTATCCCCGTCCCCAATGGCATGCCTTTCAGTGTGCGTGGATTTCCTGATTCAAAAATGAATACCAGCGCTGCTCCTGCAATAATCAGAATTCCGGTCATGGTAAGGACCAGTTTGCTCTGAAGGCGCAGCACCCGGAAAAAGCGGGAGGGGGAAAGCTCTTTTCGTATGATCTTCCGGAATTTGTCCCAAAGATCCCACCAGACAATGAACCCAAGCCCTGATACGATTATAAGTCCTATAGTAGTAAGATTCACCAGCGGATTACTTATATAAGCCGCAAGACTTGTCTCCCCAAAAAGATCAATGCCTGCGTTACAGAATGCAGATACTGCCAGAAATACCGCATGTATCAGTCCTGTTTTCCATCCAAATTCCGGTACAAAACAGATCGCATACAGGACTGCTCCTATAGCTTCCGCAAGGAATACACATTTCACTACGCTTCGGACTACCGGCACCACACCGCCCATCTCATCCAGATTATAGGATTCCTTGATGATGCGGCGGTTCTTGAGGGATATCTTCCGCCGGAGACTGATAAATATCATGTTTGCCAGTGCGATCAGTCCAATTCCGCCGACCTGTATCAGGCACAATATGACTGCCTTTCCAATAGCGCTCCACTGTGTTGCCATAACTACTGTGGAGAGCCCTGTCACGCACACACTGGTTGCCGCCGTAAAAACAGCATCCGGGAAGGTAACAGCCTGCCCGGGTGCACTGCAGAACGGCAGCCATAAAATAAATCCACCTACAAAAATCACCCCCGCAAAGCCGAGGGCAATTATTTGTGACGTATTCAGTTTATGCAATCCGTCTGAAACTTTTTTTAAGTTCATAAATGTTTTTATTTTCTGTAATTATGAGAAAGTGAATTGCAGACTTCCCACATGTAGGAGTCTACATTCTTCTGCATTGCAAGAGCCTCATTGATGTCGAAATCAACGAACTCACCGTGACGGTATCCAACAACACGGCTGCGTTTTCCGGCAACAAGAAGATCTACTGCAAGAGCACCCATCATAGACGCATATACGCGGTCTTTACATGTTGGGCTTCCACCACGCTGCATGTGACCAAGGATCGTTGCACGTGTCTCGATACCTGTTGCAGCCTCGATACGTTTCGCCATAGCCTCTGAATGGCCGATACCCTCAGCATTTACGATGATGTGGTGTTTCTTACCTTTCTTACGGCTCTCTACGATATTGTCAATAAGCTTCTGCTCGTCATAATCATATTTCTCCGGGATCAGGATATCCTCTGCACCGTTGGCGATACCGCACCATACAGCAAGGTATCCGGCGTTACGTCCCATAACCTCAATGATACTGCATCTCTCATGAGATGTAGATGTATCACGTACTTTGTCGATAGCTTCCATAGCTGTATTTACAGCTGTATCGAAACCGATCGTATACTCAGTACATGCGATATCAAGGTCAATCGTTCCCGGCAGGCCAATGGTATTGATTCCAAGGTTCGCAAGCTTCTGTGCTCCTGCGAAGGAACCATCTCCACCGATAACAACAAGGCCGTCGATTCCATGTTTTCTGCAGATCTCTGCAGCCTGCTGCTGTCCTTCCTCTGTTCTCATCTCTGCACATCTGGCAGTGTAAAGAATTGTTCCGCCTCGTTCAATCGTATCGGAAACATCTTTTGCTGTCATGTCCCTGATCTCTTCATTTAAGAGACCGCTGTATCCTTTATAG
>SKEI01001787.1_pt1 | contig 11369 bp, 7 predicted proteins | sample 4826701 | NCBI WGS metagenome assembly SKEI01 (sample SAMN11008813, study PRJNA524170) | human gut metagenome | biome: Human fecal sample; material: Feces; isolation source: fecal sample from pouch patient p2, p6, p7, p14 | host: Homo sapiens | place: Israel: Tel-Aviv | collected 2016-08-31 | reverse complement strand
CGAGGACGGCGTGCGCTACATGCACCCGTACTTCAACCTCGCCAACCACGAGCTCATGGTCGACCGCATTCTCGAAGAGTTCGCCTGGGCCAACGTGACCCGTGAGGAAGTCGAAACCGCAGTCAAGGCCGCGTACGCCGAAGACAAGGTCTTCAAGCACGACGTGCAGCAGGAGGGCCTGACCGCGCTCGCCTACATGAAGGAGCACAACTGCCGAGGCATCGTGCTCGCCGGCCGCCCCTACCACATCGACCCCGAAATCAACCACGGCATCCCCGAAACCATCTGCTCGCTGGGCATGGTGGTACTTTCCGAGGATTCCATCTGCGAACTGCAGCCGGGGGAGAAGCTCAACCTCACCGAATTCCTTTCGGAAGGCGAAGCCGACCCGCGCTCCAAGAACGCCGCCGGATTCCGCCACGTAGGCGACCGCACAGTCACCAAGATGCCGTTGCGCGTCACCAACCAGTGGGCCTACCACTCCCGTCTGTACGCGGCCGCACACTTCGTGTCCTCCTATCCGGGCCTCGAACTCGTGCAGCTCAACTCCTTCGGCTGCGGTCTCGACGCCATCACCACCGATCAGGTGGCCGAAATCCTGGCAGACAAGGCGGACGTGTACACGCTGCTGAAGATTGACGAGGTCTCCAACCTGGGTGCCGCCAAGATTCGACTGCGCTCGCTCAAGGCCGCCGTCGAGGAACGCGAGGCGAACAAGGCCCGCGAAGCCGCCGCGGCCAAGGCCGTGCAAGGCCCCAAGTCCACCGGCTTCCGCAAGACCGGCTCCACCGCGCCAACCCCCGGCCGCCAGATTCTGCTTGACAGCACCATGGCCGCCAACCCGAAGCTCACCAAGGCCATGCGCGCCGCCTCCAAGCGCGCCGCCGAACGCGACCTGCAGGCCGCAGTCGCCAGCAAGAACGGCACTTCGGACGGCACTACTGGTGTGACGAACGCCAAGAACGCCAAGAAGTCCGGCCACAACAACGCCACCATGTCCCGATACGCGCATCGTGAGAAGTTCGTCAAGGACATGAAGAAGAACTATACGATTGTTGGCCCTCAGATGAGCCCGATCCACATGTCCTTGGTCGAAGCGGTGATTCGTTCCGGTGGGTACAAGTTCGACATCCTGAAGCACGCGAGCCGTGGCGACGTGGAAACCGGCCTCAAATACGTGAACAACGACGCCTGCTACCCGGCCATCATGGTCGTCGGCCAGCTTATCGGCGCGATTCAGGAAGGCAAGTACGATCCGGACAAGGTGGCGCTCGCCATCACCCAGACCGGTGGTATGTGCCGTGCGACCAACTACTTCGGCCTGATCCGCAAGGCTCTGGTCGATGCCGGCTACCCGCAGATTCCGGTCATCGCCATCTCCACCCAGGGCCTCGAAGACAACCCCGGCTTCAAGGCCACCCTGCCCCTGCTGCACCGTGCCATCAAGGCGCTGATTCTGGGCGACTTGCTCATGAAGTGCCTCTACCGCGTGCGCCCGTACGAAGTGGAGAAGGGCTCGGCCAACAAGCTGTACGAGCTGTGGGACACCATCGTGCGCGAAACCATCGAACACCACGGCTATTCCAAGACCGCCGCCAAGGCGCCGGGCATCAGGAAGGGATACCTGCCGTACAACGTGCGGGCCAAGGAGATCGTGAAGTCCTTCGACAACCTGCCGCTGCGTGACATCCCACGCAAGGTGCGCGTCGGCGTGGTCGGCGAGATCCTCGTCAAGTACCAGCCGGACGCGAACAACCATGTGGTCGACGTCATCGAATCCCAGGATTGCGAGGCCGTGGTGCCCGGCATCATGGAATTCATGACCACCCGCCCCTACATCACCGACTGGAACGAGAAGAACCTTGGCATGGGCGGCAACAAGACGCTCTACGCCCTGATGCGCAAGAGTCTCGACCTGTATAACGCGCCGATCAAGGCCGCGCTGGCCACATCGAACGGCAAGTTCAAGCAGGACGAGCCGATGCCTGAACTGGTCAAGAAGGCCGCCGAAGTCACCTCCATCGGCGTGCAGGCCGGTGAGGGCTGGCTGCTGACGGCCGAGATCCTGGAGCTCATCGAACAGGGCTGCCCGAACGTGATCTGCGCGCAGCCGTTCGCCTGCCTGCCCAACCACGTGACCGGCCGCGGCATGTTCGGCAAGATTCGTCGCCTGCACCCGGAAGCCAACATCGTTTCCATCGATTACGATCCGGGCGCTTCGGAAGCGAACCAGCTCACCCGCATCAAGCTGATGATCGCCGCCGCCAAGAAGGCCCACAACGCCAAGTTCGCCGAGGCCGGCGAGCCGCAGGGCTTCACCTCCGCGGACTGATTTATGCTCTGGCTCGTCCGCAATTAAGGACGAGCTTCGCTCGCGACATGCTGGTTCGCCTATCGGCTCACCCTCGCCTACGGACAGCCCACTGGGCTGTCCGCTTTACGGCTCGGCCTCTGTGAGGGGAGCTGTCGCGCAGCGACTGAGGGGAGTCTCTAGAGCGAGAAACCGGGCCGGAGCCTGCTATCGGTTTTTCGTATAGCGTATTACGGGCTTTCGGGCACGCGCGCCGGCCGGCTCGAATACGATACAAAGCATGGTTACTCCCCGAATCAGTTACGCGCACCTGCTCGCCAAGCCGAACCCCAAGCACGTCGACAGCCTACTCAAGTTCTTTGAGAACGGCCGCTCCCAGCGTGGCACCGGCGGCTTCGGCGTGGAGATCGAGCACCTGCCCGTGCACAACAGCGACGACACCGCCGTGACCTACTACGAGCCGAACGGCATGGAAGCGCTGCTCAAACGCCTCGCCCCCTACTATGACGAGGACAAGGAATACTGGGAGAACGGTCATTTGGTGGGACTCGCGCGCCCCGGTGTTGCCGTCTCGCTCGAACCCGGCGGCCAAGTGGAGACTTCAATCGGCATTCTGAAGAAGCCGTCCGACCTGAATACGTTGTATTCCAAGTTCCGTCGCGAGCTCGATCCGATTCTCGATGACCTCGACTTCCGCCTGATCAACTACGGCTACCAGCCCAAGTCCAGCTTCGCGGACGTGCCGGTCAACCCCAAGGATCGTTACGACGCGATGACCGACTATCTCGGCCGCGTTGGTCAGTTCGGCCCCTGCATGATGCGCTGCTCCGCCTCCACCCAGGTCAGCATTGATTACGTGGACGAGCGCGACTCCATCGAAAAACTGCGGTTGGGAACCGTCATCGGTCCGATTCTGGCGTACTTCTTCCGCAACACCCCGTATTTCGAGGGCGAGAAGAACCCGTGGCCGTTGCTGCGCCAGCGCATGTGGGATTATCTCGACTTCCAGCGCACGAATGTGCTGCCGGGCCTGTTCGACCCGCGCTATGGGTGGGAGGATTACGCCATCGACGTGCTGTCCACGCCGCTCATGTTCGCTGACCTGACCCATACCCCTGAAGCTGTGGCTTCTGGAGCAAGCCCCAAGGAACTGCATCGCCCGGCCTTCCGCGAGAACGCGGGAGAGGTGTATCCGGACCGCGAACTCAACCCGTACGAGATCAACCACATCATCTCCACGCACTTCAATGACGTACGCCTGAAGAACTTCATCGAACTGCGTCACTGGGATTCCCTGCCGATCGAGCGCGCCGAGCGTCTGACGGAGATTGTGTCCTCCTTGTTCTACGTGCCCGAGCATCGCGACCGCTTGGAAAGCTACTTCGAGGGCATCAGCGAGGAAGAGGTGTTCGAGGCCAAGGCCAACATTCAGGCCCACGGGCGCGAAGCCACGCCCTACGGCCAGCCGCTTGACTTCTGGAAGGAATTCTTGGGATTGGAGGGCCTCTTGTCCGACATTCCCGGCGATCTGAAGCACCCCGACGTGTTCCAGGAGTAAGCGAAGAAGCATATACAGAAAAATCTATTGCGCGATATCGGTGTCGAAGGCGTGACAGAATGTTATGTTTTGGCACCGTTTTGCATATCCGGCCAAGGATATTGGATGTGGTTGCGCATGGGAGTGGGGAGAATGCGGATAGACTGGCGGATATGACATCTGGGAATTCATTGCAGCATAAGCGTGTTCGCAAGTCGCCGGGGGAACGCCGGCAGGAAATTCTCGATGCCGCCGTGCGACTGATTTCCGAGCGTGGCTACAACGGTACTTCTGTGCAGGATGTGGCCGATGCGGTCGGTGTTACCAAGCAGGGAGTTTTGCGATATTTTCCTAGCAAAGATAACCTGCTTGCCGCGGTGTATCACGAGAATTACAATACGTTTGGCAGTGTGGAAGACTTCATGGCCTCCGGCCTGCCTGGTTCAGTGCCCGATGATTTCAGATTGCCCGCATATCTGAGGTTCTTGGTACATTGCAATTCCACGCGACCCATGCTTGTTCAGCTGTTCTCGATATTGCAGGTCGAATCGTTCAATCCTGCGCATCCGTTACATGACGAGTTTGCCAATCGTCGGGATTCAATATGGCAATACTATTCGACATACAACTGGAACCTGCCTTCCGAATTCACCTCGTTTGAGGAGATCCGGCCCACGTTGCGCCATGCTCTGGAGATCATGGATGGTGTGCAACTGAGGTGGTTACGGGGGCCGGCCATTGACTTATGCGATGAATGGGCCGATCTGGAGCCGGCGATATTTCCTTCGCCGATATGGGACGGGTATCGCTGATTCGCTGTGTGCCTTGAACCGAGGCTTGTGCTTGATAGCGGCAGTAAGTATGCGGGCGAACGAAGGGGTCGCATACATACGGTCGTTTTGGTGTATGTGATGCGCGCGGCGTAAGCGTGTTGTATGCTGTCAATAGATAAACTACCAATTGGTAATTAAAAAGCTGTTCGATTTCACTGAGGAAAGCGACTTCGTATGACCGACAACACTACGCCTGCCGCAACTGCTGAAACCTTACCGTACAAGAATCCTGATTTGCCCGCTGGTGAGCGGATCGCCGACTTGCTCTCTCGTATGACCCTTGAAGAGAAGGTCGGCCAGATGATGCAGCTTGACGCCCGCGGCGGCGATCTTGAGGATCTCATCGTGAATAAGCATGTCGGATCCATTCTGCATACCAGCCCCGAGGATTTATCTCGTGCCGCCAAGACCGTCAATGAGAAGACGCGTCTGGGCATCCCGTTGATTATCGGAGATGACTGCATCCATGGATACTCCTTCTGGCCGGGCGCCACTATTTTCCCGTCCCAGCTCGGCATGGCTGTCAGCTGGGATCCGGACAAGGTCAAGGCCGCCGGCCGCGCCACCGCCGAGGAGGTCTCTTGTACCGGCGTACATTGGACGTTTTCTCCTGTGTTGTGCATCGCCCGCGACACCCGTTGGGGCCGCGTGGACGAGACCTTTGGCGAGGACCCGATGCTGATCGGCGAACTCGCCTCCGCCATGGTCAAGGGCTACCAGGGCGGCGCCAAGGCCGGCGAGGCCCTGCCGAAGAACGCGATCCTGGCCTGCGCCAAGCATTTCGCCGGTTACTCCGAGACCCAGGGCGGCCGTGACGCCTCCGAAGCCGACCTCTCCCACCGCAAGCTCGAATCCTGGTTCCTGCCGCCGTTCGAACGCGTGGCCAAGGAAGGCTGCGGCACGTTCATGCTCGGCTACGAGTCCATCGAAGGCGTGCCGGTCACGTTCAACAAATGGCTGCTGACCGACAAGCTGCGCGGCGCATGGCAATACAATGGCACGCTGATCACCGACTGGGACAACGTCGGCCGCTCGGTATGGGAACAGCATGTCAAGCCCGATTACGTGCACGCCGCAGCCGATGCGGTCAAGGCCGGCAACGACCTGGTCATGACCACCCCACAGTTCTATGAGGGAGCCATCGAAGCCGTAAAAACCGGTCTGCTCGACGAATCCCTGATTGACGATGCGGTAGCCCGCATCCTGGCCCTGAAATTCCGCCTCGGCCTGTTCGAAGACCCGCGCCTGCCGGATGCCGAACGCATCAAGGCGGGCATCGGCTCCGCCGAACACCAGCAGACCAACCTGGAACTCGCCCGCGAATCCGTCGCCCTGCTGCGCAACGACGGCGCCCTGCCGTTCGCCGCAAACAAGGCCAAGCGCATCGCTGTGGTAGGCCCGCTTGCCGACGACGCCCAGAACCAGCTCGGCGACTGGACCGGCAACTCCGGTCAGGTCTCTTGGATGCCGGATGGCCAGCCTCGAGGCATGATTACCACCGTGCTCGACGGCCTGACCCAGCTCACCTCCGACGATTGCGAAGTGGTCTACTCGCGCGGCGCGAACGTCATCGACCTCGTGCCTGACCCTGCCGGCGAGTTCTACCCGGACGGCCAGCCTCGCCCGAAAATCGGCGTTTCCGCCGCCGTCGATCGAGCAATGATCGACGAAGCCGTGGCCAACGCCCGCCAGTCCGATCTGATCGTGGCCGTGGTCGGCGACGTGGTCCAGCTGGTCGGCGAAACCTGCTCCACCGCCACGCTCGAACTGCTCGGTGGCCAGAGCGCCCTGCTCGACGCGCTCGCCGCCGTCTCGCGCGAAACCGGCAAGCCGATGGTCACCGTGCTCATCAGCTCCAAGCCGCAGGTGTTGCCCGCCTCCATCGTGGGCGAGTCCAGTGTATTCGCCAAGCGCGTCAACGACCCCGAAACTGGCACCGGTTCCATCCTGTGGGCAGCAAATCCTGGAATGCAGGGCGGTCGGGCCATCGCCGAAATCATCCTGGGCCTGACCAACCCGTCGGGCCGACTGCCGATCACCTTCCCGCGCCACGCGGGCCAGCTGCCGGTCTACTACAACCAGATCCGCGGCCAGCACGGCGACCGGTACGCCGACCTCCCCCAGGATCCGGCGTTCGCGTTCGGCGAAGGCCTGAGCTACACGGCGTTCGCATACGGCGAACCGACCATTACGGGCGGCGCAAGCAACGCCGACGGCACATTCGCCGAAACCGACACCGTACGTGCCGAAATCACCCTCACCAACACCGGCGAGCGCGCCGGCGTGGAGATCATGCAGGCCTACATCGGCGACATCGTGACCTCCTACAGCTGGACCGACCGCGAATTGAAGGCGTTCCAGCGCGTCGCACTGGAACCCGGCGAGACCAAGACCGTCATCTTCGAGATCCCGGTGGCGAACTGCACGATCGTGGACCCGGACGCCAACCGCATCGTCGAGCCCGGCGAATTCGAACTGCTCATCGGCCACTCCTCGCGCCGTGAGGACCTGAAGTGCACCACGTTCACCGTGGCGTAGATGAGTCAGACAACGGCTCGGTAATGGCAAAGTGGGATGCGGTTCGATGTCGCATCCCGCTTTTCGGCTTGTTGCGCTGTTGCGTCGCCGCCGGCCGGCGTCAGTCGGACGTGGTGATGTGCTCCACATCCCAGCGCACGCCGAGCACTTCGGGCGCGCAACTGGCGTTCGAGCCCTATCAGCGCGCCCAATGCCGTGCCGAGCACAATGCGTACGGTGCAGTCGAGAATGATGGCCAGAGAAAACGTGGTGAACATGAGGATTCACCTCCTGAAAAGTAGACGTCAGGAACTTCCCGCACACCCTACAGCGCCAGCCCGCCTCCCGCAACTACGTCGCCGCGTTCGGGTGGTTCGGGCTCCGTGCGGTGAGTGGGCCGCGGCCGTATGATGGAAGCGCGGGTGGTCCGGGATTGGTCCGGGACTGTTGGATGCGGCGGGAGGTGTCATGGTTCCTATCGAGCACGTGTACGACCAGATTCGCGCGTTTGCCGCTGATGCCGGCGCTCGCAAGGTCGTGCTGTTCGGTTCTCGCGCAAAGGGCGTGAACCGGCCTAAAAGCGATATCGATCTTGCCGTGGCCGGTTGTCCCGATTTCAATCGCTTGGAGCAGAACCTTCAGGACAATCTGTGGTCACTGCTTAAAGTTGATGTCATCAATCTGGATGAGCCGATTTCTTCATCGCTGAGGGCGGAGATTGAGCGTAGCGGAAAGGTGCTGTATGAAAAAGTATGAGAATTACGTTTCCGCATTGAATTCGCTGCGCAAGGCTCCCGAACAGGATCTCGGCAATGATTTCATCCAGAGCGGCATTATTGACAAGTTCGGGTTGCAGTTCGAGCTTGGTTGGAAACTGTTCAAGGCGCTGCTGGCTTATGAGGGAGACCCTGTTTCCGCTTCCGGCTCTCCGCGAGATGTGCTCAAAACCGCTTTTCAATACTATGATTTCATGGACGAATCGTTGTGGCTGCGCATGCTGCGCGATCGCAATGATTCTGCTCATATCTATGATGAAGAACGAGCTCGGCGTCTTGTGGACGCCATCATCGCTGATTACATCCCCGAATTTGAGCGTGTGAATCAGGGGTTGGTCGTTCGTTACGGCGAAGCATTGAACGATTAGCGCGGGTGACATTAATGGCACTGGGCACGCTGGGCATTGGCGAACAAATCAATGGGGTGAACCTCGGCAACTGGCTGGTACTGGAAAAGTGGATGAAGCCGGGGATTTTTGCCGCCAGCGGCGAAGCGGACGAGATCTGGCTGCATCGGGCTACGGAGTCTGCTGAGTTGGAGGCTCTGCTGACGCGGCATCGCGACACGTATATCACTGAAGCTGATTTTCGGAACATTGCCGCGCATGGCTGCAATCTGGTGCGTATTCCTGTGCCGTATTTTATCTTCGGGGATGTGTCCGGTCATCCGGGCTGCATCGAGTACTTGGACAGGGCGTTCGACTGGGCTGAGCGTACCGGTCTCAAGATTCTTATCGACCTGCACACGGTGCCCGGCTCACAGAACGGATTCGACAACGGCGGCCTCACCGGCGTGGTGCGCTGGCATCATAGCCCGCGAGCGGTCGCCTATGCGTTGAATGTGCTGGCCTGTCTGGCTCGCCGGTATCGCGATCGCGCGGCGCTGTTCGGTATCGAGGTGCTGAATGAGCCGATCGATTGGTTGACGTATGCTACGTCGTCATCGAGCAGGCAGGCAAAGGATAACTTTGAAGCACGGAGGAGTGGGCCGATTCCAATGGTGTTCCTCAAGCGTTTCTACCGTGAGTCGTATCGCCGGTTGCGCCCGATTTTGGCCGAGAACCAAGTCATTGTGTTCCATGACGGCTTCCGACTGGGCCGTTGGCGGGACTGGTTTGTGCGGGAGGGCATGCGGGGCGTCATGCTCGATACGCATATCTATCTGGTCATGGCCGAACATTTTCCGCTATTCCGTATGATTCCGGAGCGATGGATGATGAGCTGTTATAGGCTATTCGTGCGCTGGAATGAACGCCGTATCCGCCGAGCAGCGCGCTATACGCCAGTGATCGTGGGGGAGTGGTGTGTGGCCAACAATCTGGTAAATCGGATGATCGCTAAGCATTCGGGCGATGGCGGTCGCTCCGAGGAAAACGCTATGCACAGTACATCAATCAGAGGCTCTATTTACCGCGAGGTTGCCGCCATGCAGCGCAAAGCGTGGAGCGCATCCGCCGGGCAGATTTATTGGAGCTACCAATTACGTGGTAATCATGATTTCTTGCCTACCATCGACCCACAATCCGACACGTCACGCCTCGACCCTTGGGATTTCACTCACGTCTGGCACGCTGGTTGGATGGTGTAATGAGAACGAAATTGCTCTCTGGTGGCATGATTCGAGCCAATTGTGTAAGGTAGAGAATGAGCTTCGTGACCCGGCCTATCCTTTGCGGCGGGGTGGGTTGCGGGTTCGAGATGAGAAGTCAGCTGCCGCTGGCACTTGATTCGTCCGCGCGGATGAATACCGCGAAAGCAGGGTGCCTAGCCCAGTGGCTGGGTGATACGGTTGGGCCAACCGAAGCCACTACCGATTCCACTTCGAAAGTAGTGGATGATAGTCATGCAGAAGACTGTAAAACATGGCTTTTCATCTCAGGAGGGACATCTGGCTCAGATGTCCCTCCCTTATTTTTCGGCAAAGGGGGAGCCGTGAATATAACGAAGACAAAGGAGTATGCATTGGCGCAAGCCCATGCTGCGGCTCTCCTGTATCATGAGCGACTTGAAGGCCGTTCAATAAAAATTCACTGTGAAGATGATCTGACTCTTGCCATTGTTTGGGACGCGGGAAATTTCGCTCATCTATGTGGCTTGGATTACTATCTGGATGATTCCAAGCGATGTCGTCTTCCTCCTAGAAAGCTCTATGAGGATTTGCTTAGGGAACGCAGAATCTCACCTAAGCGAGTGAGTCCTCATGGTGATGTGCAATGGTTGAAGAAGAAGGCAGATGTCCTGACCGATGCCATGGATATGTCAAAGGTGACACATGTCGTAGTGTCGGGCAATAGCAGGATCGTACTGTACGCAGGCAATGAGGTCTGGTGCATCGGTCTCGGGCGTATGCGTGATGGGCGGTATTATCCGCAATCGTTGGTAAAGAAATCTTTCGATGAAGTGCGGAAAACGGGTACCGTCACACATATCGTGGCCGCAGTCGAAACGATGGGGCTATAGCCCGAATGAAAGGCCGGCTCAGCGGTAGCCGTTCCAGTGGGGGTGAGGGAACAGGATGTCCTCGTACTGGGACCAGCTGGACATGAAGTCGATGTCGGGCTCGCCAAGCCAGCGGGATTGCAGGCCCTCCATGGCCGAGCCGACGCACATCGACAGCAACCCGATCTTCTGCGGGGTGTTATATTCGGGCGGCAGCTTCCACGGATAGCTGCCGATCTGCGCGCGCAGCCGTCCGCCACGCTGGGCGTAGTACTCGTGCGCCGGGTGATTGGGGTCGATGGCTTCGGCGCGCAGCACCAGATACAGCTGTGTGAGTTGCGGGCGTTTCATGGTGTCCTCGGCGATGGTCCGGTAATACTCGGGCATCAGCAGAGGAGAAAGCTCCCGCTGTTCGGGCGTAAGCGCAAGTTTGCTCTGAATGTAGTCTCCGGCTTCGCTGGAATCTTCGTATCGACGCAGCACCAGCATCAGCAGCCCGTTCTTGTTCTTGACGTATTTGAGCAGCCCGGCCTGCGTGATGCCGACGCGATCGGAGACCTCCTGGATGGTCATGCCGTAATAGCCGCGCTCGGCCACCACTTCGGTGGCGGCATCGGTGATCGCCTTGAGGCGTTCTTCTCCGCGCGTTCCCATGGCATGTCTCCTTTCGTCCGGCTTTGGATGGTCCGCGCCCGGCGGCCCAACTGCGATATGAGCCATGATAGCCGTCATCCCGGCGTGTCTCGCATTGACACGCTAGAAAGTAAGTAGTAACTTACCTAATAACAAAAGTAAGTACTTGCTTACCTTTGGTTCGCCGGTCAGATTCAATGATGGAACCGACCCGGCGCACGCAGGAGGAAACAACAGCGAACATGGAGGTTCGAATGTCCACCCAAACCAAGTCGTCCAGCCGCCCTTGGCTGGTGTTCATCGGCTGCTGCGGATTGTCCCTG
>SKEI01001693.1_pt1 | contig 11397 bp, 11 predicted proteins | sample 4826701 | NCBI WGS metagenome assembly SKEI01 (sample SAMN11008813, study PRJNA524170) | human gut metagenome | biome: Human fecal sample; material: Feces; isolation source: fecal sample from pouch patient p2, p6, p7, p14 | host: Homo sapiens | place: Israel: Tel-Aviv | collected 2016-08-31 | reverse complement strand
GGGGAGAGTTATTCAGTACCTGAAGAGGATTTGCTCTGTTGTTATCCGTCGTTGTCGGGCGATGGCAGTTACTTTTTCACGCTAAAGGATGGGACATTTTTACGGGGAGAGCAGGTTAAAGAGACGGTACGAAAAAATGTATCTCCCCTTGAGCGTTACCGTAAGAATAAAGAACGATAGGTGCGTTTGGGGGATATGAAGTATGGCAATTAATGGCGCTGCGGCGACTGTTCCATTAAGCCCCGGTGAACGCCTGAATGGACTTAATCACATTGCGGAATTAAGGGCGAAAGTATTTGGCCTGAATATTGAGTCAGAGCTTGAGCGGTTTATTAAAGATATGCGTGATCCTCGGGATATCAATAATGAACAAAATAAACGGGCACTGGCTGCCATATTCTTTATGGCAAAAATTCCAGCTGAACGTCATAGCATCAGCATTAATGAGCTGACCACTGACGAAAAGCGGGAGTTGATTAAAGCAATGAATCATTTTCGTGCAGTGGTGAGCTTATTTCCCAGACGGCTAACCATGCCGAATTAACCAACTAATGAAATTAATGGCGTAAACCCGCCGGGCATCCCTTTATCTAAATTCAGGAGAATTGATTATGCGTAATATTGAAACCCTCACGACTAAAACCGGACCGGATGATGCAGGGCTTAATATTTTACTGACAGAGGCTCGTCTGGAAGAACGCCGGGCAAGGGCTGAAGCAATGGCTGCTCGCCTCGATAGCCTGGCGTGTCATATCACCTCCCGCCAGCTAAACCACGTCGAAGCGGCAGAACTGCTGCGTGTGACTGCTGAAGCAATCCAGAACGAAGCGCAGGAGATCCACTGATGGCTGATGCAATGGATCTCGTACAGCAGCGCGTTGAAGAAGAACGCCAACGCCATATCCGTGCTGCCCGTGCCAAAACGCCGGGCGTGTCCCGCGTGCTTTGCGTTGAGTGTGAAGCGCCAATTCCGCCAGCACGCCGCCGTGCCATTCCGGGTGTGCAGCTTTGCATTACCTGTCAGGAAATCGCAGAGCTGAAAGGCAAACATTACAACGGAGGTGCTGTATGAGCACCATCCTGAAATGGGCAGGAAATAAAACCGCCATAATGTCCGAACTGAAAAAGCATCTTCCTGCTGGCCCGCGACTGGTTGAACCTTTCGCGGGTTCCTGTGCAGTGATGATGGAGACGGATTACCCCAGCTATCTTGTTGCGGATATTAATCCTGATTTAATCAACCTCTATAAAAAGGTTGCTGCTGATTGTGAGGCGTTTATATCTCGTGCCAGAGCTTTATTTGAGGAAGCAAACAGGGAGGTGGCTTATTACAACATAAGGCAGGAGTTTAATTACTCCACTGAAATTACTGATTTCATGAAAGCGGTATATTTCCTGTATCTCAATCGTCACGGTTACCGTGGTTTATGTCGCTATAACAAGAGCGGGCATTTCAACATTCCCTACGGTAATTATAAAAATCCGTATTTCCCTGAAAAAGAAATTCGCGCATTTGCAGAGAAAGCCCAGCGGGCAACGTTTATCTGCGCCAGCTTTGATGAAACGCTGGCGATGTTGAAGGTGGGGGATGTGGTGTATTGCGATCCGCCTTATGACGGTACGTTTTCCGGCTATCACACTGATGGTTTCACTGAAGATGATCAGTATCACCTGGCATCCATTCTTGAACATCGGTCATCAGAAGGACATCCGGTCATTGTTTCTAACAGTAACACGTCTTTGACCCGGTCCCTTTATCGTAATTTCACTCACCACTACATCAGGGCGAAACGCAGCATCGGCGTTGCAGCGGGGGAGGGAAAATTTGCAACAGAGATGATTGCCACTAAATCTGCTAATTGGTTTAGTGCCGATTTTAGTAGGGGACGTGACTCTACTGTTATTTTCGGGGTGCAAGTGTGAAAGAAATGCACCACGGAATTCATCATTTCCATGGGACGCCTGTCTGGGGAAGTGCTGGCGACGTTCATCGTATTGCGGTGAGCGGAGCTGGCGCTTTCGTCTCCTATGTACGACCAGATCAGATTGCGGCGTCCATTCAGCACGCTCAGGTCGTCGGCATTGATAACGGCGCATTTTCTGCATGGGTGCGTGGGCTAAAAATTAACTGGAGTGATTTTTATAAATGGCTCCTGAACTATTACCACCATCCTAAGGTCGCTTTTTTTGTCATTCCTGATGTTGTGGACGGAGGTGAACGTGACAATGATGCCCTGATAAACGAAGTTCCGAAAATGTTCTACGGGAAGGCAACTCCCGTCTGGCATCTGCACGAGTCAATCGATCGGCTTATCGAGCTATGTCGTGAATGGCCTCGTGTCTGCTTTGGATCGTCTGGTGAATATGCGGCTATCAGAACTGCGCACTGGCATCGTCGTATGCAGGACGCTTTTGAAGCAATTTATTGCCGACACAATTTCAAAACAGCTGTTCATGGTTTGCGCATGCTTGACGGTCGTGTGTTGGGAAATTACCCACTGGCGACTGCCGACAGTACAAATCTTGCCTGCAATGTCCCCAAATTTAATAGCAAATATCCTGAGCTGACGCGGGCTATTCAGGAGGCTGAGTATTCGCGCAATCTGACGGAAAAGGAGCTGAAAGCTGTCATTCTGAAAAACCGTTGCGCAATTTTAAAAGGTGCAATTGAAGCTGTTCGCCCACCTTCAGTTTCTGATTGGCTGTCGAATGGTTTGCAGCCTTCACAGCTCGAACTGGAGATTGCGTAATGAACTACAGCTATTCCTGGAATGCTGAGAAAAAAGCAATCAATCCTTACGTAGAGACAGAAGAGCAATCTTCAGTTTCTGCGCTTTCAAACCTGATCGCTCTGTACGCTGCCGATAACGAGCAGGAACAGCTGCGCCGCGAGGCACTGAGTGATCAGGTCTGGGAGCGTTATTTCTTTAATGAATCCCGTGATCCTGTCCAGCGCGAAATGGAGCAGGATAAGCTCATTAGTCGGGCAAAGCTGGCGCATGAGCAGCAGCGTTTTAATCCAGATATGGTCATTCTGGCGGACGTCAATGCCCAGCCTTCCCATATCAGCAAGCCACTGATGCAACGTATTGAATACTTCAGCAGCCTGGGCAGGCCAAAGGCTTATTCCCGCTATTTGCGTGAAACGATTAAGCCATGTCTGGAACGGCTGGAGCATGTACGCGACTGTCAGCTATCCACTTCTTTTCGCTTTATGGCAAGCCATGAAGGGCTGGACGGCCTGCTGATCCTGCCTGAAATGAGTCAGGATCAGGTGAAACGCCTGTCCACCCTGGTAGCTGCGCATATGAGCATGTGCCTTGATGCAGCTTGTGGCGATTTGTATGTCACCGATGACGTTAAGCCAGAAGAAATCCGCAAGACATGGGAAAAGGTGGCAGCGGAAACCCTGCGTCTGGATGTCATCCCGCCTGCGTTTGAGCAACTCCGCCGGAAAAGAAACCGCCGTAAACCCGTGCCCTATGAACTCATTCCGGGTTCGCTGGCGCGTATGTTGTGCGCTGACTGGTGGTACCGGAAATTATGGAAGATGCGTTGTGAATGGCGGGAAGAGCAGTTGCGTGCTGTCTGCCTGGTCAGCAAAAAAGCATCTCCCTATGTCAGCTATGAAGCCGTGATGCATAAACGCGAGCAGCGCCGTAAGTCGCTGGAGTTTTTTCGTTCTCATGAACTGGTGAACGAAGACGGCGACACGCTGGACATGGAGGATGTGGTAAACGCCAGCAGCAGCAACCCTGCGCATCGCCGCAATGAGATGATGGCCTGTGTTAAAGGCCTGGAGCTTATCGCGGAAATGCGCGGTGACTGCGCCGTTTTCTACACCATCACCTGTCCGTCACGTTTCCATTCCACGCTAAATAATGGCAGGCCCAACCCAACTTGGACAAATGCGACGGTAAGACAAAGCAGTGATTATCTGGTCGGCATGTTTGCTGCATTTCGTAAGGCGATGCACAAAGCCGGATTGCGGTGGTATGGCGTGCGGGTGGCTGAGCCGCATCATGACGGTACAGTTCACTGGCACCTGTTGTGTTTTATGCGCAAAAAAGACCGCCGCGCCATCACTGCATTACTGCGTAAGTTTGCCATCCGTGAAGACCGCGAGGAACTGGGCAATAACACTGGGCCGCGCTTTAAGTCTGAGTTGATTAACCCGCGCAAAGGTACGCCAACAAGCTACATCGCGAAATACATCAGTAAGAACATTGACGGGCGTGGTCTGGCTGGCGAGATCAGCAAGGAAACGGGGAAATCCCTGCGTGATAATGCTGAATACGTTAATGCCTGGGCGTCTCTGCATCGTGTTCAGCAATTCCGCTTCTTTGGCATTCCGGGGCGTCAGGCTTACCGTGAACTGCGATTGCTGGCTGGTCAGGCGGCAAGGCAACAGGGGGACAAAAAAGCAGGTGCGCCGGTACTGGATAACCCGCGCCTTGATGCCATCCTGGCTGCTGCTGATGCTGGTTGTTTTGCCACCTACATCATGAAGCAGGGCGGCGTACTGGTTCCCCGCAAATATCACCTCATCAGAACCGCTTATGAAATCAACGAAGAGCCGACCGCCTATGGCGATCACGGCATTCGTATTTATGGCATCTGGTCACCTATTGCAGAGGGCAAGATCTGCACTCATGCCGTGAAGTGGAAAATGGTTCGTAAGGCCGTTGATGTTCAGGAGGCGGCAGCCGACCAGGGCGCTTGCGCCCCTTGGACTCGTGGCAATAACTGTCCCCTTGCTGAAAATTTGAACCAGCAGGAGAAAGATAAATCAGCTGATGGGGACACCAGAACGGACATTACCTGCATGGATGACAAGGAGTTGCACGATTATCTGCACAGTTTGAGCAAAAAAGAGCGCCGGGAACTGGCTGCAAGGTTACGCCTGGCTAAGCCGAAACGGCGTAAAGACTACAAACAGCGAATTACAGATCATCAGCGACAACAGCTCGTCTATGAGCTGAATTCCAGAGGATTTGATGGTAGCGAGAAAGAGGTCGATTTACTCCTTCGCGGCGGCAGTATTCCGTCAGGAGCAGGCCTGCGTATCTTCTATCGGAACCAGCGTTTGCAGGAAGATGACAAGTGGCGGAACCTGTATTAATTACGCGGGTTAACAATTCGTGCTCTTAATAATACCAGGCATATCAGGCTGATGAACGTAAAAAAACGTTTTACATCAGTAAGATTATTATATACTGTAAATATAAACAGTGGTTATGCATACAGTATTGCTTGTGGTGTCATAGGAGGAAAGATGCAGGACTATTTTTTGGAGTCTTTGAAGCTCCAGCGCATTGATTTTTTTCTTAAGCTTGTAGCGGCCAGTGAGTGTAGTGATGAAGAGAAGAGACTGGCTATCCAGTGGGTTTCTGAGCTGACTGACGAGTTGATGGCGAAAATTCGTAACTATGAATACAGCCGTACAATGGACGCTACCAGCTAGGGGAAAACCTATGCGCATTGAAACAATGATCGATAAAGAGCAGTAAATTAGCTAGGCGCTGTTAGAAGCCGTTGAATCCGAGCTTTACCGCAACCTGCAGCCTATCTATCCAAAGACAGCAATCCGCATTCGTAAAGGTTCGGCAAACGGCGTTGAGCTGAGCGGCTTAAAACTTGATGAAGACAAAAGCGAGTGATGGAAATCATGCAGCATGTTTGGGAAGATGAGAGCTGCTTTTAAATATCGATTTAGGGGAAAATCTCAACCTCATGCAGTATCGCATGAGGTTCATTTAGGCGAAATTTGTGGGAATTTTCTACAAGTTTATGAGCGAATAATTCATTTTTGATGTGTTAATTTCTTAACAATTTGGGCTTTAATTCTTGTAAAGCAAGACATAACGTTTATGATTGATAAATATAAAAAATCTGAATAGGCAGGAAAGGAGTTTAACTCATGCCTGGGTTAGAAAATGCACAGCAAAATCAAGTTGATGAAATCGTTCCAGCAATGCAAATCGCATTGGTCGAAGAAGATATAGAACAACCCATCGCTGCCGAATACCTATACAGCCAGCATATAAGTGCGCTTGTGCCACAATGCCCTCCTGCCGAAGCGACAGAGTGCGATAGAGAATGCTGGCGTTTTACACTGAATCCTATAAGTCACAACTGCTTTTGGCCTCCAAAAAGAAGATCACCGCAGCGAATTGCTTCCGACGATGCGGAGGAGTGTTCTATGTGGGCGTTGTCTATGTATGAATCAGAGGCCCAGGCTACAAGAGCCTATACCATGTTAGCGAAGAAGATGAAAAATATCAGAAAAGCTATTGGTGATCACCTTGCTGTGGGTTCAGTAACCTGTAGTGATGGTAAATGTATGCCTGCTAGCAGAACCGGTCACTTTGATTTTCATCCTTATGTGGATGCGGATTTCGTTAACGGGTTCCAAGTAATACGAGCATTACCATGATAAAATTAGATGCTAGAAGAATAAATGCGTCAACTGTCGGAGATTATTCTTGGTACTCTGACCTCGTATATTTCGATGGTCCCCTAATTTGCTTGTTTAGAGGAAGCGGATATAAAGATGCTCTTTATGTCTGGCTTGATAATTCGGAGCGTGCCAATCGTTGGTGCTTGATTCCAGTATCAAGATCTACTTTGGACTCTTATCTTAACCAAAGAATGAGTTTAAGGGAGATTATACAATCGAGCGAATATACATATATCTGCGATCATTTTGCGAAAACCGGAAGGAAGCACTACAACATTTTGCACGTTGATAGTTTTCCTGAGGAGTATATGCCTGATGAAGATTCATATTTGTATGAAGAAATATGTACTGATGATGCATTGCTGTTGAAGCAGGAGCGCACCTCCAGTTATATGCTTGGATTAGATAATCAGTTGTTTATAAATGATTTATCTGTAATACCAAAAATTTTCGAACAGCTCTATTCTTTCCATTACGGATTGGCTCATTTAGGACGGTTGTCGATTAGAAATACCATGTTGCGTCTGATGGGGAATTGGACGGGTGGAATATCAGCAGTAAATATATTTTCAGGGTTGAAAAATGTTATTCCTGTTTTGCATCGACCAGAGATTAGCTCTCTCCAATACAATTCACCGGGGCATATTGAGTTAAATTTACTTCCTGATTTGGCTCAAAGTGTTCAAGATGCATCTATTCGTGTGAAAAGTGAGCTAGTTTATGACCGTCTGGAGAAAATGTATAAAAATACATATGCATACTTCAAGGATAATGGGCTGTCAGGCTTTGATGAAGACGGCGGCATTGAAATTAGAAATATCGATAGTGATACCACCGAAAACCTACGTAAACGCGTAAGAATATTTTTTAGATGTTTGGGGTGGTCAAGTTATCAAGCTCAGTTTGATCTGATCGGTGCCCATCCTCTACAACAATTACGTGCTGTGATGGCCTACTACAGGCGGCTCAAAATCTTGCGTGAATACATTGTCTCCGAGAAGCTTTTTGTTGGTCAGTCTCGGGTGTTACAGCAGCCACAAATTGCTCTGCCTCCTGAGGATTAGATTCTGCGTTATGCTGCATGAATCCGCATGATCGTTTGAGGATCGTTCTAGATGAGGCCCGTCAGCAATGGCGGGCTTTTGCTAATGTCATGCTGGCGCATGAAAACCACTACATAAAGCGGGCAGGCGTGGCGGGGATACGAGCGCGCGCAAGCATGACAAAAGATGAAATCAAGTGGTACGATAAGTAAAATTCGTAATTTCGCAAAGGGATGTCTCATGCATAGAATTGTTAAGGCTCATCTTGATAGCTTCGTAAAGAGTTACGGTATTGAAAATCACGAAGAGGATGTGCAGTTCGAGTTGTTCTGTAACAAGGCCATGCTATCTTCTCGAATTAGTATGGATTTTGAAATCGATGATGTAACGACCGGAGCTGGTGATGATGGCATGGATGGTATCGCTATCATAATTGACGAAGAGTTATGCATCTCTCCGGAGGATGCGTCTTCTGTTTTTTCCTCTCAACGTAAAAATCACGATGTCGATATTGTTTTTATACAATCAAAGCGTAGCGAATCATTTGATTTAGGCGACTTTTTAAAATTTAAAGCATCTGTTTTTAGATTCATTGATGAGTCTCCATACTCTTGTTTAGATGATATCCAAAAAAATGCACGTGAAGTATTTGATGTGGTGATAAAAAATGTTCCTAAGATAAGAGGCGGTCGCCCAAGTTTTACCGCTAAATATGTTGCTACAGGAATATATAAGAGTCCTAAAGAGTTAGAGTCCGCACGAAAACTTTTTATAAAAGAAATCGAAGAATTAGGTTATTTTTGTAATGTTAGTGTTGAGTTTGTAGACCGTGATGAATTAACTAGGACTTGGATTGATACATACTCTGTGGTTAATGCAGAATTGCCATTGTTTAGTAATGCTCCTCTACCAAAAATTAATGGGATTGAAGAGGCTTATCTTGCGGTTGTAAAAGCAAAGGATTTTGTTAGTAATCTTTTAATGACAGAGGAGGGTTCTCTTCGTAATCATGTTTTTGTTGAGAACGTTCGTGCATTCTTGGGAATAGACAACCCTGTTAATGCGTCGATTGCTGAGACAATTAAAGATAGAGATGCGGCCTCAAGATTCCCTGTTCTTAATAATGGGATTACCATAGTAAGCCCAGATGTAAAGCTTCAAGGCAGTATATTGCATTTGGAAAATTTTCAAATAGTCAACGGTTGTCAAACATCTAACGTACTTTACGAATGCCGTGATTCATTAGATGATACTATGATGGTTAATTTGAAGGTTGTTGAAACATTGAATGAAGATGTTTTTTCAGAACTAGTTCGTGCCACTAACAGCCAAACTAAAGTTGACGAAACACAATTCTATTCTCTTCGTCCAATAATTAAGAAAGTCGAAGCGTACTTTGACACATATGAAGGACAAGACGGTCGTTTATATTTAGAAAGACGTGAAAGACAATTTATCGGTAGAGATATACCTGCAGTAAGAGTGTTTTCGGTTCATATGGCGGCTAAATGCGTCGCAGCTATGTTTTTCCGTCGGCCAGATCTTTCATATAGATACCCAAAACGAATGTACGAATTACTGGCTGAGAAAATATTTTCTAATGATACGAAAGAAATTGTATTTTATGCGGCATGTCTAACGTTATATAGACTCCACTTGCTTACATCGAATGCAGATATCCCACAAAACATTAGGAAGTATAAATGGCATCTAATGGCTGTTGTTTGCGTGTTAGTTGCTGGAAAGGACATTCCAAAGTTTGGGTCAAAGAAAATGGATATTTATTGTAATAAAATTATAACTGAGATGACAAAGCATGGGGATAAAATAAAGGCAACCTTTCAAAGGGCTGTCGATATTGTTCTATCGATCGATGACATTACGGATGATAGAATGAAAAGGCAAGCGATTTTAGACGAGATGCTTGCTAAGATTTAGTTTCATAAAATATTGGTTTCTAGTTATCTTTAGTGCTAGTTATATTATGAGGTGAGTGCCTTTGTTAAAGGCACTCTTGCTATATTTATATTACTTCAAGACAGTATGCCTTGAATTTAATGACCTCATGCCCTATCCATTCATTAATTTCTTTCATTCGCTCCTGCAAAGGTATCAATTCATTGCGCACAAATACACGGCTGGCTTTTTCGACATCCCCAAACCCGCCAACATTGCTCGGCATAACCCCCATCATCTGAGGCGGAACGCGGTGCGCTGCCATCATGTCATCGCGGCTGACGTTCTTGATATTCAGAAACTCATCTTTTGCTGCTACTTCTGACAGCGGGATTATCTGAATACCGTCCTTCTTACCGTTCGGCGAGTACATAAACAAGTTGCGGAAGTTGCCCGGCCCTTTAGCGCTTTTCATCGCCTGGCGGATGTTGTTCACGTCCTCCTGGTTCTGCGCCGCATCGGTCATGTACATGATGAACCCCGCGTGGCTGCCGTTGATGTAATACTTGCGGCGGAACAGTGTTGCGGACTCGTTGAGCAGGGCCGATGGAATGGCAGAAAGATAACCGGGTAGCCCATAGATCTCCTGGTTAATGTCCGGTTCCATCAGATGAAAGATACTGTTTTTAGTGAACTCGTAGGGCTGCGTTGTCATGCCATACTGCACAAACCAGTAGGTATCGAGATCCACGCCACGGCGGGTGTATTTCGCCAGCGACGGTTCCAGAGACAGAATACCGCCAAGGCGGTTGGTGCGCTTTTCCAGATAAGCATTGCCAAACACCAGATAGTCCTGCACGAAGCGGCTGAATGCCTGCTGGCTCAACAGCGGGTGCGGGATAAACGTGCTGGTCAGGATGTTGCGCTTAACGGCAATCGGCGAGCTGTGATGAACGGCGGCGCGGTAGGTGCGGGCCAGACCGTCAAAGCTCACGGGCGGCTCATACCAGCGGTCCATCTGCACGCATTCCACGTAATCCAGCAGTTCGCGGCGGTCCAGTACCGGGATCGGATCGCCAAAGCTGAACGCTTCGGCGTGGGTTGTGTTCTTCTGCTGTGCGGCTTCCTGTACTGGCGCGGTGCTGGTCAGGGCTTCGAGTTCACTCATCAAAAAATCTCCACAATATTGCTGGTATTGGCGGACTCGCCCTGCAGCGGTTCGTTAAACAGTGCGTGCATTGTTGCCCAGGCCAGATCGGCGTGGCTGGCTTCTTCGCTGCGGCTGGCTTCATAGGTCGGGCGGTTGCCGCTGGCGGTGGTGACGCGACGGATTGCCATAAATGACTGCGCTATGTCTGTGTGTCCGGCGTCAAACTCCAGACGACGGTGACTGATAATGTCGTAGGCTTTGAGTACCAGGGCGTTTTTAACGTTGGGGTTGTAGACAAACTCCCGGACGGCTGGAAAGAACGCTTTCACGTTCTCGTAAACCCCGTGACCGACACCTGTCGAGTCGATGCCGATATAGGTCACGTTGTACTGTTCGGTCAGTTTTTTGATGGCGTCAGCCTGGGCGCGGAAGTCCATCCCGCGCCACTGGTGACGCTCAAGAATGCGGAACTTACCACCCGGCACGGCTGGCGGAGCCACTACCACGCATCCGGCACTGTCGCCGTTCTGCGTACCTTTTGCCGGGTCATAACCGATCCACACTTCGCGCCAGCCAAACGGGCGCAGCGCCAGTGCATGAAAGTCGGTCCAGACTTCCCAGCTGTCCACCATGCACGCCTGCAGCTCGCTGAGCGGAAATACGGACGCGAGATCGTCCACGAACTCGCACATCAGCAGGTTCTGGTATTCGTCCGGGCTGTACTCCATGCGTAACTGGTCGAGGTCGAACAGGTTACAGCCGCCGCGCACCGCATCTTCCACGGTGACTATCTGGCGGTATTGCCCGTCTGCGCACAGCAGGCCGGGGGCCAGATTGCTGTGGGACAG
>SKEI01001781.1_pt1 | contig 11409 bp, 10 predicted proteins | sample 4826701 | NCBI WGS metagenome assembly SKEI01 (sample SAMN11008813, study PRJNA524170) | human gut metagenome | biome: Human fecal sample; material: Feces; isolation source: fecal sample from pouch patient p2, p6, p7, p14 | host: Homo sapiens | place: Israel: Tel-Aviv | collected 2016-08-31 | reverse complement strand
CGAGACCATCACCTTCCCGCTGGTGAAGCCGCTGAACTGAGGCGGAGCCTTAGTTCAATATTCGGCTTCACGCGAGGCGGCCGAAGAGGAAGCCCTGTGGGCTTCCGTGCCGCCGGAGCCATCCTTAAAAAATAAAAGAGCAATTACTAAAGGGCGTTCCCAATACGGGAGCGCCCTTTTGCATACCCTCGCACACTCTCGCACACCCAACATCTAACATGAGATTCATGGAAATATCGACTTGGATTCGCGGCGCTCGCCTGAAAACCCTGCCGCTGGCGATCGCCCCAGTGGTTATCGGGGCCGCGCTGTCGTGGCGGGGCGTGTTCCTCTACTCGCAGGGTGGCGATATATGGCATGAGCCGTGTCCGTTCTTCGGCGGGCAGCATGACTTGAGCGAATTGAAATTCGGCTCGCTGGTCGGCGAATGCCAGCGTTCCGCAGGCTGGTTCATCTTGGTGGCGGTACTGTGCGGTTGCGTGGCGTTGTTCCTGCAGGTCGCCGCGAATTTCGCGAACGACTATTCCGACGGCATACGTGGCACCGACGAGGGGCGTGCCGTCGATTCCGCACGGTCATTTGCAAAAACACCATCCGCGGAATCGACTTCGACTCCGGAAATGCTTCCGGCATCGCAGCCCCAGCATGGCCCCGCCCGTCTCGTCGCGTCCGGCGTGAGTCCAAAGAAAGTACTTGCCGCGGCCGGAATTAACGCGCTGATCGCCTGCCTGTGCGGTCTGGCTGTCGTTACATTGACCGGCTACTGGTGGTTCATCCTGGTCGGTATCGCCTGTCTCGTGGCCGGCTGGTGCTACGTCGGCGGCAAACACCCCTATGGCTACCACTATTTGGGTGAGATATTCGTTTTCATCTTTTTCGGGCTCGTCGTCACCTGCGGCACGATGTTCGCCCTGGCCGGCACAATCTCGACCGAAGGCATGCTCGGCGGCGCCAACGTCGGCCTCATCGCCGTCGCGGTCCTGTGCGTCAACAACCTACGCGACGTCGAAACCGACCGCACGCACGGCAAGCACACATGGATGACCGCTTTGAGCCGGCGCAACGGCACGGTTTTTGCGATTGCGCTACTGTCCGTCGCCGTGCTGTTGCTCGCCGCTTATATACTGCTGCTGTCGACGCCTGCGATGCCGACAATCGCAATACTGGCGGTCACGTGCGCGATGTGCGCTGCCGCCGCCGTCGCGATCGCAAGAAAAAAATACGGCGAGGCGCTGCCGCTGTGCACGTTCTCCTCACTGGCGCTCGCCGCAACGTACGTGTGTTGCGTGGTGTTTGCCTAGCGCTGCAACGACAGTGCAACGAAATGAAAATTGTTGCAAAACGTGGGGCGTCAATCGTCGGAAACGGCTTGTTTTGGGTGTGCCAAGCGGTAGACTTGCAAGCATGACTTACAAACTAGTACTGCTCCGTCACGGACAGAGCGCATGGAATAAAACCAATCAGTTCACCGGCTGGGTCGACGTCCCGCTGACCGAGCAGGGTGTCGAGGAAGCCAAGAACGGCGGCCGCCTGCTCAAGGAGAAGAACGTCCTTCCGGACATCGTCTTCACCTCGATGCTGCGTCGCGCCATCAACACCGCCAACGTCGCGCTGGACGAGGCCGATCGCCTGTGGATTCCGGTCAAGCGCAGCTGGCGTCTGAACGAGCGTCACTACGGCGCCCTGCAGGGCAAGAACAAGACCGAGATCCGTCAGGAGTACGGTGACGAGAAGTTCATGCTGTGGCGGCGTTCCTACGCCACCCCGCCGCCGGAGATCGATCCGAACGACGAGTACGCGCAGAACAACGATCCGCGCTACACCGGCGATCCGGTTCCGGAAGCCGAATGCCTGGCCGACGTGGTCAAGCGCGTTGAGCCGTACTTCAAGTCCGACATCGAGCCGGAGCTGAAGGCTGGCAAGACCGTTCTGATCGCCGCTCACGGCAACTCCCTGCGCGCCATCGTGAAGATGCTGGACAACCTCTCCGAAGAGGAGATCGCCAAGGTCAACATCCCGACCGCAATGCCGCTGCTGTACGAGCTGGACGAGAACTTCAAGCCGATCAAGCCGCGTGGCGAGTACCTGGAGCCGGACGCCGCCGCTGCCGGCGCTGCCGCCGTCGCCGCTCAGGGCCAGAAGTGAGTTTGTTGCGATTGGGCGCGTGAATAGTCGCGGCTGATCGCATGAAACACATACGAAAAGGTGGGAACCTGCATACCGTAGGTTCCCACCTTTCGTTATTGCCGGCGCCTTTGTCGGTAAGTCTTTTTTCACGTTGTATCTGCGTTTTGCTGATGTCGCCTTGCCTGCGCGGCTCGGCGGGTGCCGTGCGGCGCAGGCAAGGCGGCCAAAACGGAATCGCAAGAACGTCAGATCACGCCGTATTCCTTGAGCAATGTCGGAATATCAGTGGAATCCAGCTTCTTCACGATCTGTTTCAACACGCCCCTTTCGATGGGGTTGAGCTTCATATCGGTGATCGGTTTGCCGTCTCGCAGCATCACCGTGGCGTTGAGCAGGTTGCGCACGTCGTAGACCGAACCCCACACCTCCGGCACGCCGCGGTCCACGTCGCACAGCGTGTACACGGCCTCCATGCCGGTGCGCATCGAATATTCGGTGGTGAAGATCGTGTCGCGCGGCGTCTCCGCGAATTGGCCGAGGAACGCGAAATTTACCGCGCCATCCGGCACCACATCGGGGCGGTCGCCGGCGGAACGCGGCATGAAGAACGCATCGATGTACGGCATCATCACCGGAACCGTGTTGGCGTGGTTCTTCGCCAAGTCGGCGATCTTGTCGGTTGGCACGCCCATGTGGTACAGCCATTCCTCGCAGATCTCCTCGCCGGTGCAATCCTGCATCGGCTTCTTCACATAGTTGCCGGGCTTGTCGGGGAACAGACCATACACCCATCCGCACAGCTGGTCCTTCGGCTGGTCTCGGAACTGCTGCTGGCGATTCAGCGTCCAGCTCATCAGCCAATTGGAATCCTCAACGGTGACGATGCCGCCGGTCACCACACGTCCGGAGAACGGGTCGCGCTTGCAGATCTTCTGGATGTACGGCGGAATCTCGTCGTCCAACGTGGTGACGGTGGCGCTCATCCACTTCGAATGCTCCGGGTCGGAGCAGAACACGTCCGGATGTCCGAAGCTCGGATCCTGCGCCGCGATGCGACGCCACATATCCCAACCGCCGCCGGGCTTGATCTCCGGAGCCCACGCGGCCGGCTCGGTCTGCGAACCCATCGAGGAGTTCTCCACGCAGCCGCCATTGGTGATGAACACCAGATCGTTCTCGCCCAAATCGATGCTGCGGGTCGTGCCATCCGCCTCGGTCAGGTCGATGCGTGTGGCCATCTTCTTGGTCGGCGAGCTGAACGGATTGCGCGGATACGCGCCGTATTCGGCCTGCTTCCTCAAAATCGTGTCCTGCCCGGTGCCGGTGCGCTGGCGTACGGGACCCATGCCGCCGCCAATCGCGAAATCGACGTTCTCCACCTTCACGTTGTAGTGGAACTGCACGCCGAAGCCTTCCAGATACTTGATCATCGGCAGAATCATCGACTCGTACTGGTTGTAGCGGGTGAACCGCAACGCGCTGAAGTCCGGCAGTCCGCCGATATGGTGGATGTAGCGGCGGATGTACAGCTTCATCTCCAACGCGCTATGCCAGTTCTCGAAGGCGAACATGGTGCGCCAGTACATCCAGAAGTTCGTATCGAACACCTCATCGTCGAAGAAGTCGGAGATCTTCTTGCCGTATAGTTCCTCGTTCGGTGTGAAGAACAGCTTCATGATCTCCATCGACGCCTTGTCGGACAGCGCGAACTTGCCGTTCGTGCCGCCGTCCACGCCACGCGCCTTAGTGGAGCGGCATAGCGAATAGTTCGGATCCTCCTTGTTAAGCCAGTAGTATTCGTCCAATACGGACACTCCATCCGTCTCGATGGACGGAATGGAACGGAACAGATCCCACATCACCTCGAAATGGTTGTCCATCTCGCGTCCGCCACGCATCACATAGCCGACGCCAGGAATGTTCGCGCCATCGCAGGCACCGCCCGGAACCGGGTCCTTCTCGAATACGTGGATGTGGTCGCCGGGCATCTGCGCGTCACGCACCAGATAGCAGGCGGCGGACAGCGCTGCAAGACCCGTGCCGATGATGTAGGCGTTCTTGCTATCGATCCCCTCGGGCTTCCTTGGCCGGGCGAACGCTTCGTAATTGCCGTTGGAATAGTACATGACTTCCTCCTTTGGATGCCGCTGGGCACTATTGTGCCGCGTCGTGGGACACAAGTATACGGGCATGAACTGGACGCGATGTCTAGTTTTTACGACTATCGGAGGAATTTCGCTTATAGGTGGCGGATTGCGCCTGCATGCGAAAGTGATTTTGCCTATATGTGGCAGATTTCTTTTGGAAAAGGATGTTCGGGGGTGGGATTTTTACCCCCTTATGATGTTTTTGGCCGAGGTCATCTGCCACATATAAGCGAGATGGGTGGCTTCCAAACGGAAACCACCCATCTCGTCAAGGAAAATGCAAGAAGAGGTGAGGAACCCTCAGTCGATGTCGGTGCCTTCGTCGCGGGTCGGCTCCTTGGACGGGTCGAAACCGGAGACGATGAACATCACGCGGCGGGCCGCGGAAACGGCGTGATCGCCGAGACGCTCCATGAAGCGGCCGATCAGGACCACGTCGATGAGCTGCTGGTTGGTGCCCTTCCAATCCTCGGACTGGGCCAGTTCGAAGGTCTTCTTGTGCAGAGCGTCGAGCTTGTCGTCGTTGAGAATGATCTGCTCGGCGGTCTTGGTGTCGCGGTCGGTAAGCATGGAAACCACCTGGTCGGCCACATTGTCAAGGAACGCCTGCATTTCGGCGAACAGCGGCTGGGCATCGGCCGGCAGCGGGGAAGCAGGATAGGTGCGGCGGGCCGCTTCGGCGATGTGACGGGCCAGATCGCCCATGCGCTCGAACGTTGCGGCCAGACGCAGGGTGGAGACGACCACGCGCAGATCGGTGGCCACCGGGTTCTGCTTGGCCAGCAGCTTCACGCACTGGTCGATGACGCTGGATTCGAGGGCATCGATTTCGATGTCGCCGTCGATGACGGCCTGGGCGGCTTCAAGATTCTGGTTCAGCAACGCGTCGCCGGCACCATTGATTGCCTTGCGAACGTCTTGCGCCATGCGGTCGAGGTCATCGGCGACTGCCTTGAGCTCTTCATTGAAGATAACGCGCATATGCTTGCCTTTCAAATGCTTCACGTATGTCAATATCGGGTTCGGATATAACCTCTCTCAAGTGTATTAGGGAAGTGGCGGATTCGCACGTGACGGACGTGTTGTTCCGCCAATGTTCACCGGCACGTTCACCCTGCGTTCACGAAAATCGCGCCACGGCCATTCATCGGGGAACGTCAGGGTGTGCGAGAATGAAGACATGTTTGAATCCGTAGGCACGTGGTGGCGTAATCTGACACATCGCCATGGTGACGATCGCAACAATGATGATACTTTGGATGACGCGACGAACACGTTGCTGTCCATACTGCCGCTGGCCTCCATCGTGGTCGACGAGCATGACGAGGTGATACGCGCGCATCCGGACGCCTACGCCCTTGGCGTGGTGCGGGACGACGCCATCGCCGATGACACCGTGGCAAGCGCGGTGCACGAGGTCCGTGCCCACGGCGGCAAGAAGCAGTTCAGCCTGACCACGACCACGTTGCATGAGCCGAAGAAGGCTCCGAAAGCAGGGAAGCCAACCATGCGGGAGGTTGCCAAACAGGCGTTGATCGGCCAATCGCCGGACAAGCCGGTGACCACGGTGTCCCGCCCGAACTGGCTGAAGGTGATCGTAGGCAGGCTCAACGAACGCTTTGTGGTGGTGCTGGTTTCCGACGTGAGCGAAACCGTCCGTTTCTCCCAGATCCGTGATTCCTTCATCACCAACGTTTCGGAGCAGCTCCTCAAGCCGACGCAGTCGCTGGAGGAGCTTGCGGACGCGTTGGAACATGACTCGGACAATAAGGCCGCGATTGAGGGGAACACCGTAAAACTGCGCCAATCCTGCGCTCGCATGGAACATATGGTGTCCGACCTGCTGCTGCTTATCAAGGCGCAGGAACCGATTCTGCCGACGGCGAGCAACCGTATCAACGTCATGGAACAGGTGAAAACCGTCGTCGGCGCGCATCGCGACATGGCGCAACGGCGCGGCATCGACATTGAAATCGATGGCGACGAATCGCTGGACATCAACGGGGAAGGCGAGCAGATTCAGGCCGCGGTCGCAAAGCTGCTCGAAAACGCCATCGCCTATTCACCGGACGGCAAGGGCATAACCGTATCCGTCAAGCCGAACGAGGACGGCACCAAAGTGCTGCTCAGCGTGCTTGACCGTGGTTGCGGCATTGCACAGAAGGAGCAAAGCCGTATTTTCGAACGGTTCTACCGTGGCGGCAACCAGAATGGGCATTCCGAGGAAGGCATCGGTTTGGGCCTTGCCATCGTCAAGCATGTGGCGTTGACCCACCATGGCTCCGCTTCGGTGTGGAGCGCTCCGGGACAGGGCAGCACGTTTACGTTGGAGCTGCCGGTCGCCAGAAATTAGCGGCGATTACAGAGCGTTGGGACACGCCATATACGGCAAGGGCCGCTTCCGCAGGTTGGTGCGGAAGTGGCCCAATGTTGTTACCGGTTATTTCGCGATTGGCTGAACCGCCGGTCGGGTTATTCGCCAAGACGGCGGTAGTCCCACCGGTCGAAATGCTCCCAAACCAGCATGAGCACGCCGATCACCGTGCCGGCGGCGCACATGGTCTGCAATCGTTCGACATTGATGCCGAAGGCCAGCAGAATCATGCAGATCACCAAGGCGATGGCCCATAATGCGGTGCCGAACGTGAACACCTTCCGCAGGTCGACGCGCACCGGTTTGGGGGAGGGTTTGCGCACGCTTGGGTCGATAATCGGAGCAAATTTCATACCGTTACCTTACCTCGGTGCGCGCGTCACAGGTGCTCGGCCACGTAATCGACGCACTTCGTAAGCGCCTCGACGTCGCTCGGCTCCACGGACGGAAACACGCCGATGCGCAGCTGGTTGCGGCCGAGCTTGCGGTAGCCGTTGGTGTCCACAATGCCGTTCTCGCGCAACGCGGCGACCACTTGGGACGCGTTGATGCTCTCGTCAAGGTCGATGGTGACCACGGCGTTGGAACGTGCGTTTTCGTCGGAAACGAACGGCTGCGCGTAATCGGACTTCTCCGCCCACTGGTACAGCAGCGACGCGGAACGTGCGCAACGCGCCGTGGCCCAGGCGAGGCCGCCATTGTCGTTAAGCCAGCGCACCTGGTTCTCCAGCATGACCAGCGTGGCCACGGCGGGCGTGTTCAGCGTCTGGTCCTTACGGGAGTTCTCGATGGCGGAGGTCAGGGACAGGAACGGAGGAATCCAGCGTCGCGCGCCCGGCAGGCTGACGCTTTTAGCGATGCCGTAGGCGCGGTCGATCGCAGCCGGGGAAAGCACGGCGATCCACAGGCCGCCGGCGGAGCCGAACGCCTGCTGCGGGGAGAAGTAGTAGGCGTCGGTCTGGCTGATATCCACGTTCAGCGCGCCGGCGCCGCTCGTGGCATCGATCAGAGTCAGCGCGCCCTGCTCCTTGGAACCTTCGACACGCTTGACCGGGGCCGCCACGCCAGTGGACGTTTCGTTGTGCGCCCAGCAGTAAGCGTCCACATATTCGGTGAGCTCCGGCAGGCGATACGTGCCCGGTTTGCCCGCGAAGATCTCCGGATCCTCAAGGAACGGCGCGGATTGCGCGGACTTGGCGAATTTCGCGCTGAAGGAGCCGTACGTGCCGAACGCCGCCTTGCGGGTGATAAGCGACGCGCAGGCGATGTCCCAGAACGCGCTGGCGCCGCCGTTGCCCAGCACGACCTCATAGCCGTCGGGAATTTGGAAGAAATTCGACAGGCCTTCGCGGATGGAGCCGACCACCTGCTTGACCGGGGTCTGGCGGTGCGAGGTGCCCAGAAGATTGCGCGCGCCCGCGTCGAGCGCCTGGACCTGCTCCGGACGGATTTTGCTCGGCCCCGAGCCGAAACGTCCATCCTCCGGAAGCATGTTGGTAGGAATGTTCACAGTGTTCGTCATGTCATCCAAGGGTAGTCAGAAGGTCGGATTGCGCGTTGATATGGCCGTTTTCCGGACGTTCCTCCACCCGTGGCGAATTATTTGCGCAAGGACGGGGTCTTGATGATAATCCCTATGTCGGTGTATCCTTACCCTTGTGACGGTTCTGTAACCGTGCGCGGTCATAAGCTGCGACGGTTTCGCAATCCGCAAGGAGTGATTGATATATGAGGCATGCGGCGCATAAAGCTGCCAAGGTTTCGCACGCGCAATTCAGCCTATCCAAGGCGTTGTTCACGGCGAACCGGGGCTCCCATACCGCTAAGGCCGTGCGAATGGCACAGCTGGCGGAAGGCGGCGCCGTAGTCGGACTCGCTCCGGAAGTCGTGGATAAACTGAATGAAGTGGCTCCAATGAGCCGCCGTGCCATGCGTGAGGCCGCCACAGCCGCTTCCCGCACATCCGCGTTGGTGACCTCCGCTTCGTTGGCGGCGCTTGTCGGCACCGCGGCGACCGCGTTGGCGTTCAGCCAGCAGAACGCATCCCGACTGGTGCTTGCGGACGACGGTACCGAAACGTCCCAGATCAAACGTGTGTCCGATGGAGCGGCATCCCGTTCCGAAGGACGTACCGCCCTTAAGGAACTGGCTTCCACCAGCAACAACGGCGGTTGGCAGCTGGGAGACACCAGCGCCTCCATGGACGCCAGCCTGATGTCCAAGTCCATCGCCGACAATCCGAACGTCGCCGTCCTGATGGACCAAGACAGCAGCGCCTTACCGGCTAACTTCAATCCGAACCATGCCACCGGAGACGTCGGCAACGCCTACGAGTTCAGCCAGTGCACGTGGTGGGTGTATGTGCGCCGCCATCAGCTCGGTCTGCCTGCAGGCTCCCACATGGGCAACGGTTGCCAGTGGGCCGATTCGGCCCGCGCCTTGGGCTATTGGGTTGATAACACGCCGCGCCATGTCGGCGAGATCATCGTGTTCGCCGCAGGCCAGGAAGGTTCCGACTCGTATTACGGCCACGTCGCCATCGTTGAGAAAATCAACGACGACGGCTCGATCGTGACCTCTGAATCCGGCGCCTCCCTCAATGGCGGCACGTATTCCCGCACGCTCACGAACGTGGGCGATTTCCAGTATATTCACTACTGAGTTTCCCTACCGACGACCGTGCCCCTTTTCTTGTAAGAGGGATGCTGTAAGCTAAGGATTCGATGAAGCATATTAAGCATTGTTCCGTGATTGCTGCGCTCGCCGCGGCCGCTCTTACTTTCGCCGGGGTGGCACCTGCCGCGCTGGCAGCCAATGATGGCGCCACGCAAGATGCTGTCGTTGCTACCCGTTCGTTCCCGAAGACCAACGCCGTGAAGAAGAACATCCTCGCGGAGGCATCGTCCACCCAGGTCGAATCCGATTCCGACTGGGGCGGTGTGGAAAGCCTGAACGTTCCCCAAACCAAATCTCAAGCCGAAAAAGACGTCGAAGCCGCCGCAGCGGCAGCGGAACAGCAGCGTCAGCAGCAGGCCCAGGCTCAAGCACAGGCCCAAGCCGCTTCCCGTTCCGCCGCTCGAAGCGACCTCAGCAGCAGCGGTTCCTTCACCGTGACGCCGCCTGATGGGGCCAGCGTGTCCAGCCTGCTGACATTCGCGAACCAGTTCGTCGGCAAGGTCCCGTATGTGTCCGGCGGCAATACCCCGTCCGGTTGGGATTGCTCCGGTTTCGTGCAGTATGTCTACGGCCAGATGGGCGTTTCCCTGCCGCATTACTCCGGTGCTCAGGCGACTGTGGGTCGCGCGGTTGGCAGCCTCGCCGACGCGCAGCCGGGAGACATCATCGCCAATGCGCAGCATGCCGCGATCTATGTCGGCAACGGCATGGTCATCAACTCCCAGCTGAACGGCACCCGCTACGATCCCATCGCATGGGTGTTCCCCAGCAGCTACAGCATTCGTCGAATCTTCTGAAGCTTTGACATTGAGCTAAGGGCGTATTTCCGTGAGGAATACGCCCTTTTGCTTTGTTATTTTCCGCGTCGTTACTTGAAAACCGCATGTCGCGCGGTATGGTGGAAGTCAGGTGCAACGCATAGTCGCGTTGCCGCAACCTGATTCAAGGGAGGTCGCTCATGATCAATGACAAGGCAATCCTCGTAGGTGTCGATGGATCCCACGCCAGCTACAAGGCGACATGGTGGGCAGCAAATTACGCGAAGCATGCGGGACTGACCCTGCAGATCGTCTGCGCATATTCGCTGCCAAGCTATGCGGCAGTGTCGTTCGATGCCACGTATACGGCCATGGGCGATGACAATGCCGCGCACAACGATGCGCAGGAGATTCTGTCGAAGGCCAAGGCCATCGCCGACGAGCAGGGCGTCGAGGCATCGACGTTGATCGTCACCGGAGATCCCGCATCCGTGTTCGTCGAACTGTCGCGCAACTACAACCTCATCGTCATTGGCAACCGTGGCAAGGGTGGTCTGGCCGAACGACTGCTCGGCACCACCAGCTCCAGCCTGCCGGCATACGCGTACTGCCCGATCGTCGTGGTGCCGTACACCGACGACGAAGGCAACCTGATGCACTTGAACAACACCATCACCAAGGTGGCAGTCGGCTCCGACGAATCCAAGTGGGGTCTGAAGGCGTTGGAGATCGCGGCCGCGTTCGCCGATTCGTGGGGTGCCGAGCTGGACGTCATCTCCGCCGTGCCGAACATGAAGGGCTCCGAGGATGAAGGCGTCATGGCGTCCTTCCAGGAGGATCTGGATGTGCGCATCAAGCCGCTTGAAGAGGCGTACCCGAACCTCAAGATCAACAAGCAGATCGTGCCCGGCCCCGCAGCCGGCGCACTGACCAAGGCCAGCTACGATCATGACGTCGTCGTGGTCGGCTCCCGTGGTCGTGGCGGCTTCACCGGTCTGCTGCTTGGCTCCACCAGCCAGGGTCTGCTGCAGCATGCGGTCGGACCGGTCTACGTGGTGCCGCGCAAGTATGTGGAAGCCGCGGAGACCCGTCTCGACACCGTGCCGAGCTCGCCTGCCGACGTCACGCCGAAGGCGATCGACGACATCAAGGGCGTCGAGGAAGTGCCGGTCGACAAGGCCAAGCCGGAAGTGGTCGAAGCCATCGAAACGAAGATCGATCCGGACCGTCAGTGACGGTACGGCAAATCGACTGAAATCGATATAAAAACCGCATAGAAGAGGGTGGCTGCGATTCCAACGAATCGCAGCCACCCTCTAACTATGTG
>SKEI01000929.1_pt1 | contig 11445 bp, 10 predicted proteins | sample 4826701 | NCBI WGS metagenome assembly SKEI01 (sample SAMN11008813, study PRJNA524170) | human gut metagenome | biome: Human fecal sample; material: Feces; isolation source: fecal sample from pouch patient p2, p6, p7, p14 | host: Homo sapiens | place: Israel: Tel-Aviv | collected 2016-08-31 | reverse complement strand
CGGCTTGGATGCGTTCCAGTTGAAGCCGGATTCCATTCTCGCTTCGATACGTGTCATCATTCTTTAGCCCATTATTAATAGCCATTTTGCGTAAGTCATCCGAGACCTTTTTTATTGCCTGTGTCCGCAATTGCACTCCATTTATCACGGATAAATAAGCATCTAAGAGTAAAACAGCCTCATACATCGAAAAAGCTATTCGACTCGCCATCTCAATTCCCACATCTCGACATCAAAACCATAAAATCTCATCATATCAACTGGTCAGATATCATCCATATATAATTTCACAGCATACAGTATAACATCTAGCTTTTTCATCGTAAAGTGATAAATATTGTGAGCGCGATATTTTTCTCTTTTTCACAAGCAATGTCTCTATAGCGCGAAAACTCTGCCAAAATGTGCGCCATCGGGCATGGCAACAAAAAAGAGAAGAGACATATTCAACCTCTTCTCCTTTTTGATCTATCTTCTATTTCTCTGTGATCTCAAATATCTTCCAGCCCTTCCGGCCATGTCCCACTGCATACTGCCTTGTCACATTTTCCTTTATTTCATCCGGCCACTGCTCATCTAAGGAAACCTGGACTACTTTATAGGAAGTATAACCAAGAAGTGTAGCCTGGTTGTCATACAGGGATTTTTCTTCCCCATATTCCTCTTCAGATAAAGTCTTAAAACCATGTACCAGAACATCCAGTGGATAAATGCCGTTCTCAAAATCAGCCTTCATAACATCAAAAGGAACATTTTTTGTCTGGTCGGCAGAAAGGAGCTTCTCACTTTCCTCATACTGGGCCATTGCATTATAGCGCAGATACATTCCCACTGCCTGCTCTGCTTCACCTACAGGCATAGACTCAAACTTAATATGCCTTGGCTTTCCCTCATCTGTAATGGTATATTCCTGATTTAAGCGGTTTAATGCCTCGTCCCGGCTGTGGGATGCAATAGCAAGCATTAACCCGAAACCTACCACTGTCAGAATGAATATCTTCCAGGGCGGCACTGTATTTTTTCTCTTTTTGATCAGCATCCTGCAGCAGTTCTCCTTTTTTAACCCTTGTTAGTCTATTTAAAAAGTCCTTTTTTCTTTGGCTTCTCTTCTTCCGGTTCAATTCCATTCATCAGGTCATCATAGCGCTTTAAGGCATCCTTCTGGGCCTGGTTCATACGCTCTGGCACTTTAACTACCAGTGTTACATAATGATCGCCGCGCACATTGCGGTTGCGCAGAGAAGGAACACCTTTGCCCTTTAAACGTACCTTGGTATCTGTCTGAGTGCCTGGTTTTACTTCGTACTCTACTTCGCCGTCTACGGTCTTAATACGGATCGGGCCGCCTAACGCAGCCTTTGCAAAGGAAATCGGTACAGTAGAATAAATACTGGTGTCCTGACGTTTGAAGATCGGATGCTGGGATACAACTGCCTCTACTAACAGGTCACCTCTCTCGCCGCCATTTGTTCCCGGCTCACCGCCGCCAGCCATACGGATGCACTGGCCATTGTCAATACCTGCAGGAATAGAAACTTTAAATTTCTTACGGACAGTCTTGTATCCGGTACCATAACAGTTAGGGCATTTTTCCTTAATGACTTTACCTGTACCATTACACTCCGGACAGGTCTGCACATTCTGGACCTGACCAAAGAAAGACTGCTGTGTATACATGATCTTACCTTTACCATTACATTTGGTACAGGTCTGTGGGGAAGTACCTGGCTTTGCGCCAGTTCCATTACAGCTTGAACATACTTCCTTATAGTTGATCTCAATCTCTTTTTCGCAGCCAAATACAGCTTCCTCAAAGGTAATGCGGACTGCTGTTCTTACATTTGCACCCTTCATAGGACCGCTTCTTGATCTGGAACGGCCGCCGCCGAAAATATCACCGAAAATATCCCCAAAGATATCTCCCATATCTCCGCCATTGAAATCAAAGCCGCCGAAACCGCCGCCATAACCGGCACCACCGCCCTGCTCAAATGCAGCATGGCCGAACTGGTCGTACTGCTGACGTTTCTGAGGATCGCTCAGTACGCTGTATGCCTCTGAAGCTTCCTTAAACTTTGCCTCTGCCTCCTTATCACCAGGATTTGCATCAGGATGGTATTTCTTGGCAAGTTTTCTGTATGCTTTTTTCAGGGTATCTTCATCAGCGTCTTTTGAAACACCCAGAACTTCATAGTAATCTCTTTTATTCTCTGCCATGTTGTTTACCTCTTATCACTGCTATTCTTTCTCGATCAGGCTGAATTTGCCCTTTGTTTAAACAGACGGTAAGGCCCGGAAGGGGATTTATCCCCTCTCGGACCCGTCCGTTAGTTCAGACATGCTGGCTTGCAACGCACTTTCCCGTCCAAAATGGCGCATGTCTGAACTGTTATATAATCTTACACTTCTTTGAAGTCAGCGTCAACTACATCATCATCTGGCTTGGAGCTTCCTGCATTGCCTGCATTTGCGCCACCCATGTTTGGACCTGCACCTGCACCAGCCTGCTGTGCCTGCTCATAAACCTTTGCAAACAGCTTCTGGGCACTGTTCATCAGTTTTTCTTTACCTGACTTGATATCTTCAACCTGGGCATCAGTCATCTGATCAACCGGTGCTCTGTTGATAGCTTCTTTCAGTGCATTTAAATCAGCCTCAACCTCAGCCTTGTCGTTAGCATCGATCTTGTCGCCAACCTCTTCCAGAGCCTTCTCAGTCTGGAATACCATAGAATCAGCATCATTTCTTGCATCGATTGCTTCCTTACGCTTCTTATCCTGAGCCTCATACTCAGCAGCCTCTTTAACAGCCTTATCAATATCTGAATCAGACATGTTAGATCCGGAAGTAATGGTAATATGCTGCTCTTTGCCTGTTCCAAGATCCTTAGCAGATACATTTACAATACCGTTTGCATCGATATCGAATGTAACTTCGATCTGCGGAACACCTCTTCTTGCTGGTGGGATACCATCCAGACGGAACTGGCCTAAGGTCTTGTTATCTCTTGCAAACTGACGCTCGCCCTGTACAACATGGATATCAACAGCGGTCTGATTATCAGCTGCAGTAGAGAAGATCTGGCTCTTTTTGGTAGGAATGGTTGTATTTCTCTCGATCAGTCTGGTTGCTACGCCACCCATGGTCTCAATTGACAGGGACAGTGGAGTTACATCCAGAAGAAGGATATCTCCGGCACCTGCATCGCCTGCTAATTTACCACCCTGAATAGCTGCACCAATTGCAACACACTCATCTGGGTTAAGAGATTTGCTAGGCTCTTTGCCGGTTAACTGTTTTACTTTCTCCTGTGCGGAGATCATACGTGTAGAACCACCAACTAACAGTACCTTGCCAAGCTCAGCTGCGGTAATGCCAGCATCCTTTAATGCGTTCTGTACCGGAATAGCTGTACGCTCGATCAAATCATGTGTCAGTTCGTCAAATTTAGCTCTTGTCAGGTTCATATCCAGATGCTTAGGACCTTCAGCAGTAGCTGTGATGAATGGCAGGTTGATATTGGTAGTAGTAGCTGTAGACAGCTCCTTCTTAGCCTTTTCAGCTGCTTCTTTTAATCTCTGAAGAGCCATTTTATCATTGGAAAGATCTACACCTTCAGCCTTTTTAAATTCAGCGATCATCCAGTTGGTAATTGCATTATCAAAGTCATCACCGCCAAGACGTGTATCACCATTGGTAGAAAGAACCTCAATGACACCATCACCGATCTCAATGATAGATACATCAAATGTACCACCACCAAGGTCATATACCATGATCTTCTGCTCTTTTTCGTTATCAAGACCGTAAGCTAATGCTGCTGCTGTAGGCTCGTTGATGATACGCTTTACATCCAGACCAGCGATCTTACCAGCATCCTTGGTTGCCTGACGCTGTGCATCGTTGAAATATGCAGGAACAGTGATAACTGCTTCGCTTACTGTCTCACCCAGATAGCTCTCAGCATCTGCTTTCAGCTTCTGAAGGATCATCGCGGAAATCTCCTGTGGAGTATATTTCTTTCCGTCGATGTCTACTTTATAATCAGTACCCATATGACGCTTGATAGAAGAAATAGTTCTGTCTGCATTGGTAACTGCCTGACGTTTAGCAGGTTCACCTACCAGTCTCTCTCCTGTTTTTGTAAATGCCACAACAGATGGTGTGGTTCTTACGCCTTCTGCGTTAGCGATAACGGTTGGCTTTCCGCCTTCCATAACGGCTACACAGCTATTAGTTGTACCTAAGTCGATACCAATAATCTTACCCATAGTTTTTTCCTCCTGTTATATATGTTTAATGAAAATTGTCAATATTTAATTGTTCCACTCAACCTACGGCTCGTGAAAGACCTCGCCTAGTTTCGGGAACGACTTTCGCACTAAACTCGAAAAGACCTCGTTAAGTGCTAGGTGAATGTTCCACTCAACCTACAGCTCGTGAAAGACCTCGCCTAGTTTCGGGAACGACTTTCGCACTAAACTCGAAAAGACCTCGTTAAGTGCTCAATGTCAGTTTGCTACTTTTACCATGCTGTGTCTTACAACGCTGTCACGGTACATATAGCCTTTCTGAAGTTCCTCAGCTACAATATTCTCTCCGAAATTTTCATCTTCCACATGCATCACTGCATTATGGAAGTTAGGATCGAATGGCTGTCCGGCTGCCTCAATAGCCTTCACACCGGCGTCTTCTAAGACTTTCTGGAACTGCTTATATATTTTTTCCATTCCCTCAGCAAAAGCTGTATTTTTTTCGCTCTCCGGAATAGAAGCTAAGCCTCTTTCAAAATTATCAATTACCGGAAGCATACGCTCGATGATGTCTTTTGCACCCATCTCATACATGGTGGATTTTTCTTTTTCCGTTCTCTTGCGGAAATTGTCAAATTCAGCCATCTGGCGTTTTACCCGGTCGGTCAGTTCTTCTATTTTTTCATCCTTAGGATCTTTTTTCTTTTTAAAGAAGCCCTCTTTCTCAGGTGCCTTCTCCTTGGTTTCCTCTTCTGCACTGGCTTCAGTGTTTTCAGAAGCAGACTCCTCAGAAACTTCCTGTTCCATATTGGACGGATCCTTCAGATCTTCTTTCTTCATTTCTTCACTCACTGCTATCACCTTTCATCCTTTTTAAATGCTTCATCCAGCTGGTTCATAAGATTTTTCAAAGTTCCAAGAACTTTTTCGTAATCCATTCTCTTAGGACCGATAATACCTACGGTTCCACGAAGTCCCCCGCCCAGATCATAATTGGCTGTGACCACGCTGCAGTCCTTCATGGACTGGATCGGTGTTTCATCACCAATGTATACCTGGATGCCTCCTTCGCCCTGCTGGTCTGCGTTCACATCGGAAACAAACTCCTGCAACACTTCTTTTTGTTCTAATGTTCCGATCAGCTTGCTGGCCTTTTCTCCTTCAGCCAGTTCCGGATACCGGAAAATGTTGGTAGCACCACTGGTATAGATCTGCAGGTCCTCTCCGCCGGCCTTAATTGCTTCGGCGACTTCATTCAGTACCAGCTCGATCACCTTGCTGTGAATGCCTGCATCTTCTTTCAGCTTGCTGATTATTCCAAGATTGATCTCTTCAATGGTCAGTCCGTTTAAGCTGCTGTTTAAGAGGATGTTCAGATTGAGAAGTTCCTGTTCCCCAAGATCTTCGCCAATATCGATCATGGTATTCTTGATGATGTTTCCCTCAACTACTACTACTACCAGAAGCTTATTTGCTTCCACTCTGGAAAGCTGTATGAATTTCAGCTTTGTTTTGTGGTAGCTGGGGCCGCTGATCATCGCTGCATAATTGGTATTTGCTGCAAGAGCCTGAGCCATTTTCTTAAGAACCAGTTCCAGCTTATCTACTTTCTGGACCATTACATCCTTAAATTCCGTGACTTCATTCTCTTTCTCCTGCATGATCTGGTCAACATAGAACCTGTATCCCTTATCAGAAGGAATACGTCCTGCGGAAGTGTGAGGCTGGATAATGTAGCCCATCTCTTCCAGGTCTGACATCTCATTGCGGATGGTGGCAGAACTGAGTTTCAGTTCCGAATACTTGGAAATCGTCCGGGAACCCACCGGCTCGCCTGTTTCCAGATAAGTCTTTATGATCGCTTTTAATATAGTGACCTTACGCTCATCTAACTGCGCATCCATGTATTCCTGCCTCCTGTTCGCTTTCTTTGTGATTATTAGCACTCAACTTACTGGAGTGCTAACATCTACATTGCATAATATATTCCTTTATAAGGAATTTGTCAAGGGCTTTTTGACGCTTTTTGTATTTTTCTTGACAAAAATAAAAAACTATGATAAATATTACATTATCGTTCATATATTACAAAAGTGTTACATATATTTATGATGTGTTAATAATTCATTGCAAATATTATGCAACACTGTAAACAGAGCAGTCCTTTATGTGCTTCCCGGAGTACATATGTCCTTTCCGACTGCAAAAGGAGGTAGAAATGAACATGAAGAAACTATTAACCACGACTTTTATCACTGCATTTTTTATAATCAGTTCTGCTTTTTGTGCCAGTGCAGAAGAAACTGATCTTTCTGAACCGGTACAGCAGACAGAAGAAGCTGCAAATGATCAGGTGCAGCAGGAAACAGAAGCCGCCAAAACCACTGAAGAACCAGCTTCCCACCTGGTTTCCCTTGGTGTTTTTAAGACCACCGGCTACTGCCCATGCCGCCACTGTTCTGCAGGCTGGGGCAGAAGTACCAGCACTGGTGCTGTTGCCAGCTCCCGTCACACTATTGCCGTTGACCCAAGAGTTATCCCTTATGGAACCCAGGTTATGATCAACGGAGTGGTATATACAGCTGAAGATAAAGGCGGCGGTGTCCGTGGACATCATATTGATATATTTTTTGACACACATACGGAAACAAGACAGCATGGAGTACAGAATGCTGAAGTTTTCTTATTAACTGCATAGGTACAAAAGCCTGCTCACTTTCGGCAGTGACAGCAGGAATACTTACAAAAGCTGTCACCGGCAGCTTCTTCCATATGCATGGCAACTAAAAAACACGGTTCAGGAAACATTTTCTCTTTCCTGAACCGTGTTTTTCTATACATATTTTCTATACATATTTTGGTTACAGTTCAGCCATGACATCTTCTTGTTTCCATATTCATGAAAACAAGAAGCTTGGTGGTTCCACCATATGCTGATTTGGATGAGAAAGTGCTTATGCAAGCAAGCTTGCAACACACTCCCTCATTCAAACCAGCGCATGGCTGAACTGTAACAAAAGTAAAGATCTAAAAGGAAATGCCCCTTGCTTATGGGGAGAGATACAGGTATATTAAAAGTGCGCGAAAGCAGCATAGCTGTAATAAAGGCAGATATGGTGCAGACAAATAGAAAAAGCGCAGGAGAAATAAGATCATCATGGAGAAGCTGAAACAGAAAGTAAGGCAGACCATAAAAGAACATCATATGCTGCAGCCAGGTGATCCTGTGATCATTGCGCTGTCCGGCGGGGCAGACTCTGTCTGCCTTTTAAGTCTGCTTGCAGATATGAGAGAGGAATTTGGATTAAAGCTTAGGTCTTTGCATGTACACCATGGTCTTCGCGGGGAAGAAGCGGACCGGGATGCAGCCTTTTCACAAAAAATCAGTGAAGCTTTTCATGTCCCCTGTCATATGATAAAAGCAGATGTAAAACAATATGCTTCTGAAAATGGGCTGTCAGAAGAAGAGGCCGGACGTCTGATCCGGTATCAGGCGCTGGAAGAAACTGGAAAAAACTGGGAAAAAGAAACAAAAAGACCGGTTAAAATAGCAGTGGCCCATCACAGCCGGGATCAGGCAGAGACTATTTTGCTGAATTTATTCCGTGGAAGCGGGCTTGGAGGTTTAAAAGGCATTCCTTATGTACGGGAAAACATTATAAGACCTCTTTTAGATGCAGAGAAGGAAGAGATACTGGCATATCTGGAAGAAAAGGAAATTTCCTGGGTCAATGATTCCAGCAATGATACGGATCATTATGCAAGAAACCGCATCCGCAGTCATATCCTTCCGGCTGTTAAAGAAGAGATAACCACCGGGGCGGAAGCGGGGATACGAAGGGCCGGATATCTGGCAGGAATGGCAGATGCCTATTTAAAAAAACAGGCAAAAGAATGGATCAGGGAGCAGGTCACATTGGCAGATGATCACTGTATGATCCCGGAAGAACCATTTAAACAGGCAGACCCGGTGATCCAGCTGTACAGCATCATGGAACTTTTAAAACAATATGCCGGATCGGCAAAAGATCTGAGCCTGGTCCACGGGGAACAGACGGCAGAGTTGTTTGGGAAGCAGACGGGACGCAGGATCAGCCTTCCTTATGGCCTACAGGCAGAAAAAGTATATGCCGGGGTAAAGATCGGGGTACATGAAAATACCGGGAAAAATAAAGGATCAGATGGCACTGTAAAAGAAACGTTAAAAACTTCCCTTCCGGAGCCGGAATTTGAGGTTTTTTCTTATGAAAAAGCCATGGAATTTCCGCAAAAGATGTATACGAAATGGTTTGATTGTGATAAAATAAAGGGTACGCCCGTTGTCAGGACCAGGCAGACCGGAGATTATATTATGCTGGATAAAGACCGCAAAAAAGCGCTTCGCCGCTTTATGATCGATGAAAAGATACCTGCAGATAAGCGGGATCAGGTGGCACTGCTGGCAGACGGAGACCATATCATGTGGATCATAGGGTGGCGCATTAGCAATTATTATAAGATAGGGCCAGATACAAAACGAGTATTACAGGTTAAGATCAAAAACGGAGGATAAATCATGGCAGACAAAATTCGTGTGTTATTAACAGAAGAAGAAGTAGATAAGCGGATCAATGAGGTAGCAGAGTGCATTAATAAAGATTATGCTGGAAAGAGCATTCACCTGATCTGCATTTTAAAGGGAGGCGTATTTTTCACCTGTGAGCTGGCAAAGAGACTGAAAGTGCCGGTTTCTATGGATTTTATGTCCGTATCCAGTTATGGCTCAGGTACTGTATCCAGCGGAGTAGTACGTATCATTAAGGATCTTGATGAGCCGTTAGAGGGAAAAGATGTCCTGATCGTAGAAGATATTATTGACTCCGGACGTACTCTGGCATACCTGATCGAGGTATTAAAGCAGAGAGGACCGAAGGATATCCGTCTGTGTACCCTTCTTGACAAGCCGGAGCGCCGTGTGAAGAAGCAGGTGACTGTAGATTATACATGCTTTACTATCCCGGATGAGTTTGTAGTAGGTTATGGTCTGGATTATGACCAGAAATACCGCAACCTGCCATACATCGGCGTGGTAGAGCAGGAGCCTGAACAGTAAATTTAAGGAGGCAATTCGTTGAGACAGCAACAGACATTCAGAGGTTTTATGTTTATTATCCTGATGCTGTTCCTTCTGATGCTTGCATTGCGTTTTCCGTATGCAAGACAGGCAGAGGCGGTGACAGCCCAGGAATTTACCCAGGTTCTGGAAAGCGGAAGCGTGACAGATGCAGTGATCAGTCCAAATCCACAGACACCAAGCGGATATGTGACAGTTACACTGGCCAATGGTCAGTCCGTCCGCCAGAATGTATCTGACGTAAAAGATGCAGAGCAGCTTTTAAAGGACAATAACATTGATTATTCCATGGAGGAAGTACCTCAAGAGAATACACTTCTTACTGTGGTAATGCCTTTCATGCTTTCAATCGTTGTAGTAGTTGTGATCGTTACTATGATGAACCGTGGGGCAGCAGGAGGCGGTTCAAATGCCAGAATGATGAATTTTGGCAGAAGCCGTGCAAAGCTCAGCCGTGACAGCAAGGTGAATTTCACTAATGTAGCTGGTCTGGAAGAGGAAAAAGAAGAGCTGGAAGAAGTAGTGGATTTCTTAAAAAATCCTCAGAAATACACCAGCGTAGGTGCGCGTATCCCTAAAGGAATGCTTTTAGTAGGCCCGCCTGGAACCGGTAAAACCCTTCTTGCAAAGGCAGTAGCAGGAGAAGCAGGAGTTCCGTTTTTCTCTATTTCCGGTTCTGACTTCGTGGAAATGTTCGTAGGTGTGGGCGCTTCCCGTGTCCGCGATCTGTTTGAAGAAGCAAAGAAAAATGCCCCATGTATCATTTTCATTGACGAGATCGATGCAGTGGCCCGCCGCAGAGGTACCGGTATGGGCGGCGGACATGATGAAAGAGAGCAGACATTAAACCAGCTTCTGGTTGAGATGGATGGCTTCGGTGTCAATGAAGGCATCATCGTTATGGCTGCTACCAACCGTGTAGATATCCTTGATTCGGCGATCCTCCGTCCGGGACGTTTTGACCGCAAGGTGGCTGTAGGCCGTCCGGATGTAAAGGGAAGAGAAGAGATATTAAAGGTACATTCGAAAGAAAAGCCATTAAGTGAAGATGTAGACCTTCACAGAGTAGCACAGACAACTGCCGGTTTTACAGGCGCAGATCTGGAAAACCTGATGAACGAGGCTGCGATCATCTCTGCAAGAGATAACCGCCGTTTTATCCGTCAGGCAGATATTGATAAGGCATTTGTAAAGGTTGGCATTGGTGCTGAGAAGAAGAGCCGTGTGATTTCTGAAAAAGACAAGAAGATCACCGCTTATCACGAAGCCGGTCATGCGATCCTGTTCCATGTGCTTCCTGATGTAGGACCTGTGCATACAGTTTCCATTATCCCTACAGGTGTTGGTGCAGCCGGTTATACCATGCCGCTACCGGAAAAGGATGAAATGTTCAATACAAAGGGCAAGATGCTTCAGAATATCATGGTGGATCTGGGAGGACGTATTGCAGAGGAGATCATTTTCAAGGATGTGACCACCGGAGCTTCCCAGGATATCAAGCAGGCAAGCAAGCTTGCAAGGGCCATGGTCACTCAGTATGGTATGTCTGACCGCGTGGGAATGATCCAGTATGGCAGTGATGAGGATGAAGTATTTATCGGCCGCGACCTGGCACACACCAAGTCTTATGGAAATGAGATCGCAGATGTGATCGATGAAGAAGTTAAGCGGATCGTAGATGAATGCTACAGCAAGGCGAAAAAAATCATTCTGGAACATGAGGATGTGCTCCATTCCTGTGCAGCTCTTCTGATCGAAAAAGAGAAGATCGGACAGGAAGAATTTGAAGGATTATTTAAAAATCATGAACCTGTCATGCATAATGACGGTGAGGTGTAAAACAGGATCAGAAAGTGTCTGTCAATTTTGACAGCAGAAAACAGTAAAAAAAATTCATATTTGTGCACACTTTTTCGGGGGGTTATGCTATTATAATAGACGTAACCCCCCAATACATTATATAGTTTTTGCTACACCCCCATAAGAAACGAAATACCTTCTCCTGAAAAGCCTGGCTACCCCGCCAGGCTTTTCCCATGTCTGGACACCTGGAAAAAACTGGGGTTTAGAAGGTTGTTG
>SKEI01001774.1_pt1 | contig 11456 bp, 10 predicted proteins | sample 4826701 | NCBI WGS metagenome assembly SKEI01 (sample SAMN11008813, study PRJNA524170) | human gut metagenome | biome: Human fecal sample; material: Feces; isolation source: fecal sample from pouch patient p2, p6, p7, p14 | host: Homo sapiens | place: Israel: Tel-Aviv | collected 2016-08-31 | reverse complement strand
CACGAAGTCCTGATTGTGCTCCAGCTCATTTTTAAAGGCCGAGTCCGGCAGCGGGCGACACTGGCGGATATCGTCGCTGGCCAGCAGCTTCTCAATATGATTTTGCAGGTAGGCGTTCTTTTCGGCAGTCAGCTCCATGGGCCCGCCGCTGAGCACCGGCGCATCCATGGTGGTATCCAGAACGTGCAGAATGGCCTGATGAATGATGATCTCCATTGTTGCTCCTCATTTCGTGACGTAGTGTTTGCGCCCAGTATAGCACAACCGCCGGAAAAAGGCGAGAGCCGCCGGGGTATTTTACGGATTCTACAATTTACAAATCCCGCCAAAAGGGCTATACTTATAATATCTGTGCAAAAGGAGGTGGAGCTGGTGGACGAGCAGTTGGAACAGATTGAAGGCGTCGTGGAGGATATCATCTACGAGAACGAGGATAACGGCTATGTGGTGTTCGAAATCTCCGGCGGCGGGGTACTCACGGTGGTCTGCGGCATCGTAGGCGAGCTACACGCAGGGGAAAGCGTCATCTGCCGCGGCCGGTACGAAAACCACGCCACCTATGGCCGCCAGTTCCACGCGCAGGAATGCGAAACCGATATGCCCAAGGATTTGGAAGCGGTATATGCCTTTCTGGCCAGCCGCTCCCTGCCATATATCGGGGCAAAAACTGCGGATAAGATCATTGATATGTTCGGGGCTGAAGCGCTGGAGGTCATCGCCAACGACCCCGCCCGGCTGACCAAGATCCCGGGTATCTCGCCGGATAAAGCCGATCGCATCCAGCAGGAGTTCAAGCGGATGTTCGGCATGCGGGAGCTCATCGCCTATCTGGCGCAGTTCGAGATCAGTCCCCGCAAGGCCATGGAGGTGTTCAAGGCCTTTGGCGTGGGGGCAATGCAGGCTATTGCGTCCAACCCCTATCTGCTGTGCGGCGAGCCGTTACAGCTGGACTTCCGTCACGCGGACAGCATCGCCCAGTATTACCACATGGAAGGGGACTGTGCCCAGCGGCTGGAAGCGGCCCTGCTGCGCACCTTACGCCACACCGCGGGCACCGGCCACACCTGTCTGCCACGGGCACAGCTGCTGGCCACTGCCTCCAACTTCATCCATCAGCCGCCGGAAAAACTGGCCCGTGCACTGGATCATTGCATCGAAACGGAAGAACTGGCCGTGAAAATGTTCGATGCCGTGCCCTATATCTACTTGCCGGATCTGTTGGCTGCAGAGCAGGACATTGCCGACCGGCTGAATCTGCTGGCAAAGCGCGGCAAGAATACCGTGCGGGAGCTGGATAAAAACATCCAGATCTTAGAGTTGACGCAGGGCTTTGCCTACGCCCCCCTGCAAAGGGAAGCCATCCGCAAGGCCATGACCGAGAACTGCCTTGTGCTTACCGGCGGCCCCGGCACCGGCAAGACCACCACCGTCAACGCCATCTTGCAGCTGCTGGAACATCAGGCCGAGCGGGTAGCCCTGGGCGCCCCCACCGGCCGCGCCGCCAAACGGCTCAGCGAGCTGACCGGTCGCAAGGCCAGCACCATCCACCGTCTGTTGGAGGTGGACTACACCGGCGGCGTGGTCAGCTTTATCCACAACGACAAAAACCTGCTCAAGTGTGACGTGGTCATTCTGGATGAGATGAGCATGGTGGACGTCAAGCTGTTTCAGGCACTCATTGCGGCACTGCGCTACACCTGCCGTATTATTATGGTAGGCGATGCCGACCAGCTGCCCAGCGTAGGCGCGGGCAACATCCTCAGCGAGGTCATCCGCTCCGGCTGCGTGCCAACTGTCTGCCTGAACGAGATCTTCCGGCAGGCAAAACGCAGTCTCATCGTGGAAAACGCGCACCATATCATCTCCGGCGAGCCATTGCAAAAGGGCAGCAAAACCGACGACTTCTTCTTTCTGGAAGCGGACGGCGAGGCTGCGCAGCGTCTGGTGTGTGACCTTGTCACCACCCGGCTGCCCCGGAGCTACGGCTTTGATCCCATCCGGGATATTCAGGTGCTGTGTCCCACAAAGCTTGGCCCCACCGGCACGCAGGCGCTGAACGTGGAGCTGCAAAACCTGCTCAACCCGCCCCAGAAAGGCAAGCCCCAGCTGCAAAGCGCCGCCCGAGTGTTCCGAGTGGGGGACAAGGTGATGCAGGTGCGCAACAACTACGAGATCGTCTGGAACCGCATCGGCGGCGAGCAGGGCGTAGGCGCCTACAACGGCGATATCGGCATCGTGGAAAGCATCAACCTGCGAGAGCGCTCCATGGTGGTGCGTATGGACGACCGGCGGCTGCTCTACCCGGCGGAAAACCTGAACGAGCTGGAGATCGCCTACGCCATCACGGTGCACAAAAGTCAGGGCAGCGAGTTCCCGGCGGTGATCCTGCCGGTGGCACAGGTGCCGCCAAGGCTGTGCTACCGCAACCTGTTCTACACCGGCGTCACCCGCGCGCGCAAATTGTGTGTTGTGGCGGGCCGCAGGGACGTGGTGAACAGCATGATGAGCAACATCCGGCAGAACCTGCGTTACAGCGGCCTGTGCGCTCTGCTGCAGGCCGGACAGCCGCCACAGCAGCTCAGCACAGAAGGGGAAAGCCCCTGATAAAACCGCGCAGAACAGCGGCAAAGCTTGTATACTTTTTGCCGCAACTATGTTATACTAAAGCAGTCTTTGTTTTTTGCCCGCCGCTGCGGGCGTTACATACATGATAGAGGAACGCAGAGAAAGGATTCAGGCAATTATGGCACAGAATGATATCGGCATCGACCTTGGTACTACTACCATCATCATCGCGCAGGAGGGCAAGGGCGTAGTGCTCAACCAGCCCAGCGTTGTGGCAATGGATACCCGCAAGAACACCGTGTTGGAGGCCGGCGACAAGGCACTGGCCATGGTGGGACGCACTCCCAACTATATCTCCGCCATCTTCCCGCTGAAGGATGGCGTCATCAGTGACCACACCATGACCCGGGAGCTGATCTGCCGCTTTGTCAAGCAGGTGTACAGCTCCCACATGGTCAAGCCCCGGGTGGCAGTGTGCGTGCCCGCCGCCATTACCGGCATTGAGAGCGATGCCGTGGTGGAGGCTGTGGTGGCAGCCGGTGCCCGTCAGGTGTACCTGATCGATGAGCCTATTGCCGCTGCTCTCGGCTCCGGCATCGACATCACCCTGCCGGACGGCCGCATGATCATTGATATCGGCGGCGGCACCACGGATATCGCCGTGCTGAGCCTTGGCGGCAAGGTCAAGGCCACCAGTGTGCGCGTGGCCGGTAACCACTATGATGAGGAGATTCTCAAGCACGTCCGCAACAAATACAGCATCGCCATCGGCCAGCGCACCGCCGAGGAACTGAAAAAGCACGTTGCCTGCTGCCCCCAAAAGACCGATTTCCACGAGAGCATGGAGATCAAGGGCCGCAGCCTGCTTACCGGTCTGCCGGTGCGCGTGACCGTTTCCACCGACGACCTGTACGAGCCGGTGATGATGCTCAGCGAGCAGATCGGCACCGCAGCCCATCAGGTGCTGGAAAAGACTCCGCCGGAGCTGGCAGGCGATATCTACCGCAACGGTGTTATGCTGACCGGCGGCGGTGCCCAGCTGCACGGCCTGACCGAATATCTGAGCCAGGAACTGAAGGTGGAAGTCACCGTCTCGCCGGACCCTGTAAACTGCGTTGCACTGGGCACGGCACAGAGCCTTTCCATCGGTGATAAGCTGGAAACCGGCTTTACGGATGCCACCCCGCGCATCGGCCGCCGCTAAGCTTGGTTCGTTTTGTCCATGTCATATCACAAAGCAGCAAAAATAAAATTTGTTAATTTTTGTTGAAATGAATGGCAAAATACGGTATACTATACCCAAATTGATTTTCTGCTAACGATGTTGTATCGCTTGCAGTATCCAACAAACAGGAGGAAAAACCATGGACTTAGGTTTCGATGTGGTCGTTACCATTACTGGTATCGTGCTGGTGTTCCTGATCCTCGTGCTGCTGATGGCTATCATCACGCTGGAGGGCAAGATCTTCGACTCGATGAATGCCAAGAAGAAGGCCGCCAAGACTGCTGCACAGGCACCTGCCGCAAAGCCCGCTGCCGCTCCGGTACAGCAGGCTGCGCCCGCTCCTCAGGTAGAGGAGGGCATCCCCGGTGATGTGGTGGCCGCCATTATGGCTGCTATCCATGCAATGGGCAACGGCAAGTACACCCTTAAGGCAGTGCGTCGTGGCAAAAATGGCTGGGGCAAGGCCGGCGTGAACGACACCACGGCCCCGTTTTAACACAGGAGGAAGAGCATGACACAGTTTATTGATACTCTGGTCGGTATTTTCCAAAGTTCCGGCTTTGCACAGTTTGGCCAGCCCGGCGGCTGGCTGTACGCCGTGATGATCTGCGTGGGCTGCTTTCTGCTGTACCTCGCCATCGTCAAGGAGTTCGAACCCCTGATCCTGCTGCCCATGGCCTTTGGCATGATCCTTGCCAACCTCCCCGGCAGCGGCATCATTCACATGCAGTACTTCGTTGGTGACGGTCTGGAGCACCCCATGTGGGTCGAGATCCTGAACAACGGCGGTCTGGCCGATATGCTCTACATGGGCGTTAAGCTGGGCATCTACCCGCCGCTGATCTTCCTCGGCATCGGCACCATGACCGACTTTGCACCCCTGATCTCCAACCCCAAGAGCCTGCTGCTGGGCGCTGCCGCACAGTTCGGTATCTTCGGTACTTACATGGGCGCCCGTCTGCTGGCCGCTACCGGTCTGGTGGACTTCACCCAGAAGCAGTCCGCTGCCATCTCCATCATCGGCGGTGCCGACGGCCCGACCGCTATCTTCGTTACCTCCCGTCTGGCACCTGAGCTGCTGGGCAGCATTGCCGTGGCGGCATACAGCTACATGGCACTGGTGCCCGTTATCCAGCCGCCCATCATGAAGGCATTGACCACCTCCAAGGAGCGCTCTGTGGTCATGAAGCAGCTGCGCACCGTCTCCAAGACCGAGAGGATCATCTTCCCCATCATGGTCGCTATCATTGTTTCCCTCATCGTGCCGGATGCCGCCGTTCTGGTCGGTATGCTGATGCTGGGCAACCTGATGAAGGAGTGCGGCGTTGTGGATCGTATCCAGAAGACCGCCGGTAATGAGCTGATGAACATCATCACCATCTTCCTGGCTCTGTCTGTGGGCTGCACCACCAGTGCAAACACCTTCCTGAACACCCGCACCCTGTTCATCATCGTGCTGGGTCTGATCGCCTTCTCCTTCGGCACCGCAGCCGGTGTGCTGTGCGGCAAGGTTATGTACAAGCTGACCGGCGGTCAGGTGAACCCCCTGATCGGTTCCGCCGGCGTTTCCGCCGTGCCTATGGCCGCTCGTGTCTCCCAGAAGGTCGGCCAGAGTGAGAACCCCTCCAACTTCCTGCTGATGCACGCCATGGGCCCCAACGTGGCCGGCGTTATCGGTTCTGCCGTTGCTGCTGGTATCCTGATCAACATCTTCGGCTAAGCAAAACCTGAAATACGACCTCAAGAGCCATCGCATAAGGCTGTGCGGTGGCTCTTTTTGCGCAGAACGATTTTAATGGCCTCCGCTGCGCTTTGGCCATATTCAGCGGAATTATGATTTATTATTTCGGGATAACGGAGCGTCTGCGGACGCTCCGTTATCCCATTTTCACGGGAGAGGACGTAAGAGGTAACAGCAGCCGTTTCCAGTTACGACCCCTTCTGTGAAAAAGAGGTTCTAAAACGCCTGCAGGCGTTTCAGAACCTCAAATATTAAAATATACTTTCCTTGAACAATGGCCAGAGCGGTAGCGGAGGCCATTCAAAATCGTGTTAGCATTAGTTTTTTCCTGTTTGTGTTTGGCTGTTGCTTGTGCTATCATAGAGAAAACAGGGCGCAAAACGCCCCAAAACAGGAGGGAGCCGTTATGGAAAAAATCAAGCTTGAGATCGCAGGCATCCCGGCTGTCCTGTACGGCAAGCGCAGCCGCCGGGTCTATCTCTACGTCCACGGCAAAAACGGCAGCGCAGCCGAGGCTGCCCGCTTTGCCCGCACAGCTTGCCCGGCAGGCTGGCAGGTACTGGCTGTCGATCTGCCGGAGCACGGCACCCGGAAAAACAGCCCGGAAAAGCTGGTGCCGTGGGTGGTCACCCGGGAGCTGCAGGCGGTTTACGCCCGGATGCATCCGGTATGGAAGCATATCCGGGTGTATGGGGTCAGCATCGGGGCGTGGTTTGCTATGCAGGCGTTGCAGACGCAAAAACCGGAGAAGGCGCTGCTGGTGTCCCCGATCGTGGATATGGAAAAATTGATCCTTGCCCTGATGCAGCAGGCAGGGGTAACGGAGGAGCAGCTGCACGCGGCAGGGGAGATCCCCACAGACTTTGGGGAGACGCTTTCGTGGCCGTATCTGTGCTGGGTGCGGGAGCACCCGCTGCACTGGAAAGTACCCACACAGGTGCTCTATGCTGATACAGATCCCCTTACCGGGCACACCGCTATGGAGCGGTTCCGGCAGCAGACCGGGGCGCACCTGACCATTCTGGAGGGCGGGGAGCACTGGTTCCACACCGAGACCCAGCTGGCCGCTCTGCAAAGCTGGGAAAGCTGTCATTTATAATAGGCCGTTTCTCTTTTCCTCAGTCTGTGAAAATGTAAGCCCGGAAAATCTGCGGATTTTCCGGGCTTACATATAAAATACGCTTCCACAACAAAACGCCGCTGACGGCTTTGTGCATCGTCAGCGGCGTTTTGTTTATTGAAAACAGGATTGTGAATGGCAGAATCAGACGTTTGCTTCGCTGTTGTGCTCAGCCTTCTTGTAAGCGGAGAAGGAGTGGAACACGATGTTCAGGCCCAGCACGATCAGCAGCACGGCAAGGATCAGCTGCAGGCCGTTTGCGATGAACACAGCGCCCCAAGTGGTCTCACCGGCAGGGATGGTACCAGAAGCGGCGGTGCTGATGGCCTTGACCATAGCGATCAGGCGCTGCACCAGTGCGGTAAACGTAACGCACAGCATGATGACCAGAGGGGGGAACAGCATCTTGTTGCTGCGGCCGGTCACCTTCAGGAACACGCACAGGGTAGCCAGCACCAGTGCGCTCAGCAGCTGGTTGGCAGAACCGAACAGCGGCCAGATGTTGGCGTAGCCGATCTTGGTCAGGATAAAGCCGAACACCAGCGTGATGAAGGTGGAGAAGTACACGTTGCAGAACAGCTTGCGCCAGCCCTCGGCGTGCTCCATGTCGTCCACGCTGAACAGCTCCTGGAAGCTCATGCGGCCAATACGGGCCACGGCATCCAGACTGGTCAGTGCCAGTGCGGAAACGCACATGGTCATGAACACGGTAGCAGCGTAGGCGGGCACACCGAACATCTCAAAGAAACCGGCAACGCCGCGGCTGAAGATCTGGAACGGAGTACCGGCAGCAGGGGTACCGTCGGCAGCTGCGGCAGCACCGGCAACGCACAGAGCCAGAACAGCCAACAGGCTTTCAAGGATCATGGCACCGTAGCCGACCTTCAGCATATCCTTCTCGTTCTCAACGGTCTTGGAGGAAGTACCGGAGGAAACAAGGCTGTGGAAACCGGAAACTGCACCGCAGGCCACGGTGACGAACAGGATGGGGAACATGGTGCCCAGCTTTTCGTTGGTAAAGCCGGTGAACACAGGCAGATTCATGGTGGGGTGTGCCACCAGCAGGCCAACCACAGCACCCACAATCATGGCCACGAACATAAAGGTGGTCATGTGGTCACGGGGCTGCTTGAGCAGCCACATGGGCAGCACAGCAGCAAAGAAGATGTACACAAAGGTGATGTAGCTCCAAGCGGCCTTGCCCAGGATCAGGGGCAGGTTTGCGCCGATGACAAAGGACAGCACGATGAACACGATGCTGATAACGCTTTCCTTCCAGCCGGAGAAGCTGAACTTTTTCTGCAGCAGGCCAAAGATAACGGCGAACACCATGAACATGATGGACACCATGCCGGCAGCGCCGTTGGTCTTGGCAGCCTCAACCATTGCGCCGTCTGCGCCGAAGGCATTGAAGGTGCCGGCAACCATGTCCGCAAAAGCGGCAATCACGATGCCGCAGAACAGCCAGCAGAACAGCAGGAACAGCTTGCGGCCGGTCTTGCCGATGTACTTTTCAATCAGCATACCCATGCTCTTGCCGTCGTTCTTAACGGAAGCATACAGGGCACCAAAGTCGGTAACGGCACCGAAGAAGATGCCGCCCAGCAGCACCCACAGCAGCACCGGCAGCCAGCCGAAAGCTGCGGCCTGAATGGCACCGGTGACAGGGCCTGCACCAGCGATGGAGCTGAACTGGTGGGCAAACACCGTCCAGCCATTGGTGGGCACATAGTCCCGGCCATCCTCGTGGACGACAGCCGGAGTCTTGGCTGCGGGGTCGATGCCCCATTTGTTAGCCAGCCAGCGGCCGTAAAGCACATAAGCGCCAAACAGGCACACCGCTGCGATCAATACGATGACCAGCGTATTCATAGTTTTCTACCTCTTTCCTTTTTTCACTCCGCAACAGGTTCGGAACGATAGGATGCCGTCCGGCAAAGCGCTTCCCCGGAGCGTAAAAAACCTTCGTCCTCAGCACATGACCGGGCTTTCCGGCCACACTCCGAAGACGAAGGCTTCTGCTCCCGCCTACCAGGGCAGGAGCAATACTCCGCGGTACCACTTCGCTTGCTGTGTTAAAACAGCCACTCTCCCACGCATGGTATACTGACCATGCTGCCCGATAACGTGGGCTGGACGGCACCATGCTACTTGGGGGCACAAAACCCGGTTCACACAGGCTGCTCGCAGGCGAGGGTCCTCTGCTCCTGACTGCCGCTTTTTCACCCGAGAAGCGGCTCGCTGAAAGAGGGTGATGCAGAAGATCATGTCCTGTTCCTTGCATTTGCTGAATGATTGTGTCCTACTTTATTCCCGTTTTCATCAATTGTCAATATTTCTGTAACAAGTTCAGAGGATACGCCAATTCAACCCATTTTCCGGGAATAATTTTTAGATGATTTTCTTTCATGTGTGAAGAGAATAAAACTGAATAGCACTTTAATTGAAAACCATTCACCCACAGGTCTTGACTTTCACACTTTGAAGTGCTAAAGTAATAGCGTGCAGAATATTCCGCGCGGCAGCACTGTCTGCTTTGCCTGCTGCCGCCGCTGTTATAATAAGGAGAAAAACAATGGCTGAAAAAAATTCCAGAAGAAACGAGACGACGGATGCACTGTTTGACGCTATCCTCAGTCTGGAGAGCCGGGAAGAGTGCTACGCCTTTTTTGAGGATCTGTGCACTGTAAAGGAGATCTCGGATATGGCACAGCGCTTACAGGCAGCAAAGCTGCTGCTGGACGGTGCCACCTATGAGCAGATCGTCAAGGCGGTGGAGATCAGCACTGCCACCATCAGCCGCATCAACCGCTGCATCCAGTACGGCTCCGGCGGCTACCGCGATACCATTGAGAAGGTGCGCGCACAGGCTGAAAAGCAGTAACAGCCGCACCCGCCGCAGCATAGGATAGGGCACACGACCGGAAAGGAAGGTTTTGCCCTATGATGATCGATACACCCTGCGCCCGTTCTCAGTGCCCGGAAATGCCCAAGGTCAGCTTGGATCAGGCTGTTGTGGACCTGATGGAAAGCATTGCCTTGCAGGAAACGGCGCTCAGCCACATCCTGTGTGCTGAAAGTCGGAAGATGCAGAAGGCCATGGATCTGGATGGCCTGGATCTTTGCAAGCTGCTGGAGGTGAACGACTCCGCCACCAATATGGTGCACGCCGTCGCAAACCTTGAACTGGTGCTCAAGGATAAGCTGGAGTTCGTTTCCAACAACCTCTATGTCCCGGGGGACAGCGGCTGCCCATCACCTGCGCAGTAATGTTTTTTGTGCGGGACGATCTTTACTGCAATCTAACCCGTGAAAATGCAATGCCGGGCAGCCCGCAGGCTGCCCGACATTGCTCTGAATCGTTCTGCCGCAAGGGAGGCTGCTGCACAAAACAGGGTGCAGCAGCCTCCCTTTTTATGAAAATCCTGCATAAGAGACAGAAAAATCTTTTGTTGGAATTGCTGATGTATCAAATCTGTGCTATACTATTGGATGTATCACCATGAAAGCGAGGAATAAAACATTGCTGCATTATGATGCGATCCTATTTGATGTGGACGGGACGCTGATCGATTCGGCCCCCGGTATCATTCATACATTGCAAGAGGTTTTCTGCACCATGGGTGTGGATGTATCCGGCATCAACCTGCGCCGGTATCTGGGTCCGCCCCTGCGCAAAAGCTTCGGTGAGCACTTCACCGACCCGGCGCTGATCGAAAAGGCCACCGACCTTTACCGCACGAGCTACGCGGTGAAGGGCAGCCACGAGTGTGCCGTGTTCCCGGGTGTTCCGCAGATGCTGCAAACCCTGAAGCAGGCTGGTTTTATTTTGTGCACCGCCACCTCCAAGCCCACCAAGGTGGTCACCCCTATTTTGGAGGAGCAGGGTCTGGCGCAGTATTTTGATTTTATCGGCGGTGCCTCCATGGACGAGAGCCGGGACACCAAGACCGAGGTCGTGCGTTATGTGCTCAGCCAGCCCGCCTTGCAGGGCAAGCGGGTGCTGATGGTGGGCGACCGCAACGATGATATGCGGGGCGCTGCCGACTGTGGTCTGGATGCTGCCGGTGTGCTGTACGGCTACGGCAGCCGGGAAGAGCTGGAAACTTTCCATCCGGTGCTGCTGGCCGAAAGCTGCGCCGACCTTACCGACCGGCTGCTGGCAGCCCGGGTATGACAGGAAGTTTCATTCCTTCGGAAGGAGAATGGATAGAATATGAGAAGCAATAATCAACAGGAGAATCAGACGCTGACCCCGATGCAGAAGCAGGCGGTGCTGGTGTGCATCGTGTGCGCACTGGCGGCGCTGCTGACCATCGGCATCACCCTTACCATGCTCAAGCGGGGCAAGAACCCGACGGAGCAGCCGGGGGATTCTTCCATTATTACCCCTGCGCCCGCTCCGGAAGGGGAGGAGGATATCTCCGACCACTACCAGATCAACGAGACCTCCAGCGCGCTGCTCACCGGGACTGCTGATGCTGGTGACGCCTATCAGGAGCAGACCCTTTTTATCGGCGATTCCAACACGGTGCGTTTGTACGCCAACGGTCTGATCTCGCTGCAGCAGTTCTGTGCCAAAGAAGGCATTGGCACCAGTGCCGCCCTGAACGAGGGCATCGTTACCTTTAAGCGGGACGATAACCGCTACACCATCGCGCAGGCCGTGGCAAAAATGAAGCCCCGCCGGGTGGTCATCATGCTGGGCACCAACGATAACGGCATGAATACCGAGGACTTTATCAGCAACTACACCGCGCTGGTGCAGGCCATTCAGGCCAGCTATCCCTATACCGAGATCATCG
>SKEI01001771.1_pt1 | contig 11476 bp, 10 predicted proteins | sample 4826701 | NCBI WGS metagenome assembly SKEI01 (sample SAMN11008813, study PRJNA524170) | human gut metagenome | biome: Human fecal sample; material: Feces; isolation source: fecal sample from pouch patient p2, p6, p7, p14 | host: Homo sapiens | place: Israel: Tel-Aviv | collected 2016-08-31 | reverse complement strand
AGACCAAAGATATGTCTTTACTCATCCCTAAGCGGATATAGAAACTTATCTTTGATCTTTTTGTTTTTTAATAATTGATCTTAAAGAATAATTTGTTACAATAGTCCTTCAAATCACATATATCAATGAGACAGTACATTAGTAACATACTGCTTTCCAAATTCAATATCCTGAAAAAGCTGTGCCTGCAATGCCTCTACAGAAGAAAAACGAGTTTCTTTTCTGTGATAATGCAGAAGTTCTACGACCATTTCTTCGCCATAAACATCTTTATTGAAATCAAAGATATTGGTCTCGACTGTTTTTTCGCTGGTATTGTTGACGGTTGGCTTGGTTCCGATGTTGGTAATGCCGTAGTAAACTTCGTCTTTCCAGTGGATTTTAGAAACATACACACCATTTGGCGGCAGTAGTTTAAAGGACGGAACTTGCTGGTTAATGGTTGGCACCTGTATGGTTCGTCCAAGTGCATTTCCGTGAAGGATTTCCCCGGAAACACTGTAGTTTCTGCCTAAGAGAGCTTTGGCTTCTTCCATTGCTCCTTTTTCAAGAGAAGCACGAATTCTGGTACTGCTAATATCCTTTCCATTTAATTGTAACTTTTCGACTACAATAAGGTGATATCCGCATTCTTCTTCTAGCTTTTCTAAGTCTGTAATACTACCGGAGCGGTTCTTACCGAAATGGAAGTCTGTTCCGACAACAATTACTTTTGCCCCCACTTTTTCTACGAGGACTTCCCTGATAAATCTGTCAGGGGTTAATGCAGCAAATTCTTTTGTGAAAGGATGCTCAATCAATATGTCGATTCCTCGTTTTTCAAGAATTTCCCGGCGCTCTTTTTTTGTATAGATTTGTTTATATTCTGTATCACCAGTAAGGGTCAGTCTGGTTGGACGGTCAAAGGTAAATACAACGCTTCGCAGTCCGTGAAGCTCCTGTTTTTTTACTTCGTCCATTAGAAGCTGGTGTCCCCGGTGAATCCCTTCAAACTTTCCAAGTGCAACTGCGGTGTCTTTGAAATGAAAGTCTGAGCTTGTTATATATTCCATTTTTTTCCTCCGAAACCGCTAACTTGCGGTATGGATTTTGTATTTTATATCATTCTTATAGTGACCTACAAAAACAACTTATAAGGTTTTAACATCTTCTTTTCCTGAAGCTGATAAATTCCTATAAAGTTTTTCTGATTGTCATAAACACGGAATCTGTTACCAACAGTATAACTGCTATACTGTTTTCCGTCTTTGCCTGACTTTTCTTTCTTACCAAGATCCTCTGTATCCGCTTCTTCCATTTTCATTTGTTCATTAGATGACAAGTCCTCATATAGTTGCCAGTTACTAATCGATGAATTTTCATCCAAAGCACACAAAGAAAGAGAAATCGGATTCCCATTATAGAGAAGTTTTTCTCCTTCTTTTTTCACAAAAAAAGCTGGCAGATGCAAAAATACTTCATCGACTGGTACGATATGTTTCAGTAATGTATCAGCATCGCGCATGGCTTCTACTTCTGAAAGGGTGAATCCATCCTCTATCTTAAAAGAAGACACTCTGGTACGGACAAGTCCTGCCATACAGCCTCCGCATCCTGCCTTTTCTCCAATGTCACGACAAAGGCTGCGGATATAGGTTCCTTTTGAGCATGTTACTTCAAAGGTGACGTAAGGCAAATCTATTTTTTTAATAATGATAGAAGAAAGGGTGACTGGACATGGCTTTCTTTCAATAACGATTCCCTGTCTTGCAAGTTCGTAGAGTTTCTTTCCGTTTACCTTTTTAGCGGAATACATCGGTGGAATCTGATCGTAACTTCCCTGGAAAGAAAGGATAATATCTCTTATCTCTTCTTCCGTGACCGTTACCTCTCGTTCTTTTAATGTCTGTCCGCTTGTATCTTCGGTATCGGTTTCTCTTCCAAGCAAAAGAACAGCTTCATACGTTTTATCCCAATCTCCGATAATGTCACAAAGCTTGGTTGCCTTTCCAAGACACACTGGAAGTACTCCGGTCGCATCCGGATCAAGGGTTCCGGTATGTCCGATTTTTTTCTGATGTACAATGCCGCGAAGCTTTGCCACTACATCATGGGAAGTAAAACCTGGTTCTTTTTTAATATTAAGAATTCCGCTTATCATAAATTGATTCCTGCTTTTCTTCTTGTTCATTTAACTGATGCTCTACCATATGGGTGATATTCATTACGATATCTCTTGGCTGGCCATGTACCGTACAGCCGGCAGCTTTGATATGCCCACCGCCGCCAAAGATTTTGGCAATTGCACTGACATCGACTGCATCGTTAGAACGCATACTGACTTTGTAGTTACCATCTTCTTTCTCATAAAGGAGAATTGCACATTCAATGCCATCTGTCACACGAAGCTGGTCAATAATTCCGTCTAAATCGCTGCTGTCGATTCCATAAAAGTCAAAGTCTCTCTTTCGAACGATGGAAAAAATAACCTTTCCATGCAAAAGAATGATACTTTCCATTAATGCACGGCCAAGAATCTGATTCTGCACATAGGACTTCTTGTAAAATGTCCGGTCAATGATATCTTCGGAATGAATGCCTTTTTCAAGTAAAGCACCTGCGGTCTCCATCGTTTTTCTTGTTGTATTGGTATGCTTGAATACACCAGTATCATGAACAATACCCATGTAAAGATCCTGCGCGCATTCAAGGGAAATCTTATCCCAGTCAAACATATCAAACAATACTTCGCAGGTGGAAGAAGCGTCCGGCACGATAAAGCGTAAGTCACCAAATCCCTCATTAGTGAAATGGTGGTCTACGCATATCTTGTATTTTGCCTCTTCAAAATAACCTTTGAAATTATGGAGACGATCTGTATCGGAACAGTCAAGAGAAAAAAACAGGTCATACGGTCCGTCAATCTTCTTTTCCTGTGTAATCTGGTCCGCATATTTTAAAAATGAGAATTTATCCTGTACCGGTTCTAAAAATAATGTTACCTCTTTTTCTGGATACTGTTCCACAATGTAGGTATAGAGTCCGAGACAGGAACCAATACAGTCCCCGTCCGGATTCATATGACCGGATATGGCAATTGTCTGTGCAGTCTGAACCTGACGTTCAAACTCCTCTTTTCTTTCGGCAAATGTCACATTTTCTCTCTTGTCTGTACTCATTCTTCCGATGCCTCTCTTTCTCTCTCATGCATTGCTGCATTAATCTCGTCAATCTTCTTTGACATATTTACGCCATATTCAATAGACTGGTCAAGAATAAAGCGGACATCTGGTGTATTTCTTAAGTTAATACTTCTTGCTAACTCACGGCGGATATAACCGTGAGCACTTCTGAGCCCTTCTAAAGTAGATTCCTGTGCCTCTTTATCACCGAGTACGCTGATATAAGCTTTACAGGTCTTTAAATCCGGAGCTACTTCCACAGACACAACAGAAGTCATCGGAGCGATTCTTGGGTCTTTGATTTCTCTGGAAATAATACGGCTCAGTTCTTTTAATACCTCGGAATTAATTCGAGTATTTTTTACACTGTTCTTTCTCATAACAGTACCTCCTGTTATCTAGGAATTTCTTCCATTACGAAAGCTTCAATCTGGTCGCCTTCTTTAATATCGTTGTATTTTTCAAAAACGATACCACATTCGAAGCCTGCTTTTACTTCTTTTACGTCATCTTTGAAACGTTTCAGGGATGCAAGTTCTCCTTCGTAAATAACGATACCATCACGAACGATACGGGACTGTGCGTCTTTTGTAATCGTACCATCCAGTACATAACATCCAGCGATTGTTCCAACACCGGAAGCTTTGTAAATCTGACGTACTTCTACATGACCGATTACTTTTTCTCTGTAAACAGGATCTAACATACCCTTGATCGCTGCTTCGATATCTTCAATTGCGTTATAGATGACACGGTATAATCTCATGTCAACTTTTTCTCTCTCTGCTGCAGCCTTTGCCATCGCATCTGGACGTACATTAAATCCGATGATGATCGCATTAGATGCAGAAGCTAAGATTACATCAGATTCGTTAATGGCACCTACACCACCATGTACAACTTTAATCATAACTTCCTCATTGGAAAGCTTCATAAGACTCTGTTTTACAGCTTCTACAGATCCCTGTACATCGGCCTTTACGACAAGGTTTAATTCTTTTACGTTACCAGCCTGAATCTGATCAAATAAATCATCAAGGGACAACTTATTCTTGGTCTCTTCGAGCATCTTTTCTCTTCCATATGCGATAAATGCATCAGCAGTTGCTCTTGCTTCTTTTTCATTTCCGTGAGCCATAAGGACCTCGCCGGAGAATGGTACATCGTTAAGACCAAGAATCTCTACTGGGGTAGATGGGCCTGCTACTTTTACACGGTTACCTTTGTCATCCATCATCGCACGAACACGGCCAAATGCATGACCTACGTTAATGCTGTCTCCTACATGAAGCGTACCTTTCTGGATAAGGATTGTAGCAACTGGTCCACGGCCTTTATCAAGTTTCGCTTCGATAACAAGACCTCTGGCTCTTCTCTTCGCGTTTGCTTTCAGCTCTAATACTTCTGCTGTAAGAGTAATCATCTCTAAGAGTTCATCAATTCCTTCGCCTGTCTTAGCAGAAACTGGTACAAATACGGTACTTCCACCCCAGTCTTCTGCGATAAGGCCGTATTCAGTAAGTTCCTGTTTTACACGGTCAACGTTGGCACCTTCTTTATCAATCTTGTTAACTGCAACGATAACTTCTACCTCTGCAGCTTTTGCATGGTTGATTGCCTCGATTGTCTGTGGCATAACACCGTCATCGGCAGCAACAACTAAAACAGCGATATCTGTTGCCTGTGCTCCACGCAGACGCATGGAAGTAAATGCCTCATGACCTGGTGTATCTAAGAATGTAATCTTTTCTCCGTTAATCTCTACCACATAAGCGCCGATATGCTGTGTGATTCCGCCAGCCTCGCCTGCTGTAACGTGTGTGGAACGAATCGCATCAAGAAGAGAAGTTTTACCGTGGTCAACGTGACCCATTACACAGACAACTGGTGGTCTGCTTGTTAAGTTTCTTTCGTCCTCTTCTTCCTCTTTTAAGAGTTCTTCGATGACATCAACTTTTACTTCTTCCTCTGCGATACAGTTATATTCTAAAGCGATTTCTGCTGCATCATCAAAAGAGAATTCTGTGTTGATGGTTACCATCTGTCCTGCCATGAAAAGCTTCTTGATAATAACAGAAGGCTGAACCTTACAAGCATCTGCCAAATCCTTTAAGGATACTGGATCTGGGAGAGTGATGTTACGGATTACATCTTCCTTTGGCTCTTCCTGCTTTGGTGGCTGTACTGGAGCCTGCTGCTTCTTATTGTTCTTCTGCTTTCTTGAGCTGCCAAAATCATTATTGCGGTTATTGCGGCGGTTGTTCTTGCCACCACGGTTGTCATTTCGGTTGTTTTCCTTGTTGTCACGGCTGTGCTCACGATTGATGTCATGGCGGTTTTCTTTGCCGTTTCTTGTTTCTTTTGCGTTAATCGGAGTATCTCCCATAGAAGGCCTGTTTCTTCTGTCATTTCCGTTACGGTTATTGTTACGGTTATCTCCGCGATTATCATTACGGCCGCCACGGTTATCATTTCGGTTATTATTTCTTCCATCTCCGCGGTTTTCATTACGTCCATTACGATTGTCGTTATTGCGGTTGTTATTTCTTCCGTCCCCACGGTTGTCATTACGGTTATTATTTCTATCTCCACGGTTATCATTTCTGCTACCGCGATTATCGTTGCTACGGCTTTCATTGTTACCGCGGTTGTTACCAGATTCTTTTTTCTGGAATTTTGCTTTTAATTTATCTACATGTTCATCTGATACTGTACTCATATGACTCTGTACTTCAACTCCCTGCTGTTTTAACTCTGCTATAATTTCTTTGCTGCTTTTATCTAATAACTTTGCTAACTCATGTACTCTCATTTTTGGCATACACTATCCCTCCATATTCAGACTTATTTTTTTTACGATTGATTTTGCAAAACCTTCATCTAAGATACAGATGGAAGCCCTGTACGCTTTACCTATCCAATGCCCTAATTCCTCTTTGGTCGCAAAGATTTCCATAGGCACTTCATAATACTTACACATGTTCCGGAACAATTTTTTTGTATTGTCAGAAGCATCTTCTGCTACGATTACCAGACAGGCATTGCCGGATTTTACTTCCTTTTCGGTAGAAAACTCTCCGCTGGCAACCTTTCCTGCCTTAGCAGCAAGCCCTAGCATAGATAATACTTTACTGTTTTGTGTCAAGTTCCTTCAACTCCTCTTCTAATCGGTCATATATCTCATCAGGAATGGAAATCTTTAAAGAACGTTCCAGTCCTTTTGAACGTCTTGCTTTCTGAAGACACTCCGCAGAAAAACAAAGATATGCACCTCTGCCATTCTGCTTTCCTTTTGCATCAAGGACAACTTCATTCTCCGGTGTCTTGATAACCCGGATCATCTCTTTTTTTGTCTTCATTTCACGACAGCCCACACACTGTCTAAGTGGTATCTTCTTTCCCATAACTGTTCACCAGATTCCATTCTTACTGTTCGTCTGTGTCTGCTTCCTCAGAAGAAACTTCCTCAAAAGAATCCTCTGCTGTTTCTGGTTCTTCTGTTACCTCTTCTGCCTCAAAATCTGCTGTCGCTTCGCTTGCGGAAACTTCCGGCTCTTCTACAGGTGCTTCAAGGTCAAAATCTTCTGCCTCATCAAGATCACCAAAATCTTCTCCGAAGTCTAATTCTTCTGCAAGCTCTGCTGCCTGGCTTTCACTCTTAATATCAATCTTATATCCTGTAAGCTTTGCTGCAAGACGGGCATTCTGTCCCTCTTTACCGATGGCAAGTGAAAGCTGGTAGTCTGGAACAACAACGCGTGCGCTCTTTTCCTCTTCGTCTACATCTACAGAGACTACATTGGATGGGCTTAATGCGTTCTCGATCAATACTGCTGGATCATCATTCCATTCAATAATATCAATCTTTTCTCCACGTAAGTCACTTACGATTGCATTAACACGCGCTCCGTTAATACCTACACATGCTCCTACAGGATCTACATTAGGATCGTTAGATGCTACTGCAATCTTTGTACGGGAACCTGCTTCACGGGCAATGCTCTTAATTTCTACTGTTCCATCATAAACTTCTGCAACTTCTTTTTCAAAAAGTCTCTTAACAAGTTCTGGATGTGTTCTGGAAACTAAAATCTTAGGTCCCTTGTTTGTATCTTTTACTTCTACGATGTACAGTTTGATACGGTCTGTTGGCTTAAATACTTCGCCTTTAACCTGCTCTTTTTCTGTGAGAACAGCATCTGTCTTATCATCAAGACTTACACTGATATTCTTTCCATTATAACGCTGTACTACACCTGTTACGATGTCTTTTTCTTTATGTGCGAAATGCTCGAATACCACTCTTCTTTCTTCTTCTTTAATCTTCTGCACGATAACACTTCTTGCATGCTGTGCAGCGATTCTTCCGAAGTTCTTTGGAGTCACTTCGATGTTTACTACATCGCCAATCTCATAGTGGAAACGAATCATCTTTGCATCTGCTAAACTAATTTCTGTAGCTGGATCTTCTACTTCCTCTACAACTGTCTTTTCGACATAAACAGAAATATCACCAGTGTCTCTATCCATGTTTACCTTTACAATGGCATTCTTTCCAAAGTCACGGTTACATGCTGCAACTAAAGAATCTTCAATCGCCTGCATAATTACTTCTTTTTCAATATGTTTCTCTTTTTGTAATTGATTTAAAGCATCAATTAATTCACTCATTTTCTCTTATCCTCCTGCTTTCTTTTCTATATTATTCTCAAAAATCAATAGCTAAACGAATCATAGCAATGTCCTTACGGTCAAGTACCAGTTCGTTCCCTTCTGTTTCAATCGTAACAGTATCTTCTGTGAAATCTTTTAAGATTCCCTCAAATTCCTTCTGTTTATTAATTGCTTTGTAGAGCTTACATTCTACAGACTTTCCAAGACTTCTCTTAAAATCTTTCTCTTTTTTCAGTGGTCTTCCAAGACCAGGGGAACTCACTTCTAAAATATAAGCATCAGAAATAAAGTCTTCTGCATCAAGCTTCTCTTCAAGAGCACGACTGATCAGTACGCAGTCATCAATGTTAATGCCGCCTTCCTTATCCGCATATACACGAAGATACCAGTTCGCACCTTCTCTTACATACTCTACATCAACAAGTTCAAAATGATTCTCCTCAATAATCGGAGTTACCAGTTCTTCCGTCTTTGCAACAATCTCTGTTCTTTTCATGTTGATTCTCACCTCTTTCCCAGACATACAATAAGAGTGGGCACCCACCCACTCTTATCATCTACAGTATACTATTCGTAGTATAGCAGGTTTTCCATTGTTTATCAAGGGATTTCTTAAAATTTTACCTGCTATCTGCTATTTTTGTGACATTTTCTTAATTCTCGTCTGCCTCGATAGGGTCTGTTTCAATCACAAATTTCACGCTTCCCTTCGCATTTTTCTTAATTCCGCCGAAGGATTTGTATCTGTTATCTGCCTTCTTTACAGCCTTGAAATGATTGATCACGCTGTCAAGATCATCTCCTGCAAGGTCAGAAAGCTTGCTGATCCCATCATCATTAAATGTCTTTAAGCCTTTTGTAAGTGTATCGCTTCCTGTAGCAAGCTTATCAATACCAGAAGTAAGCTGTCCGCCTGCGGAGTCTAACTTATTCATTCCAGAAGAAAGACTCTGTACACCGATCGCTGCTGCATTAACCCCCTGTGCATAAGCCTTTACACCAGTTACTAACTGGCTGCTTCCCGCTACTAACTTACCTGTTCCTTTATCTACGGAACTTGCTCCTTTTGTAAGAACACTGTTATTGCCTGTTAAGGTCGCCGCTCCTTTTGTCATGGTATCAAGTCCGGTAGAAAGGGTGCTAAGACCAGAAGTTAAATCTTTCATACCACTTGTAAGCGTTTTATTATTTGCAGTAAGAGCCTGCGCTCCGGTATTTAATTCATCAACACCCTTGATCAAATCTGGAATCTGACTTGCTGCATCGGATAAAGAACCTGTATTTGCTGCAAAACTCTCTAATACTGCTGCCTGTGTCTTCATATCTTTTAACAGAGTTTCCATATCACTGAGTCCTACATTAACTTTGCCAATATTAAGCTTCTCTGCACTTGGAGCATCTCCTAATGCTTTTTCGGCATCACTTGCCAGGCCACTGATTTCAATGCTTGATGGCTCTGCACTTACACTAACGTTATTATCAATGGCACTCTTTAAAGCACTCTTCATTTCATCGGTCAATCCATCCATATTTACACTATCAATGGCAGATTTAGCTTCTTCTTTTGCCTTTGAAGTTGCACTGCTGCTAAGAGAATCTTTCTGGCTGGCAATCTTTTCATTTGCCTTATCCGTTGCCTTTTTATCAATATCATCTAATGCAGATTTTGCACTACTGAACTTCTCTGAAACTTCTTTATTATGTTCATCTATCTTACTATTGTGCGCCTCCACTGCTTCAGATAACTTATTCATCTTATCAATTGCCGATTGAATCTCTGTTGCCGATTCCTGTAACTTTTTCGCGTCACTTTCTAATGCAGAGGATGCCTTCTTTACTGCTTTTAATTCTGTGTCACTTGGCAGTTCCAAATTACTCATTCCAGAAACCTTATTATTTAACTTTTTGATTCCTGCTGCAATTTTAGCTTCATTTTCGGTATAACTTTTAATACCTTTAGAAAGTGCTCCTGCTCCTGACTCTAACTTACCTGTACCGCTTGCTGCTGACTGTAAACCAGCATCTAAGCCAGATACTCCTTTTGTATAGGAGGAGATTCCTGCATTCAGTGACTTTGTTCCCTTTTTCAGGGCTTTTAATCCTTTATTCAAAGATTCTACACCAGATTCTAACTGTCCACTCTTAGAACTTAATGTATTAAGACCGGATAGAAGCTGCTTTACTCCAGCATTTGCGGAAGATACGCCCTTTGTATATTCTCCTGCTGAAGTAGAAAGAGTTCCCATTCCATCGGATAAAGCTTCACTTCCATCAATCAGCTTATCGGTTGCATCTGTAAGTTTATCCATGTTGTCTTTTAAATCATCTACGTCATTTAAATTGCTTGTATCAATGTCTTTTAATGTTCCTGTTGTTGCCGCTGTTGCTGTTAATGCAAGTTCAAACTTATCTGCCTTCGCTGTAACTTCTACATATTCTGGAATATCTACATCATCTAATTTATCATAAGATGCCAGATTAAGACTGCTCTTTAATCCAGGGAACGCAAGACCTACAACAACATTTTTATCTCCATCGCTAATTACTTTACCATTAGTAACTTCGATATTAGAAAATACATCAGAAGAAAGAATCATTCCGGTAACCATAGTAAATGGAGTCTTTACATTATAGTTCTTGCCTTTTACTTTTACCGTTTCATTGGAGTTGTTATAGTAATCAAAGCGTATCTTTACTTCACCACTTTTACCAGCCATATCTTTCGGATCCATCTGCTGTCCGTCAAGATAATAAGTAACTTTCATTGTTACTGGAAGTTCTTCATTGGATTCGCCCTGATAATAAATATCATTTCCTTTAGAATCCCATACAATAGAACCATCTGCATTCTGGGTAAATGTCTCGTCACCTTTTACATTCTTGATATTCTCGAGGTTGGAAAAGTCCTCTAATGTATCACTGCTGCTATGATTCTTTAACCAGTCGCTTACAGTAATCTTATCAACGCTTCCGTCTGCATTCGCATTTACATATACCGTCTCTGTCTTATCTTCTTTTTTGGAATCTTTTTTTCCTGCTGCATTGACTGGCATTGCAATTCCTACTGCCATCATGGCACTCATGAGAATAGCAAATGCTCTGGATGTGTGTTTTACAAATCTTTTATTTCTCATCTCTATCACTCCCTAAATTTATGCTCCTGGAATCTTTTGTACAGCATATGACGCTTTGCTTCCATTAGATTCCGGGATTACATATTATTTATAATACAATGTCATTAACTACTGTATCTTTATGATCGTCAATATGGCCCATTCCCTTCGTTGTCTTGCATATCGCCTTATCAAAAATAAGGAACATCGTAGGCAGCAGTGTGAGAACAACGATCATACTGATAATAGCACCTCTTGCCAGCAATGTACAAATAGAACCAATCATATCTACCTGTGAGTAGCAGGCAACACCATAAGTCGCTGCAAATAAACTCAACGCACTCGTTATAATAGAAAGCATATTTGACTTATGAGCAATGCTGATTGCCTCTAACTTATTCTTTCCATTCCTTCGTTCTTTCAAATAACGATTGGTATAAACAATCGCATAGTCTACTGTCGCTCCAAGCTGTATCGTTCCGATAACAATGCTGGCAACAAATGGAAGGCTTACCCCCTGGTAATATG
>SKEI01001763.1_pt1 | contig 11500 bp, 16 predicted proteins | sample 4826701 | NCBI WGS metagenome assembly SKEI01 (sample SAMN11008813, study PRJNA524170) | human gut metagenome | biome: Human fecal sample; material: Feces; isolation source: fecal sample from pouch patient p2, p6, p7, p14 | host: Homo sapiens | place: Israel: Tel-Aviv | collected 2016-08-31 | reverse complement strand
ACACAAGATGGCGCAAATCAATCAGGCATGTCTCGCTACTGGTGAGGAAATATTTAGCGGCGATGAGATCCGCGAAGCTGCCGGATATGAAGGGCCAACGCAGGAAGTAGAAGTGGAAGACGAGGACGATAAAGATGAAGATGAAAGTAAAGAGAATAATCAAAAAGATTCCGCCGTCCGCGATAATGCCATCTAACACCGAAGACCCGACCATGACAGGTAAGTTGCGGTCTGGAGCTATTAAGCGTTTTAAATCCTGCCTGAAGAAAATAGCCGATCCATATATCGCCATACTGGACAAAATACAATATAGCCTGGCTGTTAATAAGAAATATACCTTCCAGATTTACATGGATGAATTGCACGACATGCTGGAGGACGCCAGCGACATGATTGATGAGATATTCGAGCTAACCGACCCGGAAAGTTTTTGGTTCTGGCAGGAATACGTGAAGGTCGCGTATCAGCGAGGCACGGCACAGGAATACGCCAACCTTGCTAACCAGTCTGTCACGTACTCAAGCGTTTATCCCGATGTATCTGCCGTACTATCAAGCACAACCTACCGCACGCGCCTTGCCCTGGTCCGTACCCGTGTATTTGAGGAAATGCGCGGGCTGACAGCACAGATCAAAAAGGATATGGCCCGCCGACTAACTGAAGGCATGGCCCGTGGTTTAAACCCACTGGAAATAGCGCGCACATTGAATCAGGAGACGCAATTACCGCTATACAGATGCAAACGTATTGCTCGAACTGAAATATGCACAGCGTTACACACAGCGCGTATGGATGAGGCAGAAGCGGCGACAGAAGAATTTAATCTGCGCACTATGCAAATGCACATTTCGGCATTGTCACCGACTACCAGGCTATCGCACGCGCAGCGGCACGGGAAAACATACCCCATAGATGAGCAGCGCGAATGGTGGAGGAGATCCCCTAATTCAATTAACTGCAAATGTAGCACGATTACCGTATTAGTTGACGAAGACGGTAACATATTAAACGAAAGAATATTAGATCGGGCGCAAGAAAACTATAAAGTTGCGCACGCTAAATATGGCGAAGATTGGGAGTAAAAACCGTGAGTAAAGAATTAATTCAGGTTAATACCAAATTAACCGCTAATACCATACGCCGGGAAACTTATAACGGACGCGAGCACATTGTTGTGCCATCATATACGCTGCCATTCAATATCGTTATGAATCGTGAGTATTACCCAGAAGCTGAAATTATCGCTAATTACCAGTCACTGGAGGGGACGCTTGCACCGTTAGGCCATCCTACCGTTGACGGTAAATTTGTTTCCGCATTTAGCCCGGAAGGATTGAACACGGGTTTTTGTGGAGCGTGGAACAGAAACGTTGAGTTACGCGGCAACCGTGTTTATGTGGAAAAATGGGTGGACGTGGAAACCGCCAGCCATTCAGAGCAGGGCCGGGAATTGTTAAGCCGACTGGAAGCGCTGGAGAAGGGAGAGAGCAAAGATCCTATCTGGTCGTCCGTCGCTGTATATCGCCAGCGTATGCCAGCCACCGAAGATATGAAAGCCCAGGGCGCTGACCATGTAGTGAAAATCATGTCGATCGACCATGACGCTATTTTGCTGCATGAGCCTCCAGCCGCTTCACCGGAACAAGGTGTAGGCCTGATGGTTAATACTGACCAGGCAAAACCGTTAATGTCGGTGGCGATGAAAGAAAACAGCTACAGAACACTTGAGAAACAATTAACAGACGCGGCGCGGGATTTATTCCCTGATGCTGATTATGTGTATGTGGTGGACTTCACTGATAAAGAGGTGACGATCGCCACTAATGCGGAAAGTGCTCAAGTTTGCGCATATGAAAAACAGGCTGATAAAATTATTCTCAATAATGGCGAGCTTGCAACCAACGAGGAAAGTAAATCATGGTTTGCTCAGTTCGCTGAACACCTTTCTAATCTTTTCTCCCTGAATGAAAAAATTAAGGCCAATAAATCGGAGGACGATCCCATGCCTTTAACAAAAGAAGAACGCGCCGAACTGGTAAAAGAAATTAACGAAGGCTTAGCCGCCAATATCGCTAATGCAGTAGCAGAGGCATTAAAACCAGTACAGGCAAGCGTAGAAGAATTACAGACCAACCAAGAAGAATTACAGACCAACCAAGAAGAATTACAGACCAACCAGAAAGCAATTAAAGAAGAAATTGCAGCAAACGCAAATAAAGAAGTAGCAGAAAAACGCGCCGCAGTAGCAAAAGTTCACGGCGAAATTGTTGCTAACGCATTAAGCGGTGAAGCATTAGAGGCAATGTTTAAATCCCTGGGTAAAGCAACTCCGCTAGCCGCCAACACAGCAAGTGAAGACAAAAAAGGTGAAGTCCCTGACTTTAACACTTATTTCTAACTGGAGGGAATACAATGTCTCGTTTTCGTCGTGTAAATATTGATGGTAAATCCATTACCGAAACCTACACTGCTAAGGTCGCAGTAAAACCAGGTGAACTGGTAAAACTGGACGGAGGTAAGTTTGCAAAAGCAACCAGTGCTGATGTCGGTGCAGCTCAGTTGTACATCGTCAACCCGGCATTCCACGAAGGCAAAACCATTACTGATGCAATCGCTGCAAATGAAACTGTTGTTGCTGATTATGTGGAACAGGGCCGAGAGTTTGCTCTCCTTGTTCCTGCAGCCGCTTATGTTAAGGGTGCAGCTATTGCTCTCGCAGCTGACGGGGTGAAACTGTTTGTTGCGCCAAGTGAACAGGCAGCGCCAGATCCGATCATCGCATACTGCCAGGAAGACGTAACCCTGGAAGCGGAAGATTTTATCCGCGTTCGCGTGGCTTAATTTAAAAGGGGAATAACATGTACTTTACTAAAGAAAACCTTGTCGCCAACTCCCGGATGCAGAGCCATTGGAAAGAACTGTGGGCGCAACGCAATATCTTCAACGAGCAGCACAACGCCATGATTGCAGCAAATCAGGCAAATATGACCGCTGAAATGTTGACCTGTAACGCCGTCGGCGGCTTCGCAAAAGAATTCTGGAAAGAAATCGATAACCAAATCATTGAACTGAACACCGAAGAGGTCGGTATCGAGATCGTAAACGACCTGATGGGTGTACAGACCGTATTACCAATCGGTAAAACGCTGAAAATGTACAACGTATCCGGCGACATTAACGATGAGGTCGTAATGTCTATGGATGGTCAAGCGCCACACAGCTTTGATCACACCGAATACGGCAGCGATGGCGACCCGATCCCGATGTTCGCAGCGGGTTACGGTGTTAACTGGCGTTTAGCTCAGGGCTTAAATACTGTAGGTATCGACCTTGCATTAGACAGCCAGCGCCTTAAACTGAAAAAATTCAACAAAGCACGCGTCCAGTTCTACCTGAATGGTAACGATCGCATCGTGGTTGATGATCATAAAGCAATGGGTATTAAAAACCACAAAAACACCCAGCAACTTAAACTGAAAACTGTTGCTAAAATCGACCTTACCACTGCGGCTTTCGATAAGATTATTGAATTCTTTACCACTGGTGAGTTCGGGAAACTGGCCCGCGCCAACTTCGTAGCTAAATACGATGTAATGTGGGTATCGCCAGAAATCATGGCTAACCTGGCACGCCCACACATCGTTAATGGCGCAATTGTTGGTAGTGTGCTGGATGTTATCAAGCCGTTTGTCCCGGTTGGTGATATTCGCCAGACCTATGCGCTGACTGGCAACGAATTTATCGCTTATCAGCGTAGCCGCAGCGTCATCACCCCGCTGATTGGCATGACCACTGGCGTAGTTCCGTTACCGCGCATGATGCCGACTGATAACTACAACTTCCGCATCATGTCCGCTGAGGGTCTGCAAATCACCCGTGACATGGAAGGTCGTTCAGGAGTGGTCTACGGCAGCAATACCTGATTGATATGTTTCTGTAGCTCCCCGGCGCAATGCCGGGGATTTTTTTTGTATGTGGAGAAAACAAAATGGTTACCACACAACAGGCGCGGGAATATCTCGAAAGCCAGGGGATTGAAATACCAGACGTGGTTTTATCTTTGCTGGTGGAGCAGGCAAATAGCGTTAATGAATGCCTTGATGCCAATTATCCGTCCTCCACTGCAACATTGATTCAGCTTTATCTCATTGGCCTGTTAGGACTCAGCCAGGCTGATAAATACGTTTCCTCGCAGACTGGTCCGAACGGTGCAAGCCAGTCTTACCGCTATGTCGATTTTAATAAGCGAGGGAAGGCGGCCTATTCGTTGCTTTACTCACTGGACAAACACCATTGTACAGCCGAACTAATTCCACCAGATCCAGAAAACACCGCGCACGCCGGGCTGTGGATTGGTAAGAGCAGGAGGATGTGACAATGTGGAACGACCTGACATTACCAAATCCAGTATTGCCGAAACCATTTACCCGCGTGTGGGTTAAAACGGATAGCGGACGCCAGGTGGCGGCCTACCTCAATGATGCTGGCTTATGGGTAATTCTTTGCCCGCGCGTGGCGAAAACTCATCCAAAGGTCATTAGCTGGAGTTACGGCTATGAGTAAGATTGCGCGATTCAGTTACAAGGCATTAGCCACCATCTACCCCGTAACGCATGACGACTGGACAAACGCCGACGTATACGGCGCACCATACCTGATTAACTGCGCATGGGAGCGCACCGACGGCACTGCAACAGACACAAACGGTAATGAGGTTAGCAATACAATAACCGTATTTACCGAACTGCTTCATAATATGCAGCCAGTGCAGCGCCCGAAAAACGGCTGGATGATTGCCACTGGCGACACCACTAATATTTCCGACCCGCTGGTGGCTGGGGCCAACGTTATTACCGGGATCGTTGAATGGGATATGAGCATGTTTAACGACACGCCGGATTATAAGATCGTGACAGGGGGTTAATCATGCCTATCAAGGGGGTTAAACGCGTCCGTGAGAGATTAAAGCAGGAACTAAAGGAAATCACCGATAAAAAGACGCACGAAGTTTTATGGCGCGTCGGTATGCTGGCTGGTGGCTTCGCGGCTAATATGACGCCAGTCGATACGGGCTTCTTAATTAACAGTCAGTTCCAGTACATAGGGAACACGGCGGACGGTATGCAATTACGCCTGGGATATACGGCCCGCTACGCTGAATGGGTGCACAATATGCCGGGTACATTAAAAGGCCAGCCGCGCGAAGATTTCGGCAAAACGAATAACCTTTCAGATTTCGGACCGAAACAGGTAATTAGTTTTGGTGGTGGTACTGGAAAGGGTAATTATTGGGATCCAAATGCGGAGCCTGGATTCTTGCGTAAGGCATTCGAAGATCCTAACCACGCCGATGATATTTATAAAGAAATTGTAGAAGGTTACAAAGTATGAAACGCAGCGAAGTTTACGACGAAATAAGGGATTGGATTCAATCCCACGGATACGATGAAGGCTATATTTTGCAGGCCCGTTTCTGGAATGAGCGAAGTAATTCGAATAATGACAGATACATCGTGATCCAGCAAAACGGCGGCGCGGCTGGTGAGGAAGCAATAACCCGTGATTATTTCCGCATCCTGGTTATTTCAGCGCGTAATGATGCAAATATCAGTGAGGTGGAAGACCTTGCCGATGCCATCCGTCAAAGTATGTTAACAGAATATAAAACTGATAAAATTACACACATGAAGCCAGTTGGCGCTATTCCTGCAATACAGACAAGAGAAGGGCGCTTTATTTTTACCGTAGCCTTTCAAACCATCATATCAAGATAAGAGGTAAATTAACATGTCTCAGACTTGCGAAAAAGGCACGTTTACAGGCCGTGACGTTGCTGTATTCTTCGCTATCGCTTGTCCAAATGCGAAGCCGGAATCTGGAGCGTACAAAGCGTTAGGCATGATGCGTGGTAAAACACTTTCCGTTGAATGGGAAACCGCTGACGCCACCGCCGATAAATCAGCCGATTACACGAAAGAATCAATGGTTACTTACAAATCCGTTTCTTTCTCCGGCGACGGTGTGTCCCGCACTGAAGAAATCCATAATCAGAAAGCGCTGAAACGCCACGTAATTACGCCAGGTGAAACCACCGGATCACAACCTTATGTATGGCTGAAGATCGTTTCTCCTGTAGACGTAACTGAAGGCCCATTCCTTTGCACTTCCTTTAAAGAAGAAGATCCGCATGATGATGTTTCCACCTGGTCTATTGAGTGCGAAAGCGCTGGCAAGGTAACGGTAGGCGACGTTCCGCCAGCATAACAGCCAATATTAACAATCGGGGCCATTTGGCCCCTTTTCTTTTAAGGTGAATACTATGATCCATGTTCGTACAGGACAATTTGCTGCCGTGGTGAACGGTAAGCGCTATGAGTTTAATCCTTGCTTTGCTGCGATGGCTAAAATCGGCAACGATAGTGAGCTTGTCGAATATTTCGCACTTATCCACGGCGGCAAATATCCATCACGATTGCCAGCAGATCCAGACCTACGCAATCGCATTCTGGCGCGGTGTTATGGTGAAATAGTTCAGACATCAATGCACATCCTGAAATGTTGCTCAGACGACGAAATAGGCCCGTTATTGGGCGAATGCTGGTTTACTCCTTCGGGTAAGTTAAAGTTAAAGCCCGGATTAATGCCGATCGAGGATATCATCACGCTTGCGCAGCACTGCATGTACCACGGTCTTATTGGTGATGGCCCGGAAGAAGAGTCCGGGGAAATCCCGGAAGGGGAATATAAGCCGACTTTTAACGTCCTTGAATTCGTCTATTCTGCCGTTGCTCACCTGGGCTTGTCAGAATCGGAAGCATGGAATATGACAATGACCGGATATAGGGCCGCTGTACGCGCTAAAACGCCGCCAGACGAAAGAAACGAGAAAAGCAAGCCAAACATTCACATAAATAAACGTGCTTATGACGAGCAAATGGAGGCCGCTAAAAAGGCACTAGAAAGAATGAAAAATCGTGAGCAAGAAAAGCCCGGTAGATCCGGGCGTTTTGCTAATTGAAATCTTTAATTGCTGTACCTGGTGAACTGTGTGTGATTGTATTGTATACAGACTTTGCCTTACTGCGATCTTTCCATTCTTTTAGGATGCAGTTATCAAACTTTGCGATAACCCTTGAAGGGGATAATTCTTCAACATCCATGTAAGTAAATCCTATCGTGCTGGTTACTGAATACCATACGTGATAACTATAATTACCGTCATGCTCGATTCTTTGTGGTTCCCCCATTATTTTATTCACTTGCTCACAAGTCATTCCAACTTGCAAATTTTTATCAGCTAACTTAACGAAATCAGTTGATCTTGCGCACCCTGTAAGAGCTAAAGCCATAACACCAATGAGAACCGCTTTGATTATTTTTTTCATGATTTACCCCTTAATTCCAGTTGCAAGCGTTTTTCACTTTGTCGATGTGGTTATAAAGACCATCAATGTTAAACACTGCTTTCTCAATGTCGCCAGCTTCCGGCACTACTTCAATGATGAATTGTTTTTCGTTAACCAGTTTTTTAATCATTGGGATGGCTTTTTTGCCGTCCCATAATCCAAGAGCTTTATAATTAGTTGACCGCCACCACTCAGTAGCTACAGCTTTGTGAACGCCGATCCGGTAGTTAATATAAGTAGTGTCCCCGGCGTCAGTTACATGGTGTGACCATGCTACGAACATTTTTGTTTTATTACCCTGGCAAGCGATTGTTAATACCGGTTTATTCTTATCCTGTGCCTTCAGTGTCGGGAAAGCATCAAGACTTCCGCTGAATTGTTCTGCTTTCACAAAAAGGAATACGTTTTTTGCGTCCTGCATATCATCTTTTCTTTCAACTACAAGCCACTGTTTACCAGCATTTTCTTTTTCTAACTGTGCATCGTATGCGGCTTGTTTTGCTTGTTGTTCTGCAAGCCATTTAGCATTTTTCTCTGCTAATGCTTGTTGCTCTTGATTGGTCACTATAGGCGCTTTTTCATTATCCTCATTGCAACCAACCAGACCCAATACCGCCGCAATCATTGCCACTTTTGCTAACCGTTTCATAACCCACCACGCTAACTTGATTTACTGACCATTCCCTTTAGCTTCCTTATACAAAATGGAGTCGTTGAAGTAAAGCCATTTTGTATAAAATAGATACACAGATCACATTTTTGCATGAGGTTAAATCATGGCTACCAGTGTAGGTACAATTTATTACGAAGTTGATGCGAAAACTGGTCAACTTCTCGTTGCACAACGACAGGCAGACCAGGCCTTTGATCGTATAGAGCGCGGCGCAAAACAGGCTGACCGCCAGGTAAACACCCTGAAAACATCCATCAAGGCACTGACCAGGGTTATCCATCTGCTAATTGCTGCGGAGGCTGTGCGCCAATTTATGGATATGGCGGAGCAAGCAAAAATGCTTCGCGTAAAAATCAAAATGCTTACGGGCGATGCGGAGTCCGCCGGACGGGTTTTCGACGGCCTGAAAGCAATATCCAGGGAGACGGGGCAGAGCCTGAAAGATACTGGCGAATTATGGCAAGGCCTGGCTATCTCACTAAAAAACACCTCCGCTACGGAAGGGCAATTGCTTAACCTGGTTGGCACTATTCAGAAAATGGGTGCATTAGGCGGCGCGTCAGCGGAACAGATGTCTAACTCAATGCGTCAATTCCGTCAGTCTATCGACGGCGGTGTTCTTCGTGCCGAAGAATTTAACAGCCTGCTTGAAAATACGCCGACCATCGTACAAACAATGGCCCGCCATATGGGATTATCAATGGGCCAGTTCCGCGCCGAAATGCTGGACGGCAAGATCACGGCTGAAAGGATGGTTAACGCAATACAGGCGGCTACGCAGGAAACAAACGATAAGTTTGCTCAGTTGCCGCGCACATCCGGCATGGCTATCAATGAGCTTAAAGTAGAAATTATGGGCCTTGTTGAGCAGTTGGATGATCTTTTTGGCGTGTCAGATGGCGTTGTTTCAGCTATCGACTTGATCACGAAAGGCGTTAAAGGGCTTGGCGATGGCGCTAAATTCGCTAAAACCTGCTTCGACACACTCAAAACGGCTGGTAGCGAATTTATCGACATGTTTGATGATGTGGCTGTTAAGGCTGGAGAGGTGGCAGAGAAGATCATCGCAATGGTGACGCCAATCAAGGCGCTAATGGATGGCTATAAATGGATGAAGGAGGTAGTAGGAGAGCAAACCGACGAATATAACAGCAACTACGAGAAGAAATACGGGAAGACCGTTGGCAAGGTCATGCAACTACAGGATGATCTGACCGCAGCAATCCAGGCTACAGAAGAAGCAAGGAAAAATGAACAGAATGCTGCCAATGACGGAGCGATTACCGGATTCGACAAGCCAGTAGACAAGCCGAAAAAACAGAAAAAAGAGAAGAAATCGGAAGCTGATCGGCTTGGTGACAAAGGTATAAGCGTTTCTGATCAGTACAACAAAGACGCCGCCGCCATGCGCAAAGCGTTGGAGAACGGCAAGGCCATTGATGCTGCATTTGCCCAGGGTAAAATCACGCTCCTTGAGTACCGCGCCGCGCAAAAAGGGATCGGCAAGGAACTGAAAGAAGAATTAGCACAAATTCCGGTAGATGAATTGCGTCACAAATAGTAAGCCCGATGGATCAGCTAAAAGGCGAAGTTGACCCCATCCAGCAGGCGCAAAATGAATGGGCCATCCGTAAGCAAATGCTTATAGACCTGGGCGCTACTGAAGCGCAACAGAAACAGGAATTGTTAGCCTATGAGCAACAGATCCGCGATCTGAAATGGGAACAATGGCAGGCGCAAAGCGACACAAACGGCCTTATCGGTGATTGTGTTAATGGCCTTAAAGGCGGAATGAGTAATGCGCTTGTTGGCCTGTTAAACGGCACTCAATCATTGAGTGATGTTTTTGCTAACTTAGGAAGCAATATACTCGGCAATATCGGTAACAGACTCTCAGACATAGCTGCAAACTGGATAGCAGATCAGATCATGATGGAGACACAAAGCAAGGCCACGCAAACAAGTACAACAGCAAGCGCGGTAGCAGCTCAGGGAAGCATTGCTGCGGCGGCGGCCCCAGCAGCGGCGGCAACTGCGGCGTCAACTGGCGGTAGCTGGGCGGCGGCTGGTTCGGCGGCGCTCACTGCGATCATGTCGCTGGCTACGTCAATTTTCGGCGGCGGTCGCTTTAATGGTGGTAGCGTCATTGGTGGTAATATGTACCGCGTAGGGGAACACAACAGGCCGGAGCTATTCCAGACATCTAACGGCAATCAATATATGATCCCTGGCGAGAACGGCAGAGTTATTCCGGGTCGTGATATTGGCGGCGGTGGCGGTATTAGTATGCCTGTCAGTATCAGCATTCAGACCACGAACGGATTCAGCGACGAAGACAGCCGCAGACTTGAATTAACAATGGAACGTGTAGCCATGAAAATGATAACAAGGGAATCTCAAAGACCAGGCGGAATGTTGCAACCTCGCCGCAAATAAACTAAACCCCGGTGCAATGCCGGGGTTATTTTTCGTATTTATAAACGACCATTCCGCGCGATATATCCCCTTTCGAATATCTCGACTCACTTATGAGTGCCTTTCACGCCACATAACTTGTTATAGGCACGGTGCTCAACAATTAACCAAACCTTCAAATCTTCGCTAAACAGCCTCCAATCAAGATTGATATCCATTTTGTATCCGTAACCGTCGCGTAACTTTTTGGGGTAAACTTCTTTTCTCAGAAAGGCTTTAAGTAATTCCTTACCTTTCTTGATGATCCGGTCCTGTGCGTTTTTCTGTGCTTTCAGATTTCTGTCAATCGCTACCAGTTTCATAACTCACCCCATCATCCTTAGTTAAGTGCCTTCAGGAAGAAGTCCCGGTATTCATCTTCTTTCGCATTCATCATGAATTGACCGTATTTGAATGCGTCGTCGAAACCCTTAACGATTGCTATTTCCACTTGTTCGAATGCGTTATTTAGCATTACTACTACATAGCGTTTCATTTTGGGCCTCCTTCGTTGGTACTACTTTCTTCTTGCTTTCTATATACATCTTGTTGCGTGCTATGTGAAGCCATTTTGTAAACTAGCTATAATCATTGTGACAATGATCTTATTTTTCGCGTAGAAGCGCGTAAAGATATATACAAAATGTAACTTGTGGGGGTTTTATGCCGGAAGTGTTCAGATGGACGCCGCAAAGAAGCTACAGCGTGACCAGGAAGCCAGACGTATCTGTTGTTAAGCTGGGCGATGGTTATGAGCAAAGACAGGTAAAAGGTATCAATCCATTGCTTGATAGCTACACCCTGGTGTTTAAAGGCAGTAGCGCCGGATGTGGTGATGGTGGAAACGTAGCAATCCAGGCGGAAGCATTCTTGAGGGCGCGCGGCGCGGTCGAGGCTTTTTACTGGTCGCCGTCAATGGATAACGTGCAAAGGCTTTTTGTCTGTCGGCAATGGAGCATGACTAAAG
>SKEI01001761.1_pt1 | contig 11503 bp, 10 predicted proteins | sample 4826701 | NCBI WGS metagenome assembly SKEI01 (sample SAMN11008813, study PRJNA524170) | human gut metagenome | biome: Human fecal sample; material: Feces; isolation source: fecal sample from pouch patient p2, p6, p7, p14 | host: Homo sapiens | place: Israel: Tel-Aviv | collected 2016-08-31 | reverse complement strand
CTCCTTTACTCTTCAGATAATACCATTTGCCGCTGACTTTTACCCAGCCTGTCACCATAGACCCATTGCTGTTCAGATAATACCAGCTTCCGTCAACTTTCTGCCAGCCTGTTGCCATTGCTCCACTGCTCTTTAAGTAATACCATTTACTACTGATCTTCTGCCAGCCTGTCAGCATCGCACCGCTTCCATTCATGTAATACCACGTATTGCCGACCTTCTGTCAGCCTGTTGTCATGGCTCCGCTTTCTTTCAGATAATACCATTTATTGCCAATCTTCTGCCAGCCCGTTGCCATGACCCCATCCGCCTTAAAATAGTACCAGACATTTTTTATTTTCTTCCATTCCTTCTCTATTCTTCTTCCCTGATACTCCGTATTTTCTCCATCTAGATAGTACCAGGTATTACCGGATTGTTTCCAGCCGGTCTGGATCTTACCTTCTGAATCAAAATAATAGGTATTGCCTGTTTCTTCATCTGTGTACCATCCATAATGTTTCACCGGATTCTCTGATTCTTCCGATGTTGTCTCATTCTGGGTTGTAAGATCCGGCGTTCCCGCTGTGTACACCTCTGTCTCCTGTTCATTTGCATATCCGTCTCCTGTCAACGTGTCCGCAAATGTAACCGTCGCAACTGTCATTGACAGTGCCAGCGATACCATCAAGCATTTTTTCACATAGTTCTTTTTCATATGTTATTCTTTCCCTTAAATATTAAGTAAAAATTCTTTTGTATCTTTATACTCTTTTATGTATTATCATACCATATTTTGTCAAAAAAATCCCAGCACAATACATGTGCTGAGATTTTTTTTGCGATTCTTATTTTAATATACGACTACCGTTGTTCCTCTCGGAATGTTATTGTAGATCCATTTTGCATTGTCGATCTGTAAACGTACACAGCCATGTGACAGATGCATTCCAAGACGTCCGTCCATCAGTGTACCGTTCTTATTGTACAGTACGCTATGGAATAAGTAATTGCCATAGAACTGTGTATACCAGTAACATCTTGCTGAACCGGAATCAAAGTAGTATCCCTTGCCGCCGACGCGGAATGTTCCAGCTACTGTAGGCGAAGAAGAGGCTCCTGGTGAGCAGCTCCAGCTCTTGATCTGATTCCAGAATCCTGTTTTTCCAGTAAAGATACCTACCTGACATGTTGCACGGTTCACAAGGATCAAATATCCGGTGCTGCTTGAGTAAGCCTGCGCTTTCAATGCCATCTGTGAGTTAGCGGTTGGTTTCATTGCTCCGCTTGCACTTAATGTATACCCGTCAATCTTTGTATTCGCAGCCATGACTCCTTCGATTCCGCCATGAGAATCTTTGTTCTTATAGAAGTAATACCAGTAACCATTAATCTTCTGCCAGCCTGTTACCATGGCTCCGTTACTCTTCAGATAATACCATTTGCCACCGAGTTTTGCCCAGCCCGTTGCCATTGCTCCACTGCTCTTTAAGTAATACCATTTTCCATTAATCTTCTGCCAGCCTGTTGCCATTGCTCCGCTATTATCCAGATAATACCAGACATTCTTTACTTTGATCCATCCTTTTGCCATAGAACCGTTGCTGTTCAGATAATACCAAGTATCGTCAACTTTCTGCCAGCCTGTCATCATTGCTCCGTTATTATCGAAGTAATACCAGATATTCTTCACTTTCTTCCAGTCATTCTGTACCATAAGGCATGGATATTCTTCATTCTCTCCATCCAGATAGTACCAGACAGAGCCAAGCTTTTTCCATCCTGTCTGCAGAACGCCGCCTATCGAATCTGCATAATACCAGCCTTCTGCATGAGAAACCCAGCCTTTCTGTAATCTTCCCTCTGTGTTAAAGCTATAATACTTTCCGTCAATTTCTTTGACCACATCTGTTACCATAGCTCCCGGATACTCTTCATCTTCTCCATCAAGATAGTATTTTATACCGTCTCTTGTCTGCCAGCCTGTCTTGATTTTACCTTCCAGATCATAATAATAAGTCTTTCCAGTCTCTTCATCTGTATACCAACCATAATGTTTTACCGGATTTTCCGGTTCGGATTCTCCCGGAGTTGTGGTTCCCGGTTCTGTTGTCCCTGGCTCCGTGATTCCCGGTTCCGTCGTTCCTGGTTCCGTCGTTCCCGGAGTTGTAGTTCCTGGTTCTGTTGTCCCCGGAGTTGTGGCTCCCGGTTCTATTGTTCCATTCTCTCCTGAACCCTGCTCATTCGTGTACGTATCCTTTGCTGTATCAGCAAACGCAACTGTCGAGAACGTCATAGAAAATGCCAGTGTCAAGGCCAGACATTTTTTTACATAATTCTTTTTCATATGCGCACTCCTTCCTTTCTATATATTATACAGAGAACCTGCCACTGACAGTCTCTCCTGCATACTTTGGTACGCAAGAAATTATACTGTCGGCTTTTTCTCGTGCATATTCAAGTGTTAAAAGTATCTTCTCACCATTGTCAGATGATTTTTAGAATCCCAGCTTTCATAATACTGAACGCTCTGAATAATGGTTCCATATTTTCTGTTCAGTGCATGCATCAGCATTCCTTTTCCAAGATATAATGCCACGTGATCATAAGAGTAACCATTCGAATATACCAGTACATCTCCCGGCTTCCACTCTTCCATCTTATTGATATTTACAAGAGTTCCTCTCGTTGCCTGCTGTTGTGAAGTTCTCGGAATCGTTACCCCGCTTAACTGGCGCACTGCCCATTGTGTAAATCCGCTACAATCCCATCCAAGTGTCGAAGAGCCTCCATATACATATGGTGTTGTAGTATATTTCTTTATTTCTTCAATCTTTTTATCTATCTCTGACAGATCATACGCTTTTCCATCTTCTTTGATGGTCCAGCCATCGATTTCTACATTTACTGCTTTGCTTCCATATGATGCCCCGGCATTGTTGTTTTCATCGTTTTGCAGATAAAAATAATATCTACTGTTATTGATCTCTTTCCAACCGGTTACCATGGCTCCACTGGTTTCAAAATAGTAATCATACTTTCCGATATGACTCCATCCCGTTATCATAACTCCGCTGCTATTTAGATAATACCATGTATCTCCAAGCTGCAGCCAGCCGGTTGCCATCGCTCCGCTCTCTTTCAAGTAGTACCACCTGTTATTGATTTTCTGCCAGCCGGTCTGCATTGCTCCGCTTCTGTTCATATAATACCAGATATTTCTGATCTTCTGCCAACCCGTCTGCATCGCTCCGCTTCCGTTCATGTAGTACCATTTTCCATTCACTTTCTGCCAGTCTGTCTGCATGATTCCTTCCTCATTCAGATAGTACCAGATCTTTCCAAGCTTTAGCAAGCCGGTTACTCTTGCACCGCTTTCTTTCATATAATACCAATTGCCATCCAGTTTCTGCCAGCCGGTCTGCATATAACCGCTGTTGTTAAAATAGTATGTTGCATGATTGATTTCATGCCACTCATTCTGTGCCATCATTCCTTTATATTCTGCATTCGCACCATCCAGATAATACCAAGTCTTTCCAAGCTTTAACCAGCCGGTCTGCATTGCTCCGCTACTTTTAAAGTAATACCAGCCTTCTGCTCTCTTATACCAGCCTGTTACCATATAACCGGAGGCATTGAATCCATAATTCACACCATTGATTTCAACGATCTCATCTTTCGGCCATGTACCATCTTCATATGCGTACCACCAGCCTTTGTTATTCTTGATCCATTTTCCTTTTTTCGCCACTGCATTTGACTGTATCTGTGTCTGTTCTGCAGGTTTGTCACTTTGCAGTGTCTCATTCTCATCTGTTGTATTCTCTATATTCTGATCTTCCTCTGATCTTACGTCGTCTGTTGTATTTCCTGATATATCATTCTTTTCTTCTGCATTCTGATTTTCGTTCTGATCTTCGTTCTCTATACTTTCTGTCTGCTGATTATCTTCCGCCACAGTGGAAACAGCACTTGCATTCTCTGTAATGGTCGGAACTGCTGCATAACCTATTACATTCGGCTGTAAAAGGATCATGCTCGCAGCGATCAGACATCTGTATGCGTTTTTCTTCATCCTTTTTCTTTCCTGCTTTCTATTCTTAATTGTACATTTTATGTATTATACCACAGTTTTCCAATATACTAAAGAACGGTTTGGAAAATTCGACATTTCTGACATTTTCCAAACCTTTTTCTTTCCTGATATTATAATATTTTTTTCATACCTGGTATTTTTCTTAAGGCTGCAGTAACAATTAATGTCACGCATAATGTTCCTATGATCAATCCGCCAAAGTTCAATACGATATTTCCTTCATAAGGATTGAATCCCCAGTATCTCAGCACAAGCCGGACAACGATCATATGTAATATATAGATACCAAATGAACACTGATCAATGAAATTAATGCATTTCCAGCGTTTGCTCTCCATCTGGATCTTTACATTTTTCATAAGATAGAAAATACCGGCCGCCTGACAAACTACAAGAATCGATGAGTAACCCCACAACAATTCCAATTGTTCCACATTATACTGTCCTTTGCATACCGTTGCTGCGATAATCCTTGCAGTTCCGACAATGATAAGCAGCACTGCCTTCACTTTGGAAAGCCGGATGCTCTCATTGGCGATCGCAAACCGCAAAACAGGTAAAACGGATAGATCGTAGATACATGGATGTAAAATTTACTCTGTATTCCTGCAAGCTGTGTAAGCGGTATCAGTGACAGAAATATCAGATATATAACCAGCAGATATTTCAGTTCTGAATTGCTGCTTGCTTTTGCGATCTTTTTATAAAATGGTAAAAGCAGATACAGTCCGATCAGCAGGTATAAATACCAAATATGTGACCATCCTGTGCCCGTAAATATTTCATAAAATCCTTTTAATATGCTTTTCAGGCCAAATGATTCTTTGTCCATGATAATATCAAAGATCCGGAACACCATGCTGAATACAACCAGTGCTCCCAATGCTCTTAATATGTATTTGTTGAACAGCTTATCAAATGATACTTCTCTGTTCTCATCTAACAGCAGCGCTCCTGTTACCATCACAAAGCATGGAACCGCCCACATCATACAGTTTACGATTATATTGCTTCCGGTTATCTGCTCCGGAGTTATTACATTTTGAAATAATATTTCTGCCGAAGCAAACATATGTAAGATAATGATCGCAATGCATGCCAGCACCCGCAGTAATGAATAGCCGGGAATTCTTTTCAGATGATTCATTCTGTTAATTCCTTTCTAGCCAGCTTAGTATACCAGTCCGTCACCTACACAACTGTCATCTGATCCGGAACTTCCTGAAGATGGCTGTTGTTGCTGCTGTTGTTGCTGCTTCTGTTGTTGCTGCTTCTGCTGCTGTGCTTTTGCAGCTGCTTCTGCCTGTGCTTTTGCTTCTGCCTGTGCCTTTGCTTCCGCCTCTGCCTGTGCTTTTGCTTCCGCCTCTGCCTGTGCTTTTGCCTCTGCTTCGGCTTTCGCCTCTGCTTCGGCCTTGATATTCAGTTCGGCTTCTTTTGTGCTTACCTCTTCTTTTGAAGAAACAGATGTATATTCAAGATATGCTACTTCATCAGCAAAACAGATGCTTCCTTCTTTCATATCCTCATATGGAAAAGCTGTCAGCACATAAGAAGTCCCATCGTCAAATGTAATCTGAACATCTACCTGCGGTTCTGTAGCCGGTGTATCCGTCTCCTGACTTTCTGTATCTGTGCTGTTTGCATCTGTGCTTTCTGTATTTTCCGCATTTACTACGTTCGATGCATCATAGTACAGATATCTCTTTTCTTCACTGGAAAATGCATCATTTTCTTCCAGCATATTATCCGGGTATGCATCCATTGTGGAATCCTTGATCGTAAATGCCGTGATATTTTTTCCGGTTTTATTTTCCAGTTTGATTTTATAAATATTGTCACCTTCCTGCTCGGTTCCAATAGCCTTTAACTCTTCTTCTTTTTTCTCCTGCTTTTCTACTTTTGTCTTTTCTTTCTTTGCCGGTTCTGTTTCTTTCTTTCCACATCCAAACATATTACCGACACATAATGCTCCTATCAGCGTGTAGATAACCAGTTTCTTCTTCATTTGTCCAGTTCCTCTCATCCGTTATTAGTTCATTCTGTGGTAATTAGAATACATCCATGTACCAGAAGTTCCGTATGTGATCTGATAACCGTTTCTTCCTGTTTCATTCGTGAAGTTCGGGTCAAATACATATTTTGTCTTTCCGATTGTTAATTCACACCAGGAATGTGGTGTCACTCCGCCGCCTTTTCTCGGAACATATCCTGCGATCTGATGTGCATCATATCCTAAAAGACGTGCCATATGGCAGAATGTTGCCGCCATTACATAACAGTTTCCTGTCTTTTTGGTAAATCCAAAATTAGCGAAATATGTACTTCCCTGAGATGGTGATGACTGCATTCTGTAATATTTTAATCCTGCTGACCAGTTGTAAGCTGCACGCAGATTCCAGCCAACCTGATTCAGTACTTTATATGCATTCTGATATGCCGTATTGTAAATTCCGTCCGGTGCTACCACCCAGCCGTCAATTACAGTGTTGGATGCCATGGCTCCTTCCGGTCTGCCGTGTGAATCATTTTTCTTATACAGATAATACCAGTTCTGTCCCTGTGCAAGCCATCCTGTCTGCATAGCCCCGCTTTTGTTCATGTAATACCATCTTCCGCCTGTTTTTACCCAGCCGGTTGCCATGGCTCCTGTTTCTTTCAGATAGTACCATTTGCCGTTGACTTTCGCCCAGCCGGTTGCCATAGCTCCGCTTCCTGTCAGATAATACCATTTGCCGCCTGTTTTGATCCAGCCGGTTAACATGGCACCGCTTTTATTCATGTAATACCATTTTCCATTGATCAGATTCCAGCCGGTACCGCTCATTTTTCCATTGTCAGCCGGATTCAGATAGTACCAGAGATTTTTCAGTTTGATCCAGCCCGTCTGTTTTGCTCCGCTTGCATTATAATAATACCATCCCTTGTTACTTACCCAGCCTGTTTGCATGCCTCCGTTATTATCAAACAGGTAGACCAGACCTTTTACAGTATATTCCTGTGAAGCGACCATCTTTCCCGGTGTTTCCGGACACTCTTCTTCATTCATAAGATAATACCAGATGTTTTTCAGTTTGATCCAGCCCGATTTTGCCTTTCCGTTGGCATCGCCGTAGTACCAGTCTCCGTCTACTTTATTCCAGCCCGGTTTTAACTGTATTTCTTTCTTTGGTTCTTCCGGTTTCACCTCCGGATTTCCGTCTGTGTTTCCATCCGGATTTCCATCTGTTCCCGGTGTTACTTCCGGTTCTTTACTGCCATTTTCATCGTCTGCAGTTGTCTGTTCCTGTACTGTACCGTTCTGTACATTCTTATTCCCGTCAGAAAGGTTATCTGTGTTCTTGTCTTCGTCATTCTGCAAATCTTCTATATGGTTTACAGTCTGTTGATCTTCTACTACATTCTGATTCGGTTCAGCGGCCATTGCACTGATACTTCCTCCAAATGTCATACAACAAGCAAGTAAAATACTTACTATTTTCTTTTTCATTTGTCTTTTTCTCTCCTTTTCCCGAATTTTTCACAAAGTATATACACATACATATTTAATGTATATTCCCTCCGATAATTTCTGTCAATATACGGAATCAGGAACCCTCAACTTCAACTTTCATAGTCTGCCATACGTAATATAAAATCTTATTTCTTAAACACCAACAACCTCTGTCCCACATAATTAAACACCACAAACGCTCCCATTCCACACAGCATAGACAGGTTATCCTGCACACTCTTACTCTGTCCATTTAAGATCCAGGATACAAGCGGCTTTGCCATCCCATATGCCAACAGATAACATATTGTAATATTTATCACGAACATTCCCAGTTGCTTCCAGGATTTTTCTTTATTCTGGAACGTAAAGTATTTATTCAGGAAATAACTCACGATACTTCCCACCACATAATTCGATGCAGAAGATACCCAGTAGCTCAGATGCAAAAGATTATAAGCAGCAAACATTACCCCTGTACCCACCAGCGTATTCACAATTCCCACCAATACAAATTTCCAGAATGTAATATCCAGCATATTTTTTATTTTTTCTTTCATAATTACCTATTCTTCCCTTCTCGTTGTTTCACATTTCTAATGTTCATAACAGTATTCAACTTCTTATTATGAATCATATATTATTACAGACCAAGACACAACAAACGGCTTATGTCACACACAAGCCGCCTGTCATATTTCCTTATTATTTTTTTCTTACTCTCCAAGCCCGCTCTCGACCACATCCACCATTGCTTTCATAGCCTCTTCTTCATCTTCTCCGTCGCAGATAAGCTCGATCTCATCTCCCGATTTCACGCATGCTCCAAGGACACTCAATACACTTTTCGCATTTGCTGCAGTGTCATTGTTATACATGAATTCTACTTTGCATTTGTATCTGCTTGCTATGTTACAGAACATCCCTGCAGGTCTGAGATGCAGTCCCGTCGGATTTGTTATTGTAACTTTCTGTCTGATCATAATGTATTCTCCCCATTTCTGTCTGTTATTCGCTCTGGCCGTTCTGATTGTTTTCATCTGTCTTTGTCTGACTGCTGTTCTGGCTTTCACCCTGTGTTTTACTGCTCTGCTTTGATTTTTCAAGTGTGATCTCCACATTCACTTCATTCACAAGCGTGCAGCCATCCGGCAGTTCGACAGACACCGGAACGGTATATGTACCCGGTTCTGTATAATTCTTCAGATCAATGCTGACTTTCTTCGCAGGTGAGAACAGATTCAACACATCATTCGGTCCCTTCACCTGTATCTCCAGATCAACGGTAGATCCGTAATTGATGCTCAGTCCGTCCGCTATATTCTCCAGGAGAATCGATCCTGTCGATATCTCAAAGCTCTTTGTTCCCGGCTGTTGTACCTGGATGGATATTACCACCTTATTCGCATTCTCTTCCGCAAGGGACACACCGCTCGGAAGATAAGATGAGATATCAATGGTCTGCTCCGTTCTCTGTGTCAGTTCTTCCAATCTCAGGGCACTCGGTGGAATATTGATCTCCGAGATCTCGGCAAGCGTACTCTTATCACCTGTCACTTCCACTTCCTGCGGTTCTACCGTGATCTTGCCAAGTTTATACCCTTCTGCTGCCGACACCTCTGATGTATCCACTTTAAGCGGCACGCTTTTCACCTGAAGCAGTTCTACCTCAACACTGACACCTTCTTTTCCAAGGTTGTTTGCAAGAAGTGTCTGGTCGATCACATTATTATTGGCATCATACAGTACCAGTTTCGCTTCTACCGTCTCATCTTCGGATAATCCGGATACGTTTGCTTCTGCTGTTACTTTTGCAATATTGTTAATGATTCTCTTCGGTCCGCGAAGTGTTACTTTTTCCGGAAGTGCTTTCAGGCTTCCCACTTCATATCCATTTCTTACCGTTCCTGTTGTTGTCGGTGTGATTGGGAAATTATTCTTCGCTTCCTCATCGATCTGGATCTGCAGGTTTCTTGGATTTGCCGTTGCCTTTTCATATTTTCCTGTATATCCTTTGACCGTTACTTCAATCGGCACCTGTGTACGAAGCGTCAGTTCTTTCATGTTCGCTGTCGCAACAATATCCTCTGTCCTGATCTTATCCAGTACCGACCGCTGTGCCGTAACTGTTACATTAATCTCCTGTGTGTTATCCACGATCTGATACGTATTATTATTGTCTGTAATCACTTCTTCATGCGTTACCTGCACCGGGATATTGGAAAATGTCTTGTCATCCACCGGATCATCGATATTCACTACAACCAGCCATAAGAATGCTGCAATCAGGAAAGCCAGTATTTTCAGCGCAAGATTGTTAGTTATTCTTTTTCGCATGCTTCCGCCATCCTTTCCACATTGCCTTTATTCTGTTAGTTTCACTGCTCTTATGCTGTACCTCTTCCAGCTTCACACGAAGTTCTGCTTCATTGATACTTCTTGTAAGCTCTCCTCCCTGTGCGACTGACACAGCTCCTGTCTCTTCTGATACCGTAATGACCAGTGCATCACTGACTTCGCTCATTCCTACTGCCGCACGGTGTCTGGTGCCCAGATCCTTGCTGATCCCCATATTATCCGAGAGGGGAAGATAGCAGGTTGCCGAGACGATCCTGTCACCTCTTACGATGATCGCACCATCATGAAGCGGTGTATTATGTTCGAAGATATTGATCAGCACCTGACTTGATACCAGACAGTCCATCTGGATTCCGGTGCTTTCATATTCCGTAAGCCGTATTGCCTGTTCTACGACGATCAGCGCCCCTGTCTTGACTTTTCCCATGGCAAAGCATGCACGGATAATATCCTCTCTTGTCTCTTCACTGAAACGTATCTCCCGGTTCTGTTCAAAAGGAACAACTGATGTCAGGAATTGCTTCTCTCCAAGCTTTTCCAGTGCCCTCCGCAGTTCCGGCTGAAATACTACAATTGCCGCTGTAGCCATGACCGTCAGTGAATTTCTCGCGATGAACAGGATCGTATGCATCTTGAATATAGCTGCGAGAAGAATAAAGCCCGCAAGTACAATGATTCCTCTGAGCAGCATCCATGCTTTCGTATTCTTTATCCATATGATGATCTGATAGATCAGAAAAGTGAGGATCAGAACTTCTATGATATCTGTGATATGCACTCTCGGAATATAAAGTCCAATTCCATATTTATCAATAAAATCTGCAATTGTCTGTCCCATTCCTCTCACCTCCCTGCATGGTTTTTAATGATTTTTCTGTCTTTCTATCTTTTTCTGCGGTTGCCTGCATGAAATTCATTTTCCAGACTCTGTGTCAGAAGCATCTTATCTACATCTTTCATGTCATGTTTCTTCGGTGCCGGTCCTCTCTTCGGCGAATGCTTTCTTGCCTGACTTGCCCGGATCTGTGCCGGACTTCTGTAGTCTGCATCACCGTATGACGGCTTCCGTTCTGCTTCTCTTTTCTGTCCATGTCCCGCATGTACTTCCAGATCGATGGCTTTTGTCTCTTCTTCCGCCGTATCCTGCGACAAACGTTTTACCGCTTCTGCATCGATGATCTCCGTCTCCTGACGTTCATTGATCTTCTTCACCGTCTTCTCCGGCGTTGTCATGGAAACCTTCGGTATTGCTTTTACATAGTAATAATATTCATCGTCTTCAAACTGCAGGCGTTCACTTCTTGCATAATCTACCGAGAACAGGAATAATTCCAGCACAAGTCCTACAACGGCTGCCACAATATTTCCTATGATCAGCGGACCATAGGAGGTGTTTACGCCCAGTGCAATACTTCCCATTGCCGTTACGACCACATTGGCAATTGCTCCCGCAATAATCCCAATCTTCCAGGCATGATCCAGTTCCTGTCTGCGGATGGTATAAATGATAAAAAATCCAATGATAAATGCAACTATGTAGAGCCACATTTCTTTATTCTGGAACACTTTCTGTACGT
>SKEI01001760.1_pt1 | contig 11508 bp, 10 predicted proteins | sample 4826701 | NCBI WGS metagenome assembly SKEI01 (sample SAMN11008813, study PRJNA524170) | human gut metagenome | biome: Human fecal sample; material: Feces; isolation source: fecal sample from pouch patient p2, p6, p7, p14 | host: Homo sapiens | place: Israel: Tel-Aviv | collected 2016-08-31 | reverse complement strand
CATCTTAACCTCATTAATCATAATCCTGTTCATCCAGGTAGCCGACACATCCATCTTATTGATAAGATTCAGATGATTCTCTGCAAGGATAGAAATATTCCTATCCGTTATGTTCTCCAAATGCAGTCTGATATCTGCAAAGTTATTTCTGGTCTCTTCTTCAAAACACTTCTGACGCTCTTCCATTCGGTCCATTCGCGTTCCAAGACCTCTGACCTCCGCCAAAACAGCTTCCAGCATTTGTCTGTCTGTCACCACTTCCACCTCCTCTGTAGCCCGTATCGTTCTTTTGTGTGGGATTGATTATATCACATACACAAGAATATGTCTATAAAAATCTATAAACATCAGAGAATGTTTGGAAAATGCTGTTACTGTTCACTCCGTGCCCAGTAACACGCTTCGCGATGCACAGAATTTATGCTATTCGCATAAATTCGCGCGGTATGTCTCGGGATTTTGGCATATTCATGCCAAAACACCTCGCGGGATAGTGGTGTGTGAACAGTAACAAAATGCTCCCCACAAGATGTGCGTCACAATTTGTGGGAGATTTTATTTATTATTATCGTTCATCTTCTCCTCAATCGCCGCACCAACCCTGTTATAAACAGTCACAGCGTCCTGAATATGCGGAATCGTATTTCCATCTGCTCCTGAAGCACCTGCGGAAACAAAGATATATTCCCTGCCCTCAATCTCCGCAAAACTCACCAGACAGTGTCCTGCCTCACTGGTATAGCCGGTCTTGCCACCGAGGATTTTTCCACCTGTGACTGTCGGATCAGACAGATTTTTAAACATTGTACTGTAGTAAGTAATTCCATCCGGGTGGATATTTGTAACTCCGGTAGAATGTCTGGAGGTCTCCACAATCTCACGAAACGTATCATTCTTAATGCAATACTTCATCAAAACAGCAATATCCTTAACCGTACTGTAATGATCCGGGTTATGCAGTCCTGTAGAGTCACAGAAATGGGTATTCTCCATTCCAAGCTTCCTTGCTTTCTTATTCATCAGCTCCGCAAAATCCGCCTCTGAACCACTGATCGTATCTGCCAGCGCAATACAGCACTCTGCCCCCGAAGGCAGCATCGCACCATAGAGAAGATCAATCACCCGAACCTCTTCCCCCGGCTGAAAACCTGCCTGTGTAGCATCCTGCTCATACAATCCGGAGAACATCTCATTCGTCAGAGTAATCTTCTCATCCAGATCATCAAAATTCTCAATCCCCAGTATCACAGTCATAATCTTCGTCATAGAAGCCGGATAAATCTGAGCCTCCCCGTTAATCTCACCCAGAATCTTACCTCCCCTGGCCTGCATCAGGATCGCATTCGGACTGTTGATACCACTGATATCCACTTCCTTCAGAACCGGCTGTTCAAACTGCTCAAACCACTCCTTCACGCCCTTATTCCATCCGATCATGATAACCAGCGCACAGATAATGATCACCTCAACAAACACACAAGCCACAATCCTGCCCCGGTATCTCCACGCATAACTTCTTCCACTTTTCTTTTTTCCACGTCTCCTCGCTGCCAAACTAACTCCTCCTGTCTACTTCTGTATCATTACTTAGCATATAATAAATATATCTAACTAATCTCTGACTCATCCCCCCTACTATACCACACTCCCTCAAAATATTGTAACCCATTCTTCTCGCAAGACCAATACACGGGGCAGGAAAATATTTCATCCATATTAACAAAAAAATCCGGAAGTACCCAGCTTTTCAGCTATCATACTTTCGGATCTTACAGATTCTATATTTATCAGATCAGAACTTTGATAATTTCATTTTTTCTTCCAGATATTCACATAAACGGGTCTGCACAAACTCTGGAACTTCAAGCATTTTTAGTGGCTTATCATTACCTTCCATCATGTGAACATACTCTTTTACTGCGTCATAATATACACTCAAAAACTCAGTACCTACATTAAATTTATTGATACCTTTTCGGAAAGCAATCTCCAACTGGTCATGAGGAATCCCACTGCCTCCATGAAGTACAAGTGGAACATCTGTAGCAGCATTAATTTCTTCAAGCCTCTGAATATCCAGATGAGGCGTTTCCACATAAACACCATGAGCATTTCCGATAGCAATAGCCAAAGAATCAACATTTGTTTCCTGGTAAAATCTCGCTGCTGCATCTGCTTTCGTATAATAATCTGTTTTATCCCCATCACAATCCTGTGCCAAACCTACATGTCCAATTTCTGCTTCTACATCTGCCCCTAAAATATGAGCGGTTTCTGTCACTTTTCTGGTAAGTGCAATATTTTCATCCAGACTGTATGCCGAAGCATCAATCATAACAGAATCAAACCCTTTTTTGATAGAAGTAATAACAGAATCATAATCATAACTGTGGTCCAGATGAAGACCAATAGGTACCTTCACAGACTCTGCCAGTTCTTTGACCATTTCCGCAAATCCGTGAACATTCATTGTATTATTTTTTTCATAATGTTCCGGAAGAAGCATTACCAATGCAGGAGTGTTTGTTTTTTCAGCAGTAGTAACCACTGAATACACCATATTATAATCTGTGCAAATAAAAGAAATAACCGCTGTATTACTTTCATCTGCCATCTTTAATATTGTACTGACCTTTTCTAACATATCTGTTTTCTCCTATTATTTATCTACCGATAAACAGAAAGCCTGAAACCAAAGACTTACAGAAACAGCTCCCGGGTCTGGAATTCCCAGCGTTTTTTCTTTAAAATTTCTACTTCTTCCAATTCCAGACTGAAAATTTCTGCAATCTGCAACGCCCTGAACTGCCGCCTGATATCCTCTTTTCAGAACTTCTATTATATTACTGGTTTCTAATACAGCCTTTTTCATTTCCACACACGCCGGATATAATGCATCCAGCATGGTTTTCTGACCTGGTCTGGCTTTTCCTCTTCGCTCAATCGCCTGTTCCCCATTCCAGAAATAATCTGCAATCTGTGGTGCTGTTGCATATTCCTGATGTCCCAAACTTGAAATACCGCCAAGAAACATCGTTCCAAAAATAATTCCCGACGCTCCACCCATTGTCTTTATCAATTCTATACTCACCGCACGACAAAGTTCATCTACATATACATAATTTTCTGTCTCAAGAATTTTTATCAGAGCTTCACAGCCTCTTTTCATCCCTTCTCCGTGATCTCCATCGCCTATTACAGAATCAATTTCTGTAAGATATGGTTCTTTTTCTATGATTAAGCGGGCACCGTCCAAAAACATTTGTTTTAAAACATCCGTTTTTATTTTCTCCATCGTTCCTCCTATATCACATAACCATATCCATTTACGGGTGCAATATATTTTTGCATCTCCTCATCACAGGCTATGAGACTGAGTATACAGCCTTTCCCATCAAATACATCAAAATAAGTTCCTGCTGCACATCCACAAAGTTTAATTTTTCTTTCTTCAATCTGTTTTGCTGCCGATTCGAGGAGAACCATGCTTTCTGTAAACCCTACATTGCAATGATTATTTACAGATAAATACATCGGACAATCTTTCCACAGTCCAAGTTCCGATAATAAGATATCTACAGCATCTGAAAACATCTGATCCACGGATTCGAACACTTTTTCTTTTACCGCCGGTTCACCCGAAAAACCTTCTCCAAAAAACAGTTTTCCTTCACGTACATTTAAGGATACAGAACGGACACGACTGTTACTTTTAGAAGCCAGTTTACTCAATTGTTCCAGATTATATCCTTCTCTGGCGGCCCCTGCACATATTTTACATACCTGACCGATTCCATGAAGTCCTCCTCTGTTTTCAGCAATTTCTCCCTCACAGCTTAATATATCATCAGAGATACAGCACATAGCTGCATTTATATTATCATGTGCAAGAAGTTCCACTGCCATGTCATTATTCAGATAATCACCCATATAATGATTTGTCAGAAAAAGTATTCCTTTTCCACAGTCAATATTCTTGGCCATTTCATAAAGTACATAAGCATTAGGTGCACTGTCAAAATTTCCGTGAACCATAGCATCAGCCAGTCCTTCTTCTGCAAATGCGCTCCACATATGTCCGTATCCACCACCGCCGTCTACTATAATTCTTACTCTGTTTGAAGAAATATTATTTCGATACAATCCATAACCATACTCTGTTTCCAGCCTTGTATACTTGCCCGGGCAGGCTCTCTTAATTCCATTTAAAGCTTCGTTAAGCGCTGTTTCTCTGGAATTCCAAAGTCTCATTAACCTTTCACCGCCCCCGCAGTCATACCTTTTACAAACTGTTTCTGTACAACACAATAGAAAATAACCATTGGAATTGTAATAATAATCAAAATCGCAAACAAAATACCAGGCTGACTATTATAAACGCCTTTATACTGCTGCGCAATCAACGGCAATGTTTTTGTTGTTGCTTTTGTCATAGTACATAATGCCAGAAAAAACTCATTCCAACATGTAAGAAACGTCCAGATAGCTACTACAACAATACCCGGTTTCAGCATTGGCATAACAATCCTTGTGTACAACTGAACAATATTACATCCATCCAGTCCGGCTGCCTCTTCCAGTTCCTTCGGAACACCTTTCATAAATCCCTGTAAAATTGTTACCGCATAAGGAATATTTAATGCAATATACGGAAAGATCAGGCCAAAATAATTATCCAGAAGTCCCATCCTGCTGTTCAGCTGTGTAATAGGGATTACCAGAGCACTGATCGGAACCATTAATGTACAAAGAATCAAGTTATACATAATAACTTTTCCGTATACATTCTTTCTGGAAAATCCATAGACTGCCATGGATGCGCAAAGCACTGTAGCTGCTGTAGAAATTACAGAAATTACAAGGCTGGAAATAAAGTTGTTCAAAATTGTCGGATTATCAGAAATTGCCTTTATATAGTTTCCAATTGTTAAATCTGTTACAAAAAGTCTCGGATCATAGATTGAATTCTGAGTACGAACTGAAAGACTTAATGCATATACCAGCGGAATAAGAGCAATAACTGCCATAACCGCCAGAAATATTTTCCAGCTTCGATCTCTGTGCCCAAGACGGTTTTTCTTTTTTACTGCTCCCATAATTTATTCCCCTTTCTTCATGAAATCTCCTGAACCCAGAAATCTTACCTGTATAAAAGTCAATACCAATGCAAAAATCAGGACTGCTACAGATATTGCACAGGCATATCCCATCTGACTTTCTGTAAAACCTTTCATGAAAATATAAGTACCGGGCATTTCTGTTGCATGGTTTGGACCACCGCCTGTCATAACACCAATCAGAGCATATGTCTGAAGAGACCCAATAATACCCAGCATTAAAAGTGACTTATGCACAGATCCAAGAGCCGGAATATAGACATATATGATCTCCTGCCATGTATTTGCTCCGTCAATTCTTGCCGCCTCTTTAACATCTTCCGATATCTGAGAAATACCGCCGATATACATGATCATAGACCATCCTGTCCACTCCCATATATTTGCGAGCATAATTCCCCAGAGAGCCGCCTTCGAATTTCCAAGTACATTAATTGTCGGAGACATACCAAACCAGGAATTGAGGTAATGTCCGATAATTCCCTGATACGGCTGAAATATCTTACTAAACATAATTGCAACAACAGTTACAGATGTAACTACCGGAATAAAAAACAGTGTACGGTAAAAAGTTCTTGAAAAAGCTTTTCCATCTGCTTTTTTACTTTTAATACGTTCTTCAATTGCATATGCCAGAAAAAATCCAAGAATTGCCTGAACAGGCACTGTAACTACAATCCAGAGAATTGAATTTTTCATTGTTACCCAGAATGTGCTATCCTGAAATACCTTGATAAAGTTTTCCAACCCTACAAATTCCATATTGCTCAGAGTTGCCCATTTAAGCAGGCTGTTCTTTACTATAAAGAAAATCGGGTATAAAATATATAAGCAGAAGAAGAGCATTGCCGGAAGAATAAATAAATATCCAGCTACATTTATTTTTCGTTTTTTCTTCTGAACTTTTGCTAAATCTGTCATAGGCTTCTCCTCTTTTTAAGAGAGAGAACCGAAAAACGGTCCTCTCTGCAATATAGACTGTTATACAATATCATTTAAAGATACTGATTATAATGCATCCTGCGCATCCTGAATATGCTGTGTAGCTTCATCAACAGAATATGTTCCGCCTATAAGTCCCTGCATGGCTTCCTGTATTGCTGTTTCAATAGTAGGCTCTGCAATTCTCTGGTTTACAAGACCAGCTGCGATATCTTTACCGGAACGGTTGAATTCATCAACTACATTCTGAAGTCCATCTCTCTCTACCATTGCGCTTGTATCCGGCTCAATATTCGGATAAGATAAATGGTTATTCATATCATTTGCAATTTCCTGTGCGCCTTCACCTGTTGCAAAACTCACAAGAGCTTTCCATGCTAAATCTGGATTCTCGCAGTTCTTTGTAATACCATAACCAAAATCAACGCCGCCAATAGCCTTTGAATCAGAAAGTCCTTCTTCAAGAGCCGGCAGATAGAAATAATCGTAATCCCAATTTGCAACTGCATCAGATACATCTTCACTTGTATATTCCTGTGCCCACCAGGAGCCAAGAAGCATCATACCTGCCTGGCCTGCCAGGAATAATGTGGTGCCATCGCTGTAACTTGTAGATGATAAAGAACCATCCTGCATTACACCATCATCAAACAGTTTTTTATAGTTTGTCATAGCTTGTTTCATTTCATCACAAGTCCATGCTTTTTCGCCATTCTGACATTCATCAAACAGTGTGTCACTAATCTGGGATGTACACATAAGAAGAAGATTAACATGCTGCCATCCATCAGCACCGCCGAAGAATAAAGGTGCATATCCATTATCTCTCAGAGTTTTTGATACTTCTACCAGTTCATCATATGTAGTAGGAACCTTTAATCCAAGCTGCTCAAATAAAGTTTTGTTATATTCTACATAAATATCCTGTGTTTCAATAGGAAGAATATAATGTCCATCATCACCATCTTTATTTCCGAGCTGAAGCTGGCTCTGTGTTACATTATCATAAACAGAAGTCCAATCGTCACCCCATTCTGCTTTCGCATAATCACTCAGGTCAATCAGGTAATCTGAATATGTCTGAGTCAGCGATCCAGGCTGAAGACCTACGATATCAGCAAGATTATCAGATGCAGATGCCGCAGAAAGTGCCTGTAAGTATTCCGGATTATAATTATAATTTGTATAGTCAATTGTAATATCCGGATTTGCTTTTTCAAATGCATCAATCATTTTTTCTGCTGTACGGGTAATAGGAGACCATGTCCATAATGATACAGATGTTTCATCTGCTGCAGACACAGCTGTTGTTCCAAGAGTAGTTCCTAAGATTGCACTAACTAATAAGATACTCATTAATTTTTTATTCTTCATCTTTATTTCCTCCAACGAAATACATTATATTTTCAATTTCCCAGTTTTTGACTTATCCCAATTTACAAATAAAATACCTTTACTACTTAATTATTCTTTCATATTTTTCTGCTGTTTCTGTCCAGTATTCCTGTTCCTCAGGTCCGTATTGCTTCATACTGAAACATTCTGCTGAAAGACTTCTCATTTCTTTTACTGTTTTTACTTCACCCATTGCATAAAGCTGAGTCAGGAGATTTCCTGTCAATGTCGCATATTCCATTCCTGCATATACTTCTTTGCCCAATGCATTACTGATCATCTGCATCAGAAGTGAATTTCGCACTGCACCATTTATTATATTGATTCTGCCATATATAATCCCAAGTTCTTTCAAGGCTTCTGCATAATGACGAATCTTTAATACGATGCTCTCATAAATGCTACGTACAAATTCCCCATCTTCTGTAAGTTCTCTCTGTCCTGTCTGTGCGAAATACTGATTCATTTTTCTGCAAAAATCCCCACCTGCCTCATTGAAACTCAGTACTTCTACATCAAACCACGGAACCGGATTTTTAACTTCAAGAGCCATATTTATAAGATCAACAAAAGAATAAGTAATTCCCTGTTCTTTGCGTGTCCTGATAAATTCGTTCAAATGCCAGCAGGCCGAAAAATCTCTGTATATGATTTTCTTCCTGTCAATACCTCCGGTATTTTTGAATCCTTTCAGGTATCCTTCTCTTGAGAGCAGACATTCAGATCTTTCTACTCCCATACTTACATTTGTGCCTATGCTTATATAAAGTTTATTTTCTCCAAAATCAGGAATCGCAGCTACTGCTGCAGCACTGTCATGACCTACTGTAGCTACCAGTCTGGTATTTTTCATTCCGGTCTGAATCTGTATTTCCTGCCTCAGATTTCCCTTAAATGTTCTCGGTTCCACAATTTCTGTATAGAGTTTTTCTGGTATTCCAAATCTTCTGGCTACCTCTATACTCCAGTTTTCCTGTCGGTTTTCCATCAGACAGGAAGTACCGGCAATAGTCATTTCGGTTGTTTTTACTCCTGTAAGAAAATATCCCAGAAGATCCGGCAAAAGCAACATACTGGATGCATTATAAAGAACAGCACTGTTCTCTGCCCTGTAAGAATATAACTGCGGTAATGTATAAGTTCTGTTGCACTGACATCCTGTTAACCTGAACAGCTCGTATGTATTCATCACACTGTTCATATCCTGAATAGTTGTACGGGTACGTTCATCTCTGTAATGATATACGGGTTCCATAAGACGTCCTTTTTTGTCCAGAAGTCCATAACTTGCTCCCCAGGTATCTACTGCAACAGCATCTGCTTCCCCATATTTCTCTTTAAAATATGCCATTCCATCAACAATCGCATTGTGAAGAGAAAAGACATCCCAATATAAAGCTGTTCCAATATCTACCGGGCGATTTGCAAAATCTCGGTATTCTCTGACCAGCAACTGGCTGCCATCAAATTCTCCAAATGCCATTTTACCGCTGCTGGCTCCAATATCTACAGCAATTACTTTTTTATTCATGCAAGTACTCCTATACTTTGATTAAATAAAACTGCTTCAACAGATTCAGATTTTTTCTTCCAGAAATTCAAATGCATTCTGCATTACCATTGCTGCAGCTCCCATAGCTCCCAGATTTCTTCCAAATTCTGATGCCATAATTTTCAGTCCGTTACTATTTTCTTTTATAATATTTTCACTGACTCTTTCTCTTACACCATCCAAAAGTATATCCCCCAGTTCTGCCAGTTCCCCAAACAAAACTATCTTTCTTGGTGCAAAAATATTTACCAGCATACCTAAGGTATCTGCTATGAATCCTTTGACCTGATCCAGAAGTTTTAACGAATCCGCATGTCCTTCCCGGACAGAATTGATAAAACTCATCATTGTCACCTTATCCATGTCTCCCTGAACAGCTTCCGCAATTTCTCTGAATCTTCCAACTTTGATTCCATCAATTATCTTATTGACAATTGCTACATCAGATATTTCCGAGTTCAGACACCCATAACGTCCGCAGGAACAAATCCTGCTTCCACCGCTGACTTTTACATGTCCCAGCTCTCCGGAATATCCGCAAGTACCACGAACTGGCTGATTATTTATGATTGGAATCACTCTAGCGCCCGTTCGTATGGAAACAAAAAGCATATCCTCACATTTTCCTCCATATACCAGCCATTTGTAAGCAAAAATCATCACATTAACGTTATTATCCATATAACACGTAACATGAAATTCCTTTTCGAGAATATCTTTTACAGGAATATTCTTCCAGTCTTTCAGATGACTGTACGAAATTGCAATTCCCCTGTTCGCATCGCTGTATCCCGGAATACCTATTCCTATTCCTATAACTTTTTTGCTTTTCTCTCCAAGAAATGCAATTCCGTCATAGATCATCTTCTTAACTAATTCCAATACCTGATCTGCAGTTTTTTCACTGGTTTCGATATTACGTTCTGCATCATAAATAAGCTTTCCTGTAAAGTCCAAAGCAACACAATGAATTGCATTCCTGTTAAATTCGACTCCCAGAAAATATCCACCCTCAGGATTAATACGAAGCCATACAGGTTTCCGCCCTACTCTTGAATCATTGCAGCTTTCTTCGTAAACCAGACCCTCCTGAATCAGCTCATCTATTGTACTCAATACTGTTGTCATACTGTAAGCAGTGATCTTTTTAACATCATTTCGAGAAATATTTTCATGCAATCTGATGACACTCAGCATTTTGTTTCTTTGATAATTTTTACGGTTTTCTAAGATTGAATCCATCTCCATACTCTATTCCCCTTCTTATTTTATATAATGATGGCAAGTTTAAAAATTTTTTCCCTAACCTGATATATGCAAATTGCTCCGATGCTTTGCATTTCCCACAATTCTCACATTATATAGTAAGTATAACAGAAGCAGGAGGTTTCGTACTTAGTTTTTTATTTTTTACGTTTTTCTCTATTTTCTTTATAGATATCAAAAAATCTTGCAACTTCATCTCTATCAAGAGGTGCCTCAGATTTTAATATATATTTTGTAATAAGTACCTGTTCTGCAATTGACTCACAAGCTTCTACCACATTCATAGCATCTTCAACTGTCTTTCCTACTGCAAGACTTCCATGATTTCCAAGAAGAACAATTCTGTAACCATCTGCCAGATATGGTTCTGCCATTGTCAGGATGTACTTTGTTCCAGGTGCTCCATATGGTACACATGGAATCTTGTGGAAATTACCCATCATTTCAGGAAGTGCTTCTGTCTCTACATCCATACAAGCCATTGAAAAAGCTGTCAGAATCTTAGAATGACTGTGAACTACACCACCTACATCCCATCCATTTGCTTCGCAGATATCATAAGCCATAGAATGCATAATTACTTCTGAAGTTTCTTTCATACCCCAGATTCTTTCACCATCTTCATTAATAACTGCAATTTTTTCCGGTGTAAGAAGTCCTTTATTCTGTCCTGTAGGTGTAATATAAATCTTACCGTCCTTTTTAGTAGAAATATTACCGGCGAAAGAATTAACAAGACCTTTATCATCCATACGTTTTGCTACAAAAAGAACTTCATTTATCGCTTCCGATGAAATTTCCAGTTTTTCCATCTGTTCACGTATATTTTCCATTGTTTAAATGCCCTCCCTTGTGTGTTTTTATTATCTTTTCGATATAATTAATATATCTCAATTTATAATCAATGTCAATAGTCTTGTTTATTTTTGACTTTTTCTATAATTTTTGGCATTGGCGTTTGTGCATTTCTTCTTTTTTTATTGTTTTTTCGTTTTAATTCTTTAGATATTAAAATCGTTTTCGTTATAATTACATAAAAAATATAATTTTAATAGTTCCAAAAATTCAGTCATTTTACACTAACCACAACGCAAAAAGACCCCCGGAGAATCTCCGGGAGTCTTAAATTGCTAAAATCTATTATGCTAATTTCATCGGGTTGATCTTCACACCAGGTCCCATTGTCGGAGTAATAACAACGCTCTTTAAATACTGACCTTTCAGTGTGCTTGGTCT
>SKEI01001757.1_pt1 | contig 11534 bp, 5 predicted proteins | sample 4826701 | NCBI WGS metagenome assembly SKEI01 (sample SAMN11008813, study PRJNA524170) | human gut metagenome | biome: Human fecal sample; material: Feces; isolation source: fecal sample from pouch patient p2, p6, p7, p14 | host: Homo sapiens | place: Israel: Tel-Aviv | collected 2016-08-31 | reverse complement strand
GTGTAGGTTCCTCGGTCGGGTATGGTGCCTCCGCTGGTCACGGCCAGTCGTTGAGCTCCAGGGCGCGCGGAGATGAGACCTGCCTCTTCGTTGTATTGCAGTGGTGGCCGGAAGGCGGAGAAATCCTCGCTGTTGTAGGCACCGGTCATCATGCCCATCACAGCATCGAACATGGTTCTGTCGAGATCTTCGAATGGCGCGGCCTTGCGCACGGTCACGTACCAGTCGTCTGGTTTCAGATCATCCATCGCCGCGGCGGCGACGGTTTGCTGGGCAAGCACGTCCAAGGGGTTGCATGGAATGGTCAGTGTTTCGATGTCTCCGGAGCGCATGCATTCGATGCTTGCGGCCGTGCCGATGATTTGTTCTCGGGTGATTGGGTAGAACAGCGCATGCGAGACTCCCCCGACCTTGTGGTCGGCGCGCCCCACCCGCTGCAATCCCGAGGATACGGACAATGGCGGTGCGATCTGGATGACCAGATCCACCGACCCCATGTCGATGCCGAGTTCAAGGCTCGACGTGGCGACCACGCAACGCAATTGGCCGCGTTTGAGCTGTTCCTCGATCTGTTTGCGCCGGTCTTTGGAAACGGAACCATGATGCGCCATGGCGATTGCGTCGGCGTCCGCATGCGAGGAGACCAGCATGGTGGTGGAGCCGACCACGGAATCGTAGTGTTTGGCGAAACCTTCACGGCCTTCCGGGGAGCCCAGATCCGGATACGGCTGAGTGGAATCACTGGCTGTGGACTCCGGCTGGGATGCGTTGTCCGACACACTCAAGGCCGTTCGACCAAGCCTACGGTCGAACAGCGCATCCCGCCCTGCGTCCGCTTTGACGGCGGTTTCAGACCCAGTTTTCCGGGATGTGCGCAATTGCGCATACAGGTCGTTGAGCCGTGCGGTGAGTTTTTCCGCAAGGCCACGTGAGTTGACGAACACGAGGGTGGTGTGGTGTTTCAGCACTTCGTCAAGCACGCTGCGTTCGATGGCCGGCCATACCGAACCTCCGGTCGAAACCCGTGAGGTATGTTCGTCTCCCCCGACCGAAGTCAGTCCTTTACGTTCCGCCAATGCCTCCATGGCAGGACTCACCCCGGAAATATGCGTGGTATGGCGGTTCGGAAGTTTCACGGCGCCTGCCCGCCGCCCTGCGTCGTCGGAGACGGGATCGCGCATGGCCGAAAGCGGTTCCCCCACTTTCAGATCCATGTCGGGGTGCGATTCGGGTCTGATGACGCGTACCGGCCGCGTGCCGCCAAGGAAACGTGCGGCTTCGGCCGGCGGTTCCACAGTGGCGGAAAGCCCGATGCGTTGGACAGACCGGCCGACAAGGCTTTCCAATCGTTCCAAGCTCAGCGCCAGGTGCGCGCCACGTTTGGAGCCCGCGATGGCGTGCACTTCATCCACGATAACGGTATCAACGGCGGAAAGTATCCGTCGCGCCTTGGAGGTGAGCAGCAGGAACAGCGATTCTGGCGTGGTGACGAGGATATCCGGCGGATGGCTGACGATTCTGCGCCGTTCCTGCGGCGTGGTGTCGCCGCTTCGTATGCCCACGCTGACTTTCGGCGATGGCAATCCCATCGCCTCGCACTGTCCGGCGATGCCGGCCAATGGCGCTTGGAGGTTCTTGGCCACATCCACGCCCAGAGCCTTCAATGGCGAAATATACAGGACCTTGACGCCGCGGACGGGTTTACGTTTCTTGGCATTGCAATCGGATTCAGCCGTGCCGTCCCCACCGCCGGACGTCCGCAATAAGTCATCGCCCTCCTTCGTCATCAGACGGTCGATTGCGGAAAGGAAGGCGCACAATGTCTTGCCGGAGCCGGTGGGCGCCACCACCAACACGTTCTCGCCGGAGCGGATGGCCGGCCATGCCAAACGTTGCGCCTCCGTCGGAGCATTGAACGCATGCTTGAACCAGGCATTGGTAGCCTCCGAGAACAAGTCCATGCATTCGTACATACGTTCGATTATGGCATCGCCTTCAGACATCATCCACAACCGGCGGAAAGCTCGTCATCCACCGTCGTCGGCTCATTCGAGCACACCGCCCGGCTGACACATTCGAGCGTCTCACATATGGCGTCGTCAGGCGGCCGCACGGTCGCCGCACTTGCGGCGCAAGGTCTCATGCATGGCGACCATCAGCGCCAGGAACACCACCAGATAGAACGGGAACAGGTTGACCGAAACATGTTGCGCGATCAGCCCGAACAGCGGCGGCATGCACATCGATCCCACATAGGCGCAAGCCATCTGCATGCCGACGATGGCCTGCGATTTGTCCTCGCCGAAATAAGCAGGAGTGGAATGGATGACGCACGGATAGATCGGCGCGCAGCCCAAACCGATGACCATTAGTCCCGCGATGGTGCCGATATTGTGCGGCAACGGCAGGAGCATGATGACGATGCCGGTCAGCACCAACGCCTGGCCAAGACGAATCATGGCCGGATCGTTCAGTTTCATGGTCAGGAAACCGCTGGCGAGACGTCCGACGGTGATGCCGATGCAAAACAGGCTTCCCCACATGGCCGCCGTGGTCTTGTCGATGCCCTTGCCAAGCGCCATATAGCTGCTGGCCCACAACATGGCGGTCGATTCGAGTGCGCAATAGCAGAAGAACATCACGAGGATCTCGCGGGCGCCACGGATGGCGAGCACACCGCGAATACCAAGCGGCTTGCGCCGGTCAGCTGTTTCCCCTTCCGATTGCTCGGACTGCGCGGATTGCACGGAAGAGGTTTCACTCGTCCGCTGCGGTTCGACGGTCTTACGCGCCTTCCACAACGGCAGGCTCAGCACCAGCACCGCGGTGAGCACGACCTGCAGAATGGAGATGGTCCGGTAGCCCCACGCCCAGCCATGGCCGGCACCCAATGCGCTTGCCATGATGTACGGGCCAAGCAGAGTGCCCAAGCCCCACATGGCGTGCAGCCAGCTCATGTGACGGCTTTCGTAGTGGATTGCCACATAGTTGTTGAGCGCCGCATCGACGCCGCCCGCGCCCAAGCCGTACGGAATGGCGAAGAGCAGCAGCATCCAGTAATTCGGCGAGATGGAGAAGCCGAACAATGCGAACGCCGTTAACGCAACGGACACTGCCGTGACCTTGCCTGCACCGAACCGCAAGGTCATGCGGTCTGATAGCAGCGCGGACACGATGGTGCCGGCGGAAATCGTCATGGAAATGCCACCCGCCCAGGAAATCGGCGCATGCAGGTCGCCGCTCATCGTCGGCCATGCGGCGCCGAGCACCGCGTCCGGCAGACCCAGACTGATGAAGGCGATGTAAATCACGGCGAGCAGCAGATTGGCCACAGTCAGCTCCTTGTATGTTTTATGTTTGCGGCAATAAAATCACGAAAATACTCCGCTATTTTATCCAAAGTTACCTACCAAACGGTATTTTGTATCTTGCGCTATCGACCGACGTTTTTGCATTATCGTGCATACACGAAAAGCGGGTCTCCGCCGTAACGCAAGACCCGCCAATCGCAATCGCCATGCAATATCAGGTGTCGATCTTGGAACGGTCGAAATCGTCGGCGTTCTCCACGATGAACGCCTTGCGCGGCGGCACGTCATCACCCATGAGCAGGCTGAAGATGTGGCTGGCCTGTTCGGCGTCCTCCATGCGGATACGGCGCAGCATGCGGGTGCGCGGATCCATGGTGGTATCGGCCAGCTGGTCGGCGTCCATCTCACCCAAACCCTTGTAACGCTGGATGTCCTCGTTGTAGCCGATGTGCTTTTTATCAAGCTCGGCGAGTTTGCCTGCCAACTCATCATCGGAATACGTGTAGATGTACTCGCCCTTATGCGTACCCGTCAACGCGATACGATGCAGCGGCGGCACTGCGGCATACACATGACCGTATTCGATAAGCGGCCGCATGTACCGGTAGAACAGCGTCAGCAGCAGGATGCGGATGTGCGCGCCGTCGACATCGGCATCGGTCCTCATGATGATCTTGTTGTATCGGGCCTGTTCGATGTCGAAGCTTGCGCCGGATCCTGCGCCGACCACCTGGATGATGGCTGCGCATTCCTTGTTGGACAGCATCTGCGCGAGCGATGCCTTCTGCACGTTGAGGATTTTGCCTCGAATCGGCAGCAACGCTTGGAAACCGGAATTACGGGCGGCCTTGGCTGTGCCCAATGCGGAATCACCCTCGACGATGAACAGTTCGGCCACATCGTCATTGCCGGGCTGGCAGTCGGACAGTTTCGGCGGCATGGACGCGGATTCAAGCGCGTTCTTACGGCGTGTGACTTCCTTGGTCTTGCGCGCCTGCACGCGGGCATGCATTTCGCCGACGATTTTCTCCAGCACGCGGCCGGACTGTTCCTTGTAACCGCGTTTGGAGCCGGTAATCATCTCACCGAACTGCTTATCGGTCATTCTGGAGACGATCGGCTTGACTTGCGCGGTGCCGAGCACGTCCTTGGTCTGGCCTTGGAACTGCGGTTCGGCGATGCGGCCGGTGACGACGGCCACCAGACCGGCGAGAATGTCGTCACGTTCCACCTTCATATGGGAATCCTTGAGATTCACCTTGAGTTTGCGCGCGTTGTCCTCGATGGCCTTGCGCACCTGCTTGGTGATGCCTTGGAGGAAGCCGTCCACGTGCATGCCGCCGCCGGGCGTCTCCACCACGTTGACGAAGCTGCGCATGGTGGTGTCGTAGCCGTTGGTCCATCGCATGGCGATATCGACTGCGCAATCACGCGTCACCTTCTGCGCATGCAGTTCACCATCGTCTCCGACCGCCTGCGTTTCTTCAACATACGTGTCCTCGCCGGCGATGCGCCAAATATCGGAGCCCGCTTCGCCTTTGGACAGGAAGTCGACGAAATCCTTCACGCCTCCGGTATGGCAGAATTCTTCGACGCGCGCATGCGGATATTTCGGCTGCACGGGTTGGGAAACAGTTTCCTGCGATTGCGTGGCAGCATCGTTTTCTTGCGATTCGGCTGATTCATCAGCTTCGGCTGAATCCTCCTGCAGTATGTCGGCAGAGGTTCCGATATCATCCGTTTCAGCGGACGTGTTCTCTTCCGTCACCTGTTCGATGACATTGTCATCGACTTCCAGCATTTCGTCAATGGACTCGTCGCCGGTTTCGGGAATGTTCTCGTCGATGACGGTGATTTTCAGCCCTGGCACCAGGAAACTGGTCTGCCGTACACGGTCGATGAGCTGGTCATAGCTGAATTCAGCGGTATCGTTGAAAATCTCCGGATCCGCCCAATAGCGGATGCGGGTACCCGTGGTCTTCGGACTGACTTTGCCGATGATCTCAAGTTCGGTGGGACGATTCTTGCGCGTCTTCTTGAATGGCGAATCGGGAGATGGGTGTTCCGGATCAACGTCGGAATACACTCCGGGGTGGCCCTGATGGAAAGCCATGTGGTGGGTTTTGCCGTCACGATCCACTTCCACGTCGAGACGGGAGCTCAATGCGTTCACCACGGATGAGCCGACGCCATGCAGACCGCCGGAAGCGCCATACGAGGAATTGCCGAATTTGGCGCCGGCATGCAGCTTGGTCAGCACCACTTCCACGCCGGTGAGCTTGGTTTTCGGCTCCACGTCCACCGGAATGCCTCGGCCATTGTCCGCCACTTCAACGGAACCATCGTCATGCAAGGTCACGATGATGTGGTTGCAGGCTCCCGCAAGAGCCTCATCGACGGCATTGTCGATGATCTCCCACAGGCAGTGCATCAGGCCCTGGCTGTCGGTCGTGCCGATGTACATGCCCGGACGTTTGCGCACCGCATCCAAGCCTTCGAGCACGGTAAGACTCTCAGCACCGTAATTATCCTTAGCCATGTTCCCTTTCAATTGTCGCCTTACAAGACATGAAGTCGAGAAACCCTGCGTTCATGCCGGTTTCTCGACTTCATTTACTCGCGTCTGATTACTATCACTGGTCCAGGAAGTCGCGCAGCGTCTGCGAACGGGACGGATGGCGCAGCTTGGACATGGTCTTCGATTCGATTTGGCGGATACGTTCGCGCGTCACGCCATACACACGTCCGATATCATCCAGCGTCTTCGGCTGGCCGTCCTCCAAACCGTAGCGCATCTTGATGACGCCAGCCTCACGCGGAGACAGCGTTTCAAGCACCTGCTTGAACTGCTCCTGCAACAGCGAGAAGGCGACGGCATCGGACGGTGCGATGGCGTCGGTGTCTTCGATCAGATCACCGAACTCGGAATCGCCATCCTCGCCCAGCGGCGTGTGCAGGGAAATCGGCTCACGCCCGTACTTCTGCACTTCCTGCACCTTCTCGACCGGCATGTCGAGCTCACTGGCCAGTTCGTCCGGCGTAGGTTCGCGGCCGAGGTCCTGAAGCATCTGGCGCTGCACGCGGGACAGCTTGTTGATGACTTCCACCATATGCACAGGCACACGAATGGTGCGGGCCTGATCAGCCATGGCACGGGTGATGGCCTGGCGAATCCACCATGTGGCGTACGTGGAGAACTTGAAGCCCTTCTTCCAGTCGAACTTCTCTACGGCACGAATCAGACCAAGATTGCCTTCCTGAATCAAATCGAGGAACAGCATGCCACGGCCCGTATAGCGCTTGGCAAGAGAGACCACGAGTCGAAGGTTGGCTTCCAGCAGATGGTCCTTAGCGCGCTTGCCGTCGTTCGCGGCCCACTTCAGTTCACGCCGGCGCTTGAAATCCATTTTGTCGGATTCCGTGTCCAGCAGATGTTGGGCGTACAGACCGGCCTCGATGCGTTCGGACAGGTCGACTTCCTGTTCGGCGTTCAGCAGGTTCACTCTGCCGATCTGCTTCAGGTAATCCTTGACCGGATCTGCGGTGGCGCCGGCTGCGATCACACGACGCTTCGGATTGCCGGACGGCGTCAGATTGTCGTCGTCATCATCGTCACGCACCACGAAAGCGCCTTTTTCCTTGGGCTCTTCCGGCTTTTTGCGCTTGTCTTCGTCATCGTCTTCCAGTTCGGAATCGTCATCCTCGTCGATATTGTCCTCGTCGAGGTCGTCATCCTCCCCTTCGTCGTCCACGTCATCAAGGTCATCGTCGAAATCATCAAGATCGGCATCCTCGACGGGATCGTCTTCAGGGGCGTCCTGCTCGATCAGGTTCTCTTCTTCTTCCGCTTTCTTGCTTTTCTTGGCGGCGGAGGTCTTCTTCGCGGCCGTCTTGCGCGACGTCTTCGTAGCGGTCTTTGAGGACTCGCCCTTCTTGGCAGCAGGCTTGCGCGTGGAGGCCTTTTTCCCGGAGGTGGTCTTTTCGGTCAGATCAGTCTGTTCCGTATTTACCGTCGTTTCCTTGGTGGCCAAACTTATCCTCCTATTGATCCCGCCGGAAGCGTATACCATATGGACCCACTTCTGGCAAGGGCAAATCGTCAACTATGTGAGTTAACCATCTTGCAAGGACGATTATTCCCGCGTGTTGAGCTCACCATGCGCAAGTACCGCTTCCTTTCGGCGTGTTGCTCTATGTCTCTTCGGCCCATACCGGTCCGATATGACGATGCGCCGCGGAGCAGATGATCGCCGCGAGCGAACAATTCTCATCCAACGCGAGCGCACGCATCGCGCACAGCATGGCGCGCTCATCGCCCATCCACCACAGCACATAACTGATGATGGCCAATGGCTGCACATGATACCGTTCGGGGACCATCCCGATGATATCGAACATCATGTTGACGCCGTTGTCGCAACGGTTCGTGTCGGGTTTTCTTGATGCGTCACGGAACGATCCGTTGAGGGATTCCTCCAGATGACGCGTGTTGCCGGGAAGTGTCGGATTGGCCATGAATCCCATGAGAAAGTCACGTGACGAACGTCGTTCATCCACGATGATGGAGACCAGCAGCGCGTCACGCACCGCCATGGTCTGCTGCATGGCGATGGCAAGTGCTCCCGCACCGTTTCTGGACAGTCTGCATTCTGGCGATGAATCGTCATCTCCCGACGATTCATCGGCCAGCTCATCCATCCATTCCGAGAATGGCTCCTGCAGGAAATCGCGTATGCTCTCCGCCATGCCCAGCGATTTGCAATCCTCCACCAATTGGTCTTCAAGCCGTTCCATCTCGGCTTCGCATATCGGCATGGGCTCGTCGATCGTCTTCATGTCTCGTCCTCCTTGGCGTATCGGAGCGGTCGCTTGATGCAGGCCGCTTTGTTGGAACTATGCATCATCCGGCAATGCAATGAGGCGTTTCGGGACCCCTGTGGTCGGAGAACGTGAAGCTCGGCGTGTCACGAAACGTCCGGCACCGTCTCACCCGCTGCAATCATTATGTTTTCCTCTTGTCGAATGTGTGTGGATAACCTTGACCCATGACTAGCTCTTCCGATTTGGAACAGATTGAAACGCGCACGCTCTCGCTGGTAAGGGATTTTTCGTTCCTGCATGCGGACGATCCGGTGGCGAATTCCTGCAAAGCCGTCGCTGATGCGGTGGCGCAGCAGGCGGTCACGTCAAGTGAGGGCGGCAAACGTCTGCGGGCGTTGCTGACGTTGGATGCGTTCCGTGCGTTCGCGCCGCAGGATGTGGCGGAACGTGATATGGATGCGGTGTTGGATCTGGCATGCGCGATCGAAGTGTTTCAGACCGGCGCGTTGGTGCATGACGACATCATCGACGATTCCGATCTGCGCCGTGGCAAGCCGTCCGCTCATCGTGCGCTTGCCACGGATACCCATAGTGATGCCATCGGCCATGGTTTGGGCATCATGTTGGGTGATATGCTGGCCACCGCGAGCGTGGATATCGCCAATAAAGCGGCTTGCCGGCTTGGCTCCGGATCTTCCGTGGTGTCGGCCTTCCTGAATATGCACCGTGAAGTGGAAATCGGCCAAGTACTCGATTTGGCCGTGGAACTCAATACGTTAGACGATCCTGAAGAGCTGGCGTCGGCCTCTTTGAATGTCTTCCGTTGGAAGACCGCCAGTTATACCACTATCGCACCTTTGGAATTCGGTATGCTTGCCGCCGGCCTCGCCCCTGCGGACGCGCGCAGGCTCGCACTGGCGATTGGATTGCCGCTTGGTTTGGCGTTCCAGCTCGCGGATGATCTTCTGGACGTCATCGGGTCGAGCCGCAATACCGGCAAACCGGTGGGCGGTGATATCCGTGAAGGCAAACGCACGGTGTTGCTGGCCGATGCGATTGAGGCTGCCGGCGATGTCGAACGACGTGAACTCATCGACATGTGGGAAGCCGAATCACGTGACGAGGCACATGTTAGGCGTGCCATCGCATTGTTCGAGTCCACTGGTGCCATCGCACGTTCCAAGGAACGGATCGCCGGTCTGTGGCTCGAGTCGAAGGCCGCCATCGAGACGCTTGAACTATCGCAGGATCGCAAAGACATGCTTACCGAAGCATGCGCACGTTTCGTACCGATTGTGCGGGAACAGGGCTGATGCCGCCGCACTGTGAAAGACCCGTGTTCATCGCATCTTCCGCAAACCATTCCTTGTAGACTACAAGTGAACACATCTTTGTCGCGAAACGTTTTTTGAAGAAGGAATCGTACCGATTAGCCATGAGTGAAGCCCAGCATGCCCCCGAAGGCCAGGTCATCGAAGGCCGGTACCGAGTCGTCAGCAGATTCGCCGATGGCGGCATGGCCACGGTGTATCAAGCTGTTGACGAGCGTCTGGGACGTACCGTCGCCATTAAGATCATGCACACGCAGCTGGCACAGGGCCCACAACGCGACCAGTTCGTGGAACGTTTCCATCGCGAGGCCCGTTCCGCAGCAGCAATAGCCAATCCCCATATCGTGCAGGTGTATGACACCGGTGAGTTCGATGGACTGGATTTTCTTGTCATGGAGTACGTGCATGGCGTGAACCTGCGGTACGAAATGAACCAGCAAGTCACGTTCAGCGTTCGTGAGACGCTACGCATAGTCGGTGAGACGTTGGACGGCTTGGCTTCGGCGCATCGCGCAGGCGTGGTGCACCGCGATATCAAACCGGAGAATATTCTGCTCAATGACCGAGGACATGTGCAGATCACCGATTTCGGCCTGGCCAAGGCGGTGTCGCAGGCCACGCTGTCCTCCACCGGCATGCTGCTGGGCACGGCCGCCTATCTGGCGCCAGAAATGATTCAGCACAATCAGGCAACGCCGCAGGGAGACCTGTATTCCGTAGGCATCATGGCTTGGGAGATGCTGGCCGGCAAGGTGCCGTTCACCGCGGACAATCCGGTGACGCTGGTGTTCAAGCACGTGCATGAGGATGTGCCGGATATCACGACCGCTTGTCCGGGCATCAATGCAGGCGTGGCCGCATTCCTCGCCCGTCTTACGGCGCGCGCGGTCGAGGACCGTCCCCGGGATGCGTCCGTGGCATTCGACGAATTGCAGCAGTTGCAATCGAACCTCACCATCGACGACTGGCAATACCGTCTGTCAGCCGTTTCCCCGGCCGCAAACGATGCCGCCGACACCATGCCCGGCGATGGCACCCGGCAGATGCCGCTACCGCCCGCTCCCCCAGCACCGCCTGTGCGTCAGAACGACGATCGTACACGACAGTTCAATCCGGAAAACCCGAACAAAACCACCGTCATGCCGGCGCAGCAGGCAGATCCGGAGGCAACCACCCGCTTGGCTTTGGAAAAGAACGACGTCCCCGCCAACAACGTTCCAGCTTCCCCCTCGAACGGTCCGGTCAGTGGTGGACAGCCGAAACGCAGTGGCAAGCGTGCACCTGTCATCATCGCCGTCGTAGCAGCCATCGTGCTTGCCTGCGCAGGCGGTGGAGGCTATGCCTGGTGGTATTTCCGAGGACCGGGCAGCTACTGGACCATGCCTCAGCCGGCAGATCTCACATGTTCCGATTCGGAGCCCTGCCGTATTTCCAACATCAAATGGAACGCCTATGAGGAACTGCTGAAATTCTCCAACATCGAGTACGAAGAGACCGAGGCGTTCAGTGATTCCGTCAAGGCTGGCAATGTCATCTCCACCGACCCGGAGAATGTCGGTTCGCATGTGAGCAAACGTCATCATCAGAAGGTCAAGGTGGTAGTGTCCAAGGGTATTAAGCAGGGCACTGTTCCCACAGACATTCTCGATGCCACCAGTGCGAACGGCAAGGATCCGATCAACGCGTTGAAGCGTGCCGGCTTCGACAACATCGAACAGACTCCGGCCAATGATGACGCGTATTCCATGGACGTACCTCAGGGCGCGTTGCTTGATTTAAGCGTGGATCCCGGCGCGACTCTGCCCCATAACGCGAAGATTACCGTCACGCTGTCCCAAGGACCGAAACCGGTTACCATGCCGGACGTCGTGGGCAAATCGAAGGATGAGGCGCAGCAGACGCTTGATGCGCTCAAGCTCACCGTCAACTGGACCGAGCAATTCGATGACAAGATTCCGCAAGGACAGGTGATTTCCGCTTCCGCGAAGACCGGAGACGAGTTGCACTGGGGCGATATCGTCAATGCGGTGGTGTCGAAGGGACCGGAAACCGTAACGCTGCCGAATTATGT
>SKEI01001754.1_pt1 | contig 11550 bp, 8 predicted proteins | sample 4826701 | NCBI WGS metagenome assembly SKEI01 (sample SAMN11008813, study PRJNA524170) | human gut metagenome | biome: Human fecal sample; material: Feces; isolation source: fecal sample from pouch patient p2, p6, p7, p14 | host: Homo sapiens | place: Israel: Tel-Aviv | collected 2016-08-31 | reverse complement strand
GGGAGGGGCGCAAGCCCAAGGCCGCCGCTCCCGGCGCTGGGGCTGGCTCGGACCAGGCTGCTGCCGCCGGCAAGACGGACGTCAAGGCCGTCAGGGGTGACGCCTCCGAATCCAACACCTCCCTGCCGCCGATGAGCGTCGGCCAGCAGGTCGAGGCAAGCGACATCGAACCGGACGGCCATGAAACCCAGCCGCCGGCCCGTTATACCGAGGCCACGCTGGTCAAGACGCTGGAAGCCAAGGAGATCGGTCGCCCGTCCACTTACGCGAGCATTATCTCCACAATCATGGATCGCGGTTACGTATACGAGCGTGGCCGTGCGCTGATCCCCAGCTGGCTCGCCTTCTCCGTGACCAAGTTGCTCGAGACGAACTTCCCCAAGCTGGTCGACTACCAGTTCACCGCCGAGATGGAAAACGGCCTTGACCGCATCGCCCACGGCGAGGAATCCGGCCGCGACTGGCTCACCCACTTCTACTTCGGTTCCGGCGAGGGCGCCGCCCGCAACGCCGACGAGGCGCACGAAGGCCTGCAACAGCAGGTCGCGCAGCTCGGCGAGATCGACGCGCGCGCCATCAACACCATCGACATCGGCGACGGCCTGCACGTGCGCGTCGGCCGTTACGGCCCGTATCTGGAAGACATGGAGCATCTGGACGCCGAAGGCAACCCGAAGCGCGCGTCTCTGCCGGACACCATCGCGCCGGATGAGCTGACGGTGGCCGTGGCCCGCGATTTGATCGACAACCACTCCGGTGGACCGCGCGAGCTGGGCGTTGACCCGGTATCCGGCGGTACCGTCGAGGTGCGCAATGGGCGTTTCGGCCCGTATGTGGCGCTGGTGCCGCCGGCTGAGGCTTCGGCTGGCGCTGCTGGCGATACTGCTGGTGCTTCTGCGGCCAAGAAGGGTTCGAAGAAGGCCGCGGCCGCCGCCGCGTCGCGCCCGAAGATGGCCTCGTTGTTCAAGACGATGAGCCCTGAATCGCTGTCGCTGGAAGACGCGCTAAAGCTGCTGAGCCTGCCGCGCGAAGTGGGCACATACGAGGAAACCAACGCCGAAACCGGCGAGGTATCCGAATGCACGGTGGCCGCCAACAACGGTCGCTACGGCCCCTACCTGACCAAGACGGGTGCCGACGGCAAGTCGGAGACCCGCTCGCTGGCCTCGGAAGACGAGATCTTCACGGTCGATATCGACAAGGCCAAAGAACTGTTCTCGCAGCCCAAGTACGGCCGCGGGCGTGGCCGTGGTGCCGCCAAGCCGCCGCTGCGTGATTTGGGCAAGGACCCGAACACCGGCAAGAACGTGACCATCAAGGACGGCCGTTTCGGCGCGTACATCACCGATGGCGAGACCAACCGTACGGTGCCGCGTCAGTACACGCCTGAATCCATCACCCCTGATGACGCCTTCCGACTGCTCGCCGAAAAGCGTGCGGCTGGTCCCTCCACCCGTGGCCGTCGCGGTGCTGGGCGTGCTGGTAGCGCCAAGGCCGTTGCCGGCAAGGGCAAGAAGGGCGGTACCTCGGCTGCGGTTTCGGCGCAGGAGGCCAAGCGCGCCGAACGCCGTGCCGAAGTCAAGAAGTTGGCGAACAAGGGCTGGTCCAACCAGCGCATCGCCGAAAAACTCGGTTCCACCCCCGCCACTGTGAAAAAGGACGTCGACTGGCTGACCGCCAACGAGGGCTACGAGCGCCCCGCCGTAATTCCCAAGCGTGGCTGAGCGGAATTATTGCTCTACTTGCGTTTCAAGGGGCTGATTTCTCGTTTTGAGAATATCTACTTCCGCTTCAAGGGGCTGGTCATCTGCTGAACCACGAGTATGAACGGCTCCGCGCCAACGTCATTCCGCCGTTTTGGAACGTTGTCTACTTGGGCAACAGCCCCTCGAAACGGAAGTAGACCTTCAGAAAAGACCAAATCAGCCCCTTGAAACGGAGGTAGAGCTGGTTTAACTGCCTGTTGGGCGCAACTCTGCGCCTAACGCTAAGGTCAATAGCATGAGCGGTCTGTTTGTTTCGTTTGAAGGTGTCGATGGCGTGGGCAAGACCACGCAAGTCGAGCGGCTGCATGCGTATCTTGAGGCTCAGGGGCGTACCGTGGTCGTTACCCGTGAGCCGGGAGGCACTGCGTTAGGCAAGGCCATTCGCCAACTGCTGTTGCACGGTGTGGATGGGGGCGCCGTCGACATCGCACCGCGCGCCGAGGCGCTGCTATTCGCTGCAGACCGAGCCCAGCACGTTGCCGAAACCATCCGCCCGGCATTGGAGCGCGGTGAAGTGGTGATCACCGACCGCTATTTAGACTCTTCCTTGGCCTATCAGGCCGGTGGCCGCGAACTCACGCCAGAAGAGATTCGATCCTTAAGCATGTGGGCCACCAACAACCTGCTGCCCGACCGCACGTATTTGCTGGATATGGACCCAGCCCTGTCCCACCATCGCCTCGAACACGCGGAAGACCGTATGGAATCGGCCGGTGATGACTTCCAGTCCCGCACCCGCCAGGCCTTCTTGGACTTGGCCGCCGCCGAGCCGAAGCGGTTCCGCGTTATCGATGCGAGCCAGAGCATTGAAGCGGTATGGGCTGCCATCGAATCCGACATCAAGGAGCTCGCATGAGCGTATGGGATTCACTAGTCGGCCAAAAGCCGGTAATCGACATGCTCAGTCGTATCGCGCAGGGCGACCCGAGCCAGATCACCCAGTCGTGGCTGATCTGTGGACCTCCCGGATCGGGCCGGTCCAACATGGCTCGTGCGTTTGCGGCGGCGCGGGAAAGCCCGGATCACGGCATGAGCGCGGAGCCCACGCGCGTCACCCAGCAGGTGCTTGCCGGCACGCATCCGGATGTCACGGTGCTGACCACGAACAAGGTGACTATTGGTATCGATCAGGTGCGTGAGATCATCACTACCTCCGAGCAGATGCCCGCCACCGCACCGTGGCGCATCATCATCATCGAAGACGTGGATCGCATGCTTGCGCGCACCACCAACGTGCTCTTGAAAGAGATTGAGGAGCCGGCCGAGCATTGCATCTGGCTACTGTGCGCGCCCAGCGCCCAGGACGTGCTGCCCACCATCCGCTCGCGCACACGCATCGTGAACCTCGCCGTGCCCTCCACCCAGGCGGTGGCCGGATTCCTGACCTCCACCACCAATGTCGAGCCAAAAGTGGCGCAGCGTGCGGCCCGACTCGCCGAAGGCCATATCGGCATCGCCAAGTTGTACGCCACCGACGAACGGGTTATGTCCGACCGCGATGAACTTGTGGTCGGTGTGCTGAATCTGGCCCGTGCCTCGGATGCAGTGTTGTTGGCCGGCAATCTTATCGACAATGCCAAGGCCCAGGCCGAGGCGGACGCGAACCGCATCACCGCCGGCCAGGAAGCGGAATTCCGCCGCATCAACGGACTGGCACCGAGCGACCGCATCCCGCCGAAACTGCGTGGCGCATTCAACCAGATTGCCAAGAAAGACGATGTGAAGCGTTTGGTCACCCGCCGTACGCGCGACGTATTGGATCGTGCGCTGAACTCCATCGCTTCCATCTACCGAGATGTGGCGGTGCTGCAGAACAATGCGGAGGATTCGGTGGGCCTCATCAACCTGGAGAACCGCTCGTCGATCACCGAATTGTCGGTGCGATTGAACCGGGCCGGTGCCGTGACCCGTCTGGACGAAGTGGCCCACGCCCGCAAGCGCCTAGCCGGCAACGGCAACCCGCTACTGGTATTCGAGTCCCTCTTCTGCGCCCTGATCCCATAACCCGACGCAACTAGCCCCCCTCTGATGAGGGGGCTGTCGAGCGCAGCGAGACTGGGGGAGAGACCCCGTAACGCACAGCCCCCGGTACGTCACACATATGAGCGATACTGGGACGTATGAAGATTTCCGCCGATTTCACCGTCATTCCGGACGATTTTGCCAAGGCCTCCGCGCCCGAGTACTTCAACGGCGGCGTGCCGGTCGTCTCCTTCCCGTTCTACATCGATGATGTGAACCCCGAGGCCCGTTACCTGCACTGGGAGTTCGTGGACCCGGATTCGATTCCGGTCTGCGGCTTCGAGTGGATTCACTGGTCCGTGGCCAATCTGCCGATTGATGCGCTGATGTACGACTTCAATGATTCGCATGCGTTGGCCATCCCGCCGGACTTCTCCCGTCAGCTGCCGGCCATGATTCCCGAGACCGTGCAGGGGCGCAACTCCTCGGCCTCCAAGTTCTTGGGCCGCAGCACTGACCCGGCGGTGATCATGCGGTACAACGGTCCGCAGCCGCCGGACAAGGATCATGAGTACTACCTGCAGGTGTGGGCCACCAAGAAGCCGTTGCCCGGCTTGAATCAGGGCTTCTGGCTCAACGAGCTGTTGCACGCGCTGCGCAACAGCGGTGAAGTGCCCGACACCGACGGCATCTTCCTGACCGGCAAGGCGTGAGCCACATGAGCCCCCGCAGGCGGGGGCTGTCAGCATCACTGACTGGGGGTGGGTCAGTACAAAACCACCTTCAGTCCGACTTCGTCGTCCAGCTCCCGCCAGTGGGAGCGTGACCACAACAAAGAAAGGACACCATCACACTATGGCCTGCACCACGATTCTGGTAGGCAAAGACGCGAGCTATGACGGCTCGACCATCATCGCCCGCAACGAGGATTCCGCGAACGGCGAGTTCAACCCGAAGCGCTTCATCGTCGTGAAGCCGGAGGAACAGCCGCGCGAATACAAGTCGGTGATCTCCCACCTAACCATCACCCTGCCGGACGACCCGCTGCAGTACACCGCCGTGCCGAACGCGGACCTCAAGGAAGGTATTTGGGGCGAGGCCGGCGTCAACGAGGCGAACGTGGCGATGAGCGCCACCGAAACCCTGACCACCAACGAGCGCGTGCTCGGCGCCGACCCGTTCGTGGAATACACGCCGGCCAAGGGCGATGAGCCCGAGGTGCCCGGCGGCATCGGCGAAGAGGACTTCCTGACCATCGTGCTGCCGTATGTCAAGACCGCACGCGAGGGCGTCCAGCGCCTCGGCGCGCTGCTTGAGGAATTCGGCACCTACGAGATGAACGGCGTCGCCTTCTCCGACTCCAACGAAATCTGGTGGCTGGAAACTGTGGGCGGCCATCACTGGATTGCCAAGCGAGTGCCGGACGAGGCCTACGTGACCATGCCGAACCAGCTCGGTATCGACGAATTCGACCTTGAGGACGCCCTGGGTGACCAGGAAGCGCACATGTGTTCCGAAGACCTTGCCGAATTCATCGAAACCAACCATTTGGACCTCGCGGTGGAGAACACTACCCCGTTCAACCCGCGCGATGCCTTCGGCTCCCACTCCGACTCCGACCACGTGTACAACACCCCGCGCGCCTGGTACATGCAGCGCTTCCTCAACCCGTACGACGAGGTGTGGGACGGCCCGGACGCCGCCCACAAGCCCGCCTCCGACGACATCCCGTGGGCCCGTCAGCCTGAGCGCAAGGTGACCATCGAAGATATCAAGTACGTGCTGAGCTCCCACTACCAGGGCACCCCGTTCGATCCGTACGGCCAGCTGGGCGATGAGCGCACCCGCCACATGTACCGCACGATCGGCATCAACCGCCAGAGCCAGCTCGCGGTGATGCAGATCCGCCCGTACCGCCCGCAGGCCTCCCGCGCCATCCAGTGGATGGCATACGGCTCCAACCCGTTCAACACGCTGGTACCGTTCTTCCCGAACGTGGACACCACGCCCGCCTACCTTGAGGACACCACCACCCGCGTGACGTCCGAGAACTTCTACTGGGCCAACCGCATCATCGCCGCCCTGTGCGATGGCGCCTTCCGCTCCACGTCCAACGCCGTTGAGCGCTACCAGGAGAAGACCGGTGCGATGGGCCACCGCTTGGTCGCCGCCACCGACGAGCAGATCGCCCGTCTGGGCTTGACGGCCGCCGAGGAAGCCGCGCAGTCCGCCGCTGAAGAGGAATTTGAGGCCGACAACGTGGATGGCGATGTGCAGCCGATGACCCCGGACGAGACCATCGCCGCGCTGCGTAACCCCGAGGTGCGCGAGATTCTCGCCGCCGCCAACCAGACCATGGCCGACCAGCTCAAGGAGGAAACCGAAAAGCTGCTTGACTCCGTGCTGTACACTCGCAGCATGGAAATGAAGAACGGCTTCCACATGTCCGACTTTTAGTCCGTATTGAGCTCCCCTCCCTGAGGGGCTGAGCCGTTAAGAAAACAGCCCAGTGGGCTGTTTTTAGGCGAAGAGGCGGCGACTGCCGCCCCCCCCCCCCGCCCCCTCACACAAACACAGAAAGGCTTTATATGACCACCATCGAAGACTTCACCAGCCAGTACGGTCTGGTCCAGAAGATCGACGCATTCGGCTACATGAAGTACCTGGCCGAGAACCCTGACGCCCCGCGCAAGCACGGCAAGGTGGTGCTCGTCACCGCCGATACGCCGCTCAAGGCATCGCGCGGAGAAGGCAAGACCACCACGACCAGCGCCCTGATCGACGCTCTGAACAAGCGCGGCATTGATGCGACCGCCGTGCTGCGTCAGCCGAGCATGGGCATCACCGCAGCCGGTTCCAAGGGCGGTGCCTCCGGCGGCGGCAAGGCTTCCCTGACCCACCCCGAGCTCATCGACTGGGGTCTGTGCGGCGAAATGGGCGCCATCGAGGCGGCCCAGAACCTGCTCGTCTCCTTCGCCGAGAAGGCCATCGATGACGGCAAGCTCGACACGATTCTCGTGCCGCGTGTCTCCGAGGTTCCGAGTCGCTCCCTGCGCTCCACCGCTGTGGACTACGGCAAGGGCAACGTGCCGGAGAAGGTCGTGCTCACGCCGACCTGCGAGCTCATGCAGATTGTGGTGCTCTCCCGCTCGATGGACGAGATTTCCGAGCGCGTGTCCAAGATGATCGCCGGCACCAAGGACGGCAAGGCCGTGACCTTCGGCGAATTCGTGGACCTGTGGCGTATCACTGGCATTTTGGCCGACGCGGTCAAGCCGGCCAAGACCGAAACCGTGAACGGATCACCGGTCTACGTGCACGGTGGCCCGTTCGCCAACGTGTCCATCGGCATTCCGACGCTGGTCTCCGTGGAAATGGCCTGCGCCCTGCATGACGTGGTCATCGTCGAGGCCGGTTACGGCACCGACGCCGGCGCCCAGAAGTGGCTGGACATCGCCTGCCGCGAATACGGCGCGCAGTGGCCGTCCGCCGCCATCGTGGTGACCCGTGCCTCCACCTGGCGCGACGATCCCGAGCTGGCCTGGCGCTACCCGTTCCACGTGCAGCGCCTGGAGAACCTGGACATTCCGACCTTCCCGCTCATCAACCTGTGGGAAGGCGAGGACGATCAGGTTCCGTCCCTGAAGGCCACCGCCGACGAGCTGGGCTTCCGCACGCCGATCATCGGCAACCTGTTCCGCGACGGCGGCGAGGCGCTGGCCCCGCAGCTTGACGGTTTCGTCGACGCGTTGCAGAACGGCTCCATGCCGGCCGAACCGCACTCGCACAAGGGCATGGCCCTGACCGAGAACGCCAAGTGGGTGGCCGAGAACGCCTACGGCGTACCGGCCGAGCGCGTGATTTACAAGCCGGGCTTCACCGAGTCCGTGTCCGAGGCCATGGAACTGTGCCAGAGCGCAGGCATCTCGCTGGACGATCTGGCGTTCGTGGCGGTCAAGTCCCCGGCGACCATGACCGACAACGACCGTGCCCCCGAAGAAGAGCGCACCGTGACCCTGAAGAAGGTTGAGGTGCATGCCGGTGCCGGTCTGGTCCACGTCAACCTGACCACCAGCCTCACCACCCCCATGCCCAAGATCGTGTGATGACAGGCATGAGGTGAGGTAACTCGCTTTTGAGGGGCGGATTTTCGGTTTTCCGGAGGTCTATCTGCGTTTCGAGGGGCTCTTCGATTGCGAAATCCGGAGTATGACCATTGAAATTGCAATGTTTATACTCCGGTTTTCTTGTTTTAAAAGCCCCTTGAAACGCTAGTAGAGCTTCTGAATGTTGGAAATCAGCCCCTTGAAACGTAGAAAGCCCGCCACCGGCGGGCTTTCTACATCTGAGCTTCCCTCTTTGAGGGGAGCTGTCAGCGAAGCTGACTGAGGGGAGCCAGCATACGCAAACTAGAAGTTGCTACCCTGAGCCGTTAAACGGAAAGCCCACCGGGCTTTCCGTAGGCGATGCGAGCAGCTATGCTGCGAGGGGAATGGTGGCAACTAGAAGTTGCCACCATTCCAGCCCCAGTCGGTGGTGGCGGTGTAACGGATGTAGGTGCGGTCCTCGGGAATGCCGAGCGTGGAGTTCAGCGCGGCCATAATGCTCTCGGTCAGCTTTTCCCAAGCAGAGCCCGGCACAGAGCGGCCGAACACGTTGACTTCCACATAGGCGGCGGGCTGGTCATCGCTACCACCGAAGTAAATCGGCATATTGTCCTCGAACGGGCACATTAGCCAGCCCTCGGACTTGCCCGGCACGGCGGTAATCGCCTTGCCATAGGCAGCCTTCAACGCCTCGCGCTGCTCAGGGGTGGTGGGCACGGACACATGAGTGTGAATAACGGGCATAATTCCTCCTTGATTCGGTTCGCTTCCAGTCTAGCCTCAGCGGTTGCTGTTGAACATGGCATGCGGATGTAGGAAGCTGCTTGCAGAACGGACCGGGGCAAGGCCAATTTGGGGAGATTATTGGCCTTTCCAGCCAATATATGTTCCGCAGTCAGCCCAATAGTGTTGAATACCCTTGTGAGAAAACTGATTGAACAACTGATGAAGTTCGGCATTGTGGGCGTCATCGCCTTTGTTATCGACTGGGGTATTCTCAACCTATTGGTTGGCATATTCCACATGCACAACGTGCTGGCTGCCACCGTCTCTTTCATCATCTCGCTGATTTTCAACTATCTGGCGAGCATGAAATTCGTATTCAAGCATCGTGATGACATGGCGCGCTGGATGGAGATTCTTATCTTCGTGGCGGGCGCTGTAGTCGGTCTGTTCATGAATGACGCGATTATCTGGATTTCCACTTATGGCATGAACCATGATGCCTATGTATCGCAGCATGCCGAATATCTGTTGCGCACCAATATCGGCAAGTTGGTGGCCACTGCCGTGGTAATGATCTGGAACTTCTTGATTCGCAAGTGGCTGCTCGACGATACGCACACCAATGCGATGAACCGTCTGAAGTCCGCTGAAAATCGATTGAATGCCGAGGAGCTTGAAGCCAAGTGGCAGAACAGCTTCTCCCACAAGCTCGGCATCTGGTCCCTGGAACACACGCCCAAAGGCTGGCCGAAGTAGCGGTTTGACGTATTAAGCCCCCTCGTCAGAGGGGGCTTAATTTTTGTCTCACACACTCACTTCAGTCAAGGTCGGCTGCTCGGTGGAGCCCTTGATCTGCTTGAAGCCAATCAGCGCAATCGCCAGCGAGACCAGTGCCAAAGTGGTCACCACCATGAAGCCGCCATGCGAGCCCATGCGGTCGATGAACTGGCCGGCAATCGCCGAACCGGCGGAGGAGCCGATAGAATTCATCGCACCCATCCACGCCATGCCCTCGGTCAAGCGAGAGGGCGGCACCAGATGCAACATGAGCTGGTTGCCGTTGATCCACGTCGGAGCCTGGCACACGCCGATGATCAGGTAGATGATCATAATCACCCACAGATGCTTGGCGAACAGGAACGTGCTGATGCCGATGTTCACCACGGCCAGGCAGAAGTAGAAGCGCTTCCACAGGGCAATCGACCAGTTCTTCGCGCCGTACACCAAGGCGCCCATCAACGAGCTGATGGAGAAGCAGGCGAATACAAAGCCCGTGTACTGCTTCATATTCGACTCGGTGGCGAATGCGATGATCGAGATGCCTGTAGCCGACTGGAACGCGCCCAAGCCGAACCAGGTGACGCATACCGCAATCAGACCCGGTCCCCAGATGGACGCCTTCTTGCCGGAACGCGCATCGGCGACCGCCTGCTCAATGGCGGCGTTAATCGTGGCCTCATCGGTCACGCCTTCGCGCTCAAGACGGCGGCGAGTCTCCTCGGCTGCGGTCTCCACCTTCAACGCTTCGGCTCGAGCCGCCTCGCGCTCACGGTATTCCTTGCGGGAAATGCCCTCAGCGCGGGCCAGCTGAGTCTGTGACGGTGGCTCAGTGGTCAGCTCGGTCAAGAACATCAGCGCGCCCACCACCACGCACATGCCGGTGAACGAGAATGCCAGCAGACCGGAGATCACGGCCAGTGTGGAAGCCAGTGGATTGCCGATTACCCACATGCATTCGTCCAGCACGCCGCACAGGGAGAGCGCACGGTTGGTACGCTCCTGATCGCCCTTCAGGATTTTGGTCCAGCGCGCGCGGCTCATCGCGCCCCACGGCGGAATAGCTGCCAGGAACGGCGTCAGACAGTACAGCACCCATTCCGGCGCGCGGTTGGTAATCGCCGTCACCAGCGCGATGGCGGCCACAATCCAAACGATAATCGTCGGAATCGAGACCTGCCTCTGGCCGAACTTGTCGGTCAGCTTGCCTAGCAGCGGCGTGGCCACGGCCAGCGCAATCGCCTGAATGGCGGTGAGCATGCCGGCCAGCGAATAGTTGCCGTAATAATGCTGTACGGAAATGGTGATGGTCATGCCGACCATCGGGAATGGCATGCAGGCGATGACCGAGCCGATGGAATAACGGGCGGTATGCGGAATGCGCAGTAGTTCCGCATACCCACCAAAAACTTTGTGGCCTGCTTCCTTGATGCCGGCCAGAATGGCGCCCGAGTTCGAGTTGGACGAGTTATTGGACATAACAGCACTACGCTCCTTTCCGCTCCCGATTGGATGTCCCCCGCTGGTGTGCCATTGCCGGCGAAGCCCTCATCGAATGATGTGTTGTCCATGGTCGCGCAAAGTTTGCGTCGGATTTTCCCCCATCCGCATATTTGCGTCATGGATACTCTACGGGTGTCCACTCCGCGACACGCGGTAGATTGGAGATATTAAGACAACGTTCTCATGCCCTTCAGGGCGGGAAGCAGAAAGGCGACTCATGAGCGCTACTACCATCCATTTCGTCCGGCATGGCAAGGTATATAACCCCGACCATCTGCTCTATGAGCGACTGCCCGACTTCCATCTTTCCGACCTTGGCCGTCGCATGGCTCAAGCCACCGCCACGTACTTGGCCAAGAATCCCCAAACCAATACGATTGCAGCCGTCTACTCCTCGCCGCTCGACCGTACGCGCGAGACCGCCGGCGCGATTCTCGATGCGCTGAACCCCGTGCGCGAGGCTCGTGGCGAGGCTCCGCTCACGCTCACTACTGATGAACGGGTGATTGAGGCCGGCAACGAGTTCCGTGGCAAGCGCATCGGCCATGGCGAGGGCGCGCTGTGGAAGAACGGCAACTGGAAGCTCGTCACCAACCTGTACAAGCCGAGCTGGGGCGAGTCCTATCAGCACATCGCGGCGCGTATGGACGACTTCGCCCGCGAGAAGGTGGCCCAGCACCCCGGCGAGCAGATTGTGGTGGTCAGCCACG
>SKEI01001752.1_pt1 | contig 11554 bp, 8 predicted proteins | sample 4826701 | NCBI WGS metagenome assembly SKEI01 (sample SAMN11008813, study PRJNA524170) | human gut metagenome | biome: Human fecal sample; material: Feces; isolation source: fecal sample from pouch patient p2, p6, p7, p14 | host: Homo sapiens | place: Israel: Tel-Aviv | collected 2016-08-31 | reverse complement strand
CGAATTTTGGTAGTTGACTGGTGCCGGGAGTGCTGGGACAGTGAATGATTCGACGATCTCGGGGATGCGGCTGTGGGAGGCCCGGAAGATCCATCGTTTCAGCTTGGCCCCGGCTTGTCCGGTGGGCTGGTGCGGGAGCGTCCCGAGGAGTTCCTTGAGTTGCCATGACCGGTAGGGCTGGCCCCTGGGATCCGTGTCCTGCCGTTCGGTGAGATCCTCCGGGTTCTTGGGCACGGCGTATCTGACGCCGCGCATCGCCTCGGTCGCCGTCTTGTCGTTGCCGCGCCGGGCCTGGTTCCGCACCCGTTTCCTGACCTGGTCGGGCGCGTCGCTCATCCGGGAGACGATGTGGAACGAGTCCGGGACGCGCTCGGCGTTCGGCGGGCGCTCCTTCACGCTGGCGTCGATCCATTCGGCGCCGTCGCCGGTGACTGCCTTGATGGAGGCGCGCTGCTCGTCGGTCGGCTGTCGGAAGAACAGGCCGGGCACCTCCTTGCCGTATCCGTCGTGCGCCCAAGCGACCCGTCTGCGCTTGTGGTCGACGGCCACGGTGATGTACGTGTGCCCCCCTTCCTGCAGCTGGTCTCGTCCACGCCTATCGCGGTGGGACCGTCGAACATGCACGGCATCGAGGATTCCAAGCGGGCGGCGACCCTGCGCGCGATATGGCCGGCCGTCCTCCACGCGATGCGTGGGAATCCGCCCACGGTCTTCTGGCTGGCGACCGCCGCCGGCCACGCGCACTCCATCTCGAAACCGCTGGTGAGCCGGCTGTCCGGCTCCGCCACGGCACTTGGGCGGCCACCACGCCATGCTCCGCGCACGCCACGCGCGGCGCCAGGCCCATGAGCTCGACCCCATAGCAGCCGAAGTCCTGGTGGCGCCATCGCCGTTCGCCGCCACCCCTCCCATATAACAGGCCCGTCCGCTATAAACCGCAAGATGAGGTCCACAGCGGACGGGCCTGTTCGTTCATATGGTCGGCGGTCATGGACATGCCCCATGCCTACTCCGGCAACGAGGCCGGAACCGGCGGTACCGCCACGACACGGCAACTCGACCGGTATAGGGACGGTCCATAACAAGTTCATACGGTTCATCGCACATTGAACATCAGTTGAACGACGAATGATATTTGATGCGCGTACCATGAACAGTGCCTGAATCAGCCATCGTCTCCGAAAAGCGGCGGATAGCCTTGTAAAGGCCATGATGCGTAGGCGCATTGCAACGGCACATTCGCATCGTCGTTGAAATAGGAGAGTGCTAGGGAGAGCCTGGTCATGCATATAGGAAAGATACGCAATATCATCAAACCAGCGGTGGCGTGCATAGCGCTTGCCGTGTTCGCCGCGCCGGGTACGGTAGTCTCCGCCGCGGCGCTTGAACGTGAAGGTGCCCCATTGGATGTGGTGGCCGATTGGAAATTCCAGCAGGCGCATTCCACCGGTTCCATCGACGGTGGTGACCTGGTCATCAAGGATATGTCGGGCAACGGCAACGATCTGCACATGCAGACCTACGGGAAAAATGATTACAAGCTCAGCGACTATGTCAACTGGTCGTCGAATTCGATGAACGGTGACGGTGGTGGAAGCCTGAAGCTCAACGGCGACAGCGATCTGGCGCATAAGAAGGATCATCCCGAGCAGCGAGATCCCAAGGGCGCGGATTTCATCACCGCGAGCGGCGCTCCCATCAACAAAGAGCAATTTGCCAACGGATACACCATGGAGTTCGTGTACTACCTTCCCGATGACTTCAACGCCGGTACCGATTCGTGGATGGGGCTTGCGGTCAGGCAATCCACAAACAGCAACATGGATGAACACGAGATGGGGTCGATGAGCCTGTCGATCTCCAATTGCAAGGAAACCCAGTTCAAGGCCGCCAACAAGGACAATGAGTCGACCATGAACACCGATGATCCCAACAACGGCGTCACCAGCTGGGGCGTCACCATGGATCACGGTGGCGTTTGGTATCACATCGCCGTCGTATCCGATGGCACGAACGTGGTGACATACACCAACGGTGCCAAAGCATTCCGCAATATCAACAAGAACGGCAATGGCCTGTATGCCGATCCGACCGATGGTCGCTTCCGCATCGGCTCGTCGTATTACAACGACACTTTCGACACCAGCCAATACAACAAGGACGACTTTGACAAGTTCCTGCGTGGCAACCTGCAGGAGGTGAGATTCTCCCGCGGTGCGCTGGCACAGGGCAACTGGATCGTGCCCAACCCGACCGAGTATCTCAAGGATTACGGTACCAACGATCGTTTCGTGCTGGACAACCCCAGCGTACATACGATGGCTTTCTTGCCGGACACGCAGAATGCCATCCGTTGGGTGCCCACGGTGATGGACCGAGCCATCGACCAGTTCGATTCGGAAGATTCCAGTCTTAATCTGACCAACATCGTGTCCCTCGGTGACGTGGTGGATAACTGGGACAGTGACGCGCAATGGCAGGCATCGTCCAAGGCGTTCGGGCGTATGCAGAAAGTGGGCGTCCCCTTCCTGGAGCAGCCGGGCAATCATGATTACAATGGAGGCAGGCATGGCTACGGAGTGCCCAGCTTGCGCAAGGCGGACAATTACCTGAAACACTTCGGACCCGACTCCGATTTCGGCAAGTATCAGAAAGAACACGGTTTTGCATACTCGCCCGATGGCCTGTCCTCATACCATCTGGTAGACAACGGCTCCTACAAGTATCTGGTGATGAACATCGACATGGGCGCGGTGGTCAGCAACTCGTCCTCGGCAAGCAATGACGATATGCGATGGTTCGAGCAGGTGCTCAAAGACCACCCGAACAACCCGACTGTGGTGGTGAGCCACGATATCTTCAAGTGCTCCGATTCACGTCCGAATGAAATCTCCCTCGATGACGATTCCGGATACAACGGTGAAGCCGGTGACGATGAAGGTGCCGGCTCGAAAATCTGGAACATCGTGAAACGGTACAACCAGGTATTCATGATGTACTCCGGTCACAATCACGGATCCGGACAAATGACCCTGACCAATGACGCCGGCAATCCGGTGCTGGGGCTGTTGTCCGACTATCAGTTCGCGTATAACGGCGGCAATGCGTTCTTCCAGTACGTCGGCATGGATGAAGCGAACAACAAGATCACCATGCGTACGTATTCGCCATACTCGGCATCGCTGCCCGCGGCCGAGCGTTCGTTCTTCGATGTCAACTCCCTGACCGGTGTCGGCAACACCTATGACGGATCGTTCGATTTCGCCAAACGATTCGCCGGTTACGAACATTCCTCCGGTTATGACACGCAGCAGTCGGTGATCTCCTTGGTGCGCGGCATCGGTGCGGTGAATGGTCAGACGCCGGCGAGCGAAGTACGGCAACTATATACTGCTCTGGCCGCATTGCCGGATAATGTGAAAGCGCAATTCGGTGATCCGTCGGATAGTGGCTCTCTGGCAGGCAGACTCGCCGCCGCATACAATGCCGCGTTCCCCAAGCCGGAACAGCCCGACACCAAGCCCGGTGCCGGCAATCAGACTGGAAGCCAAGGTGGGCATCAGGGTGGACAGTCCGGAAGCCAACAAGGGCAGAAGGGCGATGGCCATGGCAAGGGGCAGACGAATGCCGGCCCGGAGGCAATGGCCTCCACTGGTGCCGATGTGGCCCCGATCGTCGTTATCGCGATGATGACGATCTTGTTGGCCGGCGTGCTTGTGCTCGTGAAGCGTAAGCATCACCTTTCGCACTAACCGATTACCGGTGTGCAACCTGTCGACGAGCGAGCAGCCAATAGCTGGGCCTGATATAGAACCCGCGGTACTGGTTGCTCGCTCGTCGAATCAAGGAAAACCGAAGCACGCTTCGCGCCAATGCCGAAGACGCCGATGGCTTGCCGTGTCGCCACCTGCGCATTGGCGTCATGATTGTCGTGATCGTGGCCTACGTGATGTTCGGCCCGTTTCGCGGCGACATCGTTCTGGTCTTTGGCGCGTCGGCGATCTTCTACGTTTCCGGTACGTTCGCGTTTCCGGTACGTTCATCATGATGACGGTCATCCTTTCCCTGACCGGTCCCATCGAGCACGGTCAGGAAGAGCGGCAAGCCATCGAGGTCGGAACCGGCGGTGTGTCACCTGTCGGCCAGGAGCCTCCATCAACTAGTATCAGCTAGTATCCGATATGAAGCCGTGGCCTCATTGCCAATCGCCAAGGGAGGAAACCGTGCGCGCGCGACGTGACTTTGCATGGCCGAAACTGCTGACCGCGGACGGACGCGGCATCGCCTTCGGCGGCGACTACAATCCCGACCAATGGCCGGAGGACGTCTGGGACGACGACATCCGCCTGATGACCCAGGCCGGTGTCAACACCGTGGCCCTTGCCATCTTCAGCTGGGACCGCCTCCAACCCACCGAAGACCATTGGGATTTTGGCTGGCTCGATCGCATCATCGACAAGCTCGGCAAGGCTGGCATCGCGGTTGATTTGGCATCCGCGACGGCGACCGCACCCCTGTGGCTCTACGAAAACCATCCCGAAGTCCTTCCGCGAGACAAGTACGGTCATCCGGTCAACGCCGGCTCCCGCCAGTCCTGGAGCCCGACCAGCCCGGTGTTCAAGGAATACGCGCTAACCCTATGCCGCAAACTCGCCGAACGCTACGGCGCCAACCCATATGTGACGGCATGGCATATGGGAAACGAGTATGGGTGGAACAATCGCGACGACTACTCCGACAATGCGCTCGAAGCCTTCCGCGCATGGTGCCGCCGCAAGTACGGCACCATCGACGCACTTAACCAGGCGTGGGGCACCACGTTCTGGGGACAGGAGATGACCGGTTTCGGCGAAGTGCTCATCCCGCGGTTCATGGGTGCCGATTCCATGGTCAACCCCGGCCAGAAGCTTGATTTTGAACGGTTCGGCAATGACATGCTGCTCGACTTCTACAAAGCCGAACGTGACGCGATCGCCGAAATCTGCCCCGACAGACCCTTCACCACGAACTTCATGATCTCCACCGACCAGTGCTGTATGGACTACGCCGCGTGGGCGGAGGAAGTGGACTTCGTATCGAACGACCACTACTTCCACGAAGGCGAATCCCATCTCGACGAGCTGGCCTGCTCCGACGCGCTCGTGGATTCGCTGGCGCTCGGCAAACCGTGGTACGTCATGGAACATTCCACCTCAGCGGTGCAGTGGAAACCGCTGAACACCCGCAAATGTAAAGGGGAGACGGTGCGCGACTCCCTGGCCCACGTGGCCATGGGCGCAGACGCCATCAACTTCTTCCAGTGGCGCGCATCCGCGTTCGGCGCCGAAGCGTTCCATTCCGCCATGGTCCCGCACGCCGGCGAGGACACGAAACTGTTCCGTCAGGTGTGCGAATTGGGCGCGACGTTGCGGGCGCTCGCCGACGCCGGTGTTCAAGGCAGCGGATTGGCGGCATCGGACACGGCGATCCTCTTCAGCGCCGAATCGGAGTGGGCCACCCGATCCGAGACATTGCCGAGCATGAAACTCAGCCATTGGCATGATGTGCGTGACTGGTACCGTGCGTTCCTAAACGCTGGTGCACGCGCCGACATCGTGCCGCTCGCCTACGACTGGAGTTCCTATAAGACCATCGTGCTGCCGACCGTACTGATACTGAGCGGCGCCGATACGCGGCGGTTGGCCGGTTTCGTACAGGCCGGAGGCCGTGTGGTGGTCGATTACGCGACCGGTCTGCTCGACGCGCGCTTCCACACGTGGCTCGGCGGGTATCCCGGTGCGGGCGATGGGCTGTTGCGCTCGATGCTGGGCGTTCGTGGTGAGGAATTCAACATTCTCGGTGCTGGGGCGGAAGGCGAGCCGAGCGAGATTCGGCTGACGGGCACCGGGGATTCATCCACGATGGACGGTGCCGTGACCCGCCTGTGGCAGAACGACGTGACCGTCGCCGGACCGCATGTGCAGGTGCTTGCCACATATGCCGGCGAAGAAGCGGATGAGTGGGAGCTTGATGGCACGGCCGCGCTCACCCGCAACGCATACGGCGCGGGGGAGGCGTATTTCCTCGGCTGTGATCTGGGCGTGAGCGACCTGACGCGATTCGTGAGCGGTTGGCTTGCCGCGCAGCCGCAATCCTCCCGTCAGCCGCAGGTCAACAGTCAGTCGCAATCCAGCCGTCAGCCGCAAGTCGTCGGCGCGACCCCTGATGTTCTGCACACCGTGCGTCAATCCGACGACGCCATATTCGACTTCTATCTGACACGTGGCAGATCGGATGTCGAACTGCGTGGCATCGCCGGGGAGCCGATCGTCCTGTTCCGGGCGGAACGGGGCAGTGACGGCGGTGCGTATACGGTGCATCGCAATGGCGTTCTCGTGGTGAAACGCCCGAACCCGTCGCTGTAGTCAATTGCGGCGAAACAAGGGAATGGGGGCGCGGACGGTTTTGGGAAACGGTCCGCGCCCCCCCCTACAGAGATTCCGGTGGCGACTGGCTGTTTCCGGCTCTATTTCAACGTTTTTGGACTGCCGCTTAAGTGCCTGGCCGCTTAAGTCGCCGCTCCTTCAGCGTGCCGCGACGGGCCGAAACGGATAGTTGGTGTAGCAGGGCAGCCTGAGGTTGTGTCTTGCTGGTTTGGGAAAATGATGGGGAAGGAATTTGGCCGATACTCTGGTGCAGCGAGGAGTGGGCCGGGGAGGGGGTCCTCCCCGGTGTTGTTATGCGGCGTTGGCGAGGAAGATGTGCTTGTGGTGATACTCGATGAACTCATGCGAAGGTTGGCTGATTGCCGGCAATGAGATCTCATGTCCATCGAAGTCATAGAGCCATCTGTCGTTGATGTCGGAGTGCCGCACCTTGTCATGGTTGACCATGATGCGGTAGTCGTCATCGATGGAGATGAGGCCTTGGTCGAAGGCCCGATCATGGAAGGCGTTGAGCAACAGCCCATTCGATGCGGCGGTTTTCTCGTTGGGCGTCGATGCCTTCCAAGGTTTGATGTGACTGGCGATCAGTAGTTTGGGAATCTGCATGCCGGTTATGCAGCATGTGCCGTGGTAGTTCTGCAATAGTGAATTGCGGAAATAGGATTGGTTGACCCGTTGAAGTATGGTTGCCGGTCGCTCCTCTCCGGTGGGCGCGTGTTCGGCGATGAACAGGGCTGTTGCTGTTTCAAGCGGCGAACAATGGATGGTACGCCAGAAAGTGTGCCCATGTATCCGTATGAGATTGCCACCCGTCTTTCGGATCTGGGCAGACTTGACTATTCCGCTCAGCCGGTGATGGAGTCCACCCGGGATGATCTCGATCCATTGGAGCGTGACCGCCTGCGCAAAATCATCGCTTCCTATCAATCCAGTGACCGGAATCTTTTGGAGCTTTCGGATGCGGACTTGGAGAAATCGCTGCGCCTTGTTGTGTCGGTCAATGGTGAGCTGACGCCGACTTTGGCAGGGTTGCTGCTTATCGGCAACGAAGAAGCGCTGCAGAGGCTTGTGCCGACGAATGAGGCGGCTTTTCAGGTTCTTGTGGGTACCGACATCAAGGTGAATCAGACCTACCGTGGCCCGTTGCTCAAAACCATAGAACAGATAGCCGAGTCGTTCAAGCCCTGGACTCCAGGCACGGAGCTGACCGGGGGTCTGTTTTCTTCGGTGGTTCCCGAATTTGACGAAAGGGCTTTCCGAGAGGCTTTGGTCAACGCATTCGGCCACAGGGACTATTCGCTTCTTGGTCGTGTGCGGGTATTGGTGGATGATGCCGGCTTAACCATTGCTAATCCCGGTGGATTCGTGGAAGGTATCAACGTCCATAACTTGCTTACTGCGGAGCCGCGTGGCCGCAATCCATGCCTGATGGATGCGTTGAAGAGAACCGGTCTCGCCGAACGTACGGGGCGCGGCATCAACCGTATATTCGAGGGTGCTTTGAACTATGGCCGTCCTCTGCCTGATTATTCGAGGTCCAACAGGCGTGGAGTGTCGGTGCTGTTGCCTCGTAGTGTGCCCGACAAGGCGTTTGTGGAACTGCTGGCCGAGGAACGTGAGCGCAGCGGCAAGTCCATGTCTCTCGATGGTCTGCTTATTTTGGACAAGCTCAAGAGTGAACGTCGTTGTGGCTTTGATGTGTTGTCGGGCTCTCTGGACATGAGTGACCAGCGTCTGCGCACCGTACTGGGGCAGCTGACGGAGGCGGGGCTTGTTGAAAGCGCTGGCGTTGGAGCTCGCCGCACGTATATGTTGGGTGCGAAAGTGTATCGGCGCAGCGGTAGGGCGATGGAATACGTTCGCCAATCAGACATCGATAGGGTGCGGTATCCCGAACTGATCATCGAGTTAATGCATGAACAGAAATCAGTGAGCAAAAACGATGTGATGGAATTGCTGCATCTTGAGGAGAATCAGGCGTACTACCAATTGCGAAAACTAGTCCTTGAAGGACGCGCTAAGAAGGTCGGCAGTGGACGCAACGTGCGGTATGCGGCAGTACGTTGAATGAGATACGCAGATCATTCTTGAACGGTTTTCTCTGAATTCCGAGATTTATCTCTGAATTCAGAGAAAGAATATCGGAATTCAGAGAAAACTAGTGTGCGATGTGGCTATTCCGCTTCAGGAATTATGTACGATTCGAACGTGGCCTGTATCTGCGATGCCGTCAGCCGCTTTATCGGTATGCTCCCTATGCGGGGCTTGATGTGGTTCCCGTAGCTGTTCCCATAGCGCGTCCTTGTGCTGTCGGCGATGTTCCAGATAGTTCACGTCATGCTCCCTTGCGTGATGATTCACATGATTCGCGTCTTCATGGTAGCGTCTCCCGCCGGCGCATGAGTGACTGGTCACGCTGTCAGTGGAATCTCCCCGACGGATATCCCGCCTATGCGGGATATCCACGCCGGCGTACGGAGATTCGCATGTTCGGGCGTACGATGGACCCGGTTTTTGCAGGATGCGGCCAACGCCTTGGATGGGCATGGGCCTGCAACCATCGTGAGCCGCCACGGGCGTTCGGCGATCGCCGGGCGGCGGATCGAGAAGGATCGGGCGATCGGGGCCGCCCACCATCCGAAACCATCGTCGGCGTCGCTTCAGCGGGGCATGCCGACGGTTCGCGTTTTCCGGCAAAGGGTCGGCCGGCGCTTTCCTCATTGAAGTTCGACGGGTCATGGTCCCGCCGTGAGGGTTGGACCGGTAATCGGGTGATGCCGAACGTCCCGACGGGACGGCGGCCGTGTCATCAAAGCGACCGCACGAACTCTCCGCCCGGAAGCGGACGGCGCTGATTTTGGATGACCCATCGGCCGTGGCATTCCCGGGCCCGGAACATGCCATGGGGTTTGCGGACCCCGGGCGACGCCGCATGGCCGTCCCGTTCCCGCGCCACGGGCGGCGGCATGGTTCATGGCGCCGACGGTGGGTCCGTCCGCACGCGGAGCGCTTCCATGCCTCGCTGACGGATGGTGGCGATCCCCCCCCGCGGAGAGGAGTATTGTTTCATTTGTAGATAACATTGTTACACAGTAGGAGAACATTGATATGCAATCTGAACGTTCGTTGATTCCCACCCCCATGCCGGTCCGGAGACACGCACGGTCCGGGAACAGGGGGCTGGCCCTCACCGCCCTGTGTCTGGCGGTGCTGCTGGTCGTGATGGACAACACCATCGTCAACGTCGCGATTCCCACGATGAGCGACGCGTTGAACGCCTCGTCCACGGACCTGCAGTGGGTGGTGGACGCCTACACGCGGTCCTTCGCGGCGCTGCTCCTGCCCGCCGGCAAACTCAGCGACCGATGGGGAAGAAGACGGATGCTGCTCGTCGGATTGGCGGGATTCGCCGTGGTCTCCGCAGCTACGGCCTTCTCCTGGGCCCTGTGGCAGCTGGTGACGCTGCGCGTGGTGTTGGGGGTCTGCGCCGCGCTGATCTATCCGGCGACGCTGTCGTCAATCATCGTCATCTTCGAAGGCTCCAGGTACCGTAGCCTGGCCGTTGGCCTGTGGGCGGCGACATCAGGGGTCGGCATCGCCCTGGGCCCGATCATCGGCGGCGTCCTGCTGGAGCACTATGCGTGGAATTCCATTTTCTGGGTGTGCTCCGTCATCGGCGTGGTGGCGCTGGCCTGCATCGCGGTGGCGGTGCCCGAGGTACGGGCGTACCGTTCCGAGAGGTTCGATTTCCCCGGCACCGTGTTATCGGTGGCCGGCGTGGGCCTGCTGGTGTGGGCGATCATCGAACGCCCGACTTACGGCTGGCTCTCCTGGCAGGTCATAGGCGGCATCTGCGCGGCCCTGATCATACTTGCGGTGTTCGCGGCGGTCGAGGGGCATACGCACGCCCCGCTCATCGATGTCGGCCTGTTCCGAAGGGCCACGTTCACGAGCAGCACCTGCGCGATCTGCGTCGCGTTCTTCTGCCTGTTCGGCTTCATCTTCATCACCACCCAATGGTTCCAGGCATTGCGTGGATACACCGCATTGCAGACGGCGGTCGCGACGCTGCCCTTCGCGGTGGTCATGGCGGCGGTCGCCCCGTTCGCCACGCAATTGGCGAAACGGTTCGGATACCGGTCGGTCGTCTCGACGGGACTGCTGTTCCTGTCGGCGAGCATGTTCGTGGTCACGCGTGTCGACGCCCATTGCAGCTACTGGTTCGTGGTCGTACCCACCATGGCCCTGATGGCGGCCGGCATCGCCCTGATCCACGGGCCCGCCACGGACGCCCTGATGAGCACCGTTCCGGAAAGCTCGACCGGCGCCGCATCGGCTGTCAACGACACGATCCGTGAGATCGGCGGCACGCTGGGCGTCGCCGTCATGGGGTCCGCGATCTCCTCCGTCTACCCCGACGAGCTCTCGGACTCGTTGTCCGGACTGCAGATCCCGTCTTCCATCGCGAAAGCCGCGGAGGATTCGGTGATGGCCGCGAAATCGATCCTTCCGCACCTGCCGGCAGGCATCCGACAGACCGTGGAGCAGTCCGTCTCGACCAGTTTCATGAGCGCCACGCATGCGGCATGCTGGATCGCCTGCGCCCTCGCATTGGCGTTCGCGCTGCTCTGCTGGATCACACTTCCCAAACACGATTCAGGCAATCTCCCCCAATAGAAAGGAACATCCATCATGAAAGACGACGGACGGATCCCACGGATCAAGGACACGGATATGACGGACCGTCTCCTGACGGCCGGCGCGATAGCGGAGGACACACGCAACCCCATCGGTGACATCGCGGCATGCTTCCCCGGTCACGGCAGCCAGAGCGTCGGCATGTTCCACGGCTGCCTGTCCGGCTTCCCCGAAGCCCGGCAGGTGGATTGGCAACGGTGTGTTGGACGGTTTCTTAGAGGACGAGTCCTTGTTGTGTGAATTCGTTGGGGCTCCGGTATGCGAGGGTGGAGTGGAGTCTCTGGTTGTCGGACCACCACACATAGTCGTCGGGGTCGGAGCGTAGTTGTTCCGGGCTGGTGTAGTGGTTCCGGTATATGAGCTCCTTCTTCAGGAGCCTGTTGGTGGATTCGACCACGGCGTTGTCGAACCCGCCGCCCCGGTCCGGGCGG
>SKEI01001748.1_pt1 | contig 11581 bp, 9 predicted proteins | sample 4826701 | NCBI WGS metagenome assembly SKEI01 (sample SAMN11008813, study PRJNA524170) | human gut metagenome | biome: Human fecal sample; material: Feces; isolation source: fecal sample from pouch patient p2, p6, p7, p14 | host: Homo sapiens | place: Israel: Tel-Aviv | collected 2016-08-31 | reverse complement strand
CAATTAGAGAGTCAGAAGCACCGTTAAAGGAACGAAGCGAACGTGTTTGAGGCGAACGCCGAGTTTGAACGTAGTTCCTTTGCTTTTAGGTGATTCTGACTCTCTTAGTGTTTCTTATGGTATGGAACCTGAACAAGAAGCCTTATCTATTGTTTCCTTCAAGGACTGAGAGGCCGCTTCTCAGTTAATAAATTAAATCCCAAGCAATCCTATCGTCCGCAATATCAATATCGTCACAAACAACGTAAAGATCGAAAGCACCGATGAGAACACCACCAGCTGTCCGGCAAGCTGTCCATCCGCTCCTGCCTGTTGTGCCATGATATAACTGGATACCGCAACCGGAGTCTGGTATGCCAGCAGGCCTGACAACAGATCCGCATCCCTGTATCCCATCATAACGATCATCGGGATCATAATAAGTGGTAAGATCAAAAGCTTGATCGTCAGTACTACCGATGCAACTTTTAAGTTTCCTCTCACTTTTGAGAAGTCCAGATCTCCTCCCAGGATCATGAATGCAATCGGCGTTGACAGCTTTGCCAGATCCTGAACCGTTGTATCCACTGCCGTCGGAAGTCTGATTCCCAACAGCGAAAATATAATTCCCAACACCGAAGATATGATCAGCGGATTCTTCACAATATCAAGAATAATCTTCTTCCAGTCTGTCTCCCTCTTTTCTCCGAAAATCGAGAGTGCAACTACTGCCAGAAAATTATACATCGGTACAAGGATCGCACTTAAAATCGCCGCCGTTGTTGTGCTTTTTACTCCATACATATTCTGCACAACCGCAACTCCGAAGATTACGTAATTGCTGCGAAAGATTCCCTGAATCACGACTCCCTGCTGATTCTCCTGCTTCACAACCTTTGGAACGATCAGACAGAGCAGTACGAACAGGATCAGAAGTCCGCCTGCCGCCCAGATACACAACTTAATCCTGCTGTGGATCTCCGCCCCGATGTCACTCTGATAGACATTATAGAATAACATACACGGCAAAAATATCTTAAAAACAATCGCATTGGCCTGTTTTGTAAGTTTACGGTCTGCCAGAGAGGTATAATTGACCAGCAGATATCCTAACACCATAAGAAAAAATACAGGTGCGATTACATTAAATGATACAATAATATTTTCCAATTTCCCTTACTTCTTTCATTCCCGGCTCTTTACACATGAAATACATACTCATCCAGACGCTCAAATGCTTCCTTCACTCTGCTGAGCGGCAACGCCAGATTCATACGGATTCCGTATTCCTGATGGAACGGCCTTCCGTCCTGCCATGCAACACCGACATCCCAGCCGGCTTTCAACAATTCATCCAGTGACTTGTAATTCTCTTCACACCAGTCCTCGCAGTCCAGGAACAACATATAAGTTCCCTGCGGCTTACTTACTTCAATTCCTCTGTAGTAGTCACGGATATGATTCACTGCATAATCAACATTTTCAGATAATACCTGGCAAAGCTCATTGACCCAGGTATATCCTTCTGCCTCGTAAGCCCCGATCAGCGCATGCATAGATAATACATTCATTGTATTATAATGTGATTTTCTTGATTTTGCCTCCACCCGGTCACGCAGCATTTTGTTGAAGATTATATGATAACTTCCTACCAGACCTGCCAGGTTAAATGTCTTACTCGGTGCATACAATGCAATCGTACGGTTTCTTGCATCCGGACTGATCGACTGTGTCGGAATGTGCTGGCTGCCTTTTAAGATCAGGTCTGACCAGATCTCATCTGCGATCACTACACATTCATTGTTCTTATATACTTCCATCGCCTCTTCAATCTCTCGGCGCTCCCATACACGTCCGGTCGGATTATGCGGACTACAGAAGATTGCTACATGGATGTTATTTGCCTTTAACTTGGCATCCATGTCTTCATAATCCATCCGCCAGATTCCTTTTTCGTCTTTTTTGAGCGGACTGTGTACAATCTTGTATCCATTCTCTGTGATGCATTTGGTGAATCCGATGTAAGTCGGGCTGTGAAGAAGTACAGCATCTCCCGGTGCGGCAAAAGCTGTCAGAGCAGAGATTACTCCGCCTAATACTCCGTTCTCATATCCGATATATTCCGGCATCAGTCCTTCTACATTATTGCGGATCTTATGCCAGCGTATGATCGAATCATAATACTCTTCCACCGGACTGAAATATCCATATGCCGGATGTGCTGCCCTGTCCATGATCGCTTTTGGAATCGTTGGGACAGTTTCAAAGTTCATGTCTGCCACCCACATCGGGATCACATCAAATCCGTCTTTTGGCGGTTCCGGTGCAAATCCCGGATTCTTTCCAAGTCCGTCTACTGCAATCGCATCTTTTCCATGCCTGTCTATAATCTTTGTAAAATCATATCTCATATCTTTCTCTCCTGTTTCCTGAAAACAATCTTCCACCGGCGCCTGCCGTCTGATAGCTATTTTTTTGAAAATACCCACATCGCTTTTATCTGGTCTTTGATATTGGCAAATACCCATGTTGCTTTCGAATTCTTTATGCTGAACGGATCATTCACTTTCACATTGCCATTCTCATAACCTGTCAGTACGATAAAATGTCCAATCTTGGTAAAATCTCCCGGACCGACACTGCATATGATCGGATGTCCCTGCGAAAGTTCTAAAGCTACCTGCTCTTCTGACAAAAGACCTGCAGTACTGTTAAGCTTCCAGTTTGCTCCGGCTTCATCCATGAATCTCCAGTACGTGTTATTCTCTTCGTCCACATAACCATGTTCCGTTCCGTAAGCAGCTACCTTTGCCGGAGTGATCGACGCATCCTGATTCAGTCCGGCTGCTACCATCGCCATACAGGTCGGTCCGCATCCACTTGCCGCTACTATACTGGTTCCGTATGGAGCATACCCCCATCGTTCATCCCACTGCAAAAGTTCCGGTATCCCTCCCTGCGAAAGATCTTTTCCTATCGTATCTGCATACGGCTTATCTTTTTTCTTTTCATAATCGGCCACAAAATCTACTGTTTCCACATTTTTATCCAACAGTTCGATCACATTTTTCGGATATCCGTGTTCCGTTGCCTGCTTTCGTACACGTTCCAATTTCTGTTCGGCAGTTTCCGGCTTTGACTTTACTTTTTCCGCCTCTTTTTTATCCTGCTTTTCTTTTCTGAGCTCTTCTGCTTTCTGTTTTTCTTCTACACGTTCACGGTGCAGACAATAGCCAGCAAAAGCAGCAGTTATTACTGCTGCTATCACACCGACTACTGTTATACGCCTTAATATCTGATTTCTTCTTGCACCTTTTGAAAGAGAAGTGCTTGGTCGTTGTTCTACGTTATTAGTCTCCTTCATCTATCAATTCAGTCCTCTTAATAATAATCTATTTTCTCGACATCGTTCTTAATTATACAACAGCATTCCAGCGGATACAACTTATCATTTCCTTAATATTGATTCTGACTTTTCGTATTTGTGTCGTTTTTTTATATAATTATGACTTTTTTCAATTTTTTTCATTTTTTACTTGCTTTTTACATTTTATCATGATATCATACTACTTGTCTTAAGGACACGTCAAATAACGGGGTGTGGCTCAGCTTGGCTAGAGCGCCTGGTTTGGGACCAGGAGGTCGCAGGTTCGAATCCTGTCACCCCGATTTATAATGTATTATGCGGGTGTAGTTCAATGGTAGAACACCAGCCTTCCAAGCTGGATACGTGGGTTCGATTCCCATCACCCGCTTTTTTCATGCTCTATTTTAGATTTATCTGGCGGCTTCTTTCGAACCGCATGGCGACAAACAACGAACCCTGTCATCTTCCGGGTGTCTTCACTAACTTTATGTGAAGCCACCTGAAAGATGACAGGGTTCGTTATTTTTCCAAATTGTTCCCTGTGCCCTAATCTATTTTCTTTTTCAAAAATGCAAATACAGAACCGAGCAAAATATAGATATCTGCCAGATTGGCGGTTATATTGCCCAGTATTTTGTGACTGGATTTAATACCGATATAATCCACTACCTTTCCTCTGACAACACGGTCATAAGTATTGCTTAAAGCTCCTGCGCTTAAGAATGTCAGGGCTATCTTACTAAGCATATGCCCTTCCCTAAAAGCTTCTATAATTGTCAGAAGTCCGATCGCTGCTGTCGTCATCACCGACGCTTTCTTTACTTTTTCCGGTTCGGAATCCATAGAGTTAAATGCAAATCCTTTATTATATACTTTTCTGATCAGAATCCCTGTCCCACAGAGACTTTTTTCTTCCGTCTCGCTTACATTCTCTTCTATGTACTGTTTTACAGCCATATCAAGAGCGAACAGTGTTCCGACCGCACCGGGTATGCGTGTACGCATTTATACTTCTCCCTGGATCTTTACGATCTCTTCTTCCTGTTTTTCTATCTCTTCGTCACGTTTTTCTATCTCTTCGCAGAGCGTTACATAATCCATGTCTGACACTTCTCCACTCTGGAATTTTTCATATACCATACGTCCGATATCTGCAAGATCTCTTTCATTCGCTCTCTTTAACGAACGAACATTGCTTTTAATCTTCTGGATTTCCAGAGTATCTCCTGTCTTCTTTGTGATGTCACTAGCAACATCTGAAACCATTCTGCCGAATTCTTCAAAAAAATCTGCCATTAGTATCCTCTCCTTATCTCGTTCTTCTTTACAGCTGTCTTAAAATATCCAATGATCGGTACAAATTCATCGTCCCATATCCCCATTGTGTATTCGGATATTCTATTCCCGGAAGCTTTTGTGTTCCCATCACGATAATATTTCTGACCTGACTGGACGACACTCCTCTTGCCCCCGGCTGCTCACTGATCCATTCCATGATCAGGGCACATCCGCCTGCTGCAATCGCTGTTGCGGCGCTCGAACCGGTCCGATTCTTAAATTCCCCGCCAGGTACTGCTCCTGTGACCGCTTCTCCCGGCGCAGCATAATCCGGTTTTATTTTTTCATCTCTAGTATACCCCCTGCCCGAATTAATATCAACTCCATTCTCCCTGCTGTTATAAAAAGCCACAGTCATTGTATTTCTTCCTCCTGAAGGCTCTGTAAATGTAGTGTCGGGATTTGATTCCAGAAAATATACCTCTCCCTCCAGGAATTCTTCCATCGGAAGCCATATGTGAAAATCTCCGGTTGTCTGCATCGCCGGCTTTATATCTATTTTCCATATTCCGGGAACCGCATTCTGAAACCTTATAAATACCAGCTGTGCATCATTATTCCTCTGTAATAATCTGTATTCCACAGTAATCGTTGTCCGTTCAAATGTAAATAAAAAATCAAACAGATACCCCAGACGTATCGGAATCATCCCCGTACGCTCTCCAGACGGCGAAGTAACCGACACCATTACGATATTCGGAAGTGTACTCCATAATTCAACGGCAAAAGACTGTGTCCCTTCTCCTACCCGGATTTCTGCTGTCCTCATATCCTGTGCATCCGTAAAACGGTTAAAATAATGATGTCTTCTGGCCGCCTCATTGCCTGTTCCGACTACAACACACCTGTTTCTTACCGTCGCATAAATGTCCAATATATCTGCCAGAATAGAATCTCCGTTATGTCCTCCAAAGCTTGTTCCGATGGCTACACAGATCACTAACGGCATTCCCTGTTTTCTTGCCAGGTCATTCAGATAGCGGAGTCCCAGCATAATATCATTTTCCTGATAACATACGGCATCCTGTGCTATTGCGAAAAATTCTTTCAGATAATTTTTTGCCGGCTTTAATTTGACCATTGCAATAGAAGCCTCCGGTGCGGCCCCGAGAAACTGTTTTCCAACTTCTGCTCCTCCTGCAGCCGCACTTGCAACAAATGTTCCATGTCCGTCTGTATCCACACTCGGTACTATCTGAAGCGGATCCTCCGATCTAAGTGCTGCATTGATCATTTCTTCCGTATATTCCGTTCCATAATAAAGCCCCTGTGGTGTTCTTCCCGTCTGAATCGTCTGATCCCAGATTCCCACAATCCGTGTCGTCCCGTCCAGATTGCGAAACACACGATTCTGATAATCTATCCCGGTATCTAAAAAGCCGATCATGATCCCATCCCCCATCAGCTGAAGTGTCGGATAGTTCTGCAATGTAATAATTCCCGCTGCATCTAACGGCTGCATATCCAGAAGTGTATAACATTTTGGGATCGTACTGTACCAATATTCTCTGAACGATAATGGAAGCAGAATCCTTCTGTCTACAGATACACTTTTATATCCAAAATCCATCTCCTGAATACACGCATTTTCCGGATTCACTTCCTTAAGTTCCTCATCTCTGTATAATGGAATAATAAAATCCCAGTAATCTTCGGAAATAATCTTTTCTTTACAGTTCTCTTCCAAATCAAAAAAACCTTTCATATACATTTGTTTTATGTATATGAAAGGTTCCCTGTCATTCATTAATCTTTTATTATGAATTCGTATTCTGGTTCAGCATACGTTCAATAATGTCTACCGACTCTTCAATACCATAACTTGCACTGTTAAAACAGATATCATAGTTCATAGCATCTCCCCATTTCTGACCGGTATAATAATTGTAATATCTTGCATGTTGACGATCCAGCTTTTTAAGCAGACGTACCGCTTTCTTCTGATCCAGATCATTGACCTCCATAATACGATGCACACGCTGTTCGAACGGTGCCGTAATAAAAATACTGATATGTGGAATATGGTTATTCGCAAGTATCACATCTGCACATCTACCCATTACAATAAAATCTTCTTCTTTTGCCATTTTGCAGATCAGGTCACTCTGATTGAAGAAGATCGCGTCTTCTCTTGTCAATCCATGATAGCGGTCAAAGTCTTTCAGACGCTCTTTGATCGTCCTTCCGGATCCCTGATATTTGTTCTCGATCAGATCCGTTCCCAGATCCGCCACATCTGTCACAGAATCCTTCTCCGCATCCAGTCTTCTTAATACTTCATTAAAGATTTCTGCATCATAGTAGTTGATTCTAAGTGCATCTGCCAGTGCAAATCCAATATCATTTCCGGCACTTCCCTGCGTTCTTCCGATACAAATAATAAGATGATCGTCTTTTGAAAACTTCTGACGCAGATTCGCTGTATTCAACTTCGCCCTGTTTTCATCCAGAATTTCAACCTTACCGAAACTTGCAGGAAGCTCTGCTATTTCCTTTAATATCTCATCGTATTTTTTCATCAGTCTGGAACGGTCTTCATCCTTTCGGATCGTACGTGCCATGTTACTGATCAATGCCAGCTCACTTCTAAGAAGATGTCCCTGCGGCTTGGTACGCATCAGCATAACCAGATTGTTCACACAGGTACGTTTATCTCCTGTAAAGGTACGGCCCAGAGAAGATCCTACACATTCATATACTTCTCCGTCCAGATCATAGATCCGTTCTGCAATGTCATAATATTTATTCTTATTCTCCTGCATTTTCCGCACCCCCTTCTATAAAAAGAATATCAACATATCGATAATAAATACCGGTATCAAAAATGTCAGTGACCATGCCATATATCCGAAGAACGACGGCATACGCACACCGTTTTCATCCGACATAGATTTTACCATAAAGTTCGGTGCATTTCCTATATATGTATTTGCTCCCATGAATACAGCACCACACGAGATTGCCTCCAGCATCTTAACCGGAACAGCACCAAGCGTTGTTGCCACACCGCCCTTGAATCCAAGTGCTCCTGCTGTTGTAAGGAACACAAGATATGTCGGCGTATTATCAAGAAAACTTGACAGAGCTCCTGTAGCCCAGAACATCTGGAATGGTTTGCTGATTCCAAGCTCCGCTCCATTCGCTTTCAGGATCATAAGTGCCGGCTGCATAGTAATAAAGATTCCGATAAACAGAACCGCAACTTCCTGGATTGCACCCCAGGTAAAGTGGTTACGGATACGGACTTCTTCGTTCGTCGTCTTAAACGATAAGAATGCAGCCAGAAGGATGATCACAACCTCAATTATTGACGGGAATCCAAGTGTAACTTCTCCAAGGATATGAAGTCCTTTTACGGTTCCGTCTGCATTCTGGAATGCGGACATTCCCGGAAGTGTTCCACTTAAGATCACGGCTCCGACGATCATCGCTACATAGATAAGATTATGAAGTCCTACAATTTTAAAATGTGTTCCCGGCTCTCTGATATCCGGTTTTCTTCCTTCTGCAATATCTTTTCTGTATGCTCTTCTGTCCAGGAAATAGAATATCACCAGAAGGATCATCATATTAAAAACCAGAATATGGAATAACTTCATACTCCAGAAAAAAGGTACCCCACGCATGAATCCCATCAGAAGCGGCGGATCTCCGATCGGTGTCAGACATCCTCCCATATTAGAGATCAGGAAGATAAAGAAGATCATGATATGACTCTTTCTCTTTCTCCATGAATTCATCTTAATAAACGGACGTACAAGAAGCATACTTGATCCTGTAGTTCCGATCACACTGGAAAGCAGTGTACCAAAAACAAACAACGCCGTATTAATCCTCGGTGATCCGGCAAATTCACCGTCAATCGTAATGTTACCTGCTACACAGAATAATCCAAACAGTAAAACGATAAATGTCAGATAATCATTTACCACACATTCCAGAACAGTCTCACTCATTGTAAATATTCCATATTTCGCTGTAAAAGGAATAATAAACAAGATTGACCAGAATGCAACTGCCAGCGGCTGATGTTTTTCCCACCAGTCCGGCTTGAACAGCGGCATTACCGCAATACTAAGCAACAGCCCTGCAAAGGGTATGAAGAGCCAGATTGGAATAGCTGATAATTCCCCCATCGCTGTCTTTCCTCCATTCTTCTCCAAGTAAAAAAATTATATAATAGTCTATATGTAAAATGTATTATTGAAGTCTTGGTACTTCCTGACCTCTCAACATAATTACCGGTCCTCCGGTTCCTTCGATATATTCCTTCGTGATGATAACCTCTCCGATATTGTCATCCTTCGGGATTTCATACATGATATCCAGCATGAATTCTTCAATGATCGCACGAAGTGCTCTTGCTCCGGTATCTTTCTTCAATGCCTTCTTCGCAATTGCATGAAGAGCATCGTCATTGAATTCCAGTTTTACCTCATCCAATGCCAGCAGTTTCTGATACTGTTTTAATATTGCATTCTTAGGTTCTTTTAAAATCTCTACCAGCATCTCTTCACTCATCCCCTGTAAAGTGAACACGATTGGCAGACGTCCTAAGAACTCAGGAATCATTCCAAATGCACGTAAATCTTCTGTTGTTACTTTCTTCAGTATCTCTTTATCGTTATTATACTTGTCTCTTAAGTCTGCTCCAAAACCAATTGCTGCCTGTTTGGTCAGACGCTCTTTGATGATTCCGTTAAGATCCGGGAACGCTCCGCCGCAGATGAAGAGAATATTTCTTGTATTCACGGTTGTAAGCGGAACCATGGCATTTTTACTGGTTGCGCCGACAGGTACTTCTACATCGCTTCCTTCAAGAAGTTTTAACATTCCCTGCTGTACCGACTCACCGCTTACGTCTCTCTGACTTGAATTCTTCTTCTTTGCGATCTTATCGATCTCATCGATAAAGATGATTCCCTGTTCTGCCTTCTCTACATCATTATCTGCAGCTGCAAGCAGTTTGGAAACCACACTCTCAATATCATCTCCGATATATCCGGCTTCCGTAAGTGAAGTCGCATCTGTGATCGCAAGCGGTACATCCAGAATCTTTGCCAGTGTTTTTACCAGATACGTCTTACCGGAACCTGTAGGTCCGATCATGAGCATATTGGACTTTTCAATCTCAATATCATCCATAGAATCAGTAGCCACACGTTTATAATGATTATAAACAGCTACAGACATAACTTTCTTTGCATATTCCTGACCTACCACATACTCATCCAGTTTTGCCTTGATCTTATGTGGTGCCGGAAGATTCTTGATATCTACTAATGGTTTATATTCTTCGCCCTCTTTTTTCTTTTTGATCTTCTGCTGCTTTGGAATACTCTGTTCCATATCAGCCATATTAAATACCTGTACTCCCGGAATATTCATCAGCTGACTGTAATCAATCGGGCCATTTGACATTGCATCAAAGCTTTTCTGCATACAGTCATTGCAGACACAGATATGATTCGGAAGTTCAATCATTTTTCCTGCAACGCTCTCTGGACGTCTGCAGATAAAGCAGACTTTTTCATATCCATCGTCATTATTTTGTTTCTTATTATCTGTATCAGATGTATTCTTTGTTGTCTCAACCTCTACATCTTCTACTTTTTCAATTTCCTGATTGTTGTTATCATCCTGATTTGCCATTATTCTCTCCTTCTTAACGTAGTTTACGCATTTCACTCTGACTTTTATCCTGCTTTTATGCTTCCCCCTGATTTACCAGTTCCAGAAATGTCTCTTCTGAAATAATCGGTATTCCCAGCTCATTCGCTTTTTTATTCTTGGATGACGTACTCGTCACATCATTATTGATCAGATAGTTTGTCTTTGATGTGACTGATCCAGTCACTTTTCCACCCAGACTTTCAATCAGCTCTTTTACTTCTCCACGATTGGCAAAATGCTTTACGCTTCCGGTAATTACAAAATTAACGCCTTCAAAAATCTGCTGTTTTGTTACAGTCTCTTCCGGAATGGTCAGCTCATTTAAAAGCCTTCTGAAATTCTCCACATGTTTTGCATCTGCAAAATATCCGACGAACGCTTTTGCCAGAACCTCTCCGACTCCCTGAATCTCATTTAATTCTTCTTCCGAAACCTTCAGAAGAGATTCTACATCATATTTTAATTCTCTGCAAATAACTTTTGCATTGGCAAGTCCGATTCCTGCAATTCCCAGAGAATAAATGACTCTCGGCAGGGTCGTCGTTCTTGCCTTTTCTATACTTTCTGTCAGTTTTTTATATGATTTTTCTCCGAATCCTTCCATCTTTTGAATTTTTTCTTTGTATTGATCCAGATGGAAGATGTCTGCAAATGTATGAATATATCCTCTGGAAATGAATTTTTCCAGTGTTGCTTCTGATAATCCTTCTATATTAAGTGCATCCCTGCTGACAAACAGTGCAAATGATTTGACGTGCTTCGCCTGACATTCCGGATTCATACAGTACAATGCTTTTGCGTTGCCGACCTGCCGGATCTTTGTCTCTCCCTGACAAACAGGACATTTACACGGAATATCTTTTACTCCGCTTCTTGTCAGATTCTCTGCAATCTGCGGGATGATCATATTAGCCTTATATACTTCAATCCTGTCACCGATCCCAAGTTCCAGTTCTTCCATAATACTGATATTGTGAACACTTGCACGGCTTACTGTTGTTCCCTCAAGTTCTACCGGATCAAAGATTGCAACCGGATTGATCAGTCCGGTTCTTGACGGACTCCACTCAATCTCTCTTAATACTGTCTCTCTGATCTCATCCTGCCATTTGAACGCAAAAGAATCCCTCGGAAATTTTGCAGTTCTTCCAAGCGACCGTCCATACGCTATATCATCATATGTTAATACAAGTCCGTCCGACGGGAAATCATGTTCACTGATCT
>SKEI01001741.1_pt1 | contig 11602 bp, 9 predicted proteins | sample 4826701 | NCBI WGS metagenome assembly SKEI01 (sample SAMN11008813, study PRJNA524170) | human gut metagenome | biome: Human fecal sample; material: Feces; isolation source: fecal sample from pouch patient p2, p6, p7, p14 | host: Homo sapiens | place: Israel: Tel-Aviv | collected 2016-08-31 | reverse complement strand
TTATTCGATTATGGCCTGGCTGTTTTGTTTTTGTCCATAGTCGATTTTGAGGATTGGCAAAAGTTAGACGCCTGTCACACTTAAGTCTGATTTTTTTTCGCGTATGATAAAAGTCACTACGATAATGGCTGCAGCTAACCGCCTGAAGAAAGGCGATAAATGATTTTCGAGGATTAATATGGCTAAGCAGGATGAACAACGGCTATTGGTTAAGATTGCCACGCTTTACTATCTGGAAGGACGAAAGCAGTCTGATATCGCCCAACTTCTCTCGCTGTCTCAGTCATTTGTCTCCCGCGCCATTACCCGCTGCCAGAAAGAAGGCGTCGTCAAGATCAGCGTCGTTCAGCCGTCCAACATCTTTCTGAAGCTCGAAAAAGGGCTTGAGGATCGCTACGGCCTTAAGCAGGCGGTGGTGGTGGATACCGAGGAAGAGGCCAGCGCTCATACCATCAAGCGGGCGATTGGCTCCGCCGCCGCCCACTATCTGGAAACCCGGCTGCGGCCAAAAGATCTGATTGGCGTCTCCTCGTGGAGCTCAACCATTCGCGCGATGGTCGATGAAGTTCATGCGCAAAACCTGAAAGCCAGCGGCGTGATCCAACTGCTCGGCGGCGTCGGGCCAAACGGTAACGTGCAGGCGACGATTCTTACCCAGACCCTCGCCCAGCGCCTGAATTGCGACGCCTGGCTGCTGCCGTCACAGAGCATCGAAGGATCCATGGAGGAGCGCAACCGGCTGCTGGCCAGCAAAGACGTCGCTGACGTGGTGTCGCGCTTTGATGAAGTGGATATCGCCATCGTCGGCATCGGCATTCTCGAACCCTCTCAACTGCTGAAAACCTCCGGTAACTACTATCACGAAGATATGCTGCAGGTGCTGGCGGCGCGCGGCGCGGTGGGTGATATCTGCCTGCACTACTACGACAAAAACGGCCATCCGGTGTTACGCGATGATGAAGATCCGGTGATCGGTATGGCGCTGGAGAAGGTCAAAAAATGCCCGAACGTGGTCGCGCTGGCCGGCGGTACCGACAAAGTCGCGGCCATCAAAGGCGCCCTCACCGGCGGCTACATTGATGTTTTAATCACCGATTACCCTACCGCTCGCATGCTGGTTAGCGACTAACCTGCCGCGCTGCTTTTCCTCTCTGCCGCCCTGACGTGCTTTTTTAGCTTCAGGGCTGGCTCTGTTAATACATTTAAATTCAATCAGTTAATCAACCACTCCAGCCGCCTATCGCCGCTTTCGCCGATCGGCGAAATGTGATTGCCAGCACAATTGATGATTTTTCCGGTAGCCCGTCACCGGGTTTGTGGCTTAAGGTATCAAATAAATAATCACTATCGAATATATATTCAGTGATTAAAAAGATGATAATGAAATGTCACAACATGGCCTGCACAGACGCAGGAGACGGTGGGAGATATTCCTCGTCTTCGCGGTTCCAGGACACCGAGTGACCGAGGAGAGCACGATGCAGGCGACAGCAAAAGAGTTCATCATTGCCCTGGATGAAGGCACCACCAACGCCAAAGCGGTGGTGCTGGATAGCCGGGGCAAAGTTATCGTCAAATTCTCGCAGCCGCTGGCGATCCAAACGCCGCGCGACGGCTGGGTGGAGCAATCGGGCGAAGCGCTGGTTACCGCCTCACTGACGGTGATCGCCAGCGCGGTGGCCCACGTTGGCGCGGAAAACGTCGCCGCGCTGGCTATCAGCAACCAGCGGGAAACCGCCATCGGCTGGTATCGCGACAGCGGCGAACCGATTAACGCGGCCATTACCTGGCAATGCACCCGCAGCGCCGCGTTCTGCGACACGCTGCGTCACGATCGTCAGGAACAGCACATTAAGCGTGCCACCGGCCTGCCAATCGCCCCGCTGTTCTCGGCCTCCAAAATGCGCTGGCTGCTGGATGCGACTGTCGATGGCCACCTGCGCGCCGAACGCGGTGAGATTTGCCTCGGCACCATCGACAGCTGGCTGCTGTGGAATCTGACTGCTGGAGAAGCCTTCTGCTGCGACTACTCCAATGCCTCCCGCACCCAGCTGCTGAACCTGCACCGCGGCGAGTGGGACGACGAGATGCTGGCGCTGTTCGGCATTCCGCGCGCGGCGTTGCCGGACATTAAACCGTCGAGCGGCCTCTTCGGCCATACCAAAGGACTGGCCGCCATTCCGGACGGTATTCCGATCATGTCGATGATCGGCGACTCCCACGCCGCGCTGTTCGGCCACGCGCTCGGCGAGGCAGGCTGCGTCAAAGCCACCTACGGCACCGGCTCTTCGGTCATGGCCCCGGTCAAATCGGCGCAGTGCGATATCGACGCGCTGGCGACCACCGTCGCCTGGCACGATGGCGACCAGCTGGTGTGGGGCCTGGAAGGGAATATTCCCCACACCGGCGATGCTGTCGCCTGGATGGCGGACAGCACCGGACTGAGCGAACTCTCTGCCGCCGAGCTGGCCCATGAGCTGAATACCCTCCCCGCCTCCGTCGACTCAACCCTCGGGGTCTACTTCGTGCCGGCGCTGACCGGTCTTGGCGCGCCCTGGTGGGATGACAGCGCCCGCGGCGTGATTTGCGGCCTGAGTCGCGGGGTGAAACGCGCGCATCTGATCCGTGCGGCGCTGGAGTCCATCACCTATCAGATAGCCGACGTGGTGGTGGCGATGCGTCAGCATGAGGAGTTCACCCTGACGGCGTTGATGGTGGACGGCGGGCCGACCAACAATGACTGGCTGATGCAATACCAGGCCGATCTGCTCGGCTGCCCGGTGATGCGCAGCGACGTGCCGGAGCTGTCCGCCATCGGCGCGGCGTTGCTGGCACGCAAAGCGCTCCATCCGGGATCGACCGCCGATCTGCAGGCCTTCTTACCCGAACATAGCACCGTTCCGCCCGACATGGCCCGCCACCAGCGCTTACAAACGCGCTGGCAGGAGTGGCGCCATGCGGTCGACCGAACATTATGGAAACCGGACTCGCCAGCCTGACCGCCAGACTGCGCGACGACACGCATTCACTTATCACAGGAGAAACCCGGCCCATAACGATATCGCTATCCCCGAATACATTAGGGGAAATTTCAGACCGTAAAAGCCTGCCCGCTCAGGGGCTCATTTGTTCGAATATAAAAATACAGGAACAGAGTCATGAAATTACGTATAACCCTTTTAACCGCTGCGACCCTGACCGCCTTCTCCTTTGCCGCGCACGCCGCGGAGAAAGGCACCATTATGATCATGGTCAACTCGCTGGATAACCCGTATTACGCCTCGGAAGCCAAAGGCGCCAGCGAAAAAGCGCAAGCTCTCGGCTACAAAACCACCGTGCTGTCCCATGGCGAAGATGTCAAAAAGCAGAATGAGCTTATCGACACCGCGATTGGTAAAAAAGTGCAGGGCATTATTCTCGATAACGCTGACTCCACCGCCAGCGTCGCCGCCGTTGAAAAAGCCAAAAAAGCGGGCATTCCGGTGGTCTTAATTAACCGCGAAATTCCGGTTGATGATGTGGCACTGGAACAAATTACCCACAATAACTTCCAGGCCGGCTCTGAGGTCGCCAACGTCTTCGTCGAGAAAATGGCGGAGAAAGGCAAATACGCCGAGCTGACCTGCAACCTCGCCGATAATAACTGCGTCACCCGTTCTAAATCTTTCCATCAGGTCATTGACCAATATCCGGATATGGTCAGCGTGGCGAAACAGGATGCCAAAGGCACCCTGATCGACGGCAAACGCATCATGGACAGCATCCTGCAGGCGCACCCCGACGTGAAAGGCGTCATCTGTGGCAACGGGCCGGTAGCCCTTGGCGCGATTGCGGCGCTGAAAGCGGCCAACCGTAGCGATGTGATCGTCGTCGGCATCGACGGCAGCAACGATGAGCGCGACGCCGTGAAAGCCGGCACCCTGCAGGCAACCGTGATGCTGCAGGCGCAGGCCATCGCCGCTCAGGGCGTCACCGATCTGGATAACTACCTGCAAAAAGGCGAGAAGCCGGCGAAGCAGCGCGTGATGTTCCGCGGCATTCTGATTACTCAGGATAACGCCGATAAAGTCCAGGATTTCAACATTAAGTCCTGAGTTCGGGTGGTTGCGCCCCTGCGGGGGCGCAGAGGAGAGCATTATGTTTAAGAAAACCTGTCTGACGCTGGCCGTACTGGCGCTAGGGGGCTGTCGCATCGTCTCGCAGCAGGAGCTGGCAGACCTGAAATCCCCGCCCAACCCGCATATGGCGAATATGGATAAAACCTGGCAGCAGAGCATCGTACCGCAGGTGGTGACGAAAGCGCGTCCGGCGGCGGAACTGATGAGCGCGCTCAAGGCGGCAAAAGACATTGATAGCGCCTGTAAAACCCTCGGCTACCGTGCGCAGGATGAAAACCCCTGCATCTTCTACGTCAAGGTTTCAGGTACCGTCAGCAAACTCGATACCGCCTCGCGCAGCGGCAAAATGACCTTGACCGACACCAGCGTCGGGAAGGTGACGGTGCAGATTGGCCCTACCCTGCGCGGCACCCAGCTGCGCGACGGCTACAGCGGCGCCAGCTATCAGGACTTTAATGACCAGGTGCTGTTCGGCGAGTACAGCAAGAATATCAACAGTCAGGCGGTCAAAATGATTCAGACAGCCAACGTCAAAACCGGCGACAGCGTGGAGGTGTACGGCGTCTTCTCGGCCTGGGATATTCCACAAACTCTCCCGGAAATTACCCCGGCGAAAATCATTCATGCAGGGGGACAATAATATGGCGCCGCACGATCTCGTCGCTCCCCAGCCCGTTGAGTCCGAAGTGATTATCGAAACCCGCGGCCTGTCGCGCGTCTATCCCGGCGTAACCGCCCTGGATAATGTCAATTACCGGGTCTATCGAAATAAGGTCAACGTGCTAATCGGAGAAAATGGTGCGGGTAAATCCACCATGATGAAAATGCTTGCCGGTGTGGAAACGCCCTCCTCCGGGCAAATTATCCTCGATGGTGAAGCAGTTTCATTACAGTCGACGCATCAGGCAGAAAAACTGGGCATCAGTATTATTTTTCAGGAACTGAATTTATTTCCCAATATGAATGTGATGGACAACATCTTCATGGCGAATGAATTCTTTCAGAAAGGACGCATTAACGAAAAATACCAGTACGCGCTGGCCAAATCGCTGCTGGAACGGCTGGAGCTGGATGTCGATCCTTACGCTCCGCTGGGTGAACTCGGTATCGGCCACCAGCAGTTAGTCGAGATTGCCCGCGCCCTGTCGAAAGACACCCGCGTGCTGATCATGGACGAGCCCACCTCGGCGCTGAGCCAGTCTGAGGTCAAAGTGCTGTTCAAGGTAATCGCGCAGCTTAAGCGCCGCGGCGTGACCATCATCTATATCTCGCATCGCCTCGAAGAGCTGATGGAGATTGGCGACAACATCACCATTTTCCGCGACGGTCGCTTTATCAGCGAGCGTCACGTCAGCGACGCCAGCGTACCGTGGATCATCGAGCAGATGGTCGGTGATAAGAAAAAACACTTTGATTAGCAACCGGCGCCAAAAGGCGACGCAGTGCTTGACGTCAAAGGGCTGACCGCGCTGCATCCCAGCGGCGGTTACAAGCTCAATGACGTCACCTTCACCCTCAGCAAAGGCGAAGTGATCGGTATTTACGGCCTGCTGGGGGCCGGGCGCACCGAGCTGTTTAAAGGCCTGGTCGGCTTGATGCCCTGCCAGCGCGGCGAGGTGCATCTTAACGGCGAAAGCATCGGCAAATCTCGCTTTCAACAGCGCCTGAAAAAGGGGCTGGCGCTGGTGCCGGAGGACCGTCAGGGCGAAGGCGTGGTGCAGATGATGTCGATTCAGGCCAACATGACGCTCTCTGATTTCAGCCTGCAGGGTTTTCGCCGCGCCTGGCGCTGGTTGAACCCGCAAAAAGAAGAGACCTGCGTGAAAGAGATGATCCAGCAGTTGGCGATCAAGGTCAGCGACGCCACATTGCCCATCACCTCGCTGAGCGGCGGCAATCAACAAAAAGTGGTGCTGGGTAAAGCGCTGATGACCCAGCCGCAGGTGGTATTCCTCGACGAACCGACGCGCGGCATCGACGTCGGCGCGAAAACCGACGTCTATCACCTGATCGGCAAAATGGCTCAGCAGGGGCTGGCGGTGATGTTCTCATCTTCGGAACTGGATGAGGTGATGGCCCTGGCCGACCGCATCCTGGTGATGGCCGATGGCCGCATTACCGCCGATCTACCGCGTCACGCGGTGACCCGCGAACAGTTAATCGCGGCTTCAACACCTCAAGATTAATCAGGCTGGAATCCATCATGAACCAGAAATATATGATTTATATGTACCTGCTGAAGGCCCGCACCTTTATTGCCCTCCTGCTGGTGATCGCGTTCTTCAGCGTGATGGTACCCAACTTCCTGACCGCCTCTAACCTGCTGATCATGACCCAGCACGTGGCGATCACCGGCCTGCTGGCCATCGGCATGACGCTGGTCATTCTCACCGGCGGCATTGATTTGTCCGTCGGCGCGGTAGCGGGGATCTGCGGCATGGTGGCGGGCGCGCTGCTGACCAACGGCCTGCCGCTGTGGAACGGCGATATCCTCTTCTTTAATGTCCCGGAGGTGATCCTCTGCGTGGCGATCTTCGGCGTGCTGGTCGGCCTGGTCAACGGCGCGGTGATCACCCGCTTCGGCGTGGCGCCGTTTATCTGCACCTTAGGCATGATGTACGTCGCCCGCGGCTCCGCGCTGCTGTTTAACGACGGGAGCACCTACCCGAATCTCAACGGCATGGAAGCGCTGGGCAACACCGGTTTCGCCACCCTCGGATCCGGCACCCTGCTCGGCGTCTATCTGCCGATCTGGCTGATGATCGGCTTCCTCGTGCTGGGCTACTGGCTGACCACTAAAACGCCGCTTGGCCGCTACATCTACGCCATCGGCGGCAATGAGTCTGCCGCCCGTCTCGCCGGCGTGCCGATCGTGAAAGCGAAAATATTCGTCTATGCCTTCTCCGGCCTGTGCGCGGCGTTTGTCGGCCTGATCGTCGCATCACAGCTGCAAACCGCGCACCCGATGACCGGCAACATGTTTGAGATGGACGCCATCGGCGCCACCGTGCTCGGCGGTACCGCGCTGGCCGGCGGCCGCGGCCGGGTGACCGGGTCAATTATCGGCGCCTTCGTCATCGTCTTCCTTGCCGACGGCATGGTGATGATGGGCGTCAGCGACTTCTGGCAGATGGTGATTAAAGGCGTGGTGATTGTCACCGCTGTGGTCGTCGACCAGTTCCAGCAGAAGCTGCAGAGCAAGGTCATCCTGATGCGCCGCCACGAGGAAAAACTGGCCGCCATCCCCCCCAACGGCGCCACCTCCAGCTAACCGGCAACGATTCACATCTTCCGCCGGGCCTGGTGCCCGGCTCAGCGAAAGGGAAAAAATATGCAACGAGATTTCCAGAACAAAACGGTGGTGATCACCGGCGCCTGCCGCGGCATCGGCGCAGGCATTGCCGAGCGCTTTGCCCGCGACGGCGCAAACCTGGTGATGGTCTCCAACGCCGAGCGCGTTCACGAGACCGCCGAAACGCTGCGTCAGCGCTATCAGGCGGATATTTTATCGCTGCAGGTCGATGTGACCGACGAAGCGCAGGTGCAGTCGCTGTATGAGCAGGCCGCCGCCCGCTTCGGCACCATCGACGTCTCCATTCAGAACGCCGGGGTGATCACCATCGATTACTACGACCGGATGCCAAAAGCCGATTTCGAAAAAGTGCTAGCGGTCAACACCACCGGCGTGTGGCTGTGCTGCCGCGAGGCGGCCAAATATATGGTGAAACAGAATCACGGCAGCCTGATCAACACCTCTTCCGGCCAGGGGCGACAGGGGTTTATCTACACGCCGCACTACGCCGCCAGCAAAATGGGCGTGATCGGCATTACCCAAAGCCTGGCGCACGAGCTGGCGCCGTGGAATATCACCGTCAACGCCTTCTGCCCCGGCATCATTGAGAGCGAGATGTGGGATTACAACGACCGCGTGTGGGGCGAAATTCTCAGCACCGAACAGAAGCGCTACGGCAAGGGCGAACTGATGGCGGAATGGGTCGAAGGGATCCCAATGAAACGCGCCGGTAAGCCGGAAGACGTGGCCGGGCTGGTGGCCTTCCTCGCCTCCGACGACGCGCGCTATCTCACCGGGCAGACCATCAATATCGATGGCGGTTTGATTATGTCGTAATCCCCCGCGGGTTAGCGGGCCCCATCGCCCGAATAAGGCGTCCCGCATTGGCGCCACCACGCCGGGACGGCCCCCCGGTGGCGCTTCGCTTACCGGGGCTACGTAACACCGCCGAAAGGTAGCCCGGATAAGGCGCGGCGCACCACCATCCGGGAAGCCAGGCTTCCGACGTTCGACACTATATTGAAGAGAATAATCATTATGATCGGTAAAGACTTTGCACAACACCTATTTAGCCTGCGGGATCGCGTCGCCTTCGTCACCGGCGCCGGCAGCGGCATCGGACAGACCATCGCCTGCAGCCTCGCCAGCGCGGGTGCACGGGTAGTCTGTTTTGATCTTCGCGACGACGGCGGGCTGGCGGAAACGGTCAGCCATATTGAATCCATCGGCGGTCAGGCTTGTTCTTTTACCGGCGATGTCCGCCAGATTGCCGACCTGCGCGCCGCCGTCGCGCTGGCCAAAAGCCGCTATGGCCGCCTCGATATCGCCGTTAACGCCGCCGGGATCGCCAACGCCAATCCGGCCCTGGAGATGGAGAGCGAGCAATGGCAGCGGGTTATCGACATCAACCTCACCGGCGTATGGAACTCCTGCAAAGCGGAAGCGGAACTGATGCTGGAGTCCGGCGGCGGGTCGATTATCAATATCGCCTCGATGTCGGGGATTATTGTTAACCGCGGCCTCGACCAGGCGCATTACAACTGCTCCAAAGCCGGCGTGATCCATCTGTCGAAAAGCCTGGCGATGGAGTGGGTGGGCAAAGGGATCCGCGTCAATTCCATTAGCCCGGGATATACCGCCACGCCGATGAATACCCGTCCGGAGATGGTGCACCAGACCCGCGAGTTTGAAAGCCAGACGCCGATGCAGCGAATGGCGAAGGTGGAAGAGATAGCCGGCCCGGCGCTGTTCCTCGCCAGCGACGCCGCCTCGTTCTGCACCGGCGTAGACCTGGTGGTCGACGGCGGGTTTGTCTGCTGGTGATCCTCTCCTGCTTCAGGGCGCCACGCTGCGGCGCCCCTCTCCACCCCTGCCGTTAACCCAGCGGATACTGTTGAAACGCCGGCAGCGCCTCCCCCTTCTCCGCCAGCGCGCGAATATGTGGAAACTCAGCTGCCGACACCACCGCCGGGATCATCAACTGGATAAAGGACCAGACCACCGTGCTGGTGACCAGCACCTGATCCGGCTGCGCGGCGGCGGCGCGGTCTGCCAGCCGGGCGTCCCACTCCCGACAGGCGGCCAGCAGCTGGCCGGTCACCCGGGCTATCCACGGCTGATGCTGCTTCTCTTCCGGCCGCAGACGGTGCTCATAAACATGCTGGACCGCTTTTTCACAGGCGGCGAGGATCACCCCCAGCAGGTGCAGATCGCGGGCCAGCGCCTCGGGATGCGCGGGAAGCAGCCGGCGCCCGGCCGGATTGGTCGTTTCGAAATAGTGGAGGATCAGCGTGGAGTCCATCAGCTGCGTCCCGTTATCGAGCACCACCGTCGGCGCCTTGACCACCGGATTAATGCGGGAAAATTCGTCAAAGCCGCTAAAGACCGATAGCGGCAGGCTCTCGAATTCCACGCCATAGAGCGCCAGAGAAACCGCCACGCGTCTTACATAAGGTGAATCCATCATACCAATGAGTTTCATCGTCACTCCTGCCTGCGATAAAGAGGTTGCGGCTTTACCTTACTGGAAAACCGATGCCGCGAATATCACCAGATACTTACCGCAACGGTTAGTAAAACTAACAGATAGGCGACTCGCTGTAGTCCTCCAGTCCCCCTTGTGCTATACCGACTGAGGCAGCATTTAGCCCCTTTTTCAGCCTGTTCGCGGTGGCTATAAAACCCGCTAACCCGGTAGTAACGTTAACGTATCGACTCACTGACTGAGAGATCACCATGGCAGATTTTCCCCCTGTCGCCAGCCTGCGCAGCTTTGAGGCGGTGGCGCGCCTCGGCAGCGTAACGCAGGCCGCCCACGAGATGAGCGTGACCCATTCGGCGGTCAGCCAGCACATCAAACAGCTGGAAGCCCTGGTCGGCGTCACGCTCTTTATCCGCCACGGCCGCGGAGTGCGCATCACGGAAGAAGGACGGCTCTATGCCCTGCAAATCCGCGAGGCGTTACAGCACATCGCCGACGCCACGCGCATGGTGCAGATCAAACCCCGCACCCTGGAAGTGACCCTGGCGACGCTCCCCTCCTTTGGCTGCCACTGGCTGCTGCCGCGGCTGGCGCGCTTTCAGGCGCGGCATCCGCAGATCGCGGTGCGCCTGCTGACCAGCCTGGCGGTGGTTAACCTGCAACAGGAGGGTATCGATCTGGCCATACGCATGGGGCAAGGCGACTGGGAGGGGATGGAAAGCCGGCATCTGTTTGCCGATGAACAGCTGGTGGTCGCCGCCCCCGGCTATCGCGGCGGTAACCTGCCGACCACCCCGCAGGCGATCGCCGCCAGCGATATTATTTTTTCCATGGAGTCCTGGCATGCCTGGTGCAGCCAGGCGGGGCTGGAAAAGCCGATCGTCCCCTCAGGCCTGCGCCTGAACGACTCCAATCTGGTGCTGGAGGCGGTTCGTCTGGGGGCCGGCGTGGCGCTGGAGCGGCGCTCCCTGGTGGCGGGGGCGATAGCCCGCGGCGAGCTGGTGCAGCTCACCGCCGTCACCGTCCCCTACCCCTGGCACTACTGGCTAACCGTCTCCCCGCAGGCGGAGAACCGGCCGGAAGTCGCCCGGTTCATCGCCTGGCTGGAGGAGGAGAGCGCCCTCTGGCGCCAGCAGATCAGCGCTTAGCCTTCGGCCGACGGCGGCAGGCCCGTCCGGGCGGCGTGCTCCTGGGAGAGACGCCAGAAATCGTGCCCGGCGGGATACTGATAGAGGCGCAGGGAAAACTGTCCAGCCACCGCGGTAATGTACTCAAATATCGCCGACTGGGTGTTTTCGTAGTCTTTCCACAGCGTTGAGGTGGTGAAGCAGTAAATCTCCAGCGGGATGCCCGACGGCGACGGTTTCAGCGTTCTCGCCACAATGTACATCTCCTTAATAATATCCGGCCGCTCGGCGAGATAGTGCATCAGATAGTGGCGAAACAGGGTCAGGTTGGTCAGCCCGTTATCGACAAACCAGCGGTCGGCCACGCCGCCGGGATCCCGGCCGTCAAGCAGCGTCGCCAGAGGCTCACTCACCCCGCGGATGGTCAGCATCGAGGAGAGCATCTCCTGGTCGAGAAAACGCACCGAGTGTTGATCGATGGCGATACTGCGCATGATCCGCCGCGCCCCGGAGGAGAACATCGCCTGCCAGTTGGTATAGGTCTCGGTGAGGAAATTCTTGGTCGGGATACGGGAGATGGTAT
>SKEI01001740.1_pt1 | contig 11604 bp, 10 predicted proteins | sample 4826701 | NCBI WGS metagenome assembly SKEI01 (sample SAMN11008813, study PRJNA524170) | human gut metagenome | biome: Human fecal sample; material: Feces; isolation source: fecal sample from pouch patient p2, p6, p7, p14 | host: Homo sapiens | place: Israel: Tel-Aviv | collected 2016-08-31 | reverse complement strand
ATATTATATAATAAAACTTTTTTCTTTGCCAGTACCTTATATAAAATTTATAGTAATTTTAGAAGATTACGTTACTTTTCAAACAGGATCTTACTTCACTATAAAACGAATTTCTTTATTTCTATACTGTACCTGCACGATGTCTCCCCGCTTGATCTTGCCCTCCAGGAGCTCATTTGCCAGCCGGTCTTCTATCTTGGACTGAATGGCCCGTCGAAGAGGTCTTGCACCGTATTTAGCATCAAATCCGGCTTCCGCAATATAATCTACTGCAGAATTCGTCACATTCAGATGAATATCCATCTGTTCCTCACAACGTTTTTCCAGTGATTTCAGGAGTAGAAGTACAATTTTACGGATTTCCTCCTTATTCAGGGTGTGGAATACCATAATCTCGTCAATTCGATTCAGGAATTCTGGTTTGAAAAGACGGCGCACTTCTTCCATAACGCCGGATTTCATTTTTTCATAATCCTTTTTCTCATCTTTCTGGGAAATAAACCCAAGCTGCTTCGGTTCTACGATTGCCTGTGCGCCCGCATTGGAAGTCATGATAATGATTGTCTGTTTAAAATCCACTTTTCTTCCGTGGGCATCTGTAATATGTCCGTCATCCAGCACCTGAAGCAAAATATTAAACACATCCGGATGTGCTTTCTCGATCTCATCAAAAAGAATAACACTGTATGGATTTCTGCGTACTTTTTCACTGAGCTGTCCGCCCTCATCATATCCCACATATCCTGGCGGAGAACCGATCAGCTTGGAAACACTATGTTTCTCCATATATTCAGACATGTCTACACGAATCATAGCCTGTTCGCTGCCAAATACAGCCTGAGCCAGCGCCTTGGAAAGTTCTGTTTTTCCAACGCCTGTTGGTCCCAGAAACAGGAAAGAACCAATTGGACGGTTCGGATCCTTCAATCCTACACGACCACGTTTTACAGCCTGAGAAACAGCACGAACCGCTTCCTCCTGACCAATCACGCGTTTATGAAGTTCTTTTTCCAATTGAGCAAGGCGTCTGGTTTCTCCTTCTGTCAATCTTTGTACCGGAATTTTGGTCCAGTCGGATACAATGGAAGCTACGGCTTTTTCGTCCACTTTTCCGGATTTTCTCTGATTCTTCTTTTCTTCTTTTACTTGAAGCTGCTCAAGTCTGGCTTCTGCTTCCTTCTGTTTCTCCTGACATTCTTTGGCAAGACTTAAATAACCAGTTTTGATGGCACGCTCTTTCTCCTGAAGGATTTCCTGAATCTCACGGCTTAAATCCTCAATCTCGGAAGAAGCCTGATATCCGGAAAGCTGTACCTTAGAAGCAGCTTCATCAATCAGGTCGATTGCTTTATCCGGAAGAAATCTGTCGTTAATATAACGTACTGACATTTTAACTGCTGCTTCCAAAGCTTCATCTGATATTTCTACTTTATGATGTCTTTCATAGTATGGGCGAAGTCCTTTCAGGATCTCGTAAGCCTCCTCTTCAGAAGGCTCTTCCACGGTGACCGGCTGGAAGCGTCGCTCCAGAGCAGCATCCTTCTCTATATATTTGCGGTACTCTTCCAGAGTGGTCGCACCTATGATCTGCAATTCTCCACGGGAAAGAGATGGCTTCAGAATATTGGAAGCGTCAAGGGCTCCTTCTGCTCCGCCAGCTCCAATAATTGTATGAAGCTCATCAATAAACAGAAGAATCCCCTGATTCTCACGTACTTCATCCACGACCTTACGGATACGTTCCTCAAATTCACCTCTGTACTTGCTTCCAGCCACCATTCCAGACAGATCCAGCACTACCAGACGCTTGTCTTTAATCGTCTCCGGAACACTACCTGCAAGAATCCTCTGGGCAAGCCCCTCGGCAATGGCAGTCTTACCTACCCCTGGTTCGCCTACCAGACATGGATTATTCTTGGTTCTGCGGCTTAAAATCTGGATTAGCCTGCTGATTTCCTTTTCTCTTCCCACAACAGGGTCCAGTTTGCCCTCTGCTGCCATCTGGGTCAGATCACGGCTGTACTGGTCAAGCGCCGGCGTCGGGCTGCCTCCGAGATTTTGCATTGCCTTGGCAGCCTGGAACTCTTCCTGAATAGCCTCATTGTCATAGCCCATGGCTCCAAGGACTGCTGCGTAAAGCTTCTGGATGTTCACTCCCATCGTATACAAAAGCCGGGTTCCAACACAGTCCGTCTCGCGGAGCATGGCAAGGAGCAAATGCTCCGTTCCTGCCTTCTCACAGCCAGAATTCTGTGCCTCTGCCACGGCACTTTTCAGAACCTTCTCTGTTCTCGGACTGTATGGCGGCTTCATTTCAATCTCAGTTATATTTCCCACTTCTGCCGGAGTTACCAGCTTATCGATCAGTTCCACCAGTTTCTTGCCATCTACCTGAAATTCCTCCAGGACTCTTCCGGCAGTGCCTTCTGTCTCGCTTAAAAGTCCCAGTAAAAGATGTTCTGTACCAATATAGCCCAGTTCAAAATCAATGGCTGCTGCCTTTGCCAGTGTCAGGGCTGTCTGAGCCTGTTTCGTAAATTTATTTCGCATTGATCAATTGTTCCTCCTTACGCTAGTGTACAAACAAGTTGATTTCTCGAACAATCTCGCTTTTATTTCTCATATTCATCCAGAATCTCATCTATAAGACTATGCACTTCTTCCCTGGTCACATTATTGCAGCAGCCCCTTGCCAGCGCAACACGTAAATTCTGCTTCAATTCCTCCATAGCCCTTAACTTATCCACATCCAGACAGATTACTGCGCCTTTTCTTCTGTCAATGGAGACAAATCCTTCCTGGCGTAACAAGGAATAGGCCTTGTTTACAGTATGCATATTAATTCCAATGGTATCCGCAAGCTGTCTGACAGATGGAAGAGGATCTCCTTCCTGCAGCCGGGATGTGGCAATTCCCATAATGATCTGATTCATCAGCTGGGTATAAAGTGCCTCGTCACTCTGGAAATCTATCTCTATTACCATTTTATCCCTCCCTGTAAAAAATAGTGAATATCCCAAAAACAAAAGGACCGGAGTCATACAGCCCCGGTCTCTTCCTATCTTTCGTAATAAACACTTCGTTTAGATATAAGCCAAGCCATCTGCAAAGCTGGCAGCGCTCCCTATTCCTACTGAACCGGTGTCTCAGCTGCCGGTGCTTCTTCTGCCTTTACTTCACCCTCTGATGCCTTAGTCTCCTGCGTTGCTGCCGCAGCAGGTGCACTCTCAGCCGGTACTGAAGCCGGAGGAATCTCCACACCCAGAATCTTTCCAAGCTGTACTCTGTCAAGAATCAGATTGAATCCCATCGGGTTGATCACAAATGCTTTCGCCTGGTTGATAATGAGACCTGGCAGTTTGGCAAATGGAACCTTGGCTGCCCGAAGCTTCTTGCCTCTTGCAAATTTATCAAATTCCATAACATCTGTAAAAGCCGGCTGAAGAATATCCCCCTGTTTGTTCTTAAGATATGGAATGTTAACCTTGGTCGGGTCTTCCGGATCAGTAGCCATAGCTACCAGGAATTCAGATTTCTTAAGGTTCACGATCAGCTCTTCTTCCATTTCACGAAGGTTCACAGTGCGCTCCTCTTTCTTAATCGGGCGACGGAGCTCCTGCATAAAATAGATACCGGAAAGCTGAAGAGTGGAATTAAAAAGTGGCTGCTTCTTCGGCTCAAGCTGGCTGAAATCTGCCTGTCTGGCAATTCTGGTAAGTTCAACCTCAATCTGATTCTCTCCATCAACCCATACTACACTGTTTACACCGATTGCATAAAGTGTGCCGTAGAATCTTGGGTAGTCTTTCTTCTCATATTTCATTCCCATAAGAAGAATCTTATCCTCTAATTTCTTCTTGCCAAATGCTTTAATCTCCTCTTCTGTGGCAAATACCCACACCTGATCATTAAAGCTCTCTTGATCGCAAATTACATATGGAAGCTTCGTAGCCTGTGAATACGCTACAAAGATTTCGTCTCTTGTCTGTAATTCCTTAATTGCTTCCTGTTCAGTGATTCCCATGTCATTATCCTCTCAGTCCTGGTTTCCTGCTGTCGTATACGAAAATTCTATGAACCTTGTCCTGTCTGGCAGATTTCAAAACATATCGACAAAAACCTAATATAGGTTTTATTTTATAACAAAATTGCAAAAAAGTAAAGTCTAACCGTCAGTGTTTTTATGCAATTTTACCGCGTTCCATACTAGAACGTGTCCCAAAAATCATTTCTTCATGCTGCACGCCCCAATTTTCGGCATATCTTGTCCCGCCTGGCATCCACTGCTCCGACAAGCCTTCTCGTATTTTGTCATAAATTCTACAATCTTATCAAGCTGTGCCAGCTGGTCTTCTTTCAGGGCAGACTTTACCGTTACCGTCTCTTCATAGATTTCCATATCTTTCATACCAGAAAGGATCTCCTTCATCTGCTTACCTGCAGTAGAAGCCCAGGTACCGTTTTCCAGAACTGCCACTTTTCTCTTCTGCAGATTGTGGGCAGCAAGTTCATGAAGCAGGGTTTCCATCTTCGGGAAAAGTCCTGCATTATAAGTCGGGCAGGCAAATACGATTCTGTCACAGCGGAATGCTTCCGCTACCAGATAGGAAGGATCTGTTACAGAAACATCATAAACCTTCACATTCTTCTCCCCTGCATCTGCCAGTCTGCCTGCCAGAACATCAGCTGCATTCTCTGTATTTCCATAAATGGAGGCATACATAACCACAACATTATGGTCTTCAGGTGTATAAGTGCTCCATTTCTGATATTTGTCAATAAACCATCCAAGATCCTCTCTCCAGATAGGACCATGAAGTGGGCAGATCATGGCGATATCAAGTGTAAGAGCCTTTTTCAGGGCACTCTGAACCGGTCCGCCATATTTTCCAACAATATTTACCAGATATCTTCTGGCGTCATCCAGCCACTCTTCTTTAAAGTTTACTTCATCTGCAAACACATTTCCATTCAGCGCTCCAAAAGTACCAAAAGCATCTGCGCTAAAAAGCACTTTGTCATATGCATCGTATGTAACCATTGCCTCTGGCCAGTGAACCATGGGGATCATGGCAAACGCAAGGGTATGTTTACCTGTACTGATGGTATCTCCCTCTTTGATCACAACTGCATGGGCATCCACGTCAAAGGTAAAGAACTGTTTCATCATGTTAAAGGTCTTGGCATTTCCCACAACCTTCACTTCCGGGAATCTTCTTACCACCTCTTCCACAATTGCACAATGATCTGGTTCCATATGGTTTACGATCATATAATCCAAAGGTCTGTTTCCAAGAACATGCTCCAGATTTTCAAAAAACTGTCCGCTCACAGACTTGTCAACTGTATCCAGAAGCACGGTCTGCTCATCCAGGATCACATAAGAGTTGTAGGAAACTCCTCTTGGAATCGGGTAAATATTTTCAAAAAGGGCAAGTCTTCTGTCACTTGCACCGATCCAGTATAAATCTTCGTTTACTTTCTTCACATTGTACATAATGGTTCCTCCTAATGCTTTTGCTAAATAAATTCTGCAACACAGAATTCTCTGACTTTTGTATTTTCATCCTGTCAGGACTTCCATAACCAAAAACAGACAGGAAACACTCTTGTCTCCTGCCTATTTTATACCACTTAATTATGCTTCGTCAATTGCTTTTCCAATATCATGGCGCATATATTTATTTGCGAAAGTGATCCACTCTGTTGCCGCATAGGCATTTTTTCTGGCCTCTTTCAGATTGCTGCCTGTGGCTGTGATTCCTACAACACGTCCACCATTTGTAACGATCTGTCCATCCTTAAACTTGGTTCCGGCATGGAAACAGTAATATCCCTCTTTATCCTTGAAATTCTCAAATCCATACATCGGGATTTCTTTCTCATATTTCACCGGATATCCGTCACTTGCGAGAACTACACAAACAGCGGCATTGTCCTCAAACTGAAGATCGATCTGATCCAGAGTTCCATCAATGCAGGCTTCCATAACTTCTACAATGTCGTTCTTCATACGCGGAAGAACAACCTGTGCTTCCGGATCTCCGAAACGGGCATTGTATTCCAGTACCTTCGGACCATCTGCTGTCAGCATCAGACCAAAGAAAATGATTCCTTTAAATTCTCTTCCTTCAGCGGCCATTGCATCCACAGTTGGCTGATATACATATTTCTTACAGAACTCATCCACCTCTTTTGTGTAGAAAGGACTGGGAGAAAAGGTTCCCATTCCGCCTGTATTTAAGCCCTGGTCACCGTCCTTTGCACGCTTATGATCCTGTGCGGAGGTCATGGTTTTAATTGTTTTTCCATCTACAAAAGAAAGAACGGAAACTTCACGACCAGTCATAAATTCCTCAATAACCATGGTATTTCCGGCGCTTCCAAACTTCTTATCTTCCATGATCTCTTTCACACCAGCTTCTGCTTCCTGAAGATTCTGACAGATCAGAACACCTTTTCCAAGAGCAAGTCCGTCTGCTTTGAGGACGATAGGGAATTTTGCTTCGGTGCGAAGATAAACCAGTGCCTTTTCCGGGTCATCAAAATTCTCGTATGCGGCTGTCGGAATGTTGTATTTCTTCATCAGATCCTTGGAAAATGCCTTGGAGCCTTCCAGGATTGCTGCATTTTTACGAGGTCCGAATACCCGTAAACCGCGGGATTCAAACTCGTCTACTATACCGCCTACCAACGGATCATCCATACCGATGATGGTAAGGTCTATCTGATTTTCCTGAGCAAAATCAGCAAGTTTTTCAAATTCCATAGCACCAATGTTCACGCACTCTGCATACTCTGCAATTCCTGCATTTCCCGGTGCACAGTAAATCTTATCTGCCTTAGGGCTTCTGGATACACTCCATGCGATTGCATGCTCTCTTCCGCCGCTTCCTACGATCAGTACTTTCATAATCTCCTCCTTAATCGCTGATAGTCACAATATGATCTTCTACCGAAATCTTTCCATTGGCAATGAGATTAATTGCTTTCGGAAGGATCTTCCACTCTGCCTTTTCCATTACACTTCTCTGAAGAGACTGTGGGGTATCATCCGGCTCGATTTTTACTGCTTTCTGCAAAATAATAGGGCCGGTATCTGTACCTGTATCCACGAAATGAACAGTAGCACCTGTTACTTTCACGCCTCTTTTTAAGGCAGCTTCATGAACATGAAGTCCATAGTATCCTACGCCGCAAAAGGATGGGATCAGGGATGGATGGATATTGATGATCTTATTTGGAAATGCCTCCACGATCATAGGTGGAATTGCAACCAGATAGCCTGCAAGAACAATCAGTTCTGCACCGCTTTCCTGCAATTTCTTTAAAAGTGCCTTATGAAATTCTTCACGGTTTTCAAATTCTTTAGGGGAAATACAGACAGCCTCTATACCATGGTTCTTCGCTCTTTCCAGTGCGTAAGCATTTGGATTATTGCTGATCACAAGAGAAACTTCCGCGTTGGTGATCCTGCCGGAATCAATGGCATCCAGAATTGCCTGGAGATTGGTACCGCCTCCTGATACCAGGACAGCAACCTTTAGCATAATGTCACTCCCTTTTCTCCTGCTTCAATACGTCCTACTACGTATGGTGTCTCACCTGCTGCCTTGATTGCTTCCATAGTCTTATCTACATCAGCCGGATCAACTGCCAGAACCATACCAAGACCCATGTTGTAGGTGTTGTACATCATCTTTTCTTCAATGTCTCCGGTCTTTGCAAGAAGCTTAAAGATCGGAAGTACCGGATAACTGTCTTTCTCGATTACGGCTCTTGTGCCCTCTTTCAGCATACGAGGTACATTCTCATAGAAACCGCCGCCTGTGATATGGCTGCATGCGTGGATCTTAACCCCTGCATCTTTAATGCTCTTAAGAGCTTTTACATAAATCTTGGTTGGTGCGATCAGCGCCTCACCAAGGGTAGTTCCAAGTTCATCATAATATGTGTCCAGAGACTCTTTTGTCATCTCAAACACTTTGCGGACAAGAGAAAAACCATTGCTGTGTACGCCTGAGGAAGCCATTCCGATCAGAACATCTCCGGTATTTAAATTCTCTCCTGTAATCAGGTCTTTTTTATCAACAACACCAACTGCAAATCCAGCCAGGTCATACTCGTCTACCGGATAAAATCCTGGCATCTCAGCAGTTTCGCCGCCGATGAGGGCTGCGCTTGACTGGCTGCAGCCTTCTGCAACACCTTTTACGATCTCAGCAATCTTCTCCGGATAGTTCTTTCCACAGGCAATGTAGTCTAGGAAGAAAAGAGGTTCTCCGCCTGCACATGCAATATCGTTTACACACATTGCCACACAATCGATTCCAACAGTGTCATGTTTGTCCATAATAAATGCCAGTTTCAGCTTGGTTCCAACTCCGTCAGTTCCGGAAACCAGTGTAGGCTCTTCCATATCCTTGAAGCTGTTCATGGAAAAAGCACCTGAGAATCCGCCGATTCCTCCAAGTACTTCTGGTCTCATAGTCTTTGCAATATGCTGTTTCATTAATTCTACTGATTTGTATCCTGCCTCAATATCAACGCCCGCGTTCTTGTAATCCATGCCTTTTTCCTCCCAGAATTTTATGGTTTCTATTATGGTGTTTATTATGGTTTTCATAGAAAGATCCTGCCTCGCAGGATTCTTCACCTGCATCAGCAGAAAAGGTTATTCTGCCCCTGCTGTATAATTCTATTTTGTATAAGCCTTATGTCCCACTTCCTGTAATTTCGCATCCTTGGCTTCGACCTGCTCTTTCAGCTCCTGGCTGTAGGCTTTCAGACGTGCAAGAAGCTCCGGATCGGATGTTGCAAGAATCTTCGCTGCAAGAAGACCAGCATTTGCCCCTCCGTTAATTGCAACAGTTGCTACCGGAATGCCGGATGGCATCTGTACAATGGAATACAGGGAATCTCTTCCCCCAAGTGATGTAGTGTGCATAGGAATTCCGATAACCGGCATCGGGAAAATCGCTGCGCACATTCCTGGTAAATGTGCTGCCATACCGGCACCTGCAATGATGACCTTAAATCCTTTTTCCTCAGCTGTCTTCGCATAATCAAAGAACACGTCCGGCTCTCTGTGTGCGGAGATGATACGCATTTCGTAATCAATCCCAAGTTTCTCCAGAATGTCTGCTGCCTTGCTCATTACCGGCATATCTGAATCACTGCCCATTACAATTCCTACTTTTGGCATAATATTCTCCTCTTTTAGTTATATTTAGAACTACCATTCGCGTAAATTCTACTAAGAATAACATTTTCTGTCAATACGATTGAGGCAAAGAAAAATTTTATAGGGCTAATTAATTTTGCTGTTAGATTTTAAACTTTCCTTTATTCCTCAAAAGGTTTATTCAATTCTTCCGTTCCGGCCAGCACAAATCTGCCATCCTCAATAATCGAAATTTTCTCCCCATTCTTTCCAGGAACACAGATGCTTCCCAATTCATCATAGGGAATGGTAATATCCGTATGACAGCCAAAGTACGCCTTGCTTATATCTTCTTTTCTTAGAATGGAGATTTCATTATCTCTTGCAATGATTTCTTTTCCATCCGGATTGTACATGGCAGTATCCTCAGACCAGCTGTAACAGGTATCACCTACTGCAAAATGGGGTCCCATTTTTTCTGCAATCAGAATAGGCAGCTTATCTGCAATGTTGTATTTCTTCGCAGCTACATAAGCCGTAGTATTCGTTCCGATTGCAAATTCACCCATTGGAAGTGTTGGATGATGGAACAGGATATTATCCTCAATATATTTTTTATTCTCTTCTTCATTTTCAAAATTTCCGCAGGAATAGGATGCAATTTTTCCATCTTTAAATTCAAGTTTCAGATCACGGAACTGAAGGCCTTCCAGATATACCTGGCTTACATGAAGAAGACCGTCTGTTCCGGAAAGAACAGGGGAAGTAAACACTTCACCAACGGGAATATTTACATCCGCTACACAGTTCTCGAAATTGGACTGCTTCGTCGGGTCGGTAAGAGTGTGCAGATGTATCCTGAGATCTGTTTCATTTGCTCCTTTTCCCTTTACAGATACCCATTCTGCAGTATCCAGAGTATCGATAAGGGTCTGCTGGATTTTCTGGTAAAGCTGGTAATCCAGGGTGTTGATTTTCACGATCTGGCGGAAAATCTCCTCATAATCACCGCCGATCTCAGGAACCGGATATGCAATAATGGTAAAACTTCTCTCATCACCTTTAATGTAGCGGTTTGTAATCTGTCCAGCTTCATTTTGCATCTCAATTTCCAGCTTCTGCTGGGCATCACTGAACTGCCATGCCTCTTTTACACTCACCGGTGAAAACGGAGCTTCTCCAAATACCTCAATGCAGGCCGGACCAGCGTGAACATACGCCAGCTCCTTATATTTTTCATAGGAAGTCTGCAGGGCACGAAGGCGCTTCTGCACAAAATCCTGATCCAGAAAAAGCGCCCCGTCCTGTCGATGATCATAGTCAAACTGCGGGTTTGCAACAGCGCCTGTATAGCCAATTCTATAAGAGCCGCGCCTGTTTACCGCATGGGTCGGATAGCGATATATAACTGGCTTCAGCCCCATCTCCTCAAACTGAAGAACTGCCGCTTTTACCATACGTTCAAAACCAAGGTTGTAGCGGATATTGACTGTTTTCTTTTTGCTCAGGTCTTTGTGTCCATTTACAAATCCCAAACGGTAGCCCTCTGTATAAGTTCTTGCGCAGGAATCGATTTCTTCCTGGGAAAGACCGTTAAGAAATGCAGCCACTCCAAGTTCATTCTCTGTAATGCATTCTCCAAACAGATACAGGTAACGAAGGTCTGAAAAATCAGAATTCATGATAATTTTTGCCGCAAAATCCAGCTCCGGGTCCACGCACTCTCTAGTGCGGTACTCTATCATATCCTGGCAGTAATCATTTGCATAGGAATTTAAAATCCCCCTCAATTCTTCCTCTGTAGGAACCTCTTCCTGAGCAAAAGCGCCATAAACTTCCAGAAACAGCTCCAGAAGCACAGTTATGTCCCACAGCCTCTTTTCAAAGGCATAGACCACAATACCACGCAGCTCTGCATACAGGAAAGAAAAGTCTTTTCCGTATTCCCCAAGCTTTTCACAGGCATAAACCGGATTTCCGTAGCTGTTTCTATAATTTTCCGGAAGGATATCTGCATACAGATCACGATTCAGTTCTTTCCATTCATCTATAGATAAATCAGCCGCATCTGCAAGTTTCCTTGGTTCCCTGGCTTCTCCCAAAAATACAACGCCATCCATAATTTCCACATTTTTTTCAAGAAAAGCAGCTGTTTTCTGGAAAAAGTCCAGATATGGCATCTGTACTGCTTTCTCCTCTTTGATCTCACATACTCTTTCTTTTGCAAGAGCATAACGTTCCATCAGTAATTCGTCCACACGTTTCCCTCACTTTTCATTTTTTTACACGAAGCTATCCATCACGGCACTGACAGCGCCTGTTTGAATAATTGTTTCCGCGATCAGCACACTTCTTATTCTTTTTTGGACATATCGTCGATCACATGTCCTTTTTCTACATGCTGGTCAATCAATTCCTGCATATATTCCCAGATTTTTGGT
>SKEI01001734.1_pt1 | contig 11632 bp, 6 predicted proteins | sample 4826701 | NCBI WGS metagenome assembly SKEI01 (sample SAMN11008813, study PRJNA524170) | human gut metagenome | biome: Human fecal sample; material: Feces; isolation source: fecal sample from pouch patient p2, p6, p7, p14 | host: Homo sapiens | place: Israel: Tel-Aviv | collected 2016-08-31 | reverse complement strand
CCGGCGGCGCTGCGCCTGCACCGGCCTGGAGGGCCCGGGGAGGGGTTATCCCGTAGGCCCGGCAAGCGCAGCGCCGCCGGGCGATGGACCGGTTTAAACACCGCCAACCTGTTGCGCCATGGACGGTATTCTCTTTGCCCTGTTGAACACAAACGCGCTTTTTGGCAAAGCTAAGTCAATTAAATACTTTGTTATTTAACGTGTTATCTCACATCTTCGGTGGGAATGAGGCAACACGGCAAGGTATCGGAAGTGACGGAAAAGAAGACGGCTGTCTATGTGGATGACCAACAGCGCATCCTGATCAGCCAGCTGGCGCGCGGCTGGCTGTGGCGCAGCGAGCTGCCGACCTGGCTGCTGATTGTGACGGTTTACGGCGGCTGGTTTGCCTGCGTGGCGGGCTGGCGGACGCTGGGACTGTTTCCGGCCACGCTGCTGTTGATCTGGTTTACCGCCTGGTATATGTCCTTACAGCATGAGCTGATCCATGGGCATCCCACCCGGCTGGCATGGTTTAACCAGCTGTTGGGGCCGCTGCCGCTGGCGGTCTGGTATCCCTATGGCGTCTACCGCGACAGCCACCTGGCGCACCATCGCAACCATCTGCTGACGCACCCTGAGGATGACCCCGAATCGTACTACGTAACGGCGGAAAGCTGGCAGCGCTTCTCAGCCTGGCAGCGCCGCCTTATCCACCTGCGCAACACCTTCTGGGGGCGTCTGCTGCTGGCGCCGATGATGGATATTATTCACACCCTGAACAGCGCGCTGTGGGCTTTCCGCGAGGGCGACCGCCGCGCTATCGCCATGTGGAGTCTGCATCTGTTGCTGCTGACGGGTCTGCTGACCTGGATGGCGGCGCAGGGTTTTTCTCCGCTGTGGTTTGTGCTGGCGGTGAGCTACCCGGCGCTGGCCCTGACCAAAGTACGCTCTTTTCTCGAACACCGCGCCGCGGATGACCCGCTGGCCCGCTCGGTGATCAACGAGGCCGGGCTCCCCTGGCGGGTGCTGTTCCTCAATCTCAACTACCATGCGGTGCATCATGATCTGCCAGGGGTCCCCTGGTACGCTTTACGTCAACTGTATCTGCATCGCCAGGCGGCGTATCTGCAGCGTAATCAGGGGTTCCTGGTGCGCGGGTACGGCGAGTGGCGACGCCATTTTAGCCGCCGGGCGGTGGCGGTGAACGCCCATCCGGGCTTTGGCGAGCAGGCGCAGGCGGGAGGAGAATATGGCTGAACGCATGACTTTTCCGATGTATGCCATCCACCGTCAACAGACCCAGGCCCTGTGGCAGGCGGTGCAGTCGCTGCTGGACGAACGCGGCGTGATGGTGGCGGGGGACCCTCCGGCGGCTGACCCCGGGGATCTGCTGGCTCACTGGCGCCAGCCGACGCTGTTGCTGAGCCAGACCTGTGGCTACCCGCTGGTGACCCAATTGCCGGAGGTGCAGACGGTGGGCTGCTTCCACTACGCTGCGCCCGGTTGCGAAGGGCGCCGCTATCGCAGCCTGCTGGTGGTCCGCGAAGCGGATAGTCACCGGATGCTGGGGGACTTTTTTGGCCGTCGGGCGGTGTGCAATGCCGAGCACTCGCAGTCCGGCTACAATGTACTGCGTAAAATGGTCGCGCCGCTCTCCCGGGAGGGGCGTTTTTTTTCAGCGGTGATGTTCAGCGGCAGCCATCGGCAATCGCTGCGCGAACTGCAGCAGGAAAACGCCGATATCGCCGCCATCGACTGCGTGACCTACGCTCTGCTGCAGCGCTATCAGCCGCAGGCTCTGGCTGGCCTGGTGGCGATCGGCTGGAGCCCGGCCGCGCCAGGGCTGCCGCTGATCACCGCCGGCGCCACCCCGGCGGCAACGCTGAATAGCCTGCGCGACGCGCTCCAGCAGCTGGTAAGCGATGATCGCTATCGTTTCCTGTGCGACGCCTTGCTGATCTGCGGCTATAGCGATATGTCGCGGGAGGCCTATGCGCCGCTGCTGGCGTGGCGGGATGAGGCCGCGGCGCTGGGGGTCAGCCAGCTATAGGCGAAATGCCCGGGCCAGCGATCTGCGCCGGGGCGGGCTATAGCGGCTGGTCCCACGGCTGGGCGCTGAGATCCATTCGCAGATAGGAAGAGAGCAGGTCGACAGCCATCTGGTCGCTCATCAGCTGCTCGTTAAGCTGCTGGCGCAGCCGCGGGATCATCTCTTCACGATAGGCCGGGTCGTTGTTTTATGGATTTGTGATCGGCAACACAAATGACTCTCCAATGGCCGTCGTAAAAGATAAATTACCAGGGTTGATTTTAATCAAAGTATGACCAACTGCGCTATGGCGGAAAAAAGATCGCTGCCTATCGCGACCCAAAAGAAAAATTGTGAATTTAATGTTTCTTTGGTGTAAATAATGACCGTGCATTTTCCCCAACCGCCGGGGATAAAATGTGATGCCCGACCGGCTTGTCGTTAAATAATGGCGTTTATTACGTCTGCTTTTTATTCTTTACAGCATTAATTTAATTTTCGGCTTTCTTCTCACCCTGATAGTGCGGGTCGAATAACGTACAAAAGACGTATTTTTTATCGCCATTTCGCCGTCGATGTTATCGCCATCAATTATTTTTATCCCCGCATTCGGCCACGGCAAAAGGCGTGCAAATAGCATTCATGATGCTTTTAATATATTGATTTTACTTTACTTATTCTGGCTCGTGGATCCTGCTTATCCGCCGCGGCGGAGCCTTTGTGAGAGCTCTCACATAACCCGGCAATTGCGATTTGTTACACTTTCCGCCGTCAACAAAGGAATGAAAGTGAGACGCGATGAATACTTTTTCTCTGCCTAAAACACAGCATCTGGTAGTTTTCCAGGAAGTGATCCGCAGCGGGTCAATCGGGGCCGGAGCAAAAGCGTTAGGACTCACTCAGCCGGCGGTCAGTAAAATTATTGGCGACATGGAGAGTTATTTTGGCAGCGAATTAATCGTCCGGCGAAATACCGGCGTCTCGCTCACCGAGGCCGGGCAGGTATTTCTCAACTGGTCAGAAGCGATCACCCGTGAAATGAAAAATATGGTCAATGAAATGAATGCTCTGACCAACAGCGCGGTGGTGGATGTCTCCTTTGGTTTCCCTTCGCTGGTCGGGTTTACCTTTATGTCGGAGATGGTGCATCAGTTTAAAATGACTTTCCCCAAGGCGCGGGTCTCGATGTATGAGGCGCAGCTCTCCGCCTTTTTGCCGGCAATCCGCGACGGGCGCCTCGACTTCGCCATCGGGACGCTGAGCGATGAGATGAAACTGCAGGACCTGCACGTCGAGCCGCTGTTTGAGTCTGAGTTTGTGCTGGTGGCGAACCGGGCGCGGATCGGCAACGGCACCGTCCGCCTGGCCTCGCTCCAGCACGAGCAGTGGGTGCTGCCGGAGACCAATATGGGCTACTACAGCGAACTGCTGACCACCCTGCAGCGCAGCGGTATCCGCCGTGAAAATATCGTTAATACCGATTCGGTGGTGACGATCTATAACCTGGTGCTCAATGCCGATTTTCTGACGGTGATCCCCTGCGACATGACCACGCCGTTTGGCTCGAGCCAGTTTGTCACCATCCCCATTAAAGAGGCCTTGCCGGTGGCGCGCTATGCGGCGGTATGGTCGAAAAATTACCGGTTAAAAACCGCCGCGGCGTCGCTGGTGGAGATGGCGAAACACTATTCCTCGGGGCAGGGCAACCGCCACTGGCAGCCATTACAAATTATTGCGTAACTGAAAGTCGTTAAATAATCCAACACACGTCCTCGCTGTTATCAGCAGGATGACGCCCGGTCATTGACTTTATATTAAGATACAGAGGCCATAATGCATATTACCTACGATCTTCCGGTATCTATTGACGATATTCTCGAAGCGAAACAACGCCTCGCGGGAAAAATATATAAAACAGGCATGCCCCGTTCGAATTATTTTAGCGAGCGCTGCCAGGGCGAAATATTTCTTAAATTCGAAAATATGCAGCGCACGGGTTCATTTAAAATTCGCGGCGCCTTTAATAAACTGTGCGGTTTAACCGCGGCGGAAAAACGTAAAGGGGTGGTGGCCTGCTCAGCGGGCAACCACGCCCAGGGCGTCTCGCTCTCCTGCGCCATGCTCGGCATTGACGGGAAAGTGGTGATGCCGAAAGGGGCGCCGAAATCGAAAGTTGCCGCCACCTGTGATTATTCGGCGGAAGTGGTGCTACATGGCGATAACTTTAACGATACCCTCGCCAAAGCCAGCGATATTGTTGAACTTGAGGGCCGCATTTTTATTCCCCCCTATGACGACCCGCAGGTTATCGCCGGGCAGGGGACGATTGGACTCGAAATATTAGAAGATCTGTATGACGTGGATAATGTCATCGTGCCCATTGGCGGCGGCGGCTTAATTGCCGGTATCGCGATTGCGATTAAATCCATTAACCCGACAATCCGCATTATCGGCGTGCAGTCGGAGAATGTTCACGGCATGGCCGCCTCCTGGTATGCCGGGGAAATCACCAGCCATCGCCACGCCGGCACCTTAGCCGATGGTTGCGACGTCGCCCGCCCGGGGAAACTGACCTATGAAATCGCCCGCCAGCTGGTGGATGACATCGTCCTGGTGAGTGAGGACGACATTCGTCAGAGCATGGTCGCCTTAATTCAGCGCAATAAAGTGATCACCGAAGGGGCCGGGGCGTTGGCCTGCGCCGCGTTATTAAGCGGCAAACTCGACAGCTATATCCAGAACCGCAAAACGGTCAGTCTGATTTCCGGGGGCAATATCGATCTCTCCCGGGTATCGCAAATTACCGGTTTTGTTGACGCTTAATTCAATACATAAGTGAGGACAGGATATGAGTACGACTGAGAGCATTGCATCCAGCCAGACAAGCCTTTCGTCCTGGCGTAAATCTGACACCACCTGGACCCTGGGCCTGTTTGGCACCGCTATCGGCGCCGGGGTGCTGTTTTTCCCGATCCGCGCCGGCTTCGGCGGGCTGATCCCGATCCTGGTGATGCTGGTGCTGGCCTATCCCATCGCCTTTTATTGCCATCGGGCGCTGGCCCGGCTATGCCTGTCGGGGGCTAACCCCTCCGGCAATATCACCGAAACGGTGGAAGAGCATTTTGGCAAAACCGGCGGGGTGGTGATCACCTTTCTGTACTTCTTCGCCATCTGCCCACTGCTGTGGATTTATGGCGTCACGATCACCAATACCTTTATGACTTTCTGGGAGAACCAGCTGCAGATGCCGGCTCTCAACCGCGGGGTGGTGGCGCTGCTCCTGCTGCTGCTGATGGCGTTTGTCATCTGGTTTGGTAAAGACCTGATGGTCAAGGTGATGAGCTATCTGGTGTGGCCGTTTATCGCCAGCCTGGTGGTGATCTCCCTGTCCCTGATCCCCTACTGGAATAGCGCGGTGATTGACCAGGTCAACCTCAGCGATATCGCCTTAACCGGTCACGACGGCATTCTGGTGACGGTATGGCTGGGCATCTCCATCATGGTGTTCTCCTTCAACTTCTCGCCGATCGTCTCCTCGTTTGTGGTCTCCAAACGCGAAGAGTATGAAGCGCAGTTTGGCCGCGAGTATACCGAACGCAAATGCTCACAGATCATCTCCCGGGCCAGCATGCTGATGGTGGCGGTGGTGATGTTCTTCGCCTTCAGCTGCCTGTTTACCCTCTCACCGCAGAACATGGCGGACGCCAAGGCGCAGAATATCCCGGTGCTCTCCTATCTGGCGAACCACTTTGCCTCGATGTCGGGCACCAAATCCACCTTTGCCACCCTGCTGGAGTATGGCGCGTCGATCATCGCCCTGGTGGCCATCTTCAAATCGTTTTTCGGCCACTATCTCGGCACGCTCGAAGGGCTGAACGGTCTGATCCTGCGCTTCGGCTATAAAGGGGATAAAACCCGGGTCTCCAGCGGCAAGCTCAATACCCTGAGCATGGTGTTCATCATGGGCTCGACCTGGGTGGTGGCGTATGCCAACCCCAATATCCTCGACCTGATTGAGGCCATGGGCGCGCCGATTATCGCCTCGCTGCTGTGCCTGCTGCCGATGTACGCCATTCGTAAAGCGCCTTCGCTGGCCAAATACCGTGGCCGTCTCGACAACCTCTTTGTGACCGCTATCGGTCTGCTGACCATCCTCAACATTGCTTACAAACTGTTCTAATCCGGCTCAGGCCACGCGGAGTACAACATGACTGAATTTCCGGTAGTACTGGTGATTAACTGCGGCTCGTCGTCAATCAAATTTTCCGTCCTGGACGCCGCCAGCTGCGACTGCCTGCTCAACGGCGTGGCCGAGGGCATCAACGCGGAACGGGCGTCTCTCTCGCTCAACGGCGGCGAGCCGGTGGCGCTGGCGCAGCGCGGCTACGAAGGCGCCCTGCAGGCGATTGCCGGGGCATTAGCCCAACGCGACCTCATCGACAGCGTGGCCCTGATTGGCCACCGCGTCGCCCACGGCGGCGACCTGTTCACCGAGTCGGTCATTATTTGCGAGGAGGTTATCAATAACATTCGCCAGGTATCGTCCCTGGCCCCGCTGCATAACTACGCCAGTCTCAGCGGCATCGCCTCGGCGCAGCGGCTGTTCCCGGAGGTGATGCAGGTGGCGGTCTTTGATACCAGCTTTCACCAGACCCTGGCCCCGGAAGCTTTTCTCTATGGTCTGCCGTGGGAGTATTACCAGAATCTCGGGGTACGCCGCTACGGTTTCCACGGCACCTCGCACCGCTATGTGTCCCAGCGCGCCCTGGCGCTGCTCGGGTTGCCGGAGCAGGAGAGCGGCCTGGTGATCGCCCACCTGGGCAATGGCGCCTCGATCTGCGCGGTGCGTAACGGCCGCAGCGTGGACACCTCGATGGGGATGACGCCGCTGGAGGGGCTGATGATGGGCACCCGCAGCGGTGATGTCGACTTCGGCGCCATGGCGTGGATTGCCGGGGAAACCCGGCAGACCCTCAGCGACCTGGAGCGGGTAGCCAACACCGCCTCCGGCCTGCTGGGGATCTCCGGTCTTTCCTCCGACCTGCGGGTGCTGGAGCAGGCGTGGCATGAGGGCCATGCACGCGCCCGCCTGGCGATTAAAACCTTTGTCCATCGTATCGCCCGCCATATTGCCGGCCACGCCGCGGCGCTGCAGCGTCTCGACGGCATTATTTTCACCGGCGGGATTGGCGAGAACTCGGTGCTGATCCGTCGGCTGGTGAGCGAGCGGCTGGCGGTCTTTGGCCTTGCGATGGACGCCGCCCGCAATCAGCAGCCCAATTCGGCCGGCGAGCGCCTGATCTCCGCCGACGGCAGCCGGGTGCGCTGCGCGGTTATTCCTACCAATGAAGAGCGCATGATTGCCCTCGATGCGATCCGCTTAGGCCGGATCCACACCGCGGCGGCGCTGGCCTGACTTTTTATTCTGTAGAGAGACGATGTTCATGAAAGTAGATATCGATACCCAGGATGTACGATACGCCGACGCCTGGCTGGGCTTTCGCGGTACGGCGTGGCAAACGCAGATCGACGTTCGCGACTTTATTCAGCATAACTACACCCCTTACGAGGGCGATGAGTCTTTCCTCGCTAACGCGACGCCAGCGACCACCGCCCTCTGGGAGCAGGTGATGGCCGGGATCCGCGTCGAGAACGCCACCCATGCGCCGGTGGATTTCGACACCAATGTCGCCACCTCCATCACCGCCCACGCGGCGGGCTATATCAACCAGCCGCTGGAAAAGATCGTCGGCCTGCAAACGGACCAGCCGCTGAAGCGCGCCCTGCATCCTTTTGGCGGCATCAAGATGATCAAAAGCGCCTTCGAGGCCTATGGTCGCGAAATGGATCCTGACTTTGAGTATCAGTTTACGGCGCTGCGTAAGACCCACAATCAGGGCGTTTTTGACGTCTATTCCCCGGATATGCTGCGCTGCCGTAAATCCGGGGTGCTGACCGGGCTACCGGACGGCTATGGCCGCGGACGGATCATCGGCGATTACCGCCGCGTGGCGCTGTACGGCATTCGCTATCTGGTCCGCGAACGTGAGCTGCAGTTTGCCGACCTGCAGCCGGCCCTTGAGCGCGGCGCGGCGCTGGAGGCCACCCTGCGCCTGCGCGAAGAGCTGGCCGAACAGCGGCGCGCGCTGCTGCAGATGCAGGAGATGGCGGCCCGCTACGGCTGCGATATCTCTCACCCGGCGCGCACTGCCCGGGAGGCGGTGCAGTGGCGCTCCTTCGCCTACCTGGCGGCGGTGAAGTCGCAGAACGGCGGCGCCATGTCGCTGGGGCGCACGGCCACCTTCCTCGACATCTATATCGAACGCGATCTGCGCGCCGGTTTATTGAATGAGGAGCAGGCCCAGGAGCTCATTGATCACTTCATCATGAAGATCCGCATGGTGCGTTTCCTGCGCACCCCGGAATTTGATTCGCTGTTCTCCGGGGATCCCATCTGGGCGACGGAGGTGCTGGGCGGCATGGGGCTGGATGGTCGCACCCTGGTCAGCAAAACCACCTTCCGCTATCTGCATACTCTGCACACCATGGGCCCGGCGCCGGAGCCGAACCTGACCGTGCTCTGGTCGCAAGCGCTGCCGGCGGCGTTTAAAAAATATGCCGCCCGGGTCTCTATCGCCACCTCGTCGCTGCAGTATGAGAACGACGATCTGATGCGCAGCGATTTTCACAGCGACGACTACGCCATCGCCTGCTGCGTCAGCCCGATGGTGATCGGCAAGCAGATGCAGTTCTTCGGCGCCCGCGCCAATCTCGCCAAAACGCTGCTCTACGCGATTAACGGCGGGGTGGATGAGAAACTGAAGATCCAGGTGGGGCCGAAAACCGACCCTCTGCGTGATGAGGTGCTGGACTACGACACCGTGATGGCCAGCCTCGACCACTTTATGGACTGGCTGGCGGTGCAGTACATCAGCGCGCTGAACATCATCCATTGCATGCATGATAAGTACAGCTACGAGGCGGCGCTGATGGCCCTGCACGACCGCGACGTCTACCGCACGATGGCCTGCGGCATCGCCGGCCTGTCGGTGGCAGCGGATTCGTTGTCGGCGATAAAGTACGCCCGGGTGAAGCCGGTGCGCGATCACCACGGGCTGGCGGTGGACTTTGTCATTGAAGGCGACTATCCGCAGTACGGCAACAACGACGATCGGGCCGATGCCATCGCCTGCGACCTGGTGGAGCGCTTTATGCGCAAAATTCAGGCGCTCCCCACATGGCGTCAGGCGGTGCCGACCCAGTCGATCCTGACCATCACCTCCAACGTGGTATACGGCCAGAAAACCGGCAACACCCCGGACGGACGTCGGGCGGGGACGCCGTTCGCTCCGGGGGCCAATCCGATGCATGGCCGCGACCGGAAAGGGGCGGTGGCGTCGCTGACCTCGGTGGCGAAACTGCCGTTTACCTACGCCAAAGATGGCATCTCGTATACCTTCTCCATCGTGCCGGCGGCGCTCGGCAAAGCCCCGTCAGCGCAGGAAAACAACCTGGTGGGCCTGCTGGACGGCTACTTCCACCACGAGGAGACGGTGGAGGGGGGACAGCATCTCAACGTCAATGTGCTGAACCGGGAAAAGCTGCTCGATGCGATAGAACACCCGGAGCAGTATCCGAATCTGACGATCCGCGTCTCCGGCTATGCGGTCCGCTTTAACGCGCTGACCCGCGAACAGCAGCAGGATGTGATCTCCCGAACGTTCACCAGCCAACTCTGAGCGGCCACCGGGTCACAGGAGAGCCTTTACGGGCTCTCCTGTTATCATCTTCACATTACCGCAACAAAAAAATCACCACTGTTGATCATATTCGCATTTTTGCACCACGCCGGCGCGCAGCGACCGCTAACTGCATCTATGTTTAGCTCACGGGCCGGTACGGATACCGCGTTGTCCGGCTCGCCACGTGATGGCAACCGATCTCCTGACCTGAAAGGGAATGCGCCCTTGCCGGATGCGGCACGGGTTGCCGTCGCGTGCGTACCGACCGGGGCGACTGTTCTCCGGTGTTCCACTCCTTCCTGGCGGGATTTTTGCTTCTTCCACCCTGGCCGTCCTGGCGCTGCGCCAACGTCGGCACCACACGGTAAGTGATATTTTCTGCGTCATTCCATGACGCCAGGCTTTACATCGCTGAGGAATATCCGAATGTCTTTGAAACTGAAAACAATGACGCTTCATGTTGTGATAGCAGGTTGTATGAGCATGGCCTTTTACGCCCAGGCAGACGTGAAGATCGGCGTCGCCGGGCCCTTTACCGGCCCCAACGCCACCTACGGCGCCCAGTACTGGAAGGGGGCCTCGCAGGCGGTGGCCGATATCAATGCCGCCGGCGGCATCAAAGGCGAAAAGATTGTGCTGGTGCAGGGGGATGACGCGTGCGAACCGAAGCAGGCGGTGGCGGTGGCCAACCGGCTGGTGGATGAAGCGAAAGTCTCCGCCGTGGTGGGGCACTTTTGCTCTTCCTCAACGATGCCGGCCTCCGAGGTATATGACGAAGCCGGGATCCTGACCATTACCCCCGGCTCGACCAACCCGCAGATCACCGAGCGCGGCATGAAAGATCTCTTCCGCATGTGTGGTCGTGACGATCAGCAGGGGGCGATCGCCGCCAACTATATGCTGGACGTGCTGAAGGCGAAGAAAATCGCCGTCATCCACGATAAAGACACCTATGGTCAGGGGCTGGCCGATGCCACCCGCGCGGCGCTGGCGAAGCGGGGTACCAAAGAAGTGTTGTACGAAGGCCTTTCCCGCGGTGAAAAAGACTTTAACGCCCTGGTGACCAAGATCGGCGCCCTCAAGCCGGACGTGGTCTACTTTGGCGGCTGCCATCCGGAAGCGGGCCCGCTGGTGCGCCAGATGCGCGAGCAGGGGGTGCAGGCCAAATTCTTCTCCGGCGACTGTATCGTCACCGAGGAACTGGTCACGGCCGCCGGCGGGCCGCAGTTCACCAACGGCGTGCTGATGACCTTTGGTCAGGATCCGCGCACCCTCCCGGACGGCAAAGCGGTGATCGAGAAGTTCCGCGCCAGCGGCTTTGAGCCGGAAGGTTATACCCTCTACGCCTACGCCTCCATTCAGGCTATCGCCGCGGCCTGGAACGCCGTCGGTACCGATAACGCCAAAGCCAGCGACTGGCTGAAGAGCCACGACGTCGAGACGGTGATGGGCAAGAAAGCCTGGGATGGCAAAGGCGACCTCAAGGTGTCCGACTACGTGGTCTATCAGTGGGACGACAAGGGCAAATATCACCAGCTCTGATCGGCCACGACCTGAGGGCGCTCTGTCCTTTTGACTTGCGAATTGTCACATGACGGCGGTTGACCGGGAACGGAACCCGGCGGCCGTCTGCCTGGCGGCTGGAGGGGCTATGACGGCGTTTTTTCTGCAACAACTGATCAATGGGCTGACGCTGGGCGCGGTGTACGGCTTAATCGCCATCGGCTACACCATGGTGTATGGGATCATCGGCATGATCAACTTCGCCCACGGCGAGGTGTATATGGTCTCCGCCTACCTGTGCGCCATCGGCCTGGCGCTGCTCTCTTTCTTCGGGATCCACTCCTTTCCGCTGCTGATTTTCGCCCCCCTGGTGTTC